>Ga0307514_10001047_pt1 | contig 39731 bp, 45 predicted proteins | sample 16_EM_MG_FD_203088 | JGI IMG/M metagenome (GOLD analysis project Ga0307514, IMG submission 203088) | Populus trichocarpa ectomycorrhiza microbial communities from riparian zone in the Pacific Northwest, United States - 16_EM | ecosystem: Host-associated > Plants > Roots > Unclassified | place...
GAGGTGGAGACAGTTGGACAAGTTCGAGACGAGTGTGAAGGCGATCGCGGAGGCGAAGTCGACATGGCGGAAGAAGATGAGCGCCAAAGAGGGAGAGATCGAAGCTCTCAGGGTGCGTCGATCACTCGATTCAACTGATTGCGACATCGAGTCTGACGATGACCTGGGTAGTCATCAAATTCCGAATTGCAGTCACAACTGACAAGCCTCGGTCGCATATCTGGTGGCGGATCCCTGATGGAAATACGTTCACTTACAGCCCGAGCTACGAACGCCGAACGGCGGTTGATCAACCTTCAGAATCAACTGGCTTCTTCCGAGGAGAAGATGACGTCGATGAATCAGAAAACGCAGGCGGCAGACAACAAATGGGAGGCACGGGTCAAGGAATACGAATCCCGTCTGAAGGCAGCGGAGGAGAGGGTGAAGCGAGAACGGCAAGGGGCTAAAGAGCGAACGATGGAGTTGGAAGCAGCGGTCAAGTGCGTATTGATCCTTCTTTGCGGCGACAATGACCAGATGTGAGGGCGGTCCGAACTCACCGCGGTTCTTATAGGACACTCGAGAGACAAAACGAACTGTCGAAGAAGCGGATCACGCAATTGAACGGCGTCATAGAGGATAACGGACTAACGAAAACACCACCACCGCCGAATATTGGGATAGGGAGATGACAACATGCACGCTTAGTATTGTCCATTCTGCTGTGAGATTGAGCTCTTGCTGTATTCCGGTCTTTGCATCCTGCTTTGTTAGATTACTGTACCAGTTCTCACACTAATCGCATTACGTGGTTTCTCATGCTACCCGACGCGCTGCCCGGGTGATGACCCAAGCATCTTCCTACATCGGGCACGGTTCAAAGCCGATTGATTCAACTTACTGTCTGACACACACGTTCCTGGATCGCATACCCTCACGTGCCCGCTAACCATGGGCATTCGTCATACGCTGTTACCTATAAAAGCCGACTGAAATGTCGGGGTGTTTTCACCATCGACACCTCTACTACAGCTTGACCTACCTCTCCCCACAATGACCAAGGTTGGTTCTCTGCAAGCCCACGGTCGCCGGTTGGTCTCCTGACGGTCCTTCATCCCAACAGCCAACTGTCTACACCTTCGGCTACTCAGTTTGGGCCGCCGTTGCCGAGATTGCCGTGTGAGTATGAGTCGTCGAGTCGTTCCCCATATAGGGGGTATACCGGGCATTTTCTAACGTCGTTCCCTCAGTGCTGAGCTCGGTCTCGACGTTGAGTTCAAGACCGTCGACCTCGTGAACGGTGCCAACTTCGAGCCCAGTTTCCTCAAGATCAACTCAAAAGCCACACTTCCGACTTTAACCGCCGGCTCTAACGTCTACACCGATACCAAATCCGTTGTCTCCTATTTGAACTCGATCGCCCCTTCCCAAGTGGCCAAGGCAACCGCCTTCACCGATCTCGTCCATGAGGACAAGTACGATCCCAACACTGCTCTACTTTTGGCTGTAAGTTAGCTCCCCGCGTATCTGGCAGAAGATTGACGTGGTATCGCTTACAGAGGAACGATGAGGAGCTCAAGGCTAAGGCTGGTAGCGTCCCTGGAGCCTACCTAGCTGGCCGTATGTCTGCTCAAAGGCTCATACATTCGTTTCTGACATCTACACGTTTCAATCAGGCCAAGCTGCTCTCGAGCGCATCTACGCCACTCCCGAAGCTGCAGAATTCAAGGCCTTCTACGACGAGAAGATCGCCTCCAACGGTGATGTCCTCAAGATCTACAAATACCAAGCCCCCGATGAGGCCAAGAACGGTTTCTTCCAGGCTTCGATTAGTCACACTGCCAACATCCGCGACTTGATCCTCAACATCATCCCCGATAAGCTTCCTGCGGAAGGCTTCTTTGGGGGCGCCAAACCCAGTGAGGATGACTACCACCTCATCGCTTGGCTCGCTCGTATTGCCTCTACCGTCTTCGCTCCCAACGATGCCACTGGCATCATCGCTTACGAAAAGGAGTTGGGTGTCCCCGTCCCCCCAACGGTTGTTTCCTACTGGAAGCTCTGGGCTGAGAGGTCCAGCTTCAAGACCGTCTACGCCGAGGGGCTCCACTAAATCATCACTGGAGTATTACTTGTACCATTACGATATCGGAGTTTTTTAAAATATAACGCATGTAGCAACACATCACAGCTTGAGACATCACTTCGACGTTGCGGGCCGCTCGTCAGCGCGTCTAGATCCATTTCAGAGTACGCGCCGATCATGATTAAGCTATCCGCTCCTGATAATGAAATCAGATCACTGCATGGTATTCTGTGCCCGCCATTCAGGATTCGAACACCGTGGCTGTGACGATAGGAGCGTTATCGGGGATTGCAAAATATAAATAGGGAAAACTCTAGTGTGTACTGTACTGTGGCTACGCAGGCGTGTTTGTGAACCTTCGACCCCGGTCAGCCGGGTTAGGCTTCATACACAATATCCCATCTACCTGCTGCATCTGGGGCAAAGGGAGTTGATGTGAGGGGCTGGGCAACACGGGTTAGCGCGCCAATTCGGTCAAACGCATGGACTGATCGCTTACTGTATTGTTGAGGAAACTGGAAACTATGGATGTGAACCGTGAGTGAGGCGAGGCGATCTCATGCAGGTGAAAAGACGTACCGGTGCCAGCACGTCCTTCTACAGGTGGAAGGGGTACACGCCGTACCGTGATTAGGACTGAAGACACACTTGGTATCTTCGCAGGGAATCTGGATATCAACGGTATCAGATGCCGAAACTCCCGTGAAGATTAGATCAAGAACACCAACGGTCTCATCTGACTATGAGGGAATTAGCAGGGTGCCGCGTAAATGGTAGGGAAGGTGCTTACCTGAGGGACGTTGTGTCCACACTGGGTATAAACGATATTTACTCTGAGTGAATCTCGGGGGTCAGTGAACAAGCTAAACCCGGTGCATTCCACGTACTGTCTGTAGCGGCACATCTCTGAGAGTTGGAGGGGCGGAGAGTTTACGATGGGGAGACATGTAGAAACTCCCGGAGCTCTTATACTCAATCTCAGTCCGGGTTGGCGCCTGATGCCGCTCACTACGGAATCCTAGGAGCTGAACCGGACATTAACGGAGTCTCATGTACTTACCCAAAGGTGGTCGAAGGACACCAACGAAGCGGATGGCTACATCACTATCGCAGTTGATCTGCGACATGTGGCGCACAACCAGAATTGAGTCCGGGACCAAACATGCGGTGCCCGAAGAGAAAAACGAGGACATCAGATCGGTCCCCGACCTTTGAATACCAAGGAGCGCGCCTCAATTGCGAGACGTTGAACACTGGTTGTTAAGATGGCATGAACCTGAGGTGATGGGAATGGATCCCAATATAGTCCGTATCATTACCAGAATGTAGCTTACCTGTATGTGGAACCGTGGACAGTGTGCGATCACCTTACTTGAGTGAAGCTTGTGAGGCCGATCACTCGATGATCCTCGTAACCCAGAGTTGCCAATGTTTGGAATACCACCACCCCAGAAATACCAAACGTGCCGTTGCGACGAGGAACCCAACAACAGAAAAAAATCCAGTTGCTCGTCCTCAGTCGACGGGTCCAAGCAGTTGGATCGTTCAACTGATTGCTCCGTTCCCCGTGTGGGGCTGTGAGAGCTGAAGAAGCGTGTGAGACGGGATCATAGACGAGCGCCAATTCTGCGAACAATATCTGCGAAGAATACCCCAGGGTTGCAGCTTCGGACATCGTAAGCTTAAAATTAGCCCGCAGGCGCGACGAGGAAACACCAGCGCCTGGGGACCACGGCGATCCTCTGAATACCAGCGATCATGCAATAAAGATACCGAGATGAAGCGGGATTGGGAAAGGTGTGTGTGTGTAGCATGAAACTCACACAACTGGACCAAATCCAAGTGACGGCGCTGAAACGGACGACCCTACTTCCGGAACCCTGGTCGACCGGTGGCGGTAGCACCCCAAGATCATCTTAAGGGTGAGGTTTCAGAGTGGATGGTCATTCAGGGCATTACGCAGTAGGAACTGGGGTCGCGCAACAGAGAGAGACGCCTTACGGACGAGTGTGGAGAAGTTGTCGGGGTTCGATCGAGATAGAAAATGCACCAGCCTGGTGACCGGTGTGTTACCGTCAAACCCGATTCAAATGGTTCCCACGCTTGGTACCAGTGAGTCACGTGGTTCCCCCATTGAATTCTGTCCACGAAATCATCCGGGCATGCGGATAGAATAGCAGACAACGTGAGTGCATAACAACGAATGGGTTCCGAACAAGTTCCAGGGGTAATCGATAATTAACTAGCCATCGGTGGTGAGATACCGATCACCGAATCTGCACATCACGGTGTTCCCGTAAGTTGCTGGGGCTCCCAGGATTACGAGGTAACTCCATAAAAAAGCTACTGGGCGGCCAAAAACCCAGTTTTCTGGGTCGGGGGTGGTCAGAAAACCGTCGTGTCCGTTTGTAAACTCCGAGTCTACCCCAACACCTGACAGAATCAGTGGTCCTGTACAGTTTCCACCGCTGAACGTGTGAAACAAATACGCCACTAACACACCGGAAACCCGGCTGAATGCACCTACATTGTGTTGTATAACTCACGAGGCGACTCCACGAAACACCTTGAAAACGTCAATTGATCTTAGTGAACCGGATCTACGAACGCCCTCTCCCATCTTTTGAATCAAGCACTGCCAGTGAGATTTGGAACAAAATGCTCGTTTTTATGGTCCACGAGAGAGAACCATATGCGACCGGCTGTCAGAGATTCGCAATTCAACGTATCTGTAACCCTGGTGGAGTATGCCGTCGCGAACCGGAGGGCTAAAGTTGCCGGAAGCACCTGTAAATTGTTTGTACAGAACATTCCAGACTTCAATAAAATTCGACGGACGTGCCATAGGCGTTTCGCTTGAACATTCCCACCTCTGCAGTGAAACTACGAGACAGATGTTAGTGAACCAACCATCTGCGCCAAAGGTAAGTACAAGGATTGTTCGGTCTCCAACATACCGAGTGAACTCGACGATCATCTCTAGCGCTTTTTAACGAACGACCCGGGACGAGTAAAGCGAGGCGTTCCCCGCCAGGACCTCAGGAAGCGTTCTCGTCTCAACAGCATAGCTACCCGGGTTGATAAGTTGATGACGACAAGGCAGGATAAAGAAGTGGAAGAAGGGATTCACCGGTGGTGTCTGTACAGTTGCCGTGACTGGGAGCGGACAAATGCCAAGACCCGTCCGGAGTGGTCCTTGGATTCAGTCGTTGTTTGGCGTCCATTGGTATGCCTTTCCGGGTTCTCGGACGAAAGTGAGGAATCTCACTTGCAGGGAGGCTCTTGGGTGGCCAGAGATCAGGCGCCTAAGAAAACACACTGTGCAGTATTAGATACTTCTCCCATTGAACAGGGTCCGTGATCCCAATCCGTGAATTTGAATCTGGATTCTACGACTCCACATAAGTGAGACGGCTCGCATGAGGCTGAATTGAAGGCGTCCAGGGTGCCGCCTGCACCGCAGACGTATTTGACCAAGCTGTGCACAGAAGACGGCATACCCGAGTGATTCACCGTGGTGGAGGGAAGTCCTGTCAGCCTTTGTCTTCGATCGATCCATCAAGCTTCAAGCTGGCAACAATCGGGTCACCCGAACAACCTTGCGGAAGAACCTCTGCGTCTGCACAGATGGCTGGGTATCACTTTACGAAAACCGGGGATGCAGAACGGTTTCTTATATCCGTCCTGCGTTGCAGAAATCGTCTGCATTTTCCACCGGCCGAAGCCCCCCCCTGATCCGTGATCCGTACGAATCGCGCGGAGCGGCTGTTTTTCCCCCTGCTGGCAGCTGAGTCACTGACGTGTAGAGCGACCAGGATCTATTAACGTACCACCTCTGTTGTCGGGCCAGCTCACTTGGAGAAGACCAAACACCGACAATCAAGTTCGACCGTCGGCAAGTCAGTCGCTTTGCAACTATTTTTTTCCGCACAACCACCTGGACCTTCCCTCTCAAATCATGACTACAGAAGAAACCCCGCTTTTGGCTTCCGAGGCAGCGACCGAAGCAGACCACAACCTCATCTACGACCGGTTTTCCCCCCGCCGTAAACACACGATCGTTGCACTCATCGCATGGTCTGGCTTCATTCCCTGTATGATCTTCATCGGAGATAGCTCGTATCGTGCTGACATGCGTGACTCAAAGTCTTCGTCGTGGGCTCGTTCATCCCCGCTATTCCTGAAGTTGCAAAAGAGCTTGGTTCAGATGTCTCCGTCATCAGGTATGTACATCTCACGTCCCTCCGTGCTTCTCGTTGAAGAAATCTGCCAAAAAATAGCTGGGCGGTTAGTATAATGTGGTTCGTTGCATCATTTACCGGCATGATTTGGGCTACGTATGCGGGTTTCTGTGCGTCATTTGATCAGTTGGCCAGGGCAACAAATTCACACCGTTGGTTTCCGCAGATGGTCGGAGGATCGTTTATTTGTATGCGATGCCATGTCTGGCTCTGGGATCTTTCGGTGTTTCCGTGTGCCATTCGGTACCTGAACTACTTTTCTGGAGGGCATTTCAAGCAGCGGGAAGTTCGGCTGGCCTTTCTACCGGCATGGCAATCATTGGAGATATCTACAAGTTGGAAGAACGAGGAACCGCGATGGGGACCACCCTCGGCGTGAGTTTTTTGTCCTTCCATAAAGAGGACACGACTTGGATTCTAAAGCTTGTCTATCCGTAGGCTCTTCTGATCGGGCCAGCAGTCGCCCCGTTGGTAGGAGGAATCGTCACGGAGTACGCTTTTCAGATCAACCGCCATGCGGATTTAACGCCTTATTGACGATCATCCGCTTGACGCGTTCATCCATTTTGATCTGCAGGTACGCTTCTTGGCGGCTGATGCAAGCTGGGGTCGGATATGCTGGGCTTCTGTCATACTTGCTCATGTACTTCGGTATGCCCGATACATCCCACCCCGGGACTCGCGGGGTCGATAAGGAGTTCGACGGTGAATTCAAGTGGGTGTGGTTGAACCCGTTCAAGTGCCTCTGGTACATGCGTTCACCAAATCTGCTCGCCCTGGTGAGTCAGCCTGGCAAAAAATTGCTTGTGAGGCAGTGGGTGACGCAGATCTTACCATGATGATACGTGCTAGACGTTCGTCGGTGCCACAACCCTGTTGGCTGATTTTGGTACGAGGGTTCCAGTTAGACAAATCGGCGACGTGATCCAATTGTTGCCATTCTGATCATAGTACTGCTCCTCCCAATTTCAATCACTTTCGTGCGTCGTTTCCGTTTCGATCAACGAAACCCTGCAGATTTGACCTTCGCACTCTCTCGGTTCTTTCACGAAACGGGTTTTTTTTGTGTATTGCAGGGAGAAAGATACAACATTCACAGCCAGGCATTGATAGGGGCGTGTTTCGTGCCCTCTGGTGTCGGAAATCTGAGTTAGTGCCATTTTTAACTTGCTCCCTTCTTCGCCTCCGAATTCTCACCCACACACCCTATCCGCGAACACCATGTTTTTTTCACAAAAGTCGGCGCCCCGATTTCGGGTCATGTCTCTGACCTTATGGTTAAAAAGTGGCGGAAAAAGCGAGGCGGGAAATGGGTTCCCGAAGACCGACTTAGGGGAGCGCTGTTTGGCGCGATCTGGTTGATTCCGTTATCGGTGGCAGCATTTGGGATCGCGAATACATACATCGACGGGACTCCGGGTTTGGTGGTCTGTCTGGTTTGTCTGTTCGTTAACGGCATTGGGGTGAGTGACCGAGGATTTTTCGATCGGCCGATGGTTGAGCCAACTGGCGTTCGACCTTTGCTCGGATCGGAGAAAACCTGATAGCCTTACCGGTGCTGACACGTCCTTATCAAACCAGGTAGACATCGTGTTGCCGCCACTCGTCGCATACAATGTGGATGTCGTACATGCACATAGCGCGGAGGTCATGTCCGCTCATTCGTAAGTTCTCCTACCGATTACACAATCATTTTGCTCATCAAGTGGCCGTGTCGGGTTTTGATTTCGTTACGGTTGGCTGTGGTGCTGACGCTTGCTGTGTTACAGTGGAGTTAGGAACATGATGTTGGCTGTGGCATCGTCCCTCGTCGTTCCTGCAATTGAACGGTGGGGAGCTTTGGTGACAAACTTTGGTGCAACGGTCATAATCATCGTTGGAGCTATGTACGTCTTTGTCCCTCCTTCTTACTCCTATCTCACCGCCCCGAGCACGGGGATTGACTTGCCGATGACGTTCTCAATCAACTCCCGCAGGGTCCTATGGGCGACGATCCGTTTCGGGGAGGAGCTACGTGCTTACGTTGACGTTGGGTATTCTACCATTACCGATACTTGACCGGAGAGGTCATGGCGTCTTCCCCTCCCCAAATTAAAGGGGCTACGATTCGGAGATAGAGATATTTTTTGCACAAGACACGGGTGACACCGCTTACGGTGGGGTTCTCACCAACATCGTTATCCGGATCAGCACAAAGTTTGGTAGATCTGCCAACATATGACTAAGCGAGGACCTAGAGAGTGAACAGGGTCGAAGACTCCGCGTGTGGTTAACCGCCACTAGATTAACAACAAGCCCCAGGCCCATATAACACTAACTGACTGCTTAGGCCAGGTCCTATTCAGTTTTTAGGTCTAGTAACGCAGCTCGACCGAGAGAGGTTTGTTGACGTAAATTCAAATCGGAAGGGATAGACGACCACTATTTGGAGCTACTGGCTTTCCCTGACTTTGGAAATTTTCCCGGTATAAAAGCTGAGAAGAAGTGAACGAGTGAGTAAACCGTACTGGGCTGTGGCCCGTTTCGGTTCCAGCACATCGTGTGAAATAGCCCTCAGCCTAGAGCCTATTTAATGCTTCCGTAAACTAAGATCTGGGGTAGGATATACGCATGCGGTTGTGAATGTGAAAGAAGCGATGTCGTGAGGGGATGTGAATCTGCGATGAAGGGAAAATGCGTGTGAACCTGATTGAGGGATCCACCGGAAATGAAGCTTGAAGGATGAATGAGCAGTCAGATAAGAGACCAAGAAATGCCGATGAAGTAAACCGATGTACCAGGAATGGGTGGAATGGAAGTAGAGTGATGTAGGGTAGGATGTAATGATGATGTTGATGATTATAAAGGACGTTTCAAACGACGTGAGGGGAAAACGAGGATGTACATGAACGCAAAGTAGAAAACAAACAAGATCGACTGGCGAGTATGATGTAAAAGTAAACGCGAAATGTGGTGTGTGGGTACAAAAATGCGTCGAAGAAAGAAAAAAAGAGACAATGCTTGGTGGATTGGATGAGGTTCGTAATAGGTAACTTTGGATGGGGTCGTAAACGGGTCGAGCCGTTGAGTCGTAAATCGAGGATGAAACAGACAACGAGGATTGAAAGGGGGGAAGAGGGAGACACGGAATCCCGATAAAAACCAAAAGAAACGTGGCGAAGGGTAAGGGTGTGAACTCGTCAACAGGGCTGGGACAAGGGCGACCTGCTTAACACGGCTTGGGTCTTGCTTGCGATGGGGTTCCTGGGGCGAGTTGTCCTCGTGGCTCGATCCCGATGTTTCATATGAAGCGCGGCGACGATCTGAGGCATCGTCATGATGCCCGGACCGGGAACTGGCGCTGGACAAGGGGAAGACGGATTTGGAACGGACGGGTCGGACGTTGTGGGGAAAGGGATCGGGACTGGGTACATCAACGCCCCATTCGCATGAACTTCGGATTTGTGGCCCGGAGGAGCGATCTGGCCCCTTTGCGTTAGGTGTTGGAATATTCTTTGGGCGAGGAGCCCGTCTTGAGCGTCTAGCTCTCGTGATCCTAGTGGACGGGGATTTCCCAATCGTTAGAATCCCTGAACGCCACGGATCCAGAACGAAAATAATAAATAAAGACGGACCTTCTACATCAGACCTATTTTCAATGTGCCAGGTTATACTATGATGGAGAATGATAAGGAACTTGGCGTCCATAGACGCCTTCTTTGCTTGTCTCTTTGTGATCATTGAGGGATTTCGGAGTTGCTGAATTCTCCTCTGGCGAGAAATTGCCAAGATCTTGCTCAAAGGGTTGTTATCCACCCTGGACACGGTACCAGAAGCGGTTATGGAGAGTACTGCGTTGGACTTGCCAAGGTCGATACATCCGACGCTGGCACGTGACTCGGAGTTGAGGGTGGCAAGTGGACGGGGTTTCCTCTGTTGGATGGAGATCAAGCCCGAATTTGACCGCAGTCTGCGGTGGGGGCGGGTGGATGGTATATGCTCCGTCAGCTCCGGCGAGAAAAGGGGCTCGCCCGGGCAGGGAATATACAGTGCATCTCGACAAGTTTCCGTAGGAGAGACTGGGAGAGGAGTTGATGGGAAGGGAACACAACTTGTTGGGGAGCGGTTTTCCTGGCCGGTGGATGTTGCAGAGGTTGTGGTTAATGATACGACCGGGGCGGCCTTTCGAGAAAATGATATACGTGTCCTGGATGGGGAATTGTCGGAAGAAGAGTTGTCTGAGACGTAGCGATCGTAAGGGTTTATCATAAGCATGAGGACAAGGGAGAGTGGGAGGAAGAAGAGGGAGAAAGGGTATATAGAGATTGAAGGAAGCGGAAGAGTGGGATGAACCAAAACCAGGTGAGACCGTGAATCTGCTCGGGTGGTCTGCCCCGCCAAGGGTCGGACCCACATGCGTTGCCGTGTCGGGGCCGACGAGTCGTACTGTGCATGGCTCAATGGCCTATGAGAGTATTGCTCGTGGTTATCTACTGTGCATGCAACGGAAAAAATAAAATGAAAAATAAATAACGACCCTGAACGTCAGTGGAAGTAAATGCCTCGGTGGACCGGCCGGTCTTGCGGGCGACTTGATGGATTGAAGGTTGATCAACGAGGCAGCCACGACTTTCTCGTATGGCCTCAGCCCCCGACCACCCGTCCCCCTCCACGTGCGCCAGCCTTCACGCGTCGACACGTTCAGCACTGCTCGCCCCTCTCCAGCCCGCCAATTCATATGTCCCACCCCCCGCAGTCGGCAAAAGACCAGCGACCAGCAAGGAACAACGACCCATTCACGACCTCTTCTCTAACGACCTTTTTTGCCCTTTTGATTTTCTAGGCAAGTGTTTTTATTTTATTTTTTACTTTATTCCAGCGGAAGTGATTGGGGGTTCACCCAAAAAGACGCTCCACCATCCCGAGCCGACACACTCTGCCGTCTCTTTATCGCGCGCAAAGTCTATGAGCTGGCTGTGTCCGTTTGCCAGTCCCACCATGTCTTGTCTTTGATTCTGTTCCGTCGCTCGTTAGTGCCATGTCTACGTCCTAGTTGGCCTATTCTCCCCTGGTCATCGCCGTAAGACTTTTTTCTCCCACTCCTTCCTCCGCCCCACATACGCAGCACGCGCTCTTTCGCTTTCGTTGCTCGTCTCCCCACCCTTTTTTTTCTTCCTTCTCTTTCACCCTCCCCTCTTCTCATTTCTGTTTCCATCCTTCGTACCAATGGCAGAAAGACTCACAGACCTTTAACTCAGGATACACACGTTTCGCAAGATAAATGGAATCATTTGTTTATTCAGCTCACTCTTCTTACAACCCCAGTGACTCCTACCGCGCTCAATCCCGCCCCGAATTTCCCCTCCTTCTACCATCATCCCATTCCCACCCATCGCTGCGTCCAATTCCGCCATCGTCCGCCTTATCCCAAATACCTCCCTTCAAAGGATCAGCTTTGAACCCTCCGCTTACATTACCCCCAATTCTCGACGGACAGCACTCGTATCATCAGGACGAGCTGGTTCGTTCTCCTGATATGCATTGCGACACACTGCAGCCTTCAGAGTTGCCATTGTCACCACCTGCCGCTCTGCCTTCCATCCTGCACCTCCCGATCGATCTTGATGCTCGGTCCCTCCCACTTACTCTCTCCCCTACGGAAAGACCATCCCATTTCGATGACGACCAATTGCTCTTGGAAACGTCCGCCAGCGCTCAGGAAAGAGACACGTTTTTCCGCAGGCCCTCGCCCCTACCTGCTGAGAACTGGCTGGACGTGGAATCCACACCCCTCACAGAACGTGATCCTTTCGAGTGGGAGGATGGTATAAAACCTCCACAACCTCTGTGCCACGAGCCTCTTCGGTCCGTTTGGTCTCCTGAATCCCCACCCCCGATCGAAGAGCTCGGCGAGATGGACTTTGACCCCTCTACTCCCTCGTCCTCCCGTTCCTCTACTATCTCGTCCTTGTGGAGTCTCGAGTCCCTGCCCGACCAGCAAGATTCAGATACATCATCTCACTGGACGGATGCTCATGGGAACTGGACCACCAGTCCCGATCACCAGGACGATAGTCTGCCACATTTTTCCCCCGTCCCTCCATCTTTCTCATATCCCAGATATGATTACAAAGCTCCCCTTAATCATCACTGGGATGACCGAGGTTATCTATCCCCCACTGGCTCTTCACAAGGAGATGGAGAAGAACTGTTGAGATCTCCCTCGTCTCCCCGCTCTCCGCTCGTCAACATCCCCGACTTGTCCCTCCAATCCGACGACGATGAAGACGACGATTACGACACGTCAGCGTTGTTGTCTACCCCCAATCGTCGCAAATCTCTCCCAGAATTGGAAGACGATTATGGTCACATGTCTCCATCGTCTAGTATCCTAAACCTTCCCGGGCCAGGAACAGACGACACCGTGATGGGCTTCCATCGAGACCTCCCAGAGATCGACCTGACGTCCCCGCCGCTGAATACTTGCCCTACCCCTCCCGAGTTGATCGATGGGCCCGCGCTGGGTCTGTATGTGGCTGATGAATTCTCCAATATCACCCAGTCCCCGTCTCCGGAGTACACCCATGTCGATGACTTCTTCGCTTACTTTCCCGAGCTCGAGAAGTATGATATTCCGAACACAGATGAGACCTTCGATGGCCTTGATCCCTTTGATCCGGACTATGACCTCGTTCGGCTCATCAGACTGTGTAGGCGGAGTCGAGATGCTGAGAAGACAGCTCGTGCCAGGGAGATCAAGATTGGAGAGAGGGTCAAGGTCATCACCGCGAGCATGTGTCCTCCCGAAGGGGTAGACACCATCGAGAAGAGGATTGCGCTACAGCAGGAATACTCCAGGAAGATGGAACAGACCAAGATCAGAAAGAGAGAGAAGGAAAGATGCCGAGAGTTGCGATCGCTTCTGAGGATCAAGTTGGAGAGTATCGAGAAAGAGAAAGAGATTCCGGATCAACAAGACGGACCATCCCATGATCAGGAGGAGACGATGGGCGTTGAAGCCGTTGAAGAGGCTACGAAGACCACCCTTGGTGTTGAGGAACCGAACAAAAAGTGGATGTCCAACGATATGGGGCAACTTGTCGCCAAGATGCTTCTCAATCGCAGGGATGTCTACAAGCCGCTTGGGACGAGGAAGGTATCCTGTCATGGGAGGTCCATGTACTCACGTTCCCCGTTGGCCTATCCCAAGGACGATACTGTCGTCGACCCGGATGCTGTGTTGGTGGGAGATGTGGATGTTGTTCCTATGGATGTCGAAGAACCGCCAATATCGAACTGAGACTCGGGTTCCAGTAGAAGTGGTGAGTCGGTTTGATACCCCGCCCTGTTGGTTCCTATTTGACCGCTCTCGTATTATAGAATGAAAATCAAGGGGGGTCGTATCAGGCGGCATTTGTCATTGTGTATCTCCCATCGCATGCCTATTCCTAACCGATTCCGCTTATCACGATTCGCCTCATTTTCCTTCACTTGTGCTATATGTTCTTCCTCACCTTGCTCACGTCCTTTTATTTCCTCCCAACCTAATGTGTTTTCCACGGGTTATCGCGTATCGTTCACCTAGGTTTTTCCCTCGACTCACTGGGTCCCGGACTACTTGCGTGGCATGTTCCCCTCTTCGTTCACACGTTCCATTCATCCCTGTTGGTTTCCCATGTTCGCACAGGTCCCCCCGGGCCAAACTGTTAATGCACGCATGACTGATCCCTTGTAGCTTTAAGTGTTCACTAGTCTTTTCCTCCTTCTCTATTCCTCTTCGCCTTTCCACCCCCCGTTCATCTATGTCTCTCTCGTTCAATGCCACATCAATCACATACAACCCCACTCTGTTCCTACCCCGTTTGATCCATTGTCGACATATCTTTTGTTCCGTGATATAAAGTCTTGACGATCTTCTCCATCTCTCTCCCTCGCCCCTCGATTTCCGTTATTTACTTTTCTTTCCCCTCCTCCATTTCGTTTCCTTGGCGGCCCATTCGTGTCAGTAGTCTTTTCTTCACTTTGCTTGATTTTTAAATCCCTTTTCGTCTGCTGAATTTTTGTGTTGTGATTGATGGACCCCTTTTTTGTCTGGCTCGTTGCCCACCCCTGCCCGGTCTTTTTGGTTTTTCTTTTTGTACGGAGACCATGCAGTAGCTGGGTTCGTATGCAATAGACGAGTGCGGTTCTTCTTTCGCATGTAAAGCTGGAAATTCCGTCATAAGAGAGGCGTGGTGACAGTGCATGAGTTCCATTCTTCGTGGAGATCGAAGGAGCAACAGATGTAAGGTTAACTCTATCAAACTTTGTCCGTGTCGTTTGCCGTGCGGTTTGTATCACGACGCTGGCTGCCAAGGACGGTTGGGTGATCGACCTCCACCGGCCAGACGACTTAGTAGCATACCAGGGGTTCGCTATGAGCTTAATCACCGGTACCTCGAAGAAAATCCAAAGGGATCTCACGGGTCCTATTATACACGAGTCGTCCGATGCACTGACCATGTGGTTCCGTCATAAAGGCACTGCCCCTGGCAAGTCCTGTACTTGAAGGTTTGTATAACCTCCCACTTCTGAAACGGATCCCACAGGGGGAGGGGAGGGCGATGAAGGACCCTTCTGCGGGCTCCGTGGATCTGTCTAGATTTTGGAAATAGCCACCAGAGGACGAGAGTTGTTGGTCATCAGCCAAACCGTGCTGGTCGCTGAGGTGATGTTACTGGGTTTCACCCGTTCGTTCGACGGACAAGCCCTCGAATGAGTGAGTACCCTCACCTGACATATCACAACGCTTGAGCTGCTGAACTTTGGGAACAGTTGCGGCGTCTAGAAGGTACGGCAGATGTTCTGATGATCACCGACCAGCGAGCGATGTTTCTGGTTAGTAATCGGGGTACCTGACTGCCGCAGCAGAGTGTACAGCCACTACAGAAGATCATGCCACGCGAGGGGTGAACGCTTTGTGGATTTTCCATGACCTATGACGATTGAACGCGTGGGTTAGATGAATAAAAAGTGGTGGAAATAACCGATGTACTTATCGTACACGGTAGGGGAGATCTGCATGAGAGAGTCAAGCAGTGTGACAGTTTCTGGAAAAGATTGTCCACGGGTCAGTGCATAGCCTTCTGACCTTTGACATGGACGGGTGACCCATGACCAATGAAGATTAAAAACGATGACCGAGGAATGTCCACGTCCGGCGCTTCTCACAAGGTCGCAACTACAAACTACCCCTGTACAAAACTTGCACAAGATGCTTTGAGCCCCCTCCAAATCATTATCACCATCCCACCGGCGTTACACACATCCAGCTTAACTCGAGCCTCTCACCCGGATTGACTGGTCCCCTTTCTCCCCAGTAACCCCGCTCACTGCTTCGGCAACCCCCTTCCAAAAAAGGATGTGTCGGCAAAGGTTACACGACGTCATTTCCAGCATTTCTCGCCGCGCCAGCAACGCCGCCCACAAGAGCAAAGACGCGGCTCGTGACCTTCGGAACCTCGCTGAGGAAAAGATGTTGGATGGAGAAGTTACTTACAATGACTTGGCGATCCAGTTTATCGGTGCGAGTGGGATACCGAAGATGGATGTCGTGGGATCTGCAGATCCTTATTTCATTGCCGACTTGGATGGCCATATACACATCGTGTCAGTCGTCATTTCTTTCCTTTGCTTGGCATTCCGGTTACCTCGGCGGACAGGGCTTGCGCTATCCCCGTTGATGATCTTTAATCTTCTGATCTTTCCTTTCGCCAACGCTACTGACCTGAAATTATTTCTTCGACTAGCTCGACCGTCAAGACAAACACGCTGCAACCCGTGTGGAATGAACTCTGGAAAGTCAAGAACGTGCCGAGTAACGCCGAGCTCAGGGTTCAAGTGTTGGATAAGGACGACGGAGCGGCGAAAGACGATTACATCGGCAAGTTCACGACGAACGTACAGCCTGGTGCCAAGGACGAGGAAATCCAGGGTCATGTTCTCAAAAGAAGTAGAGGTACATTCTGGCTCAAGGTGAGAGTTTTCCTCGGGCTCGATCATCTCTGTGCTTATAACCTCTTCTCTCTCCACTATCCAGATAGAAAGTACACCCTCGACAGACCGCTTTCCTGAACGGCACCAGTACGTGTTCGATGGACCCATCCGATTCTCCCGCCACTTCTCCCCCACCATCGGTCGTCTGACGAACATCAATGACGCTCGATTATACTCGACATGGAAGATGTACATCAAGGGCGTCAAACTATTCTTTGGTGACGAGTTCCAACCGTGGAACCGCAAATACAAGGCCGCACAAACGATCTTCGAAGGCTCGTTCGCAATTCGGACAAGCATACAGGCTGGTCATCGGATGCTGTACGCTCGAAGCACGACGAACGGGTTTGGGATCATCAACGATAAGGAGGATATCTTTAATATCTTCCGTGGCGGAAAGGAGGAGCTGGGATTCAGGTCGACGTTCCAACGACGGATAAAGCCTGCGGTGTATACCTATATCATCTCGGCGGAGGACGATTCGTTCAGGTTTTCCGAAACTGGAGCGGCTTTCTTTGTGGATTTCGCTTCTAAACACGCCCTCCATTCGAACTGTGCCGAAAGTAAGTAACCTGGCTTGGATGATTTGTGGAATCGTCTTGAACTGGTGCCTGTTGCGATATCTAGGAGTGCGATACTCGGGCGAGTTCCATCCCCGTCCGCAAGGCGGATGGCAAAGTTTCCGGGACGACATGTACGACACCGACGTGTCCTGGGAACTGGTCATCGACAACAACTCGGGAACCTACAGTCCTGACCCGATGATGTTACCCGCTCTCAAGGCGTGTATGGAGTACAACTTCCCAGGATTTAAAATCATCGCCCTCGACTACAACGATCCTGCCCTCAAGGAGAGCGTTGACGCCTGCCGGGCGTACGCTCTCAGTACGCGGGGGGTACACAAGGAAGACCTGCAGCCTCACACCCATAATGGAGAGATTACCCTTCAACAAGAGGTGGCCCGTGCGTCGAACGAAACCCCACCGCCACCTTGAACCCAGTTTTGGTGAGTGGCGGGCGTGTCTGGTGACACGGTGTAGAATTATTCCTCAGGTTTATCCGTATTCTTGGTGCGTCCTATTGTATCTTAGCTCATCTATTCGCGAGGGCCAGGGTTTCACTTATCTCTTTCTCTCTTACTGTACTACTGTCCTCACTGTAATGTGTAGTTGTATGGCGCTTTGTGCTTTGGCCCTTTGACTCTCCTCCATATCTGCCTGGGCCCTTTGTCCCATTTTCGTACCGTACCTTGACATGCATCCATTGGGATTCGCTTGAAGTGACGGCTTTCGCCTTGTCCTTCTTTTGTTCCTCAGATAGGTATACCTGGTGGGAGGGACAGCAATGTGCACAATGCAAACCGACAATTCGTCCCTATGGCGATCACCAACAATGGCCTCGCCAATTTCTTTCGTGCCTCTCTTTTCCATCGGACTGTCTTCCTGCGCACAGGCGGACTGAAACGAGACAGGAATTGTCTCCGTTGTGGCAGCTGCTTTCTGCTTTCCGTCGCCCATGGCAAATCCTCTCTCACGGATGATCGTGGCGCGGGGCGGTTTGATCAATGATCATGGCCATGGCCCGCCACTCTATACAGTTCCGCCATGGCCATGTCAGGGTCTGCACATGCCAACATGCTCCACCACGCGTTAAACGTCAATATCCGGCTCCCTGGAATGTACTATCGACTCAAGTTCCTTCACGGGTTCTCCTCGTTACACGGCATCCCGCTGTGTGCCCGTGTGGAGGTTCGGACGTGCCGCAGCGCCATTTCCTTCCTTTGCGCATGAATGGCCTTACTTTCCCCCCTTGGCTTTGTGATATATAAATGGTCACTATCTGAGGTTGAGGGTGCTGTGCTCGTCCTCCCCCCTCATCCTCATCACCCTCCGAAGCTGCTCTGCGTCCCTCCCTCTAGACCGATCGAAGCCTTATAGTCATTCGTACCCGGAAAAATGGCCATCGACTCCCAACCACCCCAGGAATCTAACGCTAAGGGGAGAGTGAAGTGTACTCCGTTGCGAGGGAACGAGTACGCGGAGAGGTGCGCTGGAGCCACTCCTACACTCAAGTACAACAATCTGGAAGAATGGTTGAAAGACGTGAGTCCTTTTGCACGGAAAACAAAATCGGCCGCGTCTGGTGTCTGTTATGATGATACTGATGAAAGAGTTGTTTGTCTTTCACAGAATTCCGATAAGGAGGTCTCTGGTGAAAAAGAAAACGTCGAGGTGGTTAGGACATTCTACACCTATCGACCTAATGCGAGGAGCGACATAGACATTTGGTATGCCGATGGAGAGTTTGGGTTTTATGAAGGCCTGCCTAAGCGGGTTGCGGACCTCCATGCAACCCACATCAACGTGGAGGTGAGGAGTCCGAATCCATTGGAGCCCGTTCAAAGAAAATCTGACCAGTATCGTTTTTTCTACCTGTTTAGTATCCGAGAAGGTCTGGCATAAATCCCAGGGTTGAGCTCTATGTCCACGTCACGGACCAGGAGACGGGTCAACGACGACCGATACGCATCCACGAGCTCATCGAGATTGTCATCCACGACGATGATGAGTGGAAGGAAAATTTGCCTAAAATACTCACGCAGTGGGAGTTGATCTTTCCAAAGGGCGAATCTTGGGGGATCATGCGCATCACCGGATACCCCGAATCACCTGGTCCATCTCGAAACTCTCCTTGAGTCGATTCTTTCGTTCAACGTGGTGGCGCCCTTGGCGCTTGCCCCACTTTTTTTCGTTCTTCTTTGCATTTTGGATTCACGGCTTTTCCCTGCCGTTTGTAGTCCCTCTCCTGGCAATGTATACTTTCGCATTTTGCGCTTCGCATTTCGTAACTGTAGCCGTAGGTCCCGGTTCTAAGCATTTGGATTAACCTGAGCCCCGTGGGCTCGTAGAACATGTTTCGTTTTCTTCGTTCTAGACTATCCCAAACCCCCTTTTCTCAGTATACGTACTTCCTCGTAGTCTTTCCGTAATATGCACATGGATACACATGCAGCGCAAACTGACGCGTATCGTCCACGATACTCCCTGGTTTTGGTCCGAGATCGTCGATCGCGCAAACTTTCATTCGTACTGCCGCCATCACGTCCCCCCTTCCGTTCTGACGCCAGCGGCGATCTTCCTGACGTTCCTGGGGCCCTGGAACGACCTGGTCAACGCTCTGTGTTATTTATACCCCTCGTCTAATTGCAAGCTTCCCAACTGGTGAATCGTATGATGGTTGTGATTCTGGGCACAGTACTATACCTATCATGGCCGTTCCTTCGAAAACGAGGTGATTGCTCGGTCCTTCGTTTCAAGTACTGGAGTAACGTTAGTCCGCGCCGGACGTGCTCTGCATATTGTGACTCGTCTGCCACAGAGTCTTGGTGTCACTCCTTTCGGGGTCCCCGGTCAAGATAGCGCGCCGGAAGGAGGGTGGTCTTCCCACCTCCTTCGGTGTACTTTCGGATGGAAGGCACGGCAGAGTTGAACATCAAGACAAGTGCATTCCGGACCACAAGGTGTATGACTCAAGTTCCGACTGCAGGTTACGGGAAGTCAAGAATCCCCGGTATTTTTGGTCCCCCTGTGTTCATTTGTTCCGCCGATGCAAGTCGGGCCACGCCTGTAAAATAGCGGGGCGGGGAACAGTGGGAAAATCGGAAGCTCGTGCGGTTAATTCTGACGCGTTAGAGTGTAGAAAATGTACTGCTGCGTAGAATAAGCTAGTTATTGCTGTGGGGCTTTTTTACCCTACAGACGATCGAAAATCACACCGCGTCTTGTCAAGTGAAAGTGTTGTAAACTTGCGTTGCCAACGGTGAAGTAGGTAGCCATTAAGTACCTCCCGGAAGACACCAGTCGGTGGGGGTTGACGTTAGGGGGTCAGATGGGGTGGGGGTCCACACAAGCGGGAGACGGAACGGAAAAGTGCTCGGATCCTGCCAGTCAGGCAAACATGATACTCAGTGCAAAGCTGGTGGGTCAATTTTGAATTCTCAGTAGATCGATCAAATCGGCAGCTCAAGAGTTCCTGAACAAATCCGTCACGGTCGCGACCTGCTCCTACTACTGTAACCGTTCACTTCTACTTCCACCTATGATCGATTCGTTGATGGAAAACCACTTCGGTTTGACGTCAGCCCACACGCGGGTGTCGCTCGACCCGGGCGTCCTGGCACGTAGCCATGCCGAGCCAGTGCCGATTAAAAGTGGCTCACTGGCGGTCCTCTCCCAGTCCTTCACGTCCTGAGTACGTATCACCGTCCGACGCCACGTTTCCGAATCAATTTCCCTCGGTTTCTTATCGGACACTTGTTCGACCACAGACGACTGCCCATATATAGAGGTCAAGAACCGTCCGCATCGGACCATTTGTACTCGGAGGGTTTATCAACCATTTAAAACTCCAATTTCGTGCACATCATTCCCCAAGTTTGTAAGTCACTTAAAATACCGTCGTCCCAGTCCCCCTGCTCCCTCGGTTGTTGCTGTTGCAGCTCGGCAAGCGGCACCCGCTCTCGACCTGTGACGCTCATCCAACACCTTTCCCTTCCCTCGTTTATCGAAACCTGGCCCAAACCTCAACTTCACAGTCTTAAGGCTCGATGGTAAAGTGTGTCGTCGTCGGTGATAGCGCCGTTGGCAAGGCATTTCCTAGTCATTCATTTTGGCTTTGCCATGGCTGACTTTGACCGCAGACCAGTCTGTTGTTCTCGTACGCGGAAAACAAGTTCCCCAGTGATCGCGTGCCGGTGGTCTGTTTGACATTTGTTTTACCATGCGCCTTCCGAACCAACCCATGTGTGCGTGTGTTCGTGATAGGTCTTCGAAGACCATTTTGTCACGGCCATGATTGGAGACGACCCGTACCCTTTGAGCCTGTTCGATACCGCTGGTGTGTTTCTGTTTTGGTTATACATTTAATGCCGCCTTTCTGATCCCCGTTACGCCAATAGGTCAAGAAGATCATGATCGTCCACTTTCATACCCACAAACGGACGTCTTCCTCGTTTGCTTCAACGTCACCTCCCCCGCATCTTTAGAGAACGTGAAGGAGAAATGGTTTCCTGAAGTTCGACATCATTGCCCCGGAGTACCCTGCCTCGTCGTCGGCACACAGGTGGATCTGAGAGTTGAACCGCAGGTCATTGAACGGTTGCAGAGGCAGGGGCAGGAACCAGTCACGGCTGAACGCGGAGAACAACTTGCTAGAGAGTTGGGCGCTGTGAAATACGTGGAATGCTCAGCGTTGACACAGAAAGGGTTGAGGAACGTCTTCAGTGAGGTGTGATAATTTTTTGTTCGAGCATGTGTGGACTTGACTGACTGACATGCATCCGTTGCAGGCTATCGCGGCCGCCCAACCAGTCGTGAAAAAACGAAGGAAACGAAGGGATTGTGTGGTCATCTGATAGGAGGGGCCATCTCCACATTTTTTCTATACACTAGCTCTTCCATCTCTACCGGTTCGTACGTCCCTCATTCTCCTTCCCGCGCACAAGTAATGCTTCCTCGCCCCAATAGCTCCCCACGTCTCCCGATTGATTTTCTCCCAAGAGATTTCCTGCCTTGCCATGAACTCCCTATTTGTCATATGAAAGAGTAAGTACTGCTGGCTCCTCCGTATCAATTTCGCGTTTGAAGAACCTGGAAACGGGATGACTGAAGCTAGCCACACCTCGTTGGTTTGGACTGAGATGAGGATCTTAATCGCCATCGTAAATCGAACATACCCACTCGAGTTATCGAATTCCCCACCAATGAATGTCAGAGTCAAACAATTGGAGAGCGGGGGGAGGTTCGGGACGAGGTGGGCCGCGTACAGTGGGTTGGAACAAACCACCCGCTCCCCGAAGGAATTCGAGAAAATTGGGAAGGGGGGATGGTACAGGTCTGGTAGCAGCCTGGGCTATACGATTGGCGACGGCTTCCCTCTCACGTGTGTCCATCGTTTCGTCCTATAGTTCGCAGGCGGGGTCGCTGGTGCGCCTTTGCCTTTTGGTGTCCCCAAAGCTATGAGATAGGCATTAAGTCGAGATCGAAGGTCAACGAGCATGATATGTACCCACACTTGAAGCAGAACTCCTTTTTACTCAGGCATTTGATGTGGTTGCATCCCTGGGTTAGATCAAAAATCGCGTGACAATCCGGGAAATATATGTCATTGTTTAGCCTGGGGTGACCGGGTTTCAGCCTCACGTATCAAGTAAGCATAGGGATATAGGATACCTTGGCCAGCTCGTTTGCAAGCTGCTCTCCTGGACGTCGTTCATCCATGGGCAAAGATCGATATCGCTCGTAGCTCATGTATTTGGTCACGACCATCAACCACGGGGAGGGAATCGGTTTTGTGTGGCTCACCCTTGTCCCACACCGCTCCGCATGATACACCCACCCACTGCTATTGTCTGGGAACCGAGTCAAGTAGCTTCCTATAATGCTAAGGGTCGGTTAGCCAGACCGCAAGGTCGCATCGATATCGGGACATACCCAAGCAGACATAGACTCCCCGTCCTCCGCTACGTCGTCCTGTATTCCAGTTTCCCAACGCGTGATCGGACACTCAGGGCAACAGATCGGGAACACAGGAATGTGAGCGTTCACGTCTCCGGTTCCACTGGGATCGAGCTTCCTCCTGATGTATTCGGCCAAGCACGAGATACAGTACGGGTGTTGCCTTGGACACGGAAGGCGCAGGCCAAATTGTAGATGAGCAGAAGAATTCGCAGTCAGGGCGGCCGAAATGGGAGAATGCGTAGCCTGAAACGGTTCGAAACAGATACCGCATGTTGGGTAGGGGCTATATTCTGAAGTGGGGGAATACCAGTCAGGACAATGCAGTGAAAACGGAGAGAGATGTACCTGGGGGAGGTTCGCATTGTTCCTCGGATTCATCCTTGGTTTCCGGCGGCGTTTCGGGTGTCCTGGATGGAGCCGTATCGAAGTCTGTTGTGCTTGAGGATGAAGCTACGGCTGCGACCTTTCCTTTGCCCTTATCGTTCATATCTTGCGCCTGAAGAAGATGAATAGATTTCCTGCGCATCATACCAACGATAGACCCAACGGACCATTATGCTGTTGATGATATCGGGGCCAAGTACCCTGCAAGGGTAAAACTGGTCAAGATCTCGACATCAGCAACGAAGGACGTTCCGCCACACACTTATCAGCATCTTGCATTTCAGGAGCATCCGTGTCGATTTCACCACCGTCAACTGCAGCCTGTAGACGCTTCGAAAATTCGGCGTCCAGCATAGTCTTCTTATCCGCCACGGCGAGCTTCTGAGCCAGCTGGTAACTCGCGACGTCGGAGGAGTTTAAACTCTGAGCGTAGGCGGCATCCCCAGATATCCTTGCGCTTTCTACGAGCATTCGTAGTGCCACGTCTTCGTCAGTTTCCGGGTCATCATCAACCTTCTGAGATTGTGGCTGAGTGATATCGGGATCGTCGTAAAGGATAAGATGTAGCTGTAACTGTTCTGCGACTTTGCCGTTCTCGATGTTCGCCAGGTCCTCCTGTAGCAGTTTGGCGACGAGCAATTCCGTTGAAATGTTGAGGGAGGACCGCAACAATGCTTCGGTCGTCATCATGGAGGACGGACAAGGTCGCGTCGATCCCAAAGACTTGCATTTCTCACATCCTCAATTTATGTCACAGCGAGATGAAGAACATCAGCGAAACACTAGTAATCATGGGTTATCATCTAATAGTACAGGTCGTGTGGAGATTTAGCGTATGAGTGTAGTAAAGAGTGACATTCCGAGCTCAGGCGGAGCCGCCACGGAGACGGAGGACCAGGTGAAGGGTGGACTCCTTCTGAATATTGTAGTCATTCAGAGTTCGCCCATCTTCCAACTGCTTTCCAGCGAAGATGAGTCGCTGCTGGTCAGGTGGAATGCCCTCCTTATCCTGGATCTTGGCCTTGACATTATCGATGGTGTCCGAGGACTCGACCTCCAAGGTGATCGTCTTGCCTGTGAGGGTCTTGACGAAGATTTGCATGCCACCACGGAGACGAAGGACCAAATGGAGAGTCGACTCCTTCTGGATGTTGTAATCCGAGAGAGTGCGCCCGTCTTCAAGCTGCTTTCCGGCGAAAATCAAGCGTTGCTGATCAGGGGGAATTCCCTCCTTGTCTTGGATCTTAGCCTTGACGTTGTCGATGGTATCAGAGGACTCGACCTCAAGGGTAATGGTCTTGCCGGTGAGGGTCTTGACGAAGATCTGCATACCACCACGCAGACGAAGGACTAGGGAGGAGGTCAGTTGGGGGGTCAGGAAGCGATAGCGGACGACGAGCTTACCGAGGTGAAGGGTGGACTCCTTCTGGATATTGTAGTCGGAGAGGGTGCGGCCGTCCTCGAGCTGCTTGCCGGCGAAGATGAGGCGTTGTTGGTCGGGAGGGATGCCTTCCTTATCCTGAATCTTGGCCTTAACGTTGTCGATAGTGTCGGAGGACTCGACCTCGAGGGTGATGGTCTTTCCCGTCAAAGTCTTGACGAAAATTTGCATTCCACCGCGGAGACGGAGGACCAAGTGGAGGGTAGACTCTTTCTGGATGTTACTGCGGAGGTGTCAAAAACGTTTTTAACGTCAACGAGGGGAAACGTGGCTTACTAGTCGTTCAAGGTACGACCATCTTCGAGTTGCTTGCCAGCAAAGATGAGGCGTTGCTGGTCGGGGGGGATGCCCTCCTTGTCTTGGATCTTGGCCTTAACATTGTCGATGGTGTCAGAGGACTCGACCTCGAGAGTGATGGTCTTTCCGGTGAGGGTCTTAACGAAGATCTGCATGCTGGGGTGTGGAGAAGGATTTGTAGAGGAGGTGGTGGTTGATGATAGGGCTAGGGACAATGCCGCAGGGCGAGGGGCGGTTTATAATGACCCCAATTCAAACCCCGCCTGTGGCGCGGTCAACCGACCCGCCGACCCGGGCTGACTCATCTCGAGGTCTACCTGGGATCAAAGGATGGCCTGCTCTTACAGTTCGCTTCCACTTTCATACAATCGATTCTCTGAGCCTGCACGCGGATGTCTTCGACATGGGCGTCCTGGCGATATGTTCAAACGCAGTCATACCGAGCCGGTGCCGGTCACCCTCTCTTGACCTGTGACGCTCATCCAGCACCTCTCCCTTTCCTCGTTTTTCGAAACCTGGCCCAAAGCTCAACTCCACAGCCCTAAGGCTCAATGACAATGAAGTATGTCGTCGGTGATAGTGCCGTTGGCAAAGCACGTCCTAGACGTTCATTTTGGCGTCTTTTTGCCGCGGCTGATTTTGAATACAGACTTGTCTGTTGACCTCGTACACGATAAACAAGTTCCTCAGTGAATATGTGCCAACGATCTGTCGACACTTATTTTACCATGCGCCTTCCGAACCAACCCATGTGTGCGTGTGTTCATGATAGGTCTTCGAAAACCATTTTGTCACGACCATGATTGGAGACGACCCGTACACTTTGGGCCTGTTCGATACCGTCGGCGTGTTTCTATCTTGGTTGTACATTTATTGCCGCCTTTCTGATCTCCGTTACGCCAATAGGTAAGGAAGATCATGATCGTTTATGCCTACTTTCGTACCCGCAAACGGAAGTCTTCCTCGTCTGCTTCAGCATCACTTCCCCTGCCTCTTTAGAGAACGTGAAGGAGAAATGGTTTCTTGACGTTTTGCATCATTTCCCCGGGGTACCCTCCGCAGGTGGATCCGGCAGATGATCCCCAGGCCATGGTAAGGTTGCAGAGGCAGCAGCAGGAACCCGTCACGGTCCAACGCGGCGAGGAGCTTGCTAGAGATGAACTGGGCCCTGTGAAATACGTGGAGTACTCAGCTCGACGTTGACACGGAAGGGTTCGAAGAGGCTTTGGTTCGAACGCGCAATTTACATGTGGACTTGACTGACGTGCATGAGTTGCAGACCGTCGTGGCCGTCCTTGTACCACCGGTCATGGAAGAACGAAGGGATTTTGTGATCGTCTAACGGGTCTCCACAATTTTTTTCTACACCACCACTTCTATCTCTCCCAGTTCATGTGTATCCTCACCTTTCTCGCCTTAACAGCTCCCCACGCCTTGCGATCGATCCTCTCCCAAGAGACTTCCTGCCTTGTGTCCGTTTACGATTGAAAAGTGTGGGCCCATTTGGCACAATTTTCTCCTTCTACTTTGATGGTTACTCTTTTCCTGGTTCTGGATGCCCTGTGGTCCGTCGTGCTCTTGGAATGAAACATGGTCGGGAATTCGAGGAATCTAATATCCTTTCACGACGGTCGTGAGGGTGGATAGAGCCTATTTGTGAGTCAGAACGATCGCCGATGGCTTGGTTCAACGTTCAAACGTTCACATCCGGAAGCCTAAGACGGAATGTGGAATTTAGAAACGTCCCCCCCCCCGTATCCCTTCGGGACTTCGCGCGGGTCCCAGCCAGGTGAACATGAATGTGTGTACCGTCAATTTCTAATTCTTGGGTCGGTCAAATTTGAGCTGATTTGTAGCTCGGTAAGATTCCTACCTATAGTCCTGAACGATCCACCGCGACCTACTCCTACAGTTCACTTCGACCCACTTTTTGCCTGATAATCGATTCGTTGATGGAACGCCACCTCTGTTTGGCGTCAGCCACACGCGGGCGTCCTGGCAATATGTGGAATACTATTATCGTGAACCCCGTGCTCGGCCGCCCATCATCTTTCCCCCACCCCATTATCCGCTCTACGCCATGACTACTCTTGGCCCTTCGATAGCCGATGACACACTTTCCGCCGTCGAGCACCACCCTACGATGACACCAATGCCCAACACCAACATAGAAACCCTTACCGCCTTCAAGGACACGCTCAAATCCACCCCTATCAAGGCGGTCTTCGAGTCACTCATTGTTATCCTAACTCTCGTCAGGGTGAGTTTCCTTGCTCTTTTCCCACTCTTGCATTCACTTATCAGTGATACGGTTAGGATGAGATGATAGAGGAGGGTTCGTCTGTGGACCTTACAGAAACCTGCTTTAGAACGTGCCACGTGTTGAAGACCGCGACCGACAGGATGAGTGTGGAAAGCTTGTGTGGCCCCAGTCAGAGTAAAATCGAGGATTTAGGAAGGTGCGTTGATCCAGTCCGACCCCCCTCTGCCAGGAATAACGAACGATATCAGAACCGTGCGCCACATCGAGTCCGCAGTCCGAGCACATACGAACCGCTCTCGAGATTCACGGGAGCATCACCTTGGGTCTGTTCGCGAACACCTTGCGGGGTGGCGGACGGAGATTTTGGAGAAATCGAGGGCTCTCGATGTATGTAGCTTCTAGTTCACGATGCCAACACTTTCTCAACTACTACAGGTGGTGCTGAGGCGGGGTGGCGCCCTCGAGGTCGTCGAAATTGGGCGCAGACGTGGATCTGCCAACGTGGAACCCCTTGCGCCTGCTTCCGTGGTATGTTCTTGTTTTGTTATCTCTACGCCACACTCTTTTTCGACCATCTGCGCGCCATAGACCATGTCAGCGTTATCAGAACCTAGCGGGCAACCCGATGGATCCGATTCACGGGTGCGAGCAGAGAGGCCGTCCTCTGGTGAACGAGCGTTGTGGTGTTTGATCGGTGGCACCCACCCTCAGAGTGAACTCACCTCGCTTATTGAGACAATATTCTCGAGTAGGGAGGCGGTCGATCTAGCCAACTGTCTTCAAGAGAGCGACGCCCAGACCTTTATCGATGTCCTCCACGAGGTATGTTGTCAAATACTAATTGACGTCGCCGCTGACCTTCAGAATCTTTACAGGCTTTGGAGAGCCCCAATCTTGAGCCAGATATTCGAAAGAAATGTCTGAAATCGTTGTACAGGACATGCGCTGGCCATAACCTACTCCCTAGATCGCTGCGGATCGAGTTACCCAACAGCCTAACGGGGGTCCCGCTGTACCGCGGCGGCTTTGGGGAAGTGTGGAAGCACGAGTATATGGGGAAAGAGGTCGCGGTGAAGGTGTTGAAGAGATACGCTAACAGTAACGTGCAGAAGATCACCCACGTGAGTCACCGTCGGTGCTACCAATCTAAATTCCGATATGCTCATTCACGTGCCCACTTCAACCCCTGCAGAGGTTCTGCAAAGAATTTGTGACATGGGAAGCTCTCCACCATCCGAACGTGCTGCCGTTGCTGGGAGTGATAATGTCGGAGACTCAGTTTGCGATGGTGTCTCGATGGATGACAAACGGCAACATCAACCAGTTCGTGGAGGCTCATCGAGATGCAAATCGGTTCGATCTTGTATGTCTCCCATCTAGGTTTCCATCCTTATTTTTCACTGACGGTTACGTGGTTCCGTAGTTAGGAGACGTTGCGAGGGGGTTGAACTATATGCACCAGCTGGGGATGATTCACGGTGACCTCAAGGGGGTACGTTTTCGAGAGCCAGGGTCACTCTCTATCTCTAACGGATATTGTCAAGGCAAATGTCCTCATCGATGAAACCAAACATGCCTGCCTGGCAGACTTCGGTCTACTTACAATCATGTCAGACGCCGCAAACGCCGCATCGTCAACCCCGTTCACCGAAGCTGGCACCTTCCGGTGGATGAGCCCGGAACTTTTTGACCCGGGGAAGTTCCACTTGAAAGACGGTCGTCCGACGAAACAGTCGGATTGTTACGCACTCGGGATGTTGATTTTTGAGGTTCTGAGTGGGCAGGTACCATTTTCCCGGCACCGAGGCTATACTGTTATTTCGAGGATCCTCAAGGGCAAACGCCCCGAGAGACCTCTCGGAGGGCGTGGGATGTTGTTCACCAACGAAATTTGGGGTATCTTAGAGCGTTGCTGGAATCCAACCCCATGCGACCGGCCAAGGATCGGGGATGTTCTCGAATGTCTGGGGAACGCTTCAGGGTCTTGGGTGCCTTCTCAGGCGATAGCCAGCCTACCTAAAACAGATCCATTTGCCGATTACCCCGACTCGATCACCGAGGAAAGCACAGACGAGAGTGAAATGTCTTCTCCCCCTCACGGAGTATTGTCTCATCCATCACGGAAGCACCCAAAAGGTGACTCGAATGAAAATCATATCTAGCCTTCTGTTCACGAATTTTCAGCTCCCTATTATGGTGTTCCGTGTCATTCGGACGACGGGACGGGTTCGAAAAATCCCAATGGATCGGACTTGGAGGGATATAGAGAAATTCTTGAGAGGGTAAGTTGGACGGGTCTGCTCTAAGGCTTCCGGTGGTAAACTTATAGCCCGTTAGGCACCACCTATCCACGGTCCCCCATGGGAGACCCCACTCAGACTGCGGCATACCCGTAGCCATCGAGAAGCTCGACCGCAATCCCAGCTTACCTTGGGTGAAAATAGAACGGCCGACGTTGAGGTTCGGGAATGGCATGATCGAATTCCAGGAGGGTTCACGAAAGAGGTTTGCATGCTTTCCGGCTCACTATACGTATGTCGCTGAAAATCATCGTAGACATTCCACGGGGGGAGCGTGGTGGCTTCTGACGCTGTTCGTCCCGTTGGGGGGCTAGTCCAAATCAAATTTGAAAAAGGAAAAGCCGCTGTATACGTCATCTTTTTTTTTTTTTACCTTTGAGAGAGTGGACGCCCCAAGCTCAATCCGGCAAGTGATGAGCGCTGCGCGATCGCGACTTCTCGGCCCGGGGTTTCCATTCAGTTGCTCGCCCAGGGCACACCAACATATATATGCTTATATATAGATACTTATGTAATCTCATTACATGGATGCCAGATCTCAATACAGTAACACACGGACATGGGGGATTCCTCTGTGATCGTGCCCTTGGGTTGGCACGACTTTCCAGTAACCGATGGAACCTGTTCCTGTCTTTTCGAGCCACGATGCATGATGATCAGAGTGCGCACGCGATTCGGATTCGAACTCCTCGCCGGCCTCGTCATGACCGGAATTCCATCCACGTCCACGCTCGATCACATCGTCTTCCTGGTACCCTCGCAGAAACCAGGAGGAAATTCATTGAGTTAGGATTTGAGTAAGGACTCAGACGATGAATCGTTCTCTAATCGGTATGATGTTCTGACCGATAACTCCTGTAACGTCGTACCTGGCGGTGTGCACGCAGGTGGACTCACGGAAAACTTGCTCGTCGTATGTCCACGCGAGAGCAGCCCACCGTATCGTAAAAAGCTAACTGCACGTAACCCGCCAGGTCATAAAGGATGGAGTGTATCTTGAACTGATCGTGTTCATTCATCCAATCGAACATTATCCAGAGGGTTCGGAAGAGAGGTCCCGTCGAGAGTCCAATCCCTGGGCTTCCAAACTTCCTGGGTGGATAGACTACGCTTTTTTGGGAACATCTCCAACGATTTCAAAGATCATCAACTCTCGTGCTCGAGAAGAGGGAAGTGGTGTGAGATACCTCGCCGAAGTCCCGGGTGGGAGGGAGACACCAGCGGGAAGGGTCATCAAATGGTTGATAACGGGACCGGATCCGACGTCCATCGTCGAAGGAGCAGCAAAGAACGGATCTTTGCCTTTCTTTTGTGGGGACGTCACGCCCAGAGAGTGGAGGGTGTGTGTCATTACCTCCTCCGTGGCACAGGATATCTCGTAGACTAACGGTAGAGGTGTCCTCCAGGTGCCCACTGAACACACGGAGCATCCGAATGGCGTCGCGGAGGTTGCGCACCTCGTCATTTTAATTCCCACAGAGGACTTGAACGAGTTTGAGCGAAAACTGACATCTGTGATCGGCTTCACCCCAAAAGTCGGTCCAGGTGATGAAAGAACATGGTTGCTGTCCACGACGACCGGAAGGGACTCTCCTCATTTGATACTTAGGGCGCCAAGGGACAGGGAGGAGGGTATGTACGTCAGAAGGAGGGAGGGTTGCATTTACAAAGTCGCATTCCAACTCAGTCAACCTGAGGGCGAAGGAGATCTCCTTTTGGTCTGACATACGAGACGGGAGCTGTCTACCAGAGATATGTAGAAGGAATCAAACGGTGTATTGCAACAAAAGCGATTCTTCCATGATCTAGAGGACGCCATCGGATTTCGTGCCACTCGTCCCTTTGTAAAGTAACAAGGTAGGGTGCGCCGAACGAGTGATATCAAAGCTGACACGGGTTCCCAGGAGGAAACCCAGTCTAGCTCATACACCCTGCGCAGAATTTATCGTCATAGGCGTTTCTGATCGTGGAAGAATCGAAGAAAAGAGGAAAACCGCCAGCGAGCGGTTTTCTCCCTCCAGTCACGCCACCGTGGGAGTTTCAGTCTTCTCTCTGCGATCCGTTGTGACGACCGTATTTCCCGTGGCGAGCCCTTGAACTTTTTGACGGGCCTTCTTGCAAGATGTCTACTGCGACGCTGCCATTGCTGTTACCAGCAAGCGTTCTAGGAGCCAAGTCGGAATCGGATCCGCAAGAGTGGAAGCCTTTGAGACATCTACAGGCTCCCCAACCTCCGCCAACAGATGATTTGAAACAACACGACCAGGAGATGGCAGCCGCCAGACAGCTGATCGACGGGAAGGCTTTCAAGAAGGTTCGGCCTCGGAGGACGGTTGACTATTTCGCTGGTGTTGGGAGGTGGACATTGGTGAGTCTCCATCCTCCGCGAATTCGCGTCGCGTGATCTCACTGGGACTATAGCTACGCAAGATATCTCCAAGTCCACGGTATCTACCGTACATGAGGCCAGCGGTGCCGTATATAATCGATGTATGGAACCCCTCGGACCCAACGCACCTGTACCAGTATCTCACTGAATATATCATGCCTTTCGTTCGCCACATTTTCAGCTCCTCCCACCGAAAGCTTACCCGGAAAACTCATCGACGTCGTTATGCACCAAGTTCGTCCACACATCGACAAACAAGATTCGGTGTCCGGTAAATTGCGTTGTGGTGAGCACCTCCGAATCAATTTCGCCTACCGAATCTGTTCTGAGGCGTTACCGGCTGTTACCGGCTGTTGTAGTGGACACCAGAATGCCGACGCGTCTTGACTGGATCCACGAGCGGTGAATTCACACTATGGAATGGACTGACATTCAACTTCGAAACGATCCTCCAAGCACACGAGACGGCGATCCGCGCAATGCGCTTCACCCATTCAGGAGCCTTCTTAGCCTCTGCAGACCAAAGCGGAGTGATCAAATACTTCCAACCCAACATGAACAACCTGACGGCTTGGAACGGTCACCGTGAAGCGATCCGGGCGTTGAGCTTCAGTCCAGACGATAGGAGGTTCGCTACTGCCAGTGACGATTCGACCGTGCGGATATGGGCCTTCGAAGAACAACGAGAGGAGCGGGTATTGGCAGGTATGAGGTTTGTTGTCCTCGTTTCTGGATGACTGATCCTCCTATAGGTCATGGGTGGGACGTAAAATGCGTGGAGTGGCACCCTACGAAAGGGCTGCTAGTTTCCGGAAGTAAGGATAATATGATGAAATTCTGGGACCCAAGGACGGGCAACTGTATTTCTACTCTGTGGGTTTATCGTGTTCATTTAGAATCTTCTGCACGAGTGCTAATCCACTTGAAAGTCACTATCATAAGAATACGATCCAAGCGCTAGCGTGGTCTCCGAACGGAAACATGGTCGCTAGTGCTTCAAGAGACCAGACCGTTCGGGTCTTCGATATCCGAGCCATGAGGGAAGTCCAAACCCTCAGAGGTCACAAAAAAGAAGTTTGCTGTGCGCACCATATGCTCCTCCGTTCTCGGTACAAGTTAAATCGAACCTCTTTGATTCCGTAGCTGTGACATGGCACCCAATCCACCCCGTTGTTGTTTCGGGTGGATCGGAAGGGTCGATCCTCCACTGGGACCTTTCCTCGTCACCCGTCCCCCCTTCATCACTCACACAATCCTCTTCCTACGACGCCTCGACGGCATTCACATCCATCCACTCCCCACCTCCCCGAGCAACGCTCTCACAAGCTCATGACTCCAACGTGTGGGCGTTGGCCTTCCATTCCCTCGGCCACCTCCTCGTTTCGGCCTCGAACGACCACACGACGAGGTTCTGGTGTCGCGAGAGACCGGGCGATGCCGCCAGCGTATTTTCTGGGGGTGGAGAGAAACCGCCAGAGGCAGATCCCAACGCGGGGGATCAGGAAGATTACGAAGACCTGATGGTCCCCGGGTTCAGCAACGAGAGCTGGTGGGAAGAACAGATGGATGGAGGTGCTGGTGGAAGCGGAGGAGGTGGAGGAGGGCTTCCGGGAATGGGATCATCAGGAGGGAGGTTCTCCCAGATGGATTCATACGGACCTGGAAGAGACTTTGGTGGTCAAGGTGGATCAGGTGGTAACGAAGACTTTATCCCTGGGTTCGGAGGCGTGGGTGAAGGCAGCGGAGGTGGAGGCGGGTACTCGGGCAGTGGAGGTGGGCGTGATGGAGGGTATGGAAGTTCCAGAAGGGATGACGATCGTGATTACTATGGGAGAGGCGACGACCGTGGAGGGAGGGGAGGAGATTACAGAGGTGGTAGAGGTGGTGACCGTCAACGTTGGGGAGGAGGTGGTGGTGGAGGTAGTCGTAGGAGATACTGAACTATCGCTGGCTTATGCACTTTCTTGAACTCAACCGTGCTCGCTCCAGCATTTTTCGCCCATTCAACGACTTTTCAATGAGATACATACGTATGCATTCCCAGTGCCGTTCAACTGCTGGGTTGGTTGATCCGATCGTGTGCTCGTTTGACTGTGCTCCAAGACAGCGTTGGGTTCTTGCCTCTTCCTCCACAAATTCTATCGAAACTCTGCAGTCAAATGTAGAATATCCTATGTGTGACGATCCACATCTCAGTCAACAGCGGAGTTGGGGATTGGCACCAAGGGCGCTGCTACGATAGGTTTCCTGGTAGGCTGGACCTTGCCTCCCACATTAATATTCGATCCAGATACTTGGCTGTGCCACGTTGAGCGTCTATCGTTTGTTGCCCTTTATCCAATCCAACCATGGTTCGCTCTCAAGGAAAATCGCGCGCAAAAACACCAACCGGGACGACTCCACCTCCGACATCTGTCCCAAAACCTCCACCCGATTCCTCCATCCGGAAGAAGATTTCCGCCCTACGTCGTGGAAACGCAAAGACCTCGTCAATCGCCGCCACGTCATCTATCGTATCCTCATCTCTAAACCAAAGCTATCCCGCACCCTCGGATGAACACATTACAACCCACACATCCCACCTCGATCGTGATGCGATTGGCCAGGAATCCAGCTCTCATCGAGCTGTAGATTCAGTCTGGCAAACGGCATACAGTACGGCAAGGATGGCCATTGACATCACCAAAGAGTCCTCAGACCTGTTCCTGCCACTCAAGGCGGTCGTCGGCGCACTCTCTGTTTTGATCAGGAACTACGATGTGAGTCCTATCTCTGCGAATGTAGGGCTGATATTCTGACGATTTGCGCTCCAGCGAACCGTGAACAATACAAGGCAGATTGGAGAGATAGAAGAGAGGGTGTTGTCTCTCTCAGACATACTCCGTTTTCCTCTGAGAGAAAATGATCATTCGGAACACAGACGGAGGGAACTTCTTCGAAAGTTTGTGCGCCCCCATTCCCAGAGTTCACTATCACTTATGCAGCGTCTCGCAGGAGGTTCACGGATGTCCTCGAAAGATTGGAACCTCTCTCTGAACAACACGGATTGTTGAGATTCTTGCGGAATGAGGATCATGCTGGATTGCTCGACGGTTTTGTCCAAGATATAGCCCAAGCCGTCACGGATTACCAGGTCTGTGGTCGAAAACGCACAGCCCGGCGTTATTAACACCCAGTCAGACCTCCCTCCAGCAAAGCACATACGAGAATGCCAAGGACATCCTTGAAGTTGCCAGGGACACCCACAAAATCTCCAGGAACACCGACAAAACAACCAAAGGCATCGCCGAGAACATTATTGTGAGCGTTGCTAGAGGGACACTAGTCGTCAAAACACTCATTTTCCTAACAGGAAGCCGCAGAAGCCGAAACCTTGGACAAACTGGATCCCGTCCGCAACGCCGGATACCGAGCTGAACACCACGAACGGTGTCTCAGCGGAACTCGAGAATCCATCCTCGATAATGTCATGCGTTGGGCTCAAAACACTCAGGATCAACCCGTGTACTGGCTCAACGGGTTGGCGGGAACAGGGAAATCAACCATCGCCCAGACATTCTCAGAAATGGCCAGCAATGGCGGCATTCTCGGCGCAAGCTTTTTCTGTTCCCGTGACTACCTGGACCGAAAGGTGCTCAAGAACATCTTCCCCACACTCGCATACCAACTCGCTTGTCGCTATCCTCAGTTCCGAGACCACCTCGTCAAAGTCATCAAGCGGGACCCGTCGGTAGCTCACAACTCCCTCATCTCCCAGCTCAAGGACCTGGTCGTGGACCCACTTTCTGCGATTGGGATCTCCTGCATCATCGTCATTGATGCACTGGACGAGTGTGTCGACGACCAACCCGCTTCGGCGATCCTGTCCGTTCTCGGCCGCCTCGTCAACAAACTACCGCTGGTGAAATTCTTCATCACAGGCCGACCAGAGCCACGGATTCGTTCCGGTTTTCGCCTCCCCCTCCTACAGCCATTCACGCAAGTTTTCCTGTTGCACGAGGTCGAGCCGACTTCTGTTGGGGGCGATATTCGGTTGTACCTGACAACGAAGCTGTCTGCGATCGCAAAACGACGGAGTGACCTCGAATTGCCGGAAGTGTGGCCGTCGGATGAGGATATCGCGGTTCTCGTCAAGAAATCTTCGGGATTATTCATTTTCGCCTCCACCGTAGCCAGGTTCATCGAATCGGAACACCACGATCCCGGAGAGCGCCTCCGTCTCATTGTTAGCAGAGCAGACGATACGAGACACGAGGGAGCCTCTGGCATCGACTCACTCTACTCCCAGGTTCTGCACGATGCGTTCTCTGGTATCGAAGATGAGTCCGTGTTTGATGACCTGAGGCGCATTCTGGGTGCAGTGGTGCTGGCAATCAACCCGCTGTCCAGAGATGGGTTGGTGCAGTTCCTCAGCATTGATTCCACGGTCATCTCCGCCAGGCTTCGACATCTCCACTCGGTCATTCTCGTCCCTACCAACAGGGCGAAGGAAGTCCGTGTTTTCCATAAATCATTTCCGGATTTCCTGCAAGATCCCGATCGATGTCAAGATCCCAATTTTCGCATCGATTGCCAGACACATCACGGTGGCATGGCCCTGAGCTGCCTACGCCTTGTGGGGAAGCTCCAAATAAACCCCTGTGGATTACCACCCTTTGTGATGAACGAGGACGTCTCTGATCGCCCGAAACGGATGGAAAAACTTGGGAGTGGGTTGCGTTACGCATGCAAGTACTGGTCAAAGCATTTCTTCTCATCATCCGGGGAATATAATGACCGGTTGATCGCCTCAACGTCCCTGTTTTTTGACCACACTATATTTCCATGGATGGAAGTCATGAGCCTCGAGGGTCATTTGGAAGATGTAATCCATTCAATGAACCACCTGTTGGATTGGTTGAATAAAGTGAGTAGTCCCTGTCATGGCTAGCACCCGTGACACCGATTGTTGACGATAAGCGAACGGAAGGTTCGCATCAAATATGATTCCCTACGTGATCTAATTAACGATTGTCTTCGGTTCACCCTCCATTTCTTTCGACCAATTCAACTATCCGCCCAACACATATACCATACAGCCTTGCCCCTATCACCAGAGACTTCCATCCTACGGTCGCGGTTTTTCGAGATCCATCCATCCCTGAAGGAAGACTGGACCACGCGACAAACTTCATCCTCGAGTGTCCCTACCACCTGGGGACCGATCCTCAGGATCATCGAAACAGATTCAGCAAGTTTCACGTACGTAGCTGTGGCAGGCGAGAGGATTGTTGCTGTATGCGAGGACAACACCGTCAATGTATATGACGCAGTCACGGGTGTCCTCAGGTTTTCACTGAATCCTCCGGAAACAATCACGAAAGTCGAGAGCTCCCCGGATGGGTCTGTCCTCTTCTTCGCTCACCTGCACGATCAGAAGATCACGGTGTGGGACACGCAGACCGGAGGCTTGGTCCATACCTTCTATACAACTTTCGAAATCCGCGATATTGCCGTTTCCTCGGGGGGAAAGTATCTTGGAAGCTGTTCATTCGGCGGTACTTTCGAGTTCTTGGAAGTGGAGAGCAGATGCGGAGGTTCATGTTCCTCGGGCCAACCAATTGTGTTCATCTGTTGGTTGGAACCCGAAAATCAAGTCGCTTTGGTGCACCAGAAAGCCGCACTGATCTTCGAAGTGACCACCGGGAGGACGCTGCATACATGTCGTCTGGGAGGTGGTCAGTGCCGGGGGGTTGTCTTTTCTGCACGTCAACATCAGTTGGCTGTCTCGTTGGAACAGCCGACCGGGACAAGAATTGCGATTATCGATACCCGGACTGGCGCAGTGCTGAAGTTACTCGACACCCTACCCAACGTCTCTTGCTTCACCTTCTCTGAAAACGGAAGCGACGTGATTTGTGCAACGCATAGTGGCCACCTCCTGCTCTGTAACCCCCGGTTTTTACTCGGGTGGAACCACCACCTGAGCTACCTCGGGAGAACCCATTCTATGAACCCACTGCGAGGTGGTCACCTGGTGGTGAGTTCCAAAGAATGTATCCAGCTATTGAGGTTGGAATACACTCGACCGTCCAGAGCCAACCGGGGCCCAGAGATCGTCCACGTTTATCAGCTGAAAGCCGATGAGGCAATCTATGGTTCCTCCCGAGATCGTAGGGACATTAACCTGCTGGATATGGGGAGCATGAGAACCCTTGCCCATCGTCACACCGGATCTATCGGGCGTGGTACCTCACCATTCACACCGCGCTTCCTTTGCGCCCCCATCGATCGCAAGATCGCAATCGTCAGCTTCCGGGAACACGGCGGTTTCGCCTTAGAACAATACCAACTCCGTTACACTCGTCCCATATGGCGGAAACCTTTGTCGCGGCCGGCGTTATTGGGTTCGCTATCTCCCAGTGGAAAGTACCTTGTTACCATCAGCGGGGGTGAAGATACAAGTGGGGGTGGAAACTTGGAACTCTGCGTCCGGGGAGGTTTGAGCGGAGATGTTCTCGATGTCATCCCCTTTATCCAGATACTCGGAAAGCCTATCGAGATCGCGTTCACCTCAGAGAAGCAGTTCTACGCTGAGGGATGTTGGGTGTTCTCAATTTCGGAAGGCCAACCCCATACCGAGGTCTATGACGAGGAATCCCGCGTCCGAAGAAACTTCTCTCTAGAAACTGTCGGGTCCCGCCTTCAGATCAAGGAAGTGTCGGGCGGGGAGGTCCTGCCAGTACTCCACCCGTATTCACTCGACGAGGACCTGGAATGGGTGATGGATACCAAATCAAGAAGGGTGTGCTGGCTTCCTCCCGGATACGTGACTGGGATCAAAGACGGACATTTTTTCGATGGCTCTTCGATTGTTACGGCTGGGGATGATGGCGTTGTGAGGAAGCTGACGTTCAGAGAACCAAGATCGGACTCGTAATGTATTGTAAACACTATAACGAGCGAGTTCCACATTCATGTATTAATGTTTGACCAGATGCGACTAGTGACTGATTGGATTGTGGTGGTTCCGAACGCTCGAGGCACCTGCTGCATGGTCCTTTAAGCTTGACGCGTTGTGTGAGTTCCCTGGTAGATTTCAAGCTTCAAGCCATGGCGTCCGGGAAGAAAATGGTGAGGAACATCCCATCGAGGCCCGTTTTCGATATAATTCTGGCACTTGGTTGAGTCAAGTTGAGCGTCTACCGTTTGTTGCCCTTTGCCCAATCCCAGCTATGGTTCGTTCACGAGGAAAATCGCGTTCAAGGACACCAACTCAGACGACACCACCGCCGACACCGATCCCCAAACCCCCACCTGATTCTTCCATCCGTAAAAAGTTGTCCGCTCTACGTCGTGGAAATGCAAAGACCTCGTCAATCGTCGCCACATCATCCATCGGATCCTCGTCTCTAGATCCCCTGCCGGCAACCTACTCATCCCACCTCGATCGTAACGCGATTGGTCAGGAATCCGGCTCCCACCGGGCTGCAGAGTCAGCCTGGAAAACGGCATACAGTACGGCGAGGATGGTCATTGGCTTCGCCAAAGAATCCTCGGACATGTTCCTGCCGCTCAAGGCAGTTGTCGGTGCACTCTCCGTCTTGATTATGAACTACGATGTGAGTCCTGTCCTAGTGATTAGAACTAATATTCTGACGGTTCGTGCTCTAGCGAACCGCGAGTAATGCGAGGCAGATTGGAGAGATAGAAGAGAGGGTGTGGTCACTGTCGGATGTACTCCGTTCTCCTTTAAAAGAAAATGACCATTCGGAACGTATACGGAGGGAACTGTTTTGCAGGTTTGTGCGCCCCAGTCCCGGAGTTCACCACCGCT
>Ga0307514_10001048_pt1 | contig 39659 bp, 26 predicted proteins | sample 16_EM_MG_FD_203088 | JGI IMG/M metagenome (GOLD analysis project Ga0307514, IMG submission 203088) | Populus trichocarpa ectomycorrhiza microbial communities from riparian zone in the Pacific Northwest, United States - 16_EM | ecosystem: Host-associated > Plants > Roots > Unclassified | place...
GGTCGCTTCTTTGCCTCCTTTCTTGTCGATACAAGTTCGCGAAGCGGGGATCTGCTCACTTTGCGAAGCAAAGTTATGCAGATACCAAAGGAGGTCGGCCGCCGGGACGAAACCCCGGCGCGGCCTCACGCAGTGAACAAGAGATACGCGAAAGCAGAACACGGCTTCGACCCGCCGCAGGCGGACCCTGTCCTGAGCCCCGCCGAAGGGTCAGCCCGAACGGGCGGCATGCGAACAGGCCGTGATCCGCAATCAACGTTTCCCTTGATATGGGACAAGCTCGCACGCCACCGCACACCTAGGATTCCCGCATCAAAACAAGGAGCCTCGTGTGAAAGCATATTTTGTGGGTGGCGGCATTGGCTCGCTGGCAGGAGCGGCGTTCATGATCCGCGACGCAGGCGTTTCGGGTTCGCAGATCACCATCTTTGAACGCTCGCCGATTGGCGGTGGCAGCTTGGACGCCGCGCCGCATGCGGCCGGCGGCTACTCTCTGCGCGGCGGGCGCATGCTGACTTCCGACCACTACGAGTGCCTGTGGGATCTGCTGAAAACCATCCCCTCGCTGGACAACTCGGAAGAATCGGTCTTTGATGAGACCGCGCGCTTCAACCTCGAGCACCAGGCCCATTCGTCTGCGCGCCTTGTCGACCAGCACCGCTTCAAGCTTGATGTGAGTTCGATGGGCTTCACCAACGCCGACCGGCTGGAGTTGGTGCGGCTCGCGGAGGCCTCCGAAGAGGCGTTGGGCGCCAGCCGCATCACAGACTGGCTTTCACCTCCCTTCTTCCGCACCAACTTCTGGTGGATGTGGCAGACCACCTTTGCCTTTCAGCCCTGGCACAGCGCAGTCGAACTGAAGCGCTACCTTCACCGCTTCATGAACGAATTCCCACGCATCGAAACGCTGGCAGGCGTGAAGCGTACGGTCTACAACCAGTACGACTCGATCGTGCAGCCACTCGAAGCCTGGCTGCGCGCCAACGGCGTGAACTTCGTGCACGGCACGAGCGTGACCGACATGGACCTGCACGATGAAGGAGGCCGGGTCACAGTGCAAGCACTGCACCTGCTCGACGACGCCGGCACGCGACGGATCACCGTCGGCACCGAGGACTTGGTCTTCTTCCAGAACGCGTCGATGACCGACGCGTCGAGCACCGGCTCGATGGAGCTTGCGCCGCCGCGCCTGACGGCGGCCGACAGCGGTGGCTGGGCGCTATGGGAAAAGATCGCGCGCGGCCGGCCGGAATTCGGTAACCCCGCGGCGTTCAACAGCAGCATCACCGAGTCGTACTGGGCTTCGTTCACGGTCACCTGCAACACGCCGACCTTCTTCGACCGCATGGAAACATTCTCCGGCAACCGTGCCGGTACCGGCGGGCTGGTGACGTTCAAGGACTCGAATTGGCAGATGTCGGTGGTGCTGTACAACCAACCCCACTTCCGCGGCCAGCGGGCTGACGAGCAGGTTTTCTGGGGCTACGCACTGCAGCCCGACCGCATCGGAAACTTCGTACCCAAGGCGCTGAGCGACTGCAGCGGCGCCGAGATACTGCAGGAATTGCGCGGCCACCTGAACTTCGACCCCGAGGTGTTGGCCGGCGCAATCTGCATCCCCTGCCGCCTGCCCTACATCACCAGCATGTTCATGCCGCGTGCCAAGACGGACCGGCCGCTGCCGGTGCCCAAGTGCTCCCGCAACCTGGCCTTCGTGAGCCAGTTCGTCGAGATCGCCGACGACGTGGTATTCACGGTCGAGTATTCGGTGCGTGCGGCGCAGATGGCGGTCTATCAGTTGCTGGGCGTGCAACGCGCGGTGCCACCGATCACGCGTCACGACCACTCGCTCAAGGTCATATTCGATTCGCTGGTGAAGTCCTTCAGCTGAGGTCACGGCCTGGGCAGTGAACAAGAGCCGCATGCGAATGCAGGCACGGGGCTTCGATCCGCCGCAGGCGGACCCTGTCCTGAGCCCCGCCGAAGGGTCAGCCCGAACGGATGGGGCGGAGGTATGCGAGCGCAGCAAGCCCGAACCCCGAAGGGCAAAAAACTACTCCGCCGCAGCCCGCCTCAACGTCTCGACCACAGGTCGCCTCAACACCTCCCTCAACCCCCACCACCCCGCCCCCAACGCCAACAACGCCCCCGCAACCGCGCCAACCAGCGGCACGAACGGCGAAGCATTCCAGGAAAACTGAAACACATACTTCGCCAGCGCCCACCCCACGATCACCGCGGCAATCGACGCCAGAAAGCCGGCCAGCGCCCCGACGCCCAGCAACTCGGCCCGCTGTACCTGCGCCAGCAGCTTGCCGCTCGCCCCGAGCGCCCGCATCACCGCGAACTCGCGCGCCCGCGCCTCGCGTGTCGCGGTGATCGCCGCGAACAGCACCACAAGCCCGGCTGCCAGGGTGAAGGTGAACAAGAACTCCACCGCACGGATCACCTGGTCAAGCACGCCCTGGATCTGGGTGATCGACGCCGACACGTCAACGTTCGTGATGTTGGGAAACTCCCGGCTCAGCGCGTTGTCGAACCCCGCCGCTGATGCTGCAGAGGGTGCGCGAAAGGCCGCGATGTACGTGGCCGGCACATCGGCCATCTGGGCCGTCGGGAACATCACGAAGAAGTTGGCGCGCATCGAACCCCAGTCGACCTTGCGCAGGCTGGTGATGCGGCCTTCGGTCGCCATGCCGGCTACGTCGAAGCGCAGCACGTCGCCGAGCTTCAGCTTCAGCGTTTCGGCCAGGCCTTCTTCGACGCTCAAGCCGCCCTTCTCTTCGCCGACCCACTTGCCGCTGGTCACCACGTTGTGCTGCGGCAATGTGGCGCTGTGGCTGAGGTTGAACTCGCGGTCGAGCAGGCGCTTGGCGCGGTCGTCTTGCAGGTCGTCGATCGAGGTGGCCTTGCCGTTGATGGCCACCAGGCGGCCGCGAATCATCGGGTACCAGTCGAACTGCTTCACACCGCCCGCGCGCAAGCGGGCCTGGAAGGCATCGCCCTGCTCGGGCTGCACGTTGATCACGAAGCGGTTGGGTGCATCGGGCGGCGTGGCCTGGCGCCAGCTGTCGATGAGGTCGGTGCGCAGCAGCACCAGCAGGCACAAGGCCAGCAAGCCGACGCTCAGGGCCGACACCTGCAGCACGGCAAACGCTGGCCGCGCCGCGATCTGCCTGGTCGCGAGCACCAGCCAGCGCGGCGCGCGCGCCTCGGGCACGGCACGGCGCAAGGCCTGCACCGCCAGCCACGACAGCACCGCGAACACCGCCACGGCGGCGGCGAACCCACCCACCGCGATCAAGCCCAGTTGAAGGTCGGACGACACGGCCAACAACAGCGCGATGAAACCGATCGCCCCCGCGCCGAGCACCGCGATCGACGCCGGCTTCAGCGCGCCCACGTCGCGGCGGATCACGCGCAGCGGCGGCACCTGCGACAACTGCAGCACCGGTGGCAGCCCGAAGCCCATCAACAAGGTGAAGCCCACACCAACGCCGAACAAGGCGGGCCAGCCGGTGGCCGCGGGCAGGCCGGCATTCACCAGGCCGGCGAGCAGGTAGACGAAAACATAGTGCACCGCGAAACCCAACGCCACACCGGCCGCGCTGGCGAGCAGGCCGACGAAGGCGAACTCGATCAGGTACTGCAACGCAATCGTGCGCTGCGGCTGGCCGAGCACGCGGAGCATGGCGCAATCATCCAGATGGCGGCTGGCGAAATCGCGCGCGGCAATGCCGACCGCCACGGCGGCGAGCAACGCGGCGAGCAGCGCCACCAGGTTGAGAAACTTCTCGGCGCGGTCGAGCGTCTGCCGCATCTCGGGGCGGCCGCTTTCCAGCGACTCGACGCGCACGCCGCGCAGCGAGCCGCTCTTCACCTGTGCATCGGCCCAGCTCACAAATGCGCGGACCGACGCTTCGTCGCTCGCCGGTGCCGCCACGGCGAGACGGTAGGTCACGCGGCTGGCGGGCTGAACCAGCGCTGTGGCTGCGAGGTCGGCCTCGTTCAACATCACGCGTGGCGCGAAGCTCATGAAGCCCGCACCCCGGTCGGGCTCGATCACGATGATGGAGGCGATCTTCAGGCGCGCATCGCCGAGCAGCAGGTCGTCGCCCATGCGCAGTTGCAGCGCATCGAGCAAAGGCCCGTCGACCCAGACCGTGCCGCGATCGGGGGCGCGTGTGATGAGCTGTTCCTTCCCGCCGGGTGCGTCGGCGAGGCGCAATGCACCGCGCAGCGGGTAGGCATCGGTCACGCTCTTCACGGCGACCAGCTTGGAGGCGCCGCCTCGGTCATCGGGTGCACGACCCATGCTGGGGAAGGCAGCCGTGCTGGCAATCTTGAGCCCGAGCGCGCGCGCCTTGTCGGCGAACGCCGGCGGCAGGGGCTGGTCGCTCGCGACGATGGCGTCGCCGCCCAATAGCTGGCGGGCGTCGCGTGCCAGGCCGTGGTTCAGGCGATCCGCAAAGAAACCCACTGCGCTGAGCGCGGCGACCGCCAGAGTCACCGCCACCACCAGCAGGCGCAGCTCACCGGCCCGAAAGTCGCGCGCCATCTGGCGCCATGCGAGTTGCCACAGGGAAACGGTGAGCGGGTTGGGCATGAGGTTCTCCATCGACGGGCGGACCTTACCCGATGCATGTCGTCAAGAGGACTGTGCGTGTTTGCCGGGTATTGCGAAGCAGCAGCTCGCTGGTCACACTGGCAACTGACCGAGAGAAGGGAGAAGGCTACCGGCAGCCGCCATGGGCTTTTGGGATGAGGTGGACACCGACGCCCCGCTCTGAGTAAGCTGAGAACTCGCTGCCCGGAGGCCCCCATGCAGATCACACTCACCAGCCTGATGGTCGAAGACCAGGAACAGGCGCTTCGCTTCTACACCGGCACGCTCGGCTTCGAGAAGAAGCACGACATCCCGATGGGCGCATTCCGCTGGCTCACGGTGACCTCGCCTGAAGGCGCGGCCGGCGTCGAGCTGGTGCTGGAGCCCACGGCCTTCCCGCCGGCGCGGGTGTACCAGAAGGCCCTGTTCGACGCAGGCATTCCGGCCACGGCGTTCATCTCGAAGGACATCGCCGCCGAGTACCAGCGCCTGAAGGCACGGGGCGTTATCTTCCGCGGCGAGCCCACCGCCATGGGGCCGGTCACGGTGGTGCTGTTCGAAGACAGCTGCGGCAACCTGATCAACCTGGTTCAGCCCGCCTGAGCCCAGCACGGTGCCGCATCGCGATTTACAGAACACTGCGTGCAAATCGGCCGAACATTGAACGTTCGCCCGGGTGATTCAATGACCGCATGAACACCCTGCCTCCCCTCTTCCTGTCTCACGGCTCGCCGATGCTGGCGCTGGAACCGGGCACCACCGGCCCCTTCCTGCAAGCGCTTGGCCCGACGCTCGATGCGACCTTCGGCCGCCCGCGCGCGATCCTCGCCGTGTCGGCCCACAGCACGGCGCGCGAGCCGGTGCTGCTCGCATCAGCACGGCACCAGGCCGTGTACGACTTCGGCGGCTTCCCCGACGAGCTCTACAAGCTGCAATACAACGCGCCCGGCGCGCCCGAACTCGCCACCATCGTGCAAGGCCTGCTGAGCGAAGCCCGCTTGCCGGTGCACAGCCTCGACCAGGGCGGGCTCGACCATGGCATCTGGAGCATGCTGCGCTTCATGTACCCGCAAGCCGACATCCCCGTGCTGCCGCTCGCCTGGGTGCCCAACCTGCCGCCGGCGCAGCAGTTCGCGCTGGGCGAGGTGCTGTCAGCGCTGTCGCAGCAAGGCGTGCTGGTCATGGGCTCGGGCAGCATCACGCACAACCTGCGGCGCATCTTTGCCGGCGGGCGGCCGGCGGTGGACGCGCAAGAGGTCGTCGAAAGTTCGTCGTTCCGCCAATGGATCAGCGAGCGCAGTGCAGCGCGCGACTGGGACAGCCTGTTCGCCTACCGCAGCAAGGCGCCATATGCGGTCGACATGCACCCGACCGACGAACACCTGCTGCCCTGGTACGTGGCAGCCGGTGCGGGTGGCCGCGACCACGCGCCGCAGCGTTTGCATTCCGCAATCACCTACGGCTGCCTGGGCATGGATGCCTATGCGTTCGGGCCGCAGGCGGTGGTGCTGCACAACGCCCTTTCAGCCCCGACGACCGCCTGATGGGCGGGGCCGCCACCCCCTCAGTGGGGATTGGGCGGCAGCGGCTCGCCCCCTAGCATCGCCCTGCGCTCAGGCACATCGCCGAGCGCATGAGAACAACGATACAGGGGGATCCATATGCGAGCACTTCGGCTCGGCAGTGCACCGCATGGCGGTCACGGCCGCTTGATCGCGCTTGCGCAGCACAGCGCAGCCCATTCACATGGCGCCCACCGCACGGAGGTGCGCCCATGAGCAACGCTCTCTGGCCCCGGCTGCAGAAACGCTGGAGCGCGCTCTGCCCCGATTTGCCCCGCGGCGGCTTGAACCCACCCGCCACTGCGCGCCAGATCGACGCAGTGGAAACGCTGACGGGCATCCGCCTGCCCGATGACCTGCGAGACGCCTACCTGCACTTCAACGGCATGCAGCGGCAGGTCATCTGGAACAACGGCTTGCGCGCACCGCAACTGATCCTCAACCAGTTCCACTGGCTGGATCTCGAAACCATGGCCACCCGTTGGACATCCGACCGAGGCATGGAGGCAGGGAGCGATTTCGACCCCGATCTGTTTGGCCCCGAAGAAGTCCACGGCGACGAAGTGCGCCACCTTCAATACCACGCGGCGTGGCTACCGATCGGCCATTCAGGAACCAGCGTGCAGTGTCTGGCCGACATGGGCCCGAGCCGTTGGGGTCGCCCGGGGCAGATCGTCAGCTACGACTCCGTGGACATGCCGGGCGTCATGGCACCCAGTTTTGCAGACATCGTTCATGTCGTGCTGGATGCCTTCGATCGTGGCGCCGTCGAATGGAATGGCTGGGAGATCGTCTCCCACGCAACGGGCCACCCCCTCTACGGCATCGAGGCTTGGCAGCTCGCCTGACCACGGCGACAAAAGCCGGCCTCCGCAGTGCAAGCACAAGAACATCGAACCGAGAGAACAAGACCCCATGCCTGATACAGCCCTCGCAGACACACGCACGCTCTACGACGAACTGAAGCGCAGCGCCCGATCCACCTTCGATCACCTTCACAGAGCCTTCAAACGCCGCACGGGCCAGGCCCCGGCCCAAATCAACTGGTACCCCGTGAGCTGTGTGAGCGCGCCGGCAATCGCAGAGGCCGAACGCGTCATGGGCGTGGCCATTCCGGCAGACGCGGCGGCCTGCTATGAAGCCAGCACGGGGGTCGTCGAAACCTGCGGGTGGCACTGGTGGCCGCTCCATACCGCCGTGCTGATGTTTCGCTTGATGAACACCGTGGCATACGAGCTGCGGCTGGGCGAACCGGGTTGGTTCGCACCGGAAGGTGCCACCACGGCCGACGGCACGGTGCGAGCAGACGCCTGGCACCGTGGCTGGCTGCCGATCGCTGAAAGCAATGGCCTGCCGTATGGCTACTTTCTGTGCATCGATACCGCGCCAGGTCCGCAAGGGCAATGGGGGCAACTCATCGAGGTGCAGGACCCGCGAAACAAGCTCGCGGCGGGCGAGCCGCTGCAACCCGCGCGGCGCCTGGCCAGCGGCTTGCTCGCCTACTTCGAGCAGCTTGCACATGTGCTCGAACTCGAGCCGGTTCCAGAAGCGGTGAGGTACTGGGCCGAAAAGCCGTGCGAGCGCCGCCTCCTGCTCGATCCGACCCCGGCAACGCATGTCAACGCCCATGAATCCGGCCCCGTGCAGGTGTTGCGGGCGAGGCAGCTGTCGCGCCTGACAGACCCCCAACCCGATGCGCTGACGGCAGAACCCGCGTTGGACTTTCTCGCCTTGCTCACCTCCACGGCGACGCGTGCCGCGCGCCGCCGGGGCCACATCGTGCGCAAGCGCTCCTTTTGCGCCACGCGTGTCTACACGGGCTCGGAGTACATCGGCAACATCAATCAATCAAGCGGCGACAAGGTGAATGCCGAGCGCTGGCTTCACCAGTGGGCACACGCAGACAGCTCAAGCTTCAACCTGCTCATTGGCTGGCACGGCGATGGCAAGACCGACCTCCTGCTTGGCCTGGTGGATCGATTGTCTCGGGCATGTCGCAACAATGCGGCGAACCCTTGGCCTTTCTGCATCGACCTCGGCCTCCTGGTCAATCACCGGTTCGGCCACGCGCCCGAGACGCTCTCGGACGCCGTTGGCGCCGAGCTGGCCCGGCGCAAGCTGCCCGACACACGGCACTCCGTGCTGCAGGCCGTGAGCGATGGGGCGTGTGTGCTGATCCTCGATCAGGTCGAAGCGGTGGCGCCCTATCACGACACCGTGTGGGATTGGGTGCAGCAACTCCCGCCCGCATCGAGAGGCGTCCATCGCAGGCATGCGCGTGTGCTGATGGCCTGCAAGCAGGAGTTCTTCGACAACCACGCCCAGGTGGCAGAGGCGACCCTCAGACTCTGGCGCTGCCGCGCCGGCAAAGACGAACTCGTCCACATGCTTGCGCTTCAGGCGGTCGACGACACGGCCGAGCAAGCATGGCTGAAAGCCGTGGGCCTGGACCTCGCAGCCGAACCCGGAAGGCGCGAGCTGTGGGCCGTGCTTGACCATGGCTCGCGCGCGCTCCCGGCCAGGGCGAAGGCGCTGCACTCGATGCTGCAGGGCACCGGTTTGCACGAGACGAACTGGTTCGATGTCTATGCCGCCTGGTGGCGCCATTGCATGCCCGCCGACCTGGGCTTGGATACCGAGACGATGAGCTATCACGCCGCGTCGATCGACTATGCCAGTGCAAAGAACGCAGAAGATGTCGGGGTGATTTCCTCGGCCCAGCATGCATGGATCACACAGTGCCAATGGCCCGATGCATCTGACGCCCGGCAATCCCGCTTGCGCATGTGGACACGGATCGGGCTGATGATGAGTGTGCAAGCGGACGGACAACTGCAACTCCGCCAGCCTCACCGCTGGCTCGCGTGCGCAGCCGTCGCTTCGCTCGAAGAAGCAGACATCGACGCGGTGGTCACGGGTCTGATCGAAGGAAAGCGCAGCGCTGCCATTGCCACCGCCATCGTGCAAGCCTGGTTCGACGCCGGGCACGGTCAACCTTGCGGGCTGATAAGCCAGTGGCTTCGATCCCCGCGGCCGCCACGCACTGCCGGCGCTCTGTTCCAGCTCGGGTGCGAGATGGCGCGTCAATTTGCCTGGCGAGAGGCTCGATCCGATCGCGAACTTCTTCGAAAGCGCACGACTCCGAAATCGGACATCTCGTACTTCCACGACGCCTTTGCATTGGCACTGCCGAATCCCTTGTCACAGGCCTGTCTCGCAGGTGCGGACCTGCGTGGCGCCAACTGCCGGGACGTGCTGCTGGAAGACGCCGACCTGACGGGGGCCAGCCTTCAAGGAACCGACTTCTCAGGTGCCAGATTCGTTCGCGTTCGACTGAACGGTGCATGTGCGGACGATGCACTCTTCGATGAAACGCAGTTCGTTGACGTCGAGGCAGACGGCCTGATGGCACGCAACAGCAGCTGGCAGTACGCGCAGTGGAATCGCAGGTGGCCGAGTGCCGATCTTCACGGAGCCCAACTCAGCGTCGAAGGCATCAGCCCATGCACGACCGAGGCCGAGCTGCAAATGCATGCCGCCGCCGGAGCCGCGGCGTTCCCACTGCGATCCATCGTGCTTTCGCCGGACGGCGGGTGGATCGCGGCAATCGGCGCCAATCACACGCTCGGCCTCTGGCGCACACACGATCTGGCTGCGCTGTGGCATGTGGCGCTTCCAGGCGGACCCATCGGCAAGGTGCTGAGCCTGTGCTTTTCGCCAGACAGCATGCACCTGATCACCAGCCATGAAGACGCTTCTTTACGACGCTGGTCGGTCGCAAACGGCAAGCTCTCCGCACAACTGCACCGGCCACGCGGACGCGCCGCCTTTCAACTCGTGCCCATGATCGATGGCGACCAAACCTTTTTGATAGGCATCACCGGCTCATCCGGCGCGGTCTGGACCAATGCCGATTTGCTGCCGAAAAATGGCATTCCTGTTTCAGTCTCCTGGGTCGGCAGCGGTGGCATCTGCGGCACGGTAGCGAGGCAGCGCGACCCTCAGCGTCATTTCGCATGCGTGCGGGGCTACAGAGACGGCGGCATCTTCGACTACTCATTTCCCAAGCCACGGCGAAAATTATCTTGGGACGCGCCCAACATCTGGCGCATGGCAACGGGGTGGGATACCGATTCGAACCAGGAATGGCTGGCCGCACTCAGTGCAGACAGCATTCTCATCGGCAACCCCGACGCCAAAGAACCTCGATGGCGAGTCGAGCGTCCGAATGCCGTGATCCACAGCGCCCAATATCTCTCGCTGGCGCAGCAAGCGTTGAAGCGGATGGGTGGGTTCACCCGCAACCACAAGCCGCCACTGCTTGAAGCGCATGAAGCCATTGATCTGCACGCGCAGGTTGCTGATCTTGCCTTCTCGCCCGACGGCCGATGGTTGGTGTGCGTTGGAAACGGAGAAGCTGCTTTCGCACTCAACACGCAAACCGGTACCGTGCATTCGCTGAATATCGAAGCGAGCAAAGGCGCCGCATGCGCCGTGTTCTCGACAGACGGGCAACTGATCCTGGGCGGCAACGATCTGGTGCACTGCGCACTGCCGGCAGGCTGATGCCTTCGATGGCGCAGATGCCCACACCCAACATGCCGCCTCATAATCCGCGCCAACAAGACGACAGGGGAGACCGGTGAAATTCATCTTCGGCGTGATCGGCGCGATTCTGGGCGCGCTCATGGGCGAGTGGGTCGGCGCCGTGCTCGGCCTGGGGGTCGGTATCGCGTTGGCCAGCATGCTGAAGAAGGCGGATGCGCCGGCCAAGCCTGCGTCGGCTGCTGCAACACCCATACCCCCAATGGACCTGCCGATGGAAACGCGCATGGCGCGGCTGGAGCAGGAAGTCGCTGTGCTGAAGGCCGAAGTGAAGCGGCTGTCGTCGCCGCAGCACGAATCGGCCGCAGCTGCTGCCACGCCGCCTGTGTCTGCACCGCCCCCGGCCGCACCGTTCGTCTTCACACCCGCACCCGCTGCAGCCGCCATTCCCGCTGCCGCGCCGGCGGTGCTCTCGGTGCCTGTCGACCTCCAGGGCATCGAACTCGATCTCGAACCTGAGTTGGCCGACACCGCGCCGATGCCGCTGTCGGAGTTGCCCACGCCGGCTGCCGCGGCGGCTACCGTCAAGGCGCCCATCGCTGCCAAGCCGCCCGCACCGCCGCGCCCGCCGCCGGTACCGCAGCCCACCCTCGAAGAGCGCATGCCGCCCTTCTTGCGCAAGCTCGTCTTCGGCGGCAACACCATCGTCAAGATCGGCGTGCTGATCCTCTTCCTGGGCCTCGCCTTTTTGCTGCGCTATGCGGCCGAGCGCGTCACGGTGCCGGTGGAGTTGCGTTACGCCGGCGTGGCGTTGCTGGGCGCCGTGCTGCTGGGCCTGGGCTGGCGGCTGCGCGGCCGCAAAGACGGCTACGGGCTGATTCTTCAAGGCGCGGGCATCGGCGTCTTCTACCTGACCACGCTGGCTGCGCTCAAGCTCAACCAGCTGCTGCCGACCGAGATGGCCTTCGCCTTCCTGTTCGCCGTGACGGTGCTGAGCGCCTTGCTCGCCGTGATGCAGAACGCGCCGTGGCTCGCGTACGTGGCCGCAGCCGAAGGGTTTGCCGCGCCGGTGCTGGTGTCCACCGGTGGCGGTAACCACATCGCGCTGTTCTCATATCTGGCCATCCTCGACATCGGCATCTTCCTGATGGCGTGGTTCAAGGCCTGGCGGCCGCTCAACCTGACTGGCGCGGTCGGCACGTTCACGCTCGCCGGCGCGTGGGCGCACAAGCACTACACCGACGCGCTGTACCCGAGCACGCAGGCCTTCCTGCTGCTCTTCTTCGTGCTGTTCACGATGGTCGGCGTGTTGTTTGCGCGGCGTGCCTTGGCACTTGGCGACGAACCCGATGCACGGCGCACGCTCTCGCAGCGTGCTGCGCAAACGCTCGCGCAGGTGGGCCGCGTCGACAGCACGCTGACCTTCGGCGTGCCGCTTGCGAGCTACGGCCTGCAGTACCTGCTCGTTCGCGGCTGGGAATTCGGCCCTGCGTGGGCGGCACTCGGTTTCTCGCTGTTCTACCTGCTGCTGGGCGGCGGGCTCATGCGCGGTGGCAACAAGCGCTACGCGCTGCTGGGCGAGGCCTATGTGGTCGTCAGCGTGATCTTCGGCACGCTGGCGATTCCGCTCGCGCTCGAAGGCGAATGGACCGGTGCCACTTGGGCCGTCGAAGCAGCCGGCATGTTCTGGCTGGGCACGCGCCAGCAGCGGCGCTATGCACGCGCCTTTGCGCTGCTGGTGCTGGCGGGCGCCACGGTGCGGCTGGTCAGCACGCTGGAGTTCGACTTCTCTCATGGCACACCGCTGCTGGTGGGCTCGGTGATGAGCATGCTGATGCTGGCGGCGAGCGCGCTGGCAATGTTCACCGTGAGCCGCCGCGCACAACTCGACCAGCACGCCGACTGGGAGGCCGCCGGCACCGTCGGCCAGCTGTGGATCGGCGTGGCCGCGCTAGCGACCCTGGCCTGGCTGGTGCTCGTGCCGGCCTGGGCCAGTGTTGCGACTTCGGTGCTGGCGCTGGCCTGCGCCGTGGTGCGGACGCGCATCAAGCTGCCGGCACTGCAGTGGGCGAGCACCGCGCTGCACGCGGTGGCGCTGGGCAGCTTCATCGCCACGCTGCACACGGTGGACGGCGCGGCCATGCTGAGCAGCGGCTGGCAAGGCTTGGTGGCCGCCACGTTGATCGGCGCGAGCCTGCTGGCCAGCGCCTGGCTGCCGCTGCAGGCAATGCTGCGCGAGGCGGAGGCACGGCACACCGTGCCCGTGTGGTCGCTGGGCAGCAGCATCGGCCTGCTGGCCGGCATGGGCGCGCTCGCCTCAAGCCTGTTGTTCGTGATGCCGGCCGACGAAGCCGCACGCATCTGGCCCTGGATGGGCGTGGCGGCGCTGTGGCTCGGCTTGCGCCTGGGCCACCCGGCGCTCGCCATCTCGTGGGGCGCCTTGCAAGTCGTCGCGGCTTTGGCCTTCGGCCTTTACGGACCGGACCTGTGGGCCTACGAGAGCGCGGCCCTCACGCTGTGGACGCCGCTGGGCTTCACGCTGGCCGGGCTGATCTCGGGCGATGCGCTGCAACGCGCTGCGAAGAAAGACACGGCCCGCGCCTGGCAACGTGCGCCCTGGCTGCAATGGGGCGTGGTGCTGTGGAGCCTGGCCTGGTGGACACAGGTGCTGCTGCCCGACGCATGGCGTCATCTGCTGCACACAGAGCCCAAGCATTGGATGCTGCAGTGGCCCGCCGTGCTCACCGGCTGGGTGATCGCCACCTCGGTGGTCGTCACCGCCGTGGCGCGCTGGCGCGACTGGCGCGTGCTGGGCCAGACGGCCTGGGTCACTGCGCCGGCCTGGGTGCTCACGGCCTTGATCGGCGTCGGCACCGTCGGCTTCGCGCCGCACGAGCACCTGGGTTGGCTGGTGTGGCCGCTCGCGCTGGTGTGGCATGCGGTGCTGTTGCGTGCGCTCAAGCGCTGGTGGCCGACCATGGCGCTGGTGCCGCTGCACGTCGGCGGTTTCTGGCTGTTCCTGCTGCTCGCCGCGCGCGAAGCGCAGTGGTGGACCACCGGCTGGGGCGAGCCCGGCTCGGCCTGGCCGGTGCTCGGCTGGGTGCTGGTGCCCGCGCTGGTGCTCGCAGTGATGACGCGGCCGCGCTGGCTGCAACGCTGGCCGCTGAACGAATTCCGCAGCGCGTACATGCTGGTGGCTTGCGCGCCTGTGGCGCTGTACTTGTTGCTGTGGCTGTGGGTCAGCAACACGCAATCGGGCGCCGCCGCACCGCTGCCCTATGTGCCGCTACTCAATCCGCTGGAGATCGGCCACGGCTTCGTGCTGCTGGCGCTGTTCTTGTGGCGCGGCGCCTTGCCGGCGTCCACCTCCCAGCAGGTACCGAGGCCGCTGCTGCTGGCCGGCCTGGGCGCAACGGCCTTCGCGCTCTACACCGGCATGGTGCTGCGCACCTGCCACCACTGGGCGGGCGTGTCGTGGAGCGAAGACGCGCTCTTTGCCTCGACGCTCACGCAAGCCGCGCTGTCGGTGGCCTGGTCCATCGTCGGGGTGGCCTTGATGATGCTCGGCCACAAGCGCGTGCAACGCGCGGTGTGGATCGTGGGCGCCGCACTGCTGGGTGTGGTGGTGCTGAAGCTCTTCTTCGTGGAACTGGCCGACCGCGGCGGGCTGTACCGCATCGTGTCGTTCATCGTGGTGGGCCTGCTGCTGTTGATGGTGGGCTACTTCGCACCCGTGCCGCCCACACGCAAGGAGTCGAACGATGTGGCTTGATCGCCTGAGCAAGAAAGCAGCGCTGCTGCTGGCCGCCTGGGCGACAACAGCCATCGCCGGCGAGGCCCCGCTGGTGCTGCAGGGCACGGCCGCGTACCACGGCCTGCGCGTGCCGCTAGCGGTGCAGATGCAAACGCGCTCGGTCGACCTGAGCGACCTGCAGGTGCTCAATGCGCGCGGCGAGCCGGTGCCGCATGCCTGGGTCGACGAAGAGCTGCCGACGCAAGAGAAACAGCAGCAAGCCGTGCCCTTCTTCAAAGCGCCGGCGGCTGCCTCGGCCGTCGACGCGGCCCAGCAAGGCGGCTGGATTCTCGATCTGCGCAAGGTGAAGGGTGCCTTGCTCGAACTGCAGCTGAGCGTGCCGCCCAGCGAGCACGGCATCTACGGTTTCGTGCTCGAGTACGGCGACGACACCCAGCGCTGGCACACCTATCTCGGTGAGGCACAGCTGCTGTCCCTGCAGCACCAGGGTCTGCGGCTGGACCACACCGAGTTCGACCTCGGCGGCCTGCGTGCGCGTTACCTGCGTCTGCGCCCGCTGCCCGGCAGCAAGCCGCCACCCTTGACGGGCGCCAACGTCAGCAGCGTGACCCGCTACACACGCGAAGCGCCACTGCAATGGAGCGACACCCTCGCACCCACGCAATGCACACCGCAGTACTGCGACTACGCGCTACCGCGCCACCTGCCGCTCGAACGCCTGGAGTGGCAGCTCGCCGATGCCAACACGCTCGCGCCGGTCGACCTGCTCGTGCAGTACGACACCAGCGAAGTCAACGCCAGCGGCCCGACACCATGGCGCCACCACCACCGCGTGCGTGACCACATCAAAGGCCTCCGGCACAAAACGGCACCGGCGCCCACCGAAGACACCACGTGGTACCCGCTGCAGCGCAGCACCGTGTACTGGCTGAAGCTGGCCGAAGGCGAAGTGCGCTCGCCGCCGTTGAACCTGAACGGTGGCCTGGTCACGAAGCTGCGCGTGCAGCCCACCGGTGGCATGGTGCAGCTGGGCCCCAAGCCGCCGGGCATCCGCGTCGGCGCGCGGGCGGTGTCGCTGGTTTTCCTGGCGCGTGAGCCGGCGCCCTATCGCCTGGCCTGGGGCGGCGACAACAAAGGCAGCGCGCTGACGCTTGCGCAGCTGATGCCGACGCGCAAACCCGGCGACCCGCTGCCGGCCGACACCGCCACGGTGACGCTGGCATCCCCTGCACCGGTGGCCGCGGCCTCGTCGCCGGCATCCAGCGCGGCAAGCGCTGCAGCAGCCACGCCGGAGCCATCGCGCAAGTTCTGGTTGTGGGGCGCGCTGCTGGCCGCCCTCGGCTTGATGGGGTTCATGGCGTGGTCGCTGTTGCGGCCCGCCGCCAAACCCTGATCAGGGCGACGCCGAAGAAGCCCCGGAAGCCGGGCTGCTCGCCGCCTGGGCGATGCGTCGAGCTTCGGTGTCGCGGTAGCGCTTGGCAAGCGTCGCCGCATCGTCAGTCGACCGCTTCAAGGCATTGCGCATCGTGTTGAGTTCACCGCCCTGCCCCACCTGGGCGATCTGATTGGTCGCCTGGACCAGCGAGGCGCAGCCCCACGCACTGCTCGGCGCAGGCACCGATTGCCTTTGCAGCTGAGACATGGCGCTCACTTCGTCGCGCGCAGCCGCCACCCGCTCGGCAGGCCAGCCCACGCGCTGGCCGATCGTTGCCGACAAGCCGGCATCGGTCAGCGTGCTGCCCTTTTGGGCCAGCACCTCAGCCAGCGCGGAGCAGACCTGCTGGCGGTTGCTGTCGTGCACCGCAGTCACCGAGCAATATTGGCTCGCCACCAGGTGCGGCGTGGCGCCATTGGCCTGGAGGGTCAAGAGTTCGGCAGCCAAGGCGCCCCGCTCCGGCAAGCGCACATCGGCCGGCAACTTGGCGAGGGCCATGCTGGCGACCGTGCCGGCGTACCAGTCCGCCGTGGTTGCGTGCGACGCGCGGTACAAGGCTTCCGCCACGGCAGCTGCATCGCCACGCGCCTGTGCATCGGTCGCGACCTGCAGCCACAACATCGCATTGCTGGAGTCCAGCTGAACCCATTGCTCGGCCGACAGCATCTGGCACACGCCGTCACCACGCTGGCCTTGGCAGGCGCGGATCGCGAAGCCATAGGTCTGCGGCGAGCGTGTAGCTACCGCCATGCGGGCCAGCGCGTCGCGGGCCGAAGCGCCTGCCGGCAGCGCGGCGTCGCTTGCACTCGAACTGCCTGTGCTCTGCAGGAACAAACCGAGCGCGCGTGCGGTCTCGTCGGCGTCATTGGCCAGCACAGGCAGCAGGCGTTCGCGCGCTTGTTGCGCTGCGCGCTGGATCACCTCGAGGTTGAGGGGCGCGCCGCTGTCATCGGCCTTCACGCGGCCCACGCCGCAGATCTCGGCCTCGTTCGGCGGAATGGCCGCGCTGGCCGCCATGGCCACGGCAGCGGCCGAGGCGGCTTGCGCCGCAAGCCTCGACGTGTCGGCTGAAGCCAGCATCTCGTTCAGCGACAGCCGGGTCGGCGGGGCATCGGCGACCACCGGTTCAAGCGGCGGAAATTCATCGCCCTGCCCGGCGAGCAAGGCCTGCCAGACCAGCACGGCCAGCGCCAGCAGAATCAACGCAGCGCCCAGCCAGCGGACGCGGTTGCTCGGTTCGCTCTGTTGGTCTTCCACGCTCAAACACCACCCTCCGCAATCGCCTCTTTGACCGCCGCCACCTGGCGGCGCGACACCAACAGCCATTCATCGACCGGCGCCACGCGCACCACCCAGCCTTCGGCGGCTTCGTCGTCGCCTTCGCCCGGCAGCACGCGGCGCTCCAGCGCGAGCAGCGCCTTGCGGGCGACCAACGCGTTGCGGTGGATGCGCAAGAAGCGTTCGCCCAGGCGCTGCTCCAGGTCGGTTAATGCGTCGTCGAGCACGTGCGTGTGGGTGGCGGTGCGCAGCGTCACGTACTTCAGCTCGGCCTTGAGGTACAGCACCTCGGACACCGGCACGCGGATCTTGCGGCCCAGCTCGTTGACGAGGATCACCGGCTCCGCCTCGGCAGCGGCCGCCGGCTCGGCAGCGCGCGTGCTCAGGCGCTGCGCCACGCGCTGCAGCGCGGCCTGCAGGCGCTCGCGGCGCACGGGCTTGGTGAGGTAGTCGACCGCTTCGAGATCGAAAGCCTGCAGTGCGTGCTCGGCATGCGCGGTGACGAACACGACGGCCGGCGGCTTGGGCAGCTGGCGCAGACGCGCGGCGAGCTGCATGCCGTCGGGTCCGGGCATGTGGATGTCGAGCAGCACCAGGTCGCACTGGTTGCCGGCGATCCAGGCCAGCGCCTGGCCTGTGTTGCCGGCTTCGCCCACCACGCGGGCCTTGGGCGCGGCGCAGTCGGCCACCAGGCTGCGCATGCGCACGCGGGCCAGCTCTTCATCGTCGACGACGAGCACTCTGAGTTCGTCGCTCATGGTTCAGACCTCACAGCGGCACCACGATCTGCACGCGGAACACGTCGCGCTCGAGTCGAGTTTCGAACTGAGCTGCCACGTCGTGCATCAGCCGCAAGCGCTCGCGCACGTTGCGCAGCGCGATGCCGTTGCCCGGCCGCGAGGGCTGCTTGGGCAGCGTGTTGACGATGCTCACCACCGCGTGCGCACGCTTCACCCGCGTGCGGATGCGGATCACGCCGCCTTCGGCCGAGGGCTCCACGCCGTGGCGCACCGCGTTCTCCACCAGCGGCTGCAGCAGCAACGGCGGCACGCGCGCGGCACCGGCGTCGTCGTCGAGCTCCCAGCTGACCTGCAGGCGATCGCCGAAGCGCACCTGCTCGATCGCGAGGTAGCGCTTGGCCAGCACCACTTCTTCGGCCAAGCTCACCGACTCGCCGGTTTCGGTGAGCGCCACGCGAAACAGCTCGGCCAGGTCTTCGAGCAGGTTTTCGGTGCGCGCCGGGTCGAGCCGCGCGAGCGTGATGGCGGTGTTGAGCGTGTTGAACAGGAAGTGCGGGCGGATGCGCGACTGCAGCTCGGCCAGCCGCGCCGTGGTATCGGCCGGCAGCCGAGCCCGGGCGCGCAACGTGAGCCAGTAGAAAAGCGCAGTGGCCAGCGCGGCACCAGCCAGCAACGGCGCGACCCAGGGCGTGCCGCCACCGAGCAGGCCCAATCCGCCCGCTGCCTGCAGGCCCCAGCCGAAAGCGCCGCTCGCCGCGCCGAGAACGATGGCCGCGACCCACTGCGTCGCGAGCGGCAGGCCGGCCAGCCTGCGCCTGAGCAAACAGGCGACCACCAGCCACATCAGCACCGCCGGCAAGGCCATGCTGGCGGCCACCGCCACCAGCGTCAGCCAGCTCCTGAAATCGGTCGAGGCGAAAGACACGCCCACCGCCAGCGTGACGTGCACGAACAGCAAGGCCCGCAGCACCACGCCCACATGGCACACGTCGAAGGCCGAGCCGACACCGAGGGCGTTTGCCACCGCATCGGCCGGGCCGAAGCCGGTCGGGCCGAAGATGCTGCTGCCATGCGACGACAGCTCGCCCGGCCGCGTGTGTTCAGGCTCCAGCGGCGCCGGGCGGCTGCTCTTGACGGAAGCGACTTTCGGGTCGGGTGATGCCATAGGGGTGCCCGAATAGAATCGGGCGGTATCCGAAAAACGCGCAGGCACTGCGTCGTGCAGCGCATTGTCGCCAAGTCGCGCGGCTCGGCAATCGGGCCTACCAAGCGTTACACCCTGAAGCGTCACACCCGCCTTCTTCCAGCCACGAACCCATGTCCGACAACCAACTCGACAAGAAATCCCAAGCCTGGTCTGCGCTCTTCTCCGAGCCGATGAGCGATCTGGTCAAGCGCTACACCTCGAGCGTGTTCTTCGACAAGCGCATGTGGAAGGCCGACATCGCGGGTTCGCTGGCCCATGCCGACATGCTGGCCGCGCAAGGCGTGATCGCAGCGAAAGATTTGGCCGACATCCAGCGCGGCATGGCGCAGATCACGCAAGAGATCGAATCCGGCGCCTTCGAATGGAAGCTCGACCTCGAAGACGTGCACCTCAACATCGAAGCCCGCCTCACCACGCTGGTGGGCGACGCCGGCAAGCGGCTGCACACCGGCCGCTCGCGCAACGACCAGGTGGCCACCGACGTGCGCCTTTGGCTGCGCGACGAGATCGACGCCCTCATGCCGCTGCTCGCGCAGATGCAGCTGGCGCTGGTCGAGGTGGCCGAGAAGAACGTCGACACCATCCTGCCCGGCTTCACCCACATGCAGGTGGCGCAGCCGGTGAGCTTTGCGCACCACCTGCTGGCCTATGTGGAGATGTTTGCGCGCGACGCCGAGCGCCTGCAAGACGTGCGCAAGCGCGTGAACCAACTGCCGCTGGGCGCCGCCGCGCTGGCCGGCACCAGCTATCCGCTGGACCGCGAGCGTGTCGCCAAGGCACTGGGCTTCGACGGCGTGTGCCAGAACAGCCTCGACGCCGTGAGCGACCGCGACTTCGCGCTCGAGTTCGCGAGCTTCGCGTCGATCACCATGGTGCACGTGTCGCGCTTGAGCGAAGAGATCGTGCTGTGGATGAGCCAGAACTTCGGCTTCATCGACCTCGCCGACCGCTACTGCACCGGCTCGTCGATCATGCCGCAGAAGCGCAACCCCGACGTGGCCGAGCTTGCCCGCGGCAAGAGCGGCCGCGTGGTCGGCCACCTAATGGGCCTGCTCACGCTGATGAAGGGCCAGCCCCTCACCTACAACAAAGACAACCAGGAAGACAAGGAGCCGCTGTTCGACACCGTCGACACCGTGCGCGACACGCTGCGCATCATGGCCGAGATGGTCGGCGGCATCAGCGTCAAGAAAGACGCGATGGAGCGCGCCGCTTTGCGCGGCTACGCCACCGCCACCGACCTGGCCGACTACCTGGTGAAGAAGGGCCTGCCCTTCCGCGACGCGCACGAGACCGTCGCCCATGCCGTGAAAGCCGCCATCGCGCTGGGCAAGGACCTGAGCGAGCTTCCCCTCGCCACGCTGCAAGGCTTCAACGCCAACATCACCGATGACGTGTTTGCCGTGCTCAGCCTGCAGGGTTCGCTGAATGCGCGCAACGTGCTCGGTGGCACAGCGCCCGCACAGGTGCGCTCGCAGATCGCGCGGCACCGTGCACGGCTGGCCTGAGCAAAACCCGGCGTCATGACCGACTCCGCGACGCCGAGCACTTCCGCCTCGACGCCTTCACGCACGCACTGGTCGCTGCGGCTGCTGCTGTGGACCTTCGTGATGGGCCTGGGCGCCGCCTACGGCGTGCTCGGCTACAAGTTCTTCGCGACCCCCCTGTTCTCCGACTCGGCGCAAGGCCGCAGCGGCCTGATGACGGTCGCCTTTCTGGCAATGCTGCCGCTGTGCATCGGCACCTTGGCCGTGCTGCTGATCCAGCGCCGGCGCCGCGTGGGCTTCTGGCAAGCGCTCGGCATGTCGAGCGTGCCGCTGCTGTTGTTCATGTTTCTCGCCGGCACGCTGCTGCGTGAAGGCTTCATCTGCATCCTGATGGCGCTGCCGCTGGTGCTGGTGCTCGGCTTCGTCGGCGCGGCGATCGGGTGGCTGGCGTCGGCACTCTCCAAAGGCAACTCGACGCGCATGATGAGCGTGGTGGTGTTCCTGCCCTTCGCCTTCGGCGCGGTGGAGCAAGAGCTGCCGCTGCAAGACCAGGTGCATGCCGTCAGCCGCAGCATCGACATCCAGGCGCCGCCCGAGGTGGTGTGGCGCCACATCAACATGCCCACCGGCATCCAGCCTGGCGAGTTGAAAGATGGCGTGGCCTACCGCATCGGCGTGCCCTACCCGATCGAAGGCCGCACGCTGGAGCCACGCGTGGGCGGCAAGCGCCACCTGGTGTGGCAGCGCGGCGTCGCCTTCGACGAAGAAATCACCGTGTGGGAACCCGAGCGCCGGGTCGCATGGAAATACGTCTTCGGGCCGGGTTCGTTCCCCGAGGGTTCGCTCGACGACCACATCGTGATCGGCGGGCGCTACTTCAACCTCGAAGACACCACCTACACGCTAACGCCGCAAGCCGGCGGTGGTACGCGACTGACCGTCGACGTCACCTTCCGCGTCAGCACGCATTTCAACTGGTACGCCGGCACGTGGGCCCGGTTCCTGGTTTCCGACACCGCAGAGACCATCCTCGGCTTCTACAAGCACCGCGCCGAAGCAGGTTGACGCTGCCACGCTTTTGCAGGGCTGACCGCAAAAAGCGTAGCGACAGCGAAGCGTCATAGAGCCACACCCGTGGAGCCGGCTCCGCCGGTCCACTGGGTGGCGCCCCTTGGGGGCAGGAGCGAAGCGACTGGGGGGCTTACATCAATGCGCTTGATCCCAGTTGGGACCGACGCCGACCTCTGCCAGCAGCGGCACCTTCAGGTCGGCCACGCTGGCCATCAAACGTGGAATCTCCACGCGCGCCCATTCGAGTTCGGCCTCGGGCACCTCGAACACCAGTTCGTCGTGCACCTGCATCACCATCAGCGTCTTGCGCTGCTGTGCATCGAGCGCGGCCTGCACGGCAATCATCGCGAGCTTGATGAGGTCGGCCGCAGTGCCCTGCATCGGCGCGTTGATCGCCTGACGTTCGGCACCGGCCTTGCGCGGCCCGTTGCCGCCGTTGATCTCGGGCAGGTAGATGCGCCGGCCGAACAGCGTCTCGACGTAGCCTTTTTCCTTGGCCGAGGCCTTGGTGTCGTCCATGTACTGCTTCACGCTCGGGTAGCGCGCGAAGTAGCGCTCGATGTACTGAGTGGCCGCGTTGCGCTCGATGCCCAGGCTGGACGCGAGGCCGAACGCGCCCATGCCGTAGATCAGCCCGAAGTTGATCGTCTTCGCGTAGCGGCGCTGTTCGTTGGTGACGGCCGCAGGCTCGATGCCGAACACCTCGCTGGCGGTGGCGCGGTGCACGTCCATGCCTTCGGCGAAGGCTTTCAGCAAGTTCGCATCGCCGCTGATGTCAGCCATGATGCGCAGCTCGATCTGCGAGTAATCGGCGCTGACGATCACGCTGCCCGGTGGCGCGATGAAGGCCTCGCGCACGCGGCGGCCTTCGGCGGTGCGGATGGGGATGTTCTGCAGGTTCGGCTCATTGCTCGAGAGCCGCCCCGTCACCGCCACCGCCTGCGCGTAGTTGGTGTGCACACGGCCGGTGCTGGGGTTGATCATCAAAGGCAGCTTGTCGGTGTAGGTGCCTTTCAACTTCGACAGGCTGCGGTGCTCCAGCAGCTTGGCCGGCAGCGGGTAGTCTTCGGCCAGCTTGTCGAGCACCTCTTCGTCGGTGCTCGGCGCGCCGCTGGCCGTCTTCTTGATGATGGGCAGGCCGAGCTTGGTGAAGAGAATCTCGCCGATCTGCTTGGGTGAGCCCATATTGAAGGGCTGGCCGGCCAGGTCGTGCGCTTCCTTCTCGAGCTGCATCATGCGTTCGCCGAGCTGGTGGCTTTGCGAGGCCAGCACGGCGGAGTCGATCAGCACGCCATTGCGCTCGATGCGTTCCAGCAGCGTGGCCACCGGCAGCTCGATGCGCTCGTACACGAAGCGCAGGCCCTTCTCGGCCTCGAGTTGCGGCCACAGCGTCTGGTGCACATGCAGCGTCATCTCGCTGTCTTCGCACGAGTACTCGGCCGCCTTCTCGATGTCGACCTGCTCGAACGGGATCTGCTGCGCGCCCTTGCCGCACACATCTTCGTAGCTCAGGCCGGCGCGGCCCAGGTGGCGCTGCGCCAGGCTCTCCAGGCTGTGCGGCTTGTGCGCTTCGAGCACATAGCTTTGCAGCATGGTGTCGTGCACATAGCCGCGCACCGTGATGCCGGCATTGGCAAGCACATGGCTGTCGTATTTGATGTTCTGGCCGAGTTTTGGCGCGTCGGGGTTCTCAAGCCACGGCTTCAGGCGCGCGAGCACCATCTCAATCGGCAACTGGTCGGGCGCGCCAGCATAGGTGTGGCGCAGCGGAATGTAGGCCGCCTCGCCCGGGCTCACGCTGAGCGAGATGCCGACGAAGCGGGCCAGCATGCCGTCGAGCGAATCGGTCTCGGTGTCGAATGCGGTGAGCGGCGCCGACTCGACCTTGTCGGCCCACAGCTCCAGGTCTTCGGGGGTCAGCACCGTGGTGTAGCTGCGGTTGATGGCCGGCTTGGCGAGCATCGGCGTCGGGTTGTCGAGCTCGGCCGCCGGTGCAGACGCATTCATCGACTCTTCGAGCTCGCGCTTCATGGTCTTGAAGCCGAAGCGGTTGTAGAAGGCGAGCAGCGGCTCCTTGTCCACCGGCCTCAAGGTCAGCGAGTCGAACGAGGGCCAGCCGGCCACGTGCTCGGCCAGCTCGCAGTCGGTCTTCACCGTCACCAGCTTGCGGCCGGTGGGCAGCCAGTCGAGCGCCTTGCGCAGGTTCTCGCCGGCCACGCCCTTGATCTTGTCGGCCGAATCCATCACGCCCTGCAACGAGCCGTACTCGGCGATCCACTTCGCAGCCGTCTTGGGGCCGACCTTCTCGACGCCGGGCACGTTGTCAACCGCATCGCCCATCAGCGTGAGGTAGTCGACGATGCGATCCGGCGGCACGCCAAACTTCTCCTTCACGCCGTTCACGTCGAGCCTCTCGCTGCTCATGGTGTTGATGAGGGTCACATGTTCGTTGACGAGCTGCGCGAGGTCCTTGTCGCCGGTGGAGATAACAACCTTCTGGCCAGCCTTGGCGGCCAGCTCGGACAGCGTGCCGATCACATCATCCGCCTCCACACCCGGTACCGTGAGCACCGGCCAGCCGAGCAGCTTCACCACCTCGTGGATCGGCTCGATCTGCTCCACCAGCGGCTCGGGCATCGGCGAGCGCTGCGCCTTGTATTCGGGGTACCAGTCGTCGCGAAAGGTCGGGCCCTTGGCATCGAACACGCACACCGCGTGCGACGGTTTCACGTCCTGAACCGCCTTCTTCATCATCGCCACCATGCCGTGGATGGCGCCGGTGGGCACGCCCTCGGGCCCGCGCAGATCGGGCAGCGCGTGGTAGGCACGGTAGAGGTAGCTGGAGCCGTCGACCAGCAGCAACGGGCCGTCGATGGGGAGGGTCGTATCGTTCATGGCGGGATTGTCGTGGAAGAGCGCTGGCGCGGCCGCATCACCCATGTGGGCGAGGCCCATTCGCGGTAACTCCCTCCTGAGCGGGCTAGGCCGGCGTCGCGCTGACACGTAGCCTGCAGCCTTCATCATTTTCACCATCGACCATGACGCTGCACCGCCGCTCGCTGCTCATCGCACTGGGCCTTCTGCCTCTGATCCCCAGCCTCAGCCATGCAGGCGCACGGCCGCTGATGCTGGCCAACGTCTACCGCCCCGACGTGCTGCTCACCGACTACTGGGTGAGCGAAAAATACGACGGCGTGCGCGGCTACTGGGACGGCCAGCAGCTGTGGACGCGCCACGGCCACCGCATCCACGCGCCGGCCTGGTTCACCGCCGGCTGGCCTGCGCAGCCGCTGGACGGCGAACTGTGGGCCGGGCGAGACCGCTTCACCACCGCGTCATCCACCGTCGCCAAGGACACGCCCGACGACGACGCCTGGCGGCAGATGCGCTACATGGTGTTCGACCTGCCAGCGCACCCCGGCACCTTCGACGAACGCCTGCCCGCACTCGCTCGCGAACTGTCGCAGCACGCCCTGCCCTGGCTGCAGGCCGTAGCGCAACGCAAGCTGGCCAACGACATCGCGCTGCAGGCCCTGCTGCGCGACACCGTGCGCGCAGGCGGCGAAGGGCTGGTGCTGCACCGCGGTGCATCGGCGTACCGCGGCGAGCGCAGCGACGACCTGCTCAAGCTGAAGGAGCAACTCGATGCCGAAGCCACGGTCATCGGACATGTCGCCGGCAAAGGCAAGTACGAAGGCCAGGTCGGCGCGCTGCTCGTGCAGACGCCTGAAGGCGTGAAGTTCCGGCTCGGCAGCGGGTTGCGCGATTCGGACCGCGCTTCAGCGCCACCGGTGGGCAGCCAGGTGACCTACCGCTATCTCGGCATGCATCCCAACGGCGCGCCGCGGTTTGCCAGCTTTGTTCGGGTGCGGGTGGATTGAGCGCCGGGACGGGCCGCGCCTTCAGCGAACGCGTCGCGATCTTCCCGCAGCCGTGACCCCACGCATCGCCATCACCCCCAACAGCAAGCCGATCAACCAGCGCCCATCGAGCCCCCCGCCCCCGCTGGAGTTGCCGGACGGCAGGCTCGACGTGCTCGTGCTCGAAGTACTCGCAGCACTCACCGTCAAGGTCGTGCTCGCGCTGGACTGGCTGCCCGCGGAGTCGGTGATCGTCAGGCTCACAACCACCGTGCCTGCCGCCGTGGGCAGCAGCGTCGCGGTCGCAGCGTTGGTGCCGCTGGTGAAGCTCGCGATGCTGGCACCGCTGGTGATCGTCCACAGGTAGCTCGCAATGCTTCGGCTGCTGTCGACGGTGCTGGCCGACGCGTCGAGCGTGACGGACGTGCCGACCGCCACGCTGCTCGAGCCGACGCTGATGCTCGCCGCCGGAGAAGCCACTGCGGTTGTGGCCGCTGCCGCTGCGGCGGCAGCAACGGCGGCGCCCGCGTTGAGCATGCCGGCACCGCAGGTGCTGGTGGTGCAGTAGCACTCCGACTCCTGTGCGGTGGAGCTCGGTGCCGTGCAGTTGCTCACGCCGCTGCCGGCGCCCGAACTGGGGAAGGTGCGTGCGCTGCTCTTGAGCAAGCTGATCACCTGTGCCGGTGTCAGCGCCGGGTTGGCCGACAGCATCAGGCCGACCGTCCCCGCCACCAGCGGCGAAGAGAAGCTGGTGCCGAGCGAGGCGTTGTCGCCACCGCCGGTGTAGATCGACCCGCCCGCGGTGGCGCTGACCGGTGTCGACGTCCCGCTGTTGCTGGTGCTCAGGATCGGGTACAGGCAGGTGCCGGTGCTGTTGACGCAGTTGCCTGCCGGCGCGCTGACGACGACCTCCGGCCCCAAGTTCGAATAGCCGACCTTGGTGCCGGTATGGCGCACGCCGGCGACGGCGATCACACCCGAGCAGTTGGCCGGAGACCCAACCGCCAAACCGTCGTTGCCGGCGGCCGCCACGACCACGACGCCGACGGCAGTCAGTTCGGTGACGACGGACTGGTAGGAGCTGCTGCAGCTGCCGCTCGCCCCCAGGCTCATGTTGATCACTTTGGCCGGATGCGTGTTGGTGGTCACGCCGGACACGCTCAGCCCCGCGGCCCAGCGCATGGCGGCCTGGATGTCCGAGTCGTAGCCGCCACCGCTGCCGAGCACGCGCACCGGCAGCACCATCACGTCGCGCCCGGCGCTGGCCATGCCGACGCCGTTGTTGGTGGCAGCGCCCACCAGGCCTGCCGTTTGGGTGCCGTGCCAGCTGCTGGTCTCGCTGCTCGTCCAGTCGCCGGGGTCGGCCGCGTCGCTGTCGCGCCCGTTGCCGTCGTTCGAGATGCTGGTGTCGGCGACGAAATCGTAGCCCGCATAGAGCTTGCTGGTGCCGCTGGACTGGGTGAAGTCGGGGTGGTCGAAGCGCACGCCTGTGTCGAGCACGGCCACCACGATGCTGCTGCTGCCGGTGGTCACCGCCCAGGCGGCCTCGGCATTGATCGAAGAGACCACGCTGGTCGACGTGATGGCGCTACCGGTGGGTGCGCGCAGGTACCACTGGCCCACGGTCGGCGTGGTGCTCTGCCCTGTGGCGTAGAGCGGGTCGGTGGGAGCTGCGTACCGGTGGCGCAGTTGATCGACCTCGGCAAACTCGACGTCGCCGTCGCTCGACAGGCTGGCTGCGAGTTCGGCAGAACTCATGTTTGCGGCCTTGACCACCTGCGTTCGCGCGTCGATGGCACGCCCGTCGGTGAGGCTCACGCCAAGACGCTGCGACAGCGTCTTGGCATGCTGCGGCCGTGAGCTGCCGGCCGCAAGCTGCGAGCTCACCAGCGACGAGTTCGCTTTGAACTTCACGATCACGCGTGCGCTGCCACTGGCGGGTTCCGCGGCAGTGCTGCTGCGCGGCCCGCGTTCGTCCGCCGCCGGGGCCGCCATCGCAACACACGCACACAGAGCGCCGGCCAGCCAGCGGCCCCCACGGTTTTTCAATGGATTCATGACCTTGATCTCTCTTGAAGGGGCAGCCGTGAGCTTCGTCTCGCCGTCATGCTCGTTCACGGAACCCGTACTTCGCAGTGCCGAGCAATAACGAGAGCATTTCACCTCTGCATTGCTCGAAAACGTTCCGTCTGTGTCAAGCACGACATATGCGTACAAGCCGCCGTAACGGTCGTCAGACAGGCCGCTCCATCGCGGCGCCCCTGCCTCTGCGCGGAATCAGCTCACACCCGTCAACGTCGTCAAGGCGTCAACTCGAACATCGCCGAGCCGTCGTCGTTGTCCTGCACGAACTTGATGCCGGGGTGGCGATCGACATACCGCTTGGCACCGCTGCCGGTCAGGAAGGTCATCGCCACGCCGGGCACCGGCTGGATCTTCCAGTTGCCGTCGGCGCTGGGGTTGAACTGGCCGCCCTTCTCGCCGGCTGCCGTCTGCGCGAGGTAGTCGACCAGCACCTGGCGGTTCTCGTCCGGCGCGTCGAGCACCACGTTGGCTGCGACGAGGCCAGGGAAGTTGCCGCCGCCGTAGGCACGGTAGTTGTTGGTCGCGACGATGAAGCGGTCGGTCGGCTCGACCGGCTTGCCCTGGTAGCGCAGGTTCTGCACGCGGTGCGCGTCGGGCGCGGCCACGGCACCGTTGCCGGTGTAGCGCGCGGGCTGCGTCACATCGAGTTCGTAGCTCACGCCGTCGAGGGTGTCGAAGTTGTACGAGCGAAAGCTTTCGTCGAGCAGCGGCTGGCGGGCCGCGCCCTTCGGGTCGATGCGGCGGAACAGGCCGGCGGACATCTCGATCCACTCGCGCACCTGCGCACCGGTCAGCAGCATCGCCTTCACGGTGTTCGGGTACATGTAGAGATCGGCGATGTTCTTCAGCGCCAGCGGGCCGGCGGGAATGTCGGTGTAGTAGTTCCAGCCCTGGCGGCCACCGGTCTTGAAGGGCGCGGCGGCCGACAGCACCGGCAGCTTCTCGTAGTCGGTGCCTTGCATTGCACGCTTCACATACGCGGTCTGCGCGTTCGACACCACCTGCACCGACGGGTCGTCGGCCACCTGTGCGAAATAGCTGTAGATCGGCGCGCTGCTCACCGCCACGCGACCGCGGATGTAGTCGAGCGTGCGTGTGTGCTCGTCGCCGATGGCTTGCTCGACCATCGGGTCGGCCGCAGCCAGCGAACGCTTGGCGGCACGGTCGTAGATGGGGCGGATGGACGACTGGCTGGTGACGACCTTCCACCCGTCAGCGCTGTGATCGAGGGTGAAGTCGATCACGCCGAGGTGGTCGCCCCAGCGGCCGGGCATCACGGCCGGCACGCCGTTGATGGTGCCGCGTGAGATGTCGACGCGCGCCCGATTCGCGAAATCAGGCCCCGGGAACTCGGCATGCGAATGGCCGAACAAGATGGCGTCGATGCCCGGCACCTCGGCCAGTTGGCCGACTTCGTTCTCGGCCAGCTCGCCCGTCCAGGTGCGCTCAAGGCCCGAGTGCGGGATGGCGATCACGATGTTCGCGCCCTTCGCGCGCATCTCGGGCACGTAGCGCCGTGCGGTGGCGGCAATGTCGCGCACGACGACCTTGCCTTCGAGGTTGGTCTTGTCCCACTGCATGATTTGCGGCGGCACGAAGCCGATCACGCCGACCTTGATGGGGTGCGCCACGCCAGCCGCATCGACCAGCTGGCGGTCGAGCAGCACGTAGGGCGTGAAAGCGTGCTTCGCCTTCGGGCCGGCCTGGTCGGCATCGTCCACATACACGTTCGCGTTGACGTATGGAAAGGCCGCACCCGCGAGTGAGCGCCGCAGGAAGGGCAGGCCGTAGTTGAAGTCGTGGTTGCCGATGTTGGCCGCGTCGTAGGCGAGCCGGTTCATCACCTTGTAGGCGGGGTGCACCTGCCCGTCCTGCAGCGGCTGCACCTTGGCAACGAAGTCACCGAGCGGGTTGCCTTGCAGCAGGTCACCGTTGTCGAACAGCAGGCTGTTCGGTGCTTCCGCCCGCGCGGCCTTGATCAGCGTGGCGGTGCGCGCCAGGCCGTACTGGTCGGTCGAGGTGTCCTGGTAGTAGTCGTAGCTCAGCAGGTTCATGTGGAGATCGGTCGTCTCCAGGATGCGCAGCTTCACTTCAGCGGCACCGGCGGCATGGCAGCCGGCGGCGAGCAGCAGCGCGAGTGCGGTGCGGCAAAGGTTCATGCGGGTTCCTTCAAAGGTCAGCGGATTTTTGTGTCGTGGCGATGCGCCGGGCGAGTTCATCGATGCCGGCCGGCGACAGGTCCGCCGTCTCGGTGACCTGCCGCTGCGCCCACTCGCGAAAGTGCACGCGCTGCGATCGCGAGTAGGCCGGGTCGTAGTGCCTCACGGCCAGCTGCTCGAACAGGGGCGCGAGATCACCGGCATGGGCCATCGCCTGCCACGCGGCGATCGTCTCCTTGCCGTGCAGCGCCGTCAGCATGCCCAGACGGTCGGCCAGCCACTCGGGCCGGTCGCCGAGGTAGGCGTAGTCGCGCAGCAGATAGGCCAGGCGCGCTTCAAGCGTGGCGTGGATCTCGATGCAGGGGCTCGCGCGCATGCGGTCGACCAGCGGCACCGGCACGGTGAGGCGGCCGATCTTGCGGCTCTCGCCTTCGATGTAGAGCGGCCGTGCGGGGTCGACACCTTCCAGCATGGCGGCCAGCGCCGTCTCGAAGCCGGTCTGCGAAGGCTGCGGTGCATCCGGCAAATCGCCCAGCAGCGAGCCCTTGTGGCGGGCGGCGCCTTCGAGGTCGAGCGTCTGCTCACCCTGCGCAGCCAGCGCATGCAGCACCCGTGTCTTGGCGCTGCCGGTGGCCCCGCACACCACCACCAGCTGCAAGCGCGGCGCCAGCGTCTCGAGGGTGTCGATCACGTGGCGGCGCCAGCTCTTGTAGCCGCCGGCGAGCTGGTGTGCGTCCCACCCCACCATGCGCAGCCAGGTGGTCATCGAGCCGCTGCGCAGGCCGCCGCGCCAGCAGTAGACCAGCGGCTTCCAGCTCGCGGGTTTGTCGGAGAAATGATCCTTGAGATGGCGCGCTAGGTTGGCCGCCACCATGCCACCGCCGACACGGCGTGCTTCGAAGGCGCCTTGCTGCTTGTAGAGCGTGCCGACGATGCGCCGTTCGTCGTCGTCAAGCACCGGGCAGTTGATGGCGCCGGGGATGTGGTCGATCGCGAACTCGGCCGGCGAGCGCGCGTCGACGAGTGTGTCGAATCGGTGGCGGTCGGCGACGCGCGTCGGCTCTTTCATGCGGCGACGCTGAGCGCGGCTTCGCCGGCTTCCATGCGGCCGATGACCGCGGCGGTGTCGAAGCCTTCATTGCGGAAGATGCGCAGTACCTCGTCGACGGCACCCGGCGCGCAGCTCACGAGCAGGCCGCCACTGGTCTGCGGGTCGGTGAGCAGCGCGCGGGCCATGGACGGCAAGGCGCCGTCGAGCCGCACCTCGGCACCGTAGCCGGCCCAGTTGCGGTCCGACGCGCCGGTGATGCAGCCGCTCTCGGCCAGCGCGGTGATGCCATCCAGCACGGGCACGCGGCCCCACTCGATCACCGCGCGCAGCCCGGCGCCTCGCGCCAGCTCGAGCGTGTGACCGGCGAGGCCGAAGCCGGTGACGTCGGTCAACGCATGCACGCCGTCGAGCCGCGCCAGGGCGATGCCCGGCGTGTTCAGGCGCGTCGTGGTGTCGATGAGCTGCGCATAACCGGCGGCATCGAGCCGGCTCTTCTTGAGCGCCGCTGACAGCACGCCCACGCCGATCGGCTTGCCCAGCACCAGCACGTCACCGGCTTGCGCATCGCGGTTGCGCCGCACCCGCTTTGGGTGCACCAGGCCCATCACCACCAGCCCGTAGATCGGCTCGACCGAATCGATGGTGTGGCCACCCGCAATCGGAATGCCGGCCGTTCGGCACACGGCCTGACCGCCTTGCAGCACGCGGCCGATCACCTCCACTGGCAGCTGGTTGACTGGCATAGCGACCAGCGCCAGCGCCATGATCGGCTTGCCGCCCATGGCGTAGACGTCGCTGATGGCGTTGGTGGCGGCGATGCGCCCAAAGTCGAACGGGTCGTCGACGATGGGCATGAAGAAGTCGGTGGTGGCGACCAGCGCCTGCTCGTCGTTGAGCTGGTACACCGCCGCGTCGTCAGCCGTCTCGATGCCAACCAACAGCTCCTTCGGCATCAGTCCTGCCGCGCCGCTGTGGCGCAGGATCTCCGACAGCACGCCGGGCGCGATCTTGCAGCCGCAGCCGCCGCCGTGCGAGAAGCTGGTGAGGCGGATCGGCACCGGGGCCGATTCGATCGAAGTGGTGGTGTCCATGGGCGGCCTTGTTCGCAGCCCTGCATTATCGCGAGCGGTGTCGCCACGGGTTCCTAGAATCCCCCTCTTCGCGCCGACCGGCCACCTCCACAGGAACTCCCGCATGACCTCGCTCACTCGCTTCCTTTGCGCCCTGGCGCTGATCGGTTCCGCAACCGCCATGGCGCAGACCACCACGCTGCGCGTCTCCGCCATCCCCGACGAAGCGCCGACCGAGCTGCAGCGCAAGTTCGCGCCGCTCGGTGACTACCTCGCCAAGGAGACCGGCGTCGCAGTGCAGTTCATTCCGGTGACCGACTATGCCGCCGTGGTCGAGGGGCTGGCCACGAACAAGATCGACATGGCCTGGCTCGGCGGCTTCACCTTCGTGCAGGCGCGCCAGCGCACCCAGGGTGGTGCGGTGCCCATCGTGCAGCGCGCGGAAGACGAAAAGTTCACCAGCAAGTTCATCGTGCCGATCGACAGCGACGCGAAAACACTCGCCGACTTGAAAGGCAAGACTTTCGCGTTCGGTGCCGCATCGTCCACCTCGGGCAGCCTGATGCCGCGCTTCTTTCTGCAGCAGGCCGGCATCGTGCCCGAGCGCGACTTCAAGACCGTGGCCTACAGCGGCGCGCACGACGCCACCGTCGCCTTCGTGGCCGCCGGCCGCGCCGGTGCCGGCGTGCTCAACGCCTCGGTGTGGGACAAGCTGGTCGAAGCCGGCAATCCCAACGCCGCCAAGGTGCGCGTGCTGATGACCACCCCGCCGTTCTACGACTACAACTGGACGGTGCGGCCCGGTCTCGACGCGGCGCTTACGAAGAAGCTCACCGACGCCTTCCTGAAGCTCGACGCCAGCAAGCCGGCCGACAAGGAGATCCTCGCACTGCAGCGCGCCAGCCGCTTCATCCCCACGCAGTCGTCCAACTACGACGGCATCGAGGCAGCCGGCAAGTCCGCCGGGCTCATCAAGTAAGCCGCGCATGGCCTTCGCCTTGGCCGGCTGCGGGCTGGTGCACGCCAATGGCCACCGCGCGCTGGAGCAGGTGAGCTTGGCCGCAGCGCAAGGCGAGCGGCTGGCGGTGATCGGTGCGTCGGGCGCCGGCAAGACCACGCTGCTGCGCGTGCTGGGCGCTTCGCTCAGGCCCGGCGAGGGCGAGGTGGAGTTGCTGGCCAGTGCGCCGTGGCGCCTGGCACCTGCGCCGCTGAAGCGCTTGCGCGCCCGCATCGGCACCATCCATCAGCAACCGCCGATCCCGCCGCGCTTGCGCGTGGTCACGGCCGTGCTGGCGGGCCGCTTGGGCCGCTGGCCGCCGTGGCGCGCCCTCGCGTCGCTGGTCTACCCGGCCGACATGGCGGGTGCCCACGCGGCGCTGGCGCAGCTCGGTCTGGGCGACCGCTTGTTCGACCGTTGCGACAGGCTCTCCGGCGGCCAGCTGCAGCGGGTGGGCATTGCACGTGTGCTCTACCAGCAGCCCGCGCTGATGCTCGCCGATGAACCCGTCTCATCGCTCGACCCCACGCTTGCCGACCAGACGCTTGCCGCGCTCGTGGCTGCGAGCGAGCGCGATGGCGCCACGCTGGTGGCCTCGCTACATGCGGTGGACCTGGCACTCAAGTGGTTCCCGCGCATCGTCGGCATGCGCAGCGGGCGCGTCGTATTCGACCTGCCGGCCGGCAGCGTGACGCCCGAGATGCTGTCGGCGCTGTATACGTCCGAAGGCGGCGTACCGCCGGTTCATGGCATCGCGCTGCACGCCGACGACGCCCCCGTGGCCTCGGCCACATTGCAAGCGGCTCGGCTGTGACGCAGGCCACCGCCTCGGCGGCCGCACTCGCCCGCGACCCGGCGTGGCACGGCCGCATCGGCGGCTTCATCGCCTTCCTGGTCGTGCTGTGGCCGCTGCTGGCGTGGTCGGAGTTCCGCCCCTGGCTGCTCTTCGACTCACAAGGCCTGGCCGCGATGCGCGGCTTTCTCGCGGGCTTTCTGCCGCCGTCGACCGCGCCCGACTTCCTCGCCCTGCTCGCACGCAGCACGCTCGAAACACTGGCCATGGCCACCGCCGGCATGGCGCTCGCGTTCGTGTTGGCCGCGCCGCTCGCGTTCGTCGCGACGCGTGCGCTGTCGATCTCTCGCATCGGGCCTGGGCCGGGCGTGTGGCGCGCGGCGATCGTGCGGCAGTCGTCGCGCTTCGTGCTCATGGTGCTGCGCGCCGTGCCCGAGGTGGTGTGGGCGCTGGTGCTGGTGCGCGCGCTGGGCCTCGGGCCCGGTGCCGGCGTGCTGGCGCTCGGCATCGCTTACGGAGGGCTGCTGGGCAAGGTCTACAGCGAGATCCTCGAATCGACCGACACGCAGCCGGCCCGCGCGCTGCTCGAAGCCGGCAGCGGCCGCCTCGCAGCCCTGCTGTACGGCCTGGTGCCGGGCGCCGCGCAGGAGCTCGCGTCATACACGGTCTACCGCTGGGAGTGCGCAGTGCGCGCCTCGGTCGTGATGGGTTTCGTCGGCGCGGGCGGCCTGGGCCAGCTGATGGACCAGTCGATGAAGATGCTCAACGGCGGTGAGGCCAGCGCCATCCTGCTGACCTTCCTGGTGCTGGTGTTGTTGGCCGACGGCATCAGCGCGGCATTGCGGAAGGCCTTGGCATGACGACGCCGCAGACGACTTTCGATGGACGCGCCTGGAGCCCTTGCCTCGCCTGCCTGGCTGGCGCGTTGGGGTTGCTGGCCGTGGTGGTGGCGAGCTTCGTCTACCTGTCGGTGAGCTGGGGCGATTTGGTCAGCATGGAGTCGATGCGACTGATGGGCCGCTTCATCGCCGAGTTCTTCCCACCCGACCTGTCAGCCAGCTTCCTGGCCCGCACCGCCGAAGCGTCGCTGCAGACGCTCGCGGTGTCGAGCATCGGCACCTTGCTGGCTGCCCTTGTGGCCATGCCATTGGCGCTGCCGGCTTCAGGCCGCTTCGGACGCCTGAGCCGGGCCGCCTCGCGCCTGCTGCTTAATGTGCTGCGCAGCGTGCCCGAGCTGGTGTGGGCCACGCTGATGGTGCTGGCCGCCGGGCTCGGGCCGATGGCAGGCACCCTGGCACTCGCAGTGCACACGGCCGGCGTGCTGGGCCGCCTCTTCGGCGAGACGCTGGAGAACCTACCGCCCACCGCCGAGCGCGCGCTGCGTGAGGCCGGTGCCGGTCCGGTCGCCGCCTTCGGCTACGCCAACCTGCCACTGGCCGCACCGCAGTGGCTGGGCTACGCCTTGTACCGCTGGGAGATGAACATCCGCATGGCGGCCGTGCTCGGCTTCGTCGGCGCGGGCGGGCTCGGGCAGATGCTGTACTTCCACCTGTCGCTGTTCCAGCAGGCCCAGGCGATGACGGTGCTGCTGGCCATGTTCGTGCTGGTGGTCGGGGTGGACGCAGCGAGCGGCTGGCTGAGGCAGCGCCTGACTCCGGCGCGCGGTTAGGGCATGTCCGCGCTCCCTACAATGCACGCATGAATTTTTCGCCCGCAATCGCCTGCGACATGCGGCCTCGGCCCCTGGCCCGACGCTGACATGGCCGTCTTCACCGAAGTCTCGTTCGACAACGCCGCCGAATTGATCGGCCGCCTGGGCGTTGGCGAACTCACAACACTCAAGGGCATTGCCGCCGGCATCGAGAACACCAACTACTTCGCCGACACCGCGAAAGGCCGTTACGTGCTCACGCTGTTCGAGCGCCTAAGCTTCGAGCAGCTGCCCTTCTACCTGCACCTGATGAAACACCTGGCCACGCACGGCGTGCCGGTGCCCGAGCCGCAGGCCGACGCGAGCGGAGAGATCCTCCACACGCTGTGCGGCAAGCCGGCCGCGGTGGTCAACCGCCTGAGCGGCAGCCACCAGCTCGCACCCGACAGCAGCCACTGCGAAAGCGTGGGGGCCATGCTCGCGCGCATGCACCTCGCGGGGCAAGACTATCCGCGCCACCAGCCCAACCTGCGCGGGTTGGATTGGTGGGGCGAAACGGTGCCGGTGGTCGCGCCTCACCTCACGCCCGCACAGCGCACGCTGATCGAAAGCGAGCTGGCCTTCCAGCAGCAACTCGGTGCGTCGGCCGCGTACGCGGCGCTGCCGCGCGGTGCCATCCACGCCGACCTGTTCCGCGACAACGTGATGTTCGAAGGCCACAAGCTCACCGGCTTCTTCGACTTCTACTTCGCCGGCGTCGACACCTTTCTGTTCGACATCGCGGTGTGCCTGAACGACTGGTGCATCGACCTCGAAAGCGGCCGCCTGGTCGAAGAGCGCGCCATGGCCTTCGTGGCCGCCTACGACGCGGTGCGCCCGCTCGGCTCGAGCGAGCGGCGGCTGATGCCGGCGCTGATGCGTGCCGCGGCGCTGCGCTTCTGGATCTCGCGCCTGTGGGACTTCCATCTGCCGCGCGACGCCGCGGTGCTGAAAGCCCACGACCCGACCCACTTCGAACGCGTGCTGACACACCGGGTCAATGAACCCTGGCACCCGGCTTTCATCTGACACGCATGAAACTTCAACTCGTCCCCGCCAGCCGCGGAGCGCTGTGGGTGCGCCAGGGCTTTCGCGTCTTCTTCTCACGGCCGCTGTCCTTCATGGCCTTGTTCGGCGTCTTGCTGCTGGGCATGCTGGTGGCACAGCTGCTGCCCTGGATCGGCGCCCTGCTGTTCTGGGCCTGCATGCCGCTCGTCACGCTGGGCTTCATGCTGGCCACGCAGCAAAGCCTGCAGGGCCGCTATCCGACGCCGCGGGTCTTCATCGAGCCCTTGCGTGGTGAACGTTCGCGCATGCGCGCCCTCTGGCAGCTGGGTGCCGTCTATGCCGTGACCATGCTGATCGTCGCCGCGGTCTACAGCTGGATCGACGGCGGCCGCTACGCCGCGTTGCAAACCGCCGTGGCGAGCGGCAATGCCACGCCCGAGAGCGTGGCCGCGCTGCTCGACGACACCCGGCTGCAAATGAGCCTGCTGTGGTTCGCCAGCGCCGCCACGCTGTTCAGCCTGCCGCTGTGGCATGCGCCGGCACTGGTGCATTGGGGTGGCCAGACCGCGCTCAAGGCCTTGTTCTTCAGCACCGTGGCCTGCTGGCGCAACAAGGGCGCCTTCGTGGTCTACGCGTTGACCGGGGTGGCCGCGGTGATGGCCTTCGCACTGGTCAGCTCGATCGTCTTTGCGCTGCTGGGCCAGCCCGGCGTGGCAGCCATCGCCATGGCGCCGGCGGTGTTGCTGTTCGTCGCCGTGTTCTACGCGTCGCTGTTCTTCACCTTCGCCGACTGCTTCGAGATGCCGTCGGCCCCACCTGCTGAGAAGGAGACTGCCCAATGAGCACACCCACCTCTATCGCGGTCGTCACCGGTGCGGGCACCGGCATCGGCAAAGCGACGGCCCTGGCGCTGCTGCACGCCGGCTACGGCGTGGTGTTCGCCGGGCGGCGTGCCGAGCCCTTGCAGAAGGCTGTGGCCGATGCGGGTGCGCTGGGTGCCAACGCACTCGCCGTGCCCACCAACGTCGGCGACCCGGCCTCGGTGAAGGCCTTGTTCGACGCCACGCATGCGCGCTTCGGCCGGCTCGATCTGCTGTTCAACAACGCCGGCACGGGCGCGCCGCCGGTACCGCTCGACGAGCTGAGCTTCGAGCAGTGGAAGACCGTGCTCGACGCCAACCTGACCGGCGCCTTCCTGTGCACGCAGCAGGCCTTCCGGCTGATGAAGAACCAGACACCGCGCGGCGGCCGCATCATCAACAACGGCTCGATCTCGGCACACGCACCGCGGCCCAACAGCGCGCCCTACACCGCCACCAAGCACGCGATCACCGGGCTCACCAAATCGACCTCGCTCGACGGCCGGGCCTTCGACATCGCCTGCGGCCAGATCGACATCGGCAATGCCGCCACCGACATGACCGAGCGCATGACGCGCGGCGTGCCGCAGCCCAACGGCGAGATGATGGTCGAGCCTCGCATGGACGTGGAGCACGTGGCCAACGCCATCGTTCACATGGCCGCGCTGCCGCTCGAATCGAACGTGCAGTTCATGACCATCATGGCGACGAAGATGCCTTTCGTCGGCCGCGGCTGAGGCCACCACCCGCCCGAGCCCGCCCAATAAAAAAGCCACGGGCTTTCACCCGTGGCCAGACTCGCAAAACAGTTCTTGTTCGAGTTGTTCAGCCCATCACCGGCAGCCCGGTGAGGTAGCCCACGGCAGCGCCGTAGCGGTCTTTGTAGTTGGTGCGAACCAGCGGGTCGAGCGTGGCCTGCACGTTCTTGTGCAGCGTGACGTTCCAGTCACCGGGGTGCTGGAAGTTGCTCATGATGTAGGTCCAGCCGTTGATCTGGTCGACCGCATGCAGGCCGGTGGACTCTCCGCCCGCCGGCACCGACAGCAGCCGCGACAGCACCTTGGTGTCGACGTTGTACGCCCACAGGAAGTTGTTGACGTGGGTGCTGCTGTCTTCGCCGATGAAGAGCGTGCGCAGCTTCTCCGAGAACTTGAGGTTGTCGGGGTTGCCGATCTTGTCCGGGTTGGACAGGTTGCCCAGTGCATCGGCCGCGATGTCTTCGCCCACCAGCAGCGCCTTGGTCAGCACCGGCACCCACTCGCTGGCGATGGCCGTGCCGAGTGTGTCCTTTTGCCCACCGGTCAGCGTGTGGGCCATCACGCCACCGGCCACCAGGGCCTTCTCAAGCGTCACGCCCAGCGACTCGCGCCACGCCGCGTTGTTGCGCACCATCGAGCCCTGCATGTTCTGCAGCGCCGAGTAGGCGATCTTGTCCTTGGCATTGACCGTCGTGCCTTCGAGCTTGGTGAAGGCCATGCTCGCGCCCATCAGGTTGGCGTAGCGGTGCGTCTCAAGAAAGGCGGCAGCCTTTTCCATGCCGGCTTTCACGCGCACCCAGTTGGCCTTGCCGTCGACGAAGATCTTCGTGTAGGTGGTGTCGACCGGGTCGGTGGTGCTCACGTCCATGATGTCCGTGGGTTTGAGCGTGTTGGCCAGCGCCTCGATCTCGGCGCTGGTGGCGTGGCCCAGCTTGATCCAGGTGAGCGGCGCACCGGCGGCAGCGGGGTCGATGGAGAAGCCCGCGCCGACCTTGGCCACGTAGAGCGTGCCGGCCGACAAGTCCTTCGCGGTGTCGGCCACGAACATGAAGAGGCCGCCGTTGGTGTAGTCGTCACCCATCAGCGCGGTGCGCTGGTCGGGCATCACCTGGATCAGCTCGTGCGAGATGCGGCCCAGGCAGTAGTGCTTCTTGATCGTGCCGGTGCCGTCGGGGTTGACCGTCACTTCGGGCAGGTGGCCGTAGTGGTAGGGGTTGGCCGTGGTCTCGTCGCCGAACACGCGGCGGCTGTAGGCCTTGAACTGCGCGTTGGTTGCGATGGAGAACGCATCGGGCTCGTACTCTTCGCTCGACAGGTGGGTGTTCCACGGCGAGAGGCTCGCGCCGCAGGTGATCCACAGGCCGTGCGCGGCCGAGGTGTCGACGTTGTGGTACTTCACCATGCTCAGCTTGCCGGTGGCCTGGTCCTGGTCGAGCGTGAGCACGGCGATGGGCGACGGCAGCGTGCCGTAGGTGTCCGCACCGGCGAGGTCGCGCGTGGTGTATTCGAACTGCACGACCGCAAACACCGCCTTGCCCTTGATACCCGTCACCGTGGGGTTGGCCAGGCTCAGCAGCGAGCTGCCGTCCGGCGAGTCCGAGTAGAACTGGCGCTCCTTGCCCGCCACCGAGCTGTCGATGATG
>Ga0307514_10001049_pt1 | contig 39627 bp, 28 predicted proteins | sample 16_EM_MG_FD_203088 | JGI IMG/M metagenome (GOLD analysis project Ga0307514, IMG submission 203088) | Populus trichocarpa ectomycorrhiza microbial communities from riparian zone in the Pacific Northwest, United States - 16_EM | ecosystem: Host-associated > Plants > Roots > Unclassified | place...
TTAAAGGGCAAGTGAAGTAGAATAATTCAAAATCATAACTACTGTTAACTTATACATTGAGAACAGAAATTATTTGTTTGTTTTTTCTTTTTTTTGGTAGAAACCGTGTTTTGAGATTAATTTTTTAAAAAAATATTTTTAAATTATTTTGATGTGCTAATATAAAAAATAAACTTTAAAAAATAAAAATATTTTATTTTTATATATATTTAAGTAAAAAATACTTTGATATATTTTGCTTTATGCATTGCTAGAATAATTTGCCTGTAATAGTCACTTGAATTGGACCACCCAGAGCTTCATTAATTAAATAAATAAATCAGCTATCACAAAACTGAAAACAGCATTCATACCACATTGCTAGAAAGGGAAACTTTATAATAAAATTGTACAGTCACCATTTATAAAGAAGTAATAACTGGGCAGCCAACCAGAAAAAAGAATAATAGAAAGATTATTCAGTATTAATGGGCTTTTAAAACCTACATTATCACGCTCAGATGTTGCAAAAAAATAATAATTTATTCTTGGTATTTGTTTTTCGACCTGAATTAAATTTTATATTTTAACAATTCTAAGAGAGGAAATCCCATGCATTAAAAAAGATAAATTTCGAATAAATCTTATAAAATACCACCAACTATACAAGTAATCTCAATAATTTTACCATCAAACTTTTATAAATTCTTGATCAAAGACTTTATCTAATCTTAAGGCTACTCATTTATATTTTTCATCTAAATTATACTATTTTAAAAAAAAAAAAACAGCATCATTTTTCGATAGAATTAATAATAAAATTGATATATATTTTTTTAAAATATAATATCCCAATAGTTTAATGATATATCATTTTAAGTTTAAAACTAAAAAAAATATTGAATCTACACCGTTAATAAATATTTATATAATATAAATTTATTTTTAAAAAATTATTAGTTTGAATATCATAAATCTATCTCGTAACTAAAGATTTACTTGATTATAAAATAAATAAATATATTTACAAAATATAGAGAGGGAGTGTTTGGCAGAAAAGCGAGTCTTAAAGTGCAGAGAACAATACGTAGAAGATGGATGGAGTATTAAATATAAAAGAAGAACTTATGCTTCATGCTCTCATAAACATTAAAACATAAAACATATTATAAAAACAATTCATAAATCTCATAAATATTTTTTTTATAAAAAAGCAAAATACAGAACAATTCCTTACATGAGTGGGTTAAGTCATGTTTAGCTTGTCTTTCCAGGTTGCGTTTTTGCATGGAACCTCCCTTCCCTCTTTATCTTCCCTCAGACTCTCTGTCTCTCTCGCATTTCAGGCTCTCAAGTGTACTGTACAATCTCTCGCTCTGTCTCTGAAACCGAGATTCTTTATTATTTCTCTCTCTATATCTGAACAATACTAAAAGAAGACATGATGATTCTGTTTCTCATCTGAGTCAGAGTCTTCTCTGAATTCCATGCTCTCTCCCTCCCTCCCGCTCTCTTTTTTTTTTTCTCTCTATCAATCAATCGATCATGCTATAAAACCAGTAACTTCTTCTGATTGGATTACATCACTTCATTTCTTTTCTCAGGTGACCCACCAACTCCCTTGGTTTCATTTCTTTCCTTTTCTTTTAGACTTTTCTTTTATTCGGTGTTTGATTAATTTCTAATTGTTCTAGCATGGATACTGAGTTTTTGATTGATTGTTTGGTGTTTTCAATTTCTCAAGATTGGTTTTTCTTTTTTTGGTTCATGTGAGTTTTGCTTGAATTGGTTGAGCAGGAAAGTATTGTGCTTTTTTTTTTTCCAGCTCTGCTGAGTTCTGTCTGTTTGCCTTGAATTTGATCTCGGTAGATGCAAAATTTGATTCAGTCAACTGGGTTTTCTTTCTTTTTTGAGGTGCTTGTTTCTTCCTCTCTATGTCTCCCTTGGTGGGTTTCTTTTTGTTTTTTTTTTTTTTTTCTAAATTATACTATTTCTTTTTGTTAGAACGGGATTTGAGTACCTGGAGAATTTTTTTAATTCGATGTTTGTTGTTGATACAATGATTAGTGTTTTTTTTTTTTAGCTTTGGAGCTTGCACACATGAATATTCATGGAGATTCCCACTCTTCTTTTTGGTACCCTTCTTTTTAGGCATTAGTCTTGAATTCAACAGCTCTCGAGTTCTTAGTTTCTGTAGCTTTTTGTTTCAAATTAACGTTTTAAGCTTTCTGGACATTTGTTAATGATTTTTCTTTCTTCGGCTTGGTGCACGAGTCTAGGTTAATGGTTTTTGATATTAGGCATGCTCTTGGATCCAAGGATTAAGTCACTGGTCAAAGTCATGAATTTGTTACCAGTTCAATTTATTATGCACCTTCATTTTTAGGATCATATTGCCTTTCCAATGACTGAATTGAGTGTTTAACTTAATTCAGTATGTTTATATGCTGTCTGGGTTTGCTTTATCTCACTTCATCAGCTTAAGAATTGGAAGGACCTTATATTTCTTCTTCTTTTAGGTGGTTGGGGCAAATTTTGCTGAAACTCTCCTCTTATCCAAGTAATTTGAGATGTTTGTGTACTGTCAAATCTCTTTAATGAGAATTCAAAGTGTAGTTCCCTCTTTCTTAAATTGAAATCTTGAATTTGTTGAAGTTTTCTCCTTTGCTAAGATTTGATTACTTGGAATTTGCTATAGCTGTTATGTATAGTTTAGAGTTTCTCAGGTGCGTGCAGATAATTGCTGCATTCTGGTAGAAATTTCTCTTATTTTATTTGTAATCCATTGAGTTTCAGGAAGAAGCCTATGCCTTGAAATTTTAATTAATTGGGCATTGAAACATTTGGATCTGGGAAATGGGGGCTTCAAACTCTAAAACAGAAGAAGATAAGGTTTTGCAGCTTTGTCGTGAAAGAAAGAGATTTGTTAGGCGAGCACTTGATGGCAGGTGCTCACTAGCAGCTGCTCATATTATGTATATTCAGTCACTGAGAAGTACAGGAACTGCTATTAGGAAGTTCGTTGAACCTGAAGTTCTGTTTGAATCTTCTTTGTACACCTCCACTAATGCAACGCCAGAGCCACTTGCTTTGACTGAGAAGTCTATTTCCCATTTCTCAGTCTCCTCTCCATCTTTATCTCACCCTGTTGATGCAGCTGAAAACCTTTCTCCATCACCATCTCCTCCCAGCTCAAGTCGGATTCAGGCACATCATATGAAATTTTGGGGCTTTTCTTCTAAAAAAGTTGAAGAGAAATCTCCTGTAGTTGTTACAGGGACAGTAACCTCATCCAGTACCCCCCAAAATACCACACCTCGTTCCACTGAAAAACATGGAACATCACAGTTTGAAGATTCATCAGTCCCACCAGGGATTCAACAATGGGATTACTTTGAACTTTTTCACCCGATTGACCAGCAATTTTCTTTCCAAGATGCAAGGCAAATGAACCATGGGTTGGACAGTGCTGATGATTTTAGAAGGCTCAGGGAAGAGGAAGGAATTCCTGAGCTGGAAGATGAAGAAGAGAAAGCTTCGATTCATGAAAGTGCCGAGACAGAGGGTTCAGAAGATGAATTTGATGACCCTCCTGCAGAGACTTTGGTTCGAAGTTTTGAAAATCTTAATAGGGTAAATGATCATGTTGCACCTAGTGCCTCACCAACCATGCCTTCTGCAGGGAGTGCAGCTTCAGAAACAGAGTTATTGAATGGGGAGAAAGGTAACTCTCCTGGTTTGTCACCATTAAGAACTCCATTGTCAGCAGTTACTATTTCAGCTGACAAAAAGAAAACACCAATGAAGGAAGATCGATCAGCAAATAAGGTTTCCCCTAAGGACTTCTTTTCAAGCATGAAAGATATTGAATATCTCTTTACAAAAGCTTCTGAATCTGGGAATGAAGTTCCAAGGATGCTTGAAGCCAATAAATTGCATTTCCGTCCATTAGCCCCTGGAAAAGAAAGTATGGCCTCTCTCTCTCTCTCTCTCTCTGAACCTATTATTTTCGGGAAATAATATTTTTCAAGTGTTTTTTATTCTCTTATCATTTCTTAGCAGCTGTGATGTAATTAGAAGACGTGTATGTTTACGAGGTCTTGGAGAATATTATCAAACATTTTTCCTATGTCATCGTTTATTTAGTATTTAAAGGACAGAGTGACTGACCCAGATTGGTTTTCTAGGATGGGGCTTATTGGTTTATAATTGATTTGAAGACTTCATTGTAGAAAGTTGATTAGGACTTTTGGCTTTTTGTTGAAGATCAATAACTACGTATCAATTTCATTTTAAAAAACCTTGAAATTACTCTATTTTCTACTCTTGCAGATGGATCTCTGGCATCTACATTCTTCAAGGCCTGTTTTTCTTGTGGGGAAGACCCTAGTCAACTGCAAGAAGGTAGCTCCCTTTAGTTTAATACTAATTATTTTCCCCCCTTCCTTTTAGTAATGGTCTCATGTTGTGGTCGGATTGATGTGGGCATTGCTTTTGGAATGTCCATCATGAATGCATATTGTGTAAAGTTTGGGTGATTGAGTGATTCATCTTAATTTATCCTCAAGTTCTGATTTACTGAAGCAAATTCTACTTAATATATCACTATGTTGCTGGACTTTTCTTTTATGAAATACAAGTCCTTTCAGCCACTACGTTCTCTTGTTGAAAAAGGAAAGCAAAGAAAAGAAGAAACACATTGAAGTTTTTCAATAGAATATTTTTTTGAGGATTGGTTTATTGTTTTTACCGTTTTATTCAGGATTGTGTGGTGAGCTGTGATGTAAAATTTATAATTGTTGTTAAAAAAACCTTACAGAGAACAGTATCATAAGACAATTAACAAAAGGTTCCTTTATTACTTGCTAATTCTTTCTGCTTTTTACTTAGAGCCTGCCCAAAAGGATACGAAGTACTTAATTTGGCATAGGACGACATCGTCACGGTCATCTTCATCCAGGAATCCTCTTGGATCAAATGCCAAGGATGATTCAGATGATCAGGCTGGCAATCTTTTTGATAATTTTTGTATGATCTCCGGCAGTCATGCTTCTACCTTAGACAGGCTATATGCGTGGGAGAGGAAACTTTATGATGAAGTGAAGGTATTGTGGTTTCTTAAAATAAATATAGTATTGATATTACTTCCGTTCATGTGTTTTGCCTTATTTTCATATGATAGTAAATGCGGTTTACTTGTTTTGCCAACTTCACATGAGACCAGAAAATTGCACGAAGATCTGTTGTAAATGATCGCATTCCAGCAGTTTATCCCTTTTTACTATTAGGGGTCTGTTTTTGAAGATATTATCTAACTGTGTCTCGGTCACTCGCATGGTGTAAGAAATCAAAATGGATGTTTTGATGCACATGGTGTAGGAATCAAAAGTAAATATCTAAATAATTAGTTTCAAAGGGAAACATTCCTTCATCACATTCATTCTTGCTATGTCATCTGTTACAGATTTTGTTACTCCCTTTCGTATGGAAGCCTCCACCTTTCTTTTCTCTCTGTCCTCTGATTGTCTATCCAATATTGATTAATTTAGTGATTATAATTGTCGAACGGTCCAATATAAATTACTGGTGATAAAGAAAAAATATTGACCGACTTAATTTTTTGTTCAAATAGGATATAACTTAGGAAAAGGAACATTTTAGTGGTGATGTGTCACTGCATTATTTGTTGTTCATAAGCCTTGTTCTCTGTCAAGCTTAGCAAACACTCTTATGGAATCTATGTACATTACCTCAGTTGTCTATATTGATTTTGAAATTAACGAGAGACATTAAAATCTGACATTGCAACAAAGAAAATTTAGAAAGTTCTTCACAGGTTAATAGTATTTCCTCCAAATTTCAGGCTAGTGAGATGCTCAGAAGGGAGTATGACATGCGCTGTAGAACTTTAAGACAACTGGAATCCAGTGGAAAAAGTCTCCATAATATCAAAATTGATAAAACTCGTGCTGTTGTTAAAGATCTGCACTCGAGAATTAGAGTTGCCCTTCACAGAATTGATTCCATATCAAAGAGGATTGAGGAATTACGGGACAAAGAGCTCCAGCCACAACTTGAGGAATTAATTGAAGGGTATGTATTTTTATGTTCCATTACTTGAAATCAAGAGGTGACTGGAAGTTGACTGAATCAGCTGAACTGTAATTTGATTTTGGCATATTGAACATCACCTCACTTTCTTCCTGTGCAACTTATTGTTGTAAGAGGCTCCACATGACTATATATTGCTAAACTCCGTCACATGTCATTGCTGCATTAAAAACCAAGCATGATATCATTATGACATTAAGAATTAAGCATGATATTGAAAGGTTGGCTCAAGTTTAATATTCGATCTAGCAGACCCATAGAGAACTTTCAACCTATGCATTGCCTCAAGTAATATTTACTGGAAATGAATAAACTAAAAAGTGATCGCAATAGAATGGTAATGGTCGGGTTCTTTTTTGGCAAATTCAATAATGCGTCTGATCCAGATGACTTTCATGCAAAAATCATATCTGTTTCCCTGATTATGGAATAGGACTAGTCCTTCCCATGGGAATAATTAAGCTGGTTGTCCGAGAGAGAATTATGCATATAGTTTCAGTGAATAATTTACTCTGGTTTTCACTCTCTCCACTGACCGCAGGCTGAGTCGGATGTGGGAAGTGATGTTTGAATGCCACAAGCTTCAGCTCAACATCATTACAGTAGCATTCAACAATGGTAACGCCAAATTCTCTATACAGTCAGAGTCACATCGGCAGGTTACTGTCCATCTCGAAAAAGAACTAAGCTCTCTATCTTCAAGCTTTACAAAGTGGATTGAGGCTCAGATGTCGTACCTGGAGGTTATAAACAGTTGGCTTTTTAAATGTGTCTTTTTTACACAAAAACCTACCAAGAGAAAAAGGAGGCAAACGCCCCCTTCGACGGCCTTAAGATCAAATGGCCCTCCTGTATATGCCACCTGTGGTGCCTGGTTGGACGGTCTTAATGGCTTGCCTGTAAAGGAAGTTGCAGAATCTGTAAGGCTTTTAGCAGCTGAAACTGCTCACTTTTTGCCACGCCAAGAGAAGAACCAAGGGAAGAAATCTAAATTCTCATCATGGAAGGCTGATAACGGAAGTGAATCAGCAGTTAACATGTTGAGAGATGAGGCCTCAGAGGATTTTAATTTAGGTTTTGAGCATTTTCGATCAAGCTTGGAGGGATTTCTTGGCCAGTTGAACAACTTTGCTGAGAAATCTGTCGAGATGTATGCAAAACTTGAAAAGGAAATCCATGGTAGCAAGAGTAATTATGAAAGAGTGATGTCCCAACAGCAAGTTAATTGATTGGAAAAGAGAGCTTGGTTACAGAGAAGAGGGAGCAATTTTGTTGCGTTGTATGACCATGACAGTGAGAAACTCTGGGAGGCAAGGCATATCAGATAGAGCTCTCGATTGGATACCGTATTTGTACATGAGGAAAGGAATAAAAGGGTGCTTAGTGGCTGTTTGTGGTTAAAATCAAAGCAGAAAATAAAGAGGCTGGTAAAAATTTATAGTGAAATTAAAGATGTTTTAAAGGGGTGGTTTTGTATTTCAAAAGCTGTGCTATGAAGAAAATGTTGTTCTTCAATGTAAGAGGATCTGTATAGTCTCTTCTCTTCTCCTTTTTTTGTTTTTCTTTAGTAATTAATAATTATTATCAGAATTCAGATAAAATCCCTCCCCATTTTTCTCATCGTCTTGATTATATGCTAAATAATGCATTCAATGTAGTGATCATTTGGATTTATATTTTCCTGTTTCTCTATGTCACTGTGTGTATGGTTTCAGTTCTTGTATTGATCCCCGTCACTAAAAACTGGTAGGATATGGCACTGAACTGGATTCTGACTTGTGTTCCATGCATTTGGATTCGGTTATCTGCAGGAGTTCCTGGGGTTTTCTTGGTAGTTTTGTGTTTTCTTCATGTTACTCCAGGTAGTATTTTTAGGTTTTATCCAAAGTCAGTAAACTCACAAACAAGTTAACACAGGTTAATTTAAATCTATTTAATATGATGCATGAAAAAATTAAAATGATATTGTTTTTTTTAATATTTTTTTATATCAACATTAAGGTTTCAGAACATATCAGAAAACAAATCTCTACTTCATTCAAGCCAAATAAGCAACCTGGTAGATGAAGTTGGTAATAATAACAACAGAAAGAAAACCCTATCTAGCAAGGAAAAAGAAGAGTGTGAACATAAAAATAGAAGAAAAAAATCATCATAAGAACAAGTCATCAAAAAACAAAGAAAAAGGAGGCGCCCCTCCAACCTAACACTAAGATCATTTCAAGCTTCAACGCAAGCTGACATTCATAGGGTGATTGATCACACAAAAGACTTGAAATCCAGGCAGAAGGTGTCTTTGCCTTTACGTTGTTGGCATCGCTAATTATTTTCTTCGACGAAAAAATCCCACATTTTATCACACAAATTTATTTATTTTTTCCCTCGTAAATAAGAGCCAGGTCCCACACACAACCTTTATCAATATTTCAAACCTTGATTAATGGCTAGTCGGCTAGGTGTCTACATCAGAGAAATAGAATTGAAATGAGAAAAATAAATAAATAAGCCAAAATTAATATGAGAAAGAGAGTTCAAGCAGACGAGGTCGCCATCTTGCTTGTATTCTTGATCCTTGTTTCTTGCTTGAAAGAACATTCATGTCACTACAAGTGAAAGGGCATTAGGCCTTGCTTCCATATATAAATACAAACACGCTCTTCCAAACTCTGAACTGGTCCAAATTGTGGCACGCATGAATTACAGAAACTTAGATTGTTCAACGAAGAACTTGTCCAAATTGAATCCAGCTTACTCAATTTGGACCCACCTGTTTTGGACATTTTCTTTATTGTCAGATTTATTCTTGATTAAAAACAATAATAGTGATAAATGCATCTCTCTTCGCTGTCCATTCTCAAATCCCAGCTTACATGGATGGTGGTAGATGTTATGTGAAAATGGTGTAATGGTTATTTTTTAAAGTATTTTTTATTAAAAATATATTAAAATAATATTTTTATTATTATTTTTTAAAAATAATATCAACACATCAAATCAATTTAAAAATATTAAAAAAAAATAGAAGTTTATAGAATATTTTAGAATATTTTAAGCTTATTTACCTCAATAAATCAGCTAGAATCATCTTTATAGGGCTTTATTTTTTTTTATGTCAAAGGGATTAAGCCAAAATAAATATAATATTATGCCACAAAATGAACTCCATCAATCCGTTACGTGCATACCACTAGCTTGAATCACCAATAAAATAATTTACAAGAGAATAAATTCATGGTATATATATATCTTTAATTCTGAAATATTTGTTCCATTAATTTGTAATATGTATACCACTACTAGAATCACAATCTCATTAAAAAAAAATTAATTAATATATAAAAAAGGAAAAAAAAATGATCCCAGATGTACTAACTCTACACTACCACAAATCCACACCATAATCACAACTTTTAGACCCAATCTTCGCAGAAGCCGTTAACTTATCCACCGTCAAATCACAGTCAACTTTGACAGTAATCTTCCATGTCTTAACAGACCCAACCTTAAACTTGACCGGAGCCCTCAAAGCCAGATTAAACGGCACAGTTCCTTTACTAACCCCGTTGACTAAAGCCGTACGAACACCACTCGTTAACTCAATAGCAGATCCCTTTAACGACGTTACAAACACCGTCACATTGTTTTTATCTTGGTAGAAAACAGGTAACGATCCCGCAGCCATTTTAACGCCGTCGTTATAAACATTAACGGAACTTCCTTTTTCGTAATAAATTCCAATTTTATTGTTAAGGTTATTAGCTCTCACAGTAACGTTAAATTCCGGAGAGATCGGTCCTGATGACGTCAGATTTAACCCCGAAATGGAGACACGCTCGATTGAATAATCCGGCGACTCGGGTCGGAAAACGAGGTAGAGGATAGCTGCAGCGAGGCCGACGAGGAAGAGGAAGGCAGCGAGGAATGAGAGGAACCAGCAGAGACAACAGCAGCAATGGCTGCGGCGGGGCTTGCGGCGGGAGAGACGTTCGAAGCGTTGAGCATTTTCCGGTGGCGGAACTCGGTAGACTTGGTCTTTAGGGATCTGGATGACGTAAGTTCCTGGTGGTGGTTGCACTGGTTTCTCTGATTGAGGCCCGGCAAGTTTCTTCGGTGACTCTGGGTGATGTGCTTGATCCTCCTCTTCCTGGGGTGGCGGCGGCGGCGGCTTGAGCTCGGTAGTCTGTGGTGGTGAGTCATCACGAGGATAAACTCGGTCGGCCATTGTTGCTGTCGACGATGACAGAGTCAGTGCGTTGAGACTACCACTGCTGTGTGCCTGTAACCGATAAAGAATGGAACAGAGATTCAAGTTAGGGACTTGGCTATGTCATGTTTGGTGTCTTAAATAGGAGTGTCTGACACACGAGACCGCGTGAGAGATTATCTATAGGGGTAAATGCGGTATTTTACAATATAAAGGCCAAAACAAAAGAGCGTGTAACGTTACCGCGTGAGGGATTTGACAGTAAAGCTGGAAATTTGTATTTTTGCTAAGTGTTTTCTTCTTAATTCGAGAGAGAGAATAATATATAATTTTCGAACAGTAACAGCTTCATGCTGTAGGAAAAAAATTCAAACCTCAGATTTAACGCCAGCTATTAAGGTAGTTTTAATGTTATATTAAAAAAAAAACACTTGTATCAGCTGTACTGTAAGAGAATTTTTATTTTTCATTTGAATTATTTTATTAAATACAGTTAATGATATATTAAATATCCGTGTGTTCCTCGTATGGTCCTTGCCGGAGGAGGAAATTGAAAGAGAGTTTTCATCAACTTTTTTACAAGTATTTAAAAAATATATATATTATTTTTTTATTTTAAATTATTTTTTTATATGTTTTCATATTGTTTTAATTTGCTAGTGTTAAAAATAATTTTTTAAAAATAAAAAAATTATTTTAATGTATTTTTAAACAAAAAAATATTTAAAATTATTGTTAAGCACTCTCACAAACCCCAAATCTTCCAAATATTAGCTCCAATTAGTGTTCAGTTGTGCATCTTTCTTTTGCATCGTGTTAAAATAAAATAAAACTTCTTTTAATTTTATCCTCTAATGAAAATCGTGTGAGAAACACACATATAATTAATAATTTTGTTAATTATATTTAATGGAATGCTTTAATTGAGAAATAAAATTTCTTTATCGTTTAATTGATAAAGAAAATATTTGAATGTGTAATTGAGATTGTCCCGATAATTAGATGATAAATTGAAAGTTAGCCTCGAAAGAAATCATGTAATATTGATATATGAGTGGCATTTTTTTCTCTTCATTTTTTGGTAAATAATATTAATGGAAGTTTTGGTGATGCCCTCAGAACTTGTATGACAAGAAAATCATTTTTGCAAAGAGAGTTTAATTTATTGTAGAAATAATAATAAAAAAAAAACAAGAAGAAAGGTACCCAAAAACAAATGACAAGAAATTATTGCATATGCATCAACACATATTAGTTAATTTAATGTTATTTTTATATAAATTAATTAAAGACACTTGTGAAAAAAAAAGACATTAGTTTGATTTCACATGTCCAAACATTAATCAAGCCAATTATGTCAATATCAATAATAAGAAAAAACAAAATTAATACTATCATTTTAATTAAAACAGTTGGTCTCGCGCGTGATCAATGAATTGAACCGATAATTTAGTAATTTAAATCTCATTCAGGTTAGTGTTCTAATAACAGAGTAAAATGATGAGGTAATTTCATTCTCCAAAAATACATAAAAATCCACTCTCTCTTGCTTGCTTGCTCTCTCTCTAGATGGTGCGGGACAGTTCATTCTCTGATGTCAAGAAGATTGGAAAGCGGCTGATCAGAAGTCGAAAGAGTCGAGGTTCAGGAAGGAAATCATGCACTATCCTTCCTTCCAAGGTGCATGTGATAATTTTATTTAGTTCGTAAATAAATCGTGAATATCACTTCTCCATTTTAATTAATTTTTGCTGTAGAATTAATTTGCTTGCTAGTTGGCACACACAGTATTTGAAAGGGACACACTGTTTAATTTGGAGGGGAAGACCAGACTAGCCTCTCTCTTTTTTAATTATTTAATATATATCGTTGAGAAAATATGGAGGTAAGAGGAAAGGGTCTTTGTGTCATCGTCAATTAATGGTTTCGAGGGTCTAGCAAGGTAGCTTGGAAAATAAGATATCTGCCTGCTCTAGCCAGGAAAGCGCAATGGGGCAGGTAGCTTAAGACTGCGTTCAAGAACAAGCAGCCATGTAAAATCCCTTTCCTTGACTAATTAATGCAAGCCAAAAGCCACCCTTCAACGATTCTTTCCACGCCAACCTAAACATAAATCGCTTTGTGCAGAAGAAACATGAGAAAATTGTTGCATGGTTTCTCTTTATTTATTTATCTCCAAAGTTCATGATGATATATATTAGGCTGCAATAAAACAGGGAATCTTCTTGCATGTCGTCCATCGAGTGTTATCTTTGAACCCTTTTAACCAAGCCAGTAACCCTCCCATGCTTGGATTGATGCAACAAGGGACATAATTTTTCTTATGATAATGTATCATGATCCAAACTACCGTCTGGATATTGTGATTTTCGAGCCTTTTCTTCCTGGGGTATTGAGAGTTTTTTTAAGCTGCTGCTGCTGCTAGCGATAACATTTTTTCATTTTCTTTCGATAATATTCTTTTAATAATCTCAGATTAAGACTTAATGCCTCTAGACTTGACGTTTTTTGTTCAATAACATCTGGTTCATCTGGTTTTCTTACCTTTCTGGGTTTTTTTTTAACAATTTATGATTATTATTATTTTTTACTCTTATGGAATATTCATTTCATAAATGTATATAGATTGAAAACGCGCGATTTGATGAACAAAGTTGTTTAATAAGAGAAAGGAATGCCTCTGATGCAGCAGAACTACCAGTTATCGATCGCTATGTATAAGATTAGTTTAATTATGGCTCTTTTTTCTTATACTAGTTATCTTTGAAGAGAAACCATCTAGATGATTATTTTTTAATGGCCGATAATTCACCATTAGAGATACAAGCCGTTTGGTGGGAATCATATATATATTTTTTAATACCAACTTGAAGCAGTTGATGAATTTTGTGAGATTAGGTGTTTACTAAATAATTAAATTGTTAGAATGGTTCATGGTGATGATGATAACCAAGTGAAAATGATGGTTTTTGAGCGTGTCAAAGGCTGCTGCGGTCTGCTTCACCTGTGTTAATTTTTCCCTTTTTTCCTGTCATCTTCTTGCTTGCTTGTTTTTACTTCCATCATTTCTATACTTTGGAAAGTGAACTCTCGTTTTCGCCGGCTTGCAACAAGCTTCTTGATAATTAATTAGATATTCACTTGTGCAGATAAATTTCAGATGCCTAGCTAGCTATTTTGTTGCCCTAGATTGGCGTCTTTATAATAGTTAAGAGTAAATGTTTTTTGTTTCGGTTTTTGAATATTGAAATTAGGTTTTTAATTTCTTGTTAGATTTTAAGCATCTCATTCACCATCAAATTGGGATAAATATAGAATTGGATTGATGCATTAGAAACTTTTATTTATTTATTTATTTATTCAAATACATAGTAGAATTAAATCCATTCTAGAAACTAAATAAAAAAAAATCTAGATTATTTGTCAACCCGTGAGTCACTAGATCAACTTAAATTAATTTTTTTTTATTAAAACAAAATCATTTTGCTATTTTAAGAAATTTATTGGTATTAATATGGTCAGATTTAAATCAAGTTTAACTGAGTCAACTAAATTCTTAAAAACCTTGTTAAATTAATCAAATTTAACCGGGTTAATATTATTTTTATTTTAACTTGAAAGCTAGCCCACATCGTGCCATGGATTATGAATTTTTCAAGTCATCCTACGTACCACGTAGATTTGGATTTAATACCTATGATAGAATTAACAGATTCACAAAGGAACGAGATTAGCTCTCCAAATGTTTCATGAATGGTTTGAACATGGATGCCATAAGCCCATAATAACTTCGACAAAAACATAAGGGCAGCTCACTTGTTTTGTGCCGACTGACCTCTACGCTCAAGCCAAAATTTCTCAACTCTCCTCGAGTCTTTGGATAAAATGAAGATAACATCTCTTGAATTAAATAAGTTGAATTGGTGGAACTTGTCACATCTGTATTTGATTTAAAATCTTTACTATGATATTACTTTTTTAATGTATTTTGGCACGGTTAGTGACATGATATAATTTTAATGTATTTTATCAGATTGATCTGATAACACAATGACCAGGCCCTATTCCGGGTCAATTCTCGAGCTAAGCTCATGAGATGGGAAGCCTGCACAGCAATCTTAACTATTGCAATAGGATTTTTAGCACTAAAATGGAAGTCTGTAGCGAGATCCAAAATAATGTCCATAATCTGTTCGAAGGCTAAACGTTGAGATAAAAAAGTTTCGAAAAACTGGAGTTGATATTCCCAAAATGAAAATGTGTTTCATGACAAAATAATTTCATTACTGTACAGTTCGAGTTCCACTGGCTCTGAGAAACGTAACATGATAGACACCTAATGGCTAAAACTCGAATGTAATAAAGATACATATGTTGTAAGATTATAACAACACCCAAAGCATGATACCAGAAAAGGATAGCTCAAAGGCCGATGAGTTTCCTATTCAAATGCTCCCCTGAGAAATCTCCATGTCCTTGATGATCATGATCATGATCATGAAAAATAAGCGTCAAGATTCCCACCAAACATAGAACTGAACCAACAAGAAGTTTGTCGTATCGCTCAACCCAGTGAAACTTCAGCTGGCTGGCACCGTAGAATGATAGAGCCACAAGAGATGTCATCACAGTTATTGTGCTGCCAACAAAAAATGATCCAGTGTCAATCAATCTTTATATCACGGCAAATAAACCTACATGGTTTTGACTATTGCACAACTTAACATTCAGAACGGCAACCAAGGAAAGATAAGAGAACGGTTTATCCAACTGTTTATTATCAAATATAAGAATTCCCACACAAATTAAACAAATAAACGTAGAGTGAATGTAACTTTCATATTCTGGACTTCTTTTTCCTCAAGCAAATTCCATGCAATTAATTTATGTTTCTAGTAAAGATGGAGAGCCCAATAAGGTGGTCTGTTAAACAGGAAATCCAGCAATCCAAACACTTAAGTTTAGCTACCTGCTTCTAATTAATGGAAGAAACAACGACCCAACTCAACTAAATCTTTACTACCCAGATCTGGTTTAAGAAAAGACACAATCTCAGTAAGCCATTTGAATATGATTTCAAATAGTCTGGTTTAATTTTGGGACTCTTCATATAACCATAAAAGGAATGCAGGAACAGTAAATAAACACAAAGAGAGAAATTATTCTGCACCTGATAGTGGATGATTAGACATCTATACCAGTAAAATGCAAAAAAGTAATCCAAGCACCGATAAAAACTTCTGCATATTCATGTTAATAGTTTTGGACATGATTATTACACCAGAAAGCATCAAAAGGAGAGACTCCAATAAGAAATAAGAAATAAATAAAACTGGCAACCAGCAAATATGCAGACACGGGTTCATTGATCATATTTTTATCCCTACCAAGATGAGCAGAGGCATATTTAAGTATAAAACTCCACAATAAGCAAAATAACTACCCAAAATGCAGAATGGACATAACATTGATACCTGAATAGCAGCACAATAATGGCAAGCACCATCATGGAGGATGAATTCCCAACAGCAAGAAAAACAGGGAGAGTTGTTGCACAAGGAGATAATGCAGGAACAAGGACAAGCCCTGCTACGGCCATTTTCTCCATAGGCTGGTTATGAGAATGACTATGCCCTCCTTTCCCAGACAGAAACAGTATCATATAACAACCACCAAGAATTATAAGCAAAAGCGAAGCAAGTTTGTGAACTGTTTCTTCACCAGCAATAGTATTCGCCATAGTAATTGCTGTTATACCAAGAAGTGAAGTAGAAAGCACATGCAAAACTGCCCCAAATGCAGCTGCATAAGAAAACAAGAGCAATAATGATAACTACCACAGGCATGGCAACACCAATATTGTAACATAATACATCATGAGCCTATGAATCAGGAAATTTTTTAATTTCCAATACAAATCTGAATCTAGAATAGAACCAATGAAGTTGATCTCAAAACATCAGCATGACCAAGTACAGTGCCAAGTTTTGAAACATTGTCGAGTTAAGAGTGTATTTGATAATGCCTTTGGATGTGCTATTACAAAGAGATTTTCCGCTGAAAAAGCATCCATTTTTTGGGTGTTTTTCAATGATTTGACATAGGGATGCCAAAACCATCGAAAGGCACCTAGAGAGCGCTTTCAAGCACTCGCTAACGCACGGCAAAACACACTCTTTGCCAACCCGATCAGAAATAAAGACACAAAATTTAAAACCCTCCAGCTTAAAATCACATCAGAAAACTCCAATTAAATTAAACACTAAGAAATCAAGCTAATCAACTTGGCAGATTCACATCAAATTTTCATGAAAAAATAAATCATTTCAAGCACTAAACATGCTATAGCAAATTGCTAAAGACGCAACCTTTTTCTTCATATGTCCTTAATAATCAAAACCCACCAATAATTTTCTATTTTCTTACAAGTACATAAAGAAAGAGACCCGGATCTAAACGGAAAAGCAAAGCAAGACAGCGGGAAGAGAGTACATACTGACAAGGAGAGTTCTGGAGAGAGTCCATTTCTGGGCACGCCCGACAATAGAGAAAGGAAGCCAATGTGTTGGAATGAAAGAATGGAGAAGAGAAACAGTGGCTATTCCTCCGATTGTTGACAGATCTTCTGCGGTGAAACTCTCCATTGTTTACTTCTGTAGTTAATTGCGCAAATGGTTTTTTTTTAATAAATCAATGATCTTACATTTACTTAACAGTAAGTTTTGATCGATGATTGTGGTGGCGGTGTGGTGGAAATGGATTTTGCGTTCCTCGAAGAAATGGTAAGATCCAAAAGTATGGGAAATAAAAAGGACCTTTTATGTTTGCTTTTTAGTTTTAATTTTACTACGAATAATATATATGTAAAATTATATACTGAATAAAATTGTGATGGATAGAAGAATTATGTTTTAAAACCTTTTTTGAGATTTTTTTTGTTTAAAAATATATTAAAATAATATTTTTTTATTTAAAAAAATTATTTTTAATATTATATATTAAAAAAAATAAAAATATTAAAAAAATAAAAAATTATTAATTAAAAAAAATTAAAGTTCTTAAAAAATACTTTTTAAACATAATAACAAACAAACTACTGGGCTGTTTCAGCCTAACTTTAATAAATATAAACAGGGAATTAATTCAACTTTAATAAATATAAATAGGGAAAAGTTACGTGATAACTTTAAATAAGGTTACTAGGGCCTAACTTTAATAAATATAAACAGGGAATTAATTCAACTTTAATAAATATAAATATGGAATTGATTACGTGATAACTTGATTAGCTAAAGGAAAAACCTATTAAAACTTTTTATTTATTTTTTGTTTTATAAATACTGACTTATAACTTGCCTGAGTTGGCTTCCATGAAAAAACATATTAAACCAATTAGAGGAAATATATAATTTAGAATCTGAATTTTTACACGTTTCTTCAAGAAAAGAAAATAGATAGAAAAAGAATATAAACTAAGATTTTTTAAAAATAGAAAAACTTGATTTTCTTTTTTCAATGGTATTTTTCTTTGATTTAGGATGCGTTGGTTATTTAAAAAACATGACCTGACATTTTTTTTCCTTGCTTGTAGTTTATAGAATGCAGAAATTAGTCTGGTAATAAAAAAAAGTCCTGTTTTTCACTTTTACTATTATATTTGTGCTTACAGAGGCCAATAAAACCAGCTACGGGAAGTCGGGAACAGGAAGATTGAAAACCTATGGCACATTATGGAGGTGTACACTCCCTCAGAATTGAAAACCTTAAATTTTTTCTTCATCACTAGCTGTTCCCGATGAAAAATGTTGGAAGACTAGAAACATCAAACCATGGCCATAGATTTGATAGGTGTAACTGGCACCAAGTTAAAACTATAAGGTGACCACAAAGCACCCAACGCTGGTTATCATCCTTAAAAGCAGGTTCGGATGAATTTGATACACGACGTCGATGGCAATGAGCATCAAAGAGACTGAAAGTCTAATAAGCGACTGTAGCTTCTGATACAAGCCACAAAACATCGACTAGGAGAAGAAAATAGAGATAAAAATTAACACAGGAAATAAAGTACTCTGATAGATTCACTCAGACATCTAGTAGATAGAAAATGGCTATCAAGGAAGCATGGAGGTTCAGAAAAATTGTGCTTGTTAACAAAATATCACAGTGCTCTCAATTGAAACCCGCATTCCAAATGGAAAAGGAACCAAAACTAAGTAGACATGCTATTGCTTGGAAACTGGGTCAATGATCACCAGGTACGCTCTTAATGATATCGGAATCACCTGAACAAACACATGAGATTGCCACGATCAGAAAACAAAAATCACATACTGTACGTAAATATCAAAATGAAGGCCACTTCTATTTACCTGGATCAATAATGCTGAGGCAGCATACTCTGAAATATTTTCCACAGGCAGTGCCCAAGTCAACATTATCTGACACAATATTAAACACAAATTTTAATGAAAATAACCCAACTTGACAAAACTTGATAGCACATGAACTGCTTAGAATTCAAGAAAGACTATTTGCAGTTTGTTACAGAAAGTGAAAAGGTTCAAATTATTGATGAGCAGCTATTCTTTCATGAAAAAGACACAGGCGCAGCAGCTGATGTCATAACACAGTGCCAAGAAACACCCACCAAAACCTCCTCTAATCTTTATGGCATTATTCAATGGACTAACCTTCAGATTTCAAATACATATTGCATGCTTTTCAGATGAGCTATGATCTTAAAATAGGTAACATCATCAAATATCAATTTGAGTGCTATACTACACTTTATAGACTTACCTAACCATTAATTATATCAAATAAGAAAAGAAACAATGAGTGCAAACATCAACCTTCATGATTTTGGTAAAGCCAGGCCTAAAAGAAAACCAATAGATTCCAGAATGAAAAAAAGAAATCAAATTCCTAATTTTAAAACACAAATTGACCCTGGATACAAAAAGCAAGCTTCTAAAGCTAAATTCAAACTTGACATGAAAATGCAAGGAATGACACGAGAGAGATGTTAGAGCAAATTCAAGAAACTCACTTCCATTGTAATGATGAACTCCAACCTTGGCCAACATAGCATAATATTCAATCTCAGACTTTCTCAGAGGAGGACAATTGTTGGAGATGATGATAAGCTTCCCTGCAAACACAAACACACGTTTATTTAAGAGATCTCTTGGCACATAAAACAAACAGACCCCACAAGAACCAAACCAAAAAATCAACCACAGCACTATTAACAATCAGAAGGAAAAAAAAGCGCACAGCTTTCTCCACTAAACAACCTTCACAACCTCACAGATCAAGGTAAAGTAACTCTTCAATCAGAACCCATTTTAGAAAATTAAGTAAAACGCAAACCCCATTAATCAGATCAACAAAAAAACCAACTCAAATCACAAAAAAAACTAAGCTGTAAAGGAGACAGAGAATAGGAGCTTGCCCTTTGAGTTTCTGAGAGATTTCAGCACAGTCTTGTACCCCAGGGTGTATTTCCCACTCTTCATGACCAGGGCCAGTCTGTTATTGATAGACTCATGAGTCTTCTTCTGCAATAATCAAAGAAAACACAAAAAACAACATAAAGTTTAATCGTTTTTTCAATTAAAAGAAGAATTGGAAAGTAAAGATGTTGATGAGAGAGGGAAGCTTACTGTCTTCTTGGCGGCCACCATGGTAGTTATGCGAGAGGTTTCTGCAGACAAAATGAAGGCTCGCCACAGCAAGAAACCCTAGCCAGATTTAATCTCTCTATTTATATAGGGAGGAGGCTAGGGTTTTGTAGAATGTATTTGTTTGGGAGTGTAGTATTTTACGAGTGGGCCGGGCTTGGGATACTCTCAACCTAGTTTTGCTTGTCCTGAGGTCAAGATTGGTAAAGTAGGTTTTTTTATTTTATTTTGACAAAAATATTTTAAATCAATGCCAGGTACATCGGGTTTAATGATAACGGTGCATGTTTGTTTTTGGTAAACACGTATTTTCAAATTAAAATGAATATCAAGTAATAGGAAACTGGCATGCAAAGAGTTATATATATATATATATATATATATATATATATATATAGAGACACACACACACACACACACTAGAAAGAGTTAAGACAAAAAAAATCAGTTATATTAACTCCATTTTTATTTTCACAAAAACAAAACCACACAATTTTAATAAAAATGATTAAATCAGTTAATTTTTCCAGTCAGTCCCAAAACAAGTCGCAACTGCCTATTACTCGGCAATTTTTTTTAACACCCTTTCACATTTTTAGATACACGGAGAAACCCATAGCATTGTGGGTTGACCCGGGACCTATCAATTGACCCAGGACCTATCAAACTGGGGCCGGAACAATATCGGGTTCAAGAAAAAATCAAGGAAGGTAAAAACCTGAGTGAGCCGTTAAAAAACCCTTGATAATTTAACAAGACCTGATAAAAAAATAGTTGCAATGTGTTCACTATTTATTTCTTTTAACAAAATAATGTTGTTTTGTTTTATAAAAAATCTGGGGTCTACCCGGGATGACTTGATTAAAATCCATGACCCGTGACACCGGGTCGATTTTAAAAACTATTGGAGAAACCCATTCCCCCAAGCACGCGCACACGCCTTCTCATTTCTTCTCTGCTTTTTCCCCCAAAATTTTAAGCCCTCAAAATTTCCTCTAGGGTTTTCACTACCTAAAAAAAATATCCCCAAACCCCGATGGCCGAAGTCATTAACATGCCGGTCGATTCCCTCGACCATCGCGGCGGGAACGGCGGCGGAGGAGGACGGGACAGGAAGGATAAGCCACCCACTGACGATCCACAATCTTCGCCTCCACCACCTCCTCCTACTCAACGACGCCGTGAGAGAGACTCAAGAGAGAGACGTGAAGATTTCGATAGACCTCCTAATCGACGTGGAGGCGATTATTATGATAGGAATCGGTCCCCGCCACCTCCGCAACGAGAGAGGGAGAGAGAGTATAAGAGGAGGAGTAGTGTGAGTCCTCCACCTCCGGTGCCTTACAGAGACAGGAGACACTCGCCGCCGCAGAGGAGGTCGCCTCCGTATAAACGATCGAGGAGGGAGGATGGTGGTTATGATGCCAGGAGAGGAAGTCCTAGAGGTGGATTTGGAGGTGGTGATCGAAGGTGAGTTAGGGTTTTATTGATTGGTTCTGACTGGGCCTTTTCTTATAGAGATTTTCTTGTGTCGTGCTTCGGTTGGTTAGGTTTTGTCGAGGAATCTTGAGAATCACGTAGAGAATTTTGGCAGTTATTTAGTTAATTGAGGGGGTTTATATTTATCAGCCAAAAATAAAATAAAATAGGAGAAGAAATATAGTATAATATAAAATTTCGGTAGTTATTTAGTTAATTGTGTTGTCTATGGATTGTGAGGGCTGTGGGTTTTATCTTTCTTTCTATGTAATGCAGTAATCTGATTTAATTTCAGTATGGTCGTCTCCTGATTCAAGTTCACGCGGTTTTGATTAGAATTGAACTTGAGATTGAATCTGAGTTGAAATTTATATTTTTAAATCGTTAGTGATGAATTGACTGTTATTAGACTTATTAAACCTCGTAGTATGGGCAAGGTGAATCTTGAAGTTTTATCTGGATGTTTGAATCTGCCTTCCCATTCTTTTTTTTGTACCTTTTTCTTTATTGTCGCAGTTCGCAGTTCAAGATTCACCTTGTTATTCAAGGTCGTGCCTTGTATATGTGCATAGGAAATGATTGCAATATTTGCTTGCAATTCTTAATTTTGGGCTTGGCAAATTCCTTTATGCAATATTTGCTCAACATATTGGAAACTTGATGTCTGGTGTAGGTTTGGATATGATTATGGTGGTGGATATGACCGTGAGATGGGAGGTAGGCCAGGTTATGGTGAAGAAAGGCCTCATGGCCGATACATGGGTCGTGGAGGCGGATATCAAGGTGGTCCTCCAGGTACATACTCAACTGCTCCCAATGGCTTTGTTTTAAAATTCTAAATGTGACTTCATGTGCTCTGCATAATTTTTGTGGTGGATAGATATAATGGAAGATACAAGGCACTTATTTGCAAGCCACCTTGCTAATAGTTAGCGACCTAAGTTAAAGATTTGACTTGATTAGAGCCTCCTGTAACCATATTTATATCTGTATTTTATTGCATTTTTAGTGACTTTGGTTTTGTTACAAGGTGTTTCCTACTGAAAATCAATGATGAAACTAGATCCCTTAGGAAGCTTACTGAGGATTTTTTTCCCGCTCGAGAAAATCCAACCATAGAACAAAGGGCAGAGACACATATATGGAGTGATTGCCTTTACTTTTTCTACTATTAAAATGGCATCTATAAGGAAATCAACCTTGTTGTTTTGCTCGTACTATTTGTTGAAGTGGAGCTGACTGATTCAATTATTGTTACAGATTGGGAATTGGGACGTGGTGGTTATGGCAATACTTCCAATGTAGTGCCTGCTCAAAGGTTAGTATTTTGTCGTGTTATAGAGACTAGCTCTGGATGGAGTTGAATCTATCCTTTGTTATCAAAATTTGATGTTTGCATTGCTCATAATATTTATGCTTATCCCGATTTGAGATTGAGTTATATGGAAAAATAAATTGTATTTGCCTTATTGTTCACAAATTAACTGGAGTGAATGCTCATGGGTAAATCTCCCTCAACTTCAGCGCCTCTTCTTATAGGCGGCTCTGCACTAGATCAAAATTATTTTCTGATTTTGAGAGAACTTCAATATCTGTGGTTTGAGCAGGGATCTGTGAAAATTAAATGCAGTCTGGTTTAGTTAGTGTGTTTCTGACTTTTTATTTGCTTAGTCGAGCAACATGTTTCCTAAGGTTGTATTGTTTGAAATCTGAATGTGAACCTTGCTGGTACATGACAAAGACTAAGTAGTGTAGAAGTTATATGAACATGAATGTTTCTGTAACATGGAAATATCCTAGTAGCACCTTTTGATATGTGAATGAGTTGGTTAGACATAATCTTTTAGCATTCTCTCTCTCATTGTTTTCAATCATGTAGATAAGGAAATTTACAGAAGTTGAGTGGAGACTTCATTATGCTTGTTGTTCTCACAAGGTAACTTTATGTTTTTCAGAGAAGGCTTAATGTCATACAAGCAATTCATTCAGGAGCTTGAAGATGATATATTGCCATCTGAAGCTGAGCGCAGGTACAATGTGGATTTATTTTTGGACTCTTTATAGTTGAATCACGAGCAAAAAATGTGAATGTGATCATGGCCTTTGATTATGCAGATATCAAGAATACAAGTCAGAGTATATTTCGACTCAGAAACGGGTTTTCTTTGAGGCCCATAAAGATGAAGAATGGTACTTCTCTTCCCTCGGTTAGTATCTGCCACTCTGTTGGCTTCAATGAGCTAATGTTAGTTGTCTATATGCAGGTTGAAGGACAAGTATCATCCAACGAATTTGGTTGCAGTCATTGAAAGGTATGTTCTACCCTACATATTTTATTAGAAAAAATTGTCATGATATGATATTAGGTTTGAGTGTGGGGCCTGTGGGTGTTCAATGGCAGCCACTGCGCAAACCTTTTGGTGTTTGTTTGATTGTTCTTTGAAAATGCTTTGTAGGAGGAATGAACTTGCACGGAAGGTTGCGAAAGACTTTTTGCTTGATTTGCAGAGTGGAACATTGGACTTGTAAGATCGGAATTTCTATCCTTAAATTTACATAATTGCACCTTGCATGCCCTTACTTTTATCTTGTCCATCTTAAAGTTTTCATTCATACTGTAGAGGTCCTGGTGTCAACGCGATATCATCAAATAAATCAGGGCAGGCAAGTGATCCAAATTCTGATGATGATGCAGAGACTGGCGGTAAACGAAGAAGGCATGGTCGGCCACCTGCAAAAGACACTGATCTTTCAGCTGCTCCAAAGGCTCATCCAGTGAGTTCAGAACCCAAGAGAATCCAAGTTGACGTTGAACAAGCACAGACCCTTGTACGGAAACTTGATTCTGAAAAAGGTGTCGAAGAAAATATTTTAAGCGGGTCTGAGAATGACAAAATGAGTAGAGAGAAATCCCATGGAAGCTCTACTGGCCCTGTTATCATCATACGAGGCTTAACCTCAGTCAAGGGCCTCGAAGGTGTGGAGCTACTGGATACACTTATAACATATCTCTGGCGAGTCCATGGATTGGATTACTATGGAATGATTGAAACTAATGAAGCTAAGGGTCTTAGGCATGTGAGAGCTGAGGGAAAGAGTTCTGATACAAGCAACAGTGGAACTGAGTGGGAAAAGAAACTTGACTCACACTGGCAAGAGAGATTGAGGGGTCAAGATCCTCTAGAAAAAATGACTGCTAAGGAGAAGATAGATGCTACTGCAGTTGAAGGTTTGGATCCATATGTCCGGAAGATTAGAGATGAAAAGTATGGGTGGAAGTATGGTTGTGGAGCCAAGGGTTGCACAAAGCTCTTCCATGCTGCTGAGTTTGTGCACAAGCATCTCAAGCTGAAACACCTTGAACTTGTTATGGAGCTGACTGCCAAAGTGCGGGAAGAGCTGTATTATCAAAACTATATGAAGTAAGCAACGTCTTTCAACATAATTTTCTTCTGCTGATGTCATTGATCATGTGACAAGCACCTTATTCTCATTTGCAGTGATTCAGATGCACCTGGTGGCACACCTGTCATGCAGCAGTCCATGCCGGTATGATTCATCCAATCAATAGTAGTCAGTGATCTACATGCCTATTTATATTGTCTATATGGTTTTCTCACATAAAATCCGGACTTACATAATGTCAAATAATAGGGGTATATCTGTGTAAAATAAATGTTCACTGCGTAAGCCTTTGTTGCTTTTCCTCTTCCAGCTTCCTCTCTGAGTATGGGCTAACAGGATTTTAGCTTATCCAAATTTCTCCTATATCTAGTTCAAAATCTTCATATTTTTTTTATGATGGAGCTGCTACTGATTTCCATTTTTTAATGCATTCTGTTCGACTGGGGTGGGGGTGGTAAACTTGTTTTTGTTTCAACACGTAAACAGCATAAATGTGCTTGCTTCAAAGCCAAATATGGGAGTTGAAATGTGAATATTAAAAAAACAAGAAGGAGCAGTCTATAACAATTAGAAGAGGGTCCTTATATTTTCATTCATGGATGTGAGAGGGTGGATACTGTATGCTATTTAAAAATGTAATGTTAGGTACCTTTCTTATAGAGGATGAATGGTAAAGTAAGGCCCGATAATAATTTTAAGATAGAAACTTGAAGATCCCAAAAGTAATAATGATGATTATGGCTGTGCCGGAGATGCCCCCCTTTATCATATTGAGTTCCAGTTCTTTAATCCCTCCATAGTTTGATGTCTATCATCTGTCTGTTCTGTATACTCACTCTCTTATTTCAGCAATATAAGCGTACACTGTACTCATAAGCACGTTGAGATGTTTCTATAAACTTGTACTTCTCTACAGCCTGTCTTCTTTGAATATTGCCTTTCGACCTTGATTTTATACTGCAAATAAAGCAAGTGAATGAAGGAAATTTTATTTTCATTTTTCTTTTACTCTACTGAAATAAATGACGTCTGATAATTTCAAACTATTATCTCTCTTAACTAATGCCCTCTCTTTGGGAATCTGCGTTTTTATTCATCTCTGACCATTAGAGCATCTTTGGCTTCTTTTTGCCATAACTTCCATTCGCAGTTGGGAAAATTAGTCATATACCAAATAACACGCTGATGGAAGCGAAAGCATACCCATGATTCTTTTTTGTCTCTCACAGACACGTGTATAATCCACAGTGCCATTTAGGTTGAGTTTCAATGCTCATACAGTCACCAATAAAACATTTTTTAAGCTGCTTGTCCAAAACATTCTGATGATCTATTCACAAAAAAATTAACTATATTGATAGGTGACTCTCCCTACCTCTACATGAGTAGGAAATGATGCATGGTAGCCACTGCAGCTATCATATGTATGTTCCCTCAATCTGCAGTCTCGTTTTATGTCAATACTTGTGACCCTCTCTACTTCTACATTTGTAGGAAATGATGCAAGGTAGCCACTGCAGCTATCATATACATGTTCCCTCAATCTGCAGTCTCATTTTTTGTCAATACTTGTTTTGCTGACTATCTTTTTCACAATAGTTTTATGATTTCTCTCTATTATTCTTGTTTATGAATAACCACATGTTTTCATTGCAGAAGGATAAGCCACAAAGACGCAGGCTTGGTCCGTTGAAGGATGAACGCGGCAACCGTAGAGAACGTGACAATAGAGCAAATGGCAATGAAAGATTTGATAGGTCTGAAAACCCACAATCAGGTGACTTCCAATCTAATGATGGTCCTGATGGAGGAAATCGTGATGAAGCAATGTTTGATACTTTTGGAGGACAAGGCATCCATGTACCTTCCCCTTTCCCCTCAGATATAGCTCCTCCACCAGTTTTGATGCCTGTTCCTGGAGCTGGGTAGGTTGAGAGCAATGATTTTGTTGCTGTCTTAGTGGAGATATTTCTGTACTCTTGCTGTTTTTTTATTAAGAGCTTGCTCTGATGACTTGCAGTCCACTGGGGCCTTTTGTTCCTGCCCCACCTGAAGTTGCAATGCGCATGTTTAGAGATCAGGGTGGTCCCCCTCCGTTTGAAGGTGGTGGCAGAAATGCAAGGCCTGGACCCCAACTAGGTGGGCCAGCCCCAATTCTTCTATCACCAGCCTTCCGACAGGATCCTCGACGTATACGCAGGTAAATTTTGTTGCAACCTCTTCCAACAACGTTTTTGTTTCTTGTGTACGTGTAAGCTTTCCGTGTTGCCTTTTCCCCTTCAGACTTCCTTTTTGTGCAAATAATTTTTTTATATATATTAAATTAACCGGAATTCATGTCATTTATCAGTGAAAAATTTTGATCCATTAACATGTTTGGAATGGGCATCACTTAGCATAAGCTGGATTAAGATCCATGCCAATAAAATCAACGTGACACTTGCCATGGATTTCCTGACAAATAAGTGCTATGGTGTATACTGTATATTGTTTCGAACAACAGTAGTAGGGTGTGGGCTGAATCTTGATTATAAAACATAACGATCTGCATTTTGTTTTTAAATTCCCCTGACAGTTGCATTTAGTTACAAGTTTAAACCTGCCAGCATTGGGAAGTTACTGTTTAAAAAGATCTTGTGCTTGATATGATTCTGACAGACAATCTAGTAAGAGCCTTTTCAGTTTAATATCTCTTCCTCAATCGTGATGTGATTCCCCTGGAACTTTGAAATTTTTGCAGCTATCAAGACCTAGATGCCCCGGAGGATGAAGTCACTGTTATAGATTACAGGAGTTTGTAGGTGTCACTGGTGGTTTCACAGAAAGACTTTCAGATATGGATTCTTATTTTTTGGGCGAAGGTAGTTTATGTGCTGGGTGGACTTCAGTTACATAAAGCAATCCAACTGTAGAAGCGTCACCTTCTACTTAATGCGATTAAGGGCAGCTCTTGTTTGCGTTAATTGGTAAGGCTGCAACACTTTGATACGAATTCTGATTATGCCAGTGATGAAAGGTGGCCCTGATATATTTTTTTCATCTCTGCCCACGTTTATTGTCTTGAGAAGCTGCGCTGTGTATTTAGGGGTGGGAGAACATACAATATTTGACGAAATTGTATCTGTAGAATGGACTTTGTGCAAAGCAGATTTGTCAATTTGTTTTCGATTTCATAGTTTTCGGTTAGCTTGAGAATACTTTTTTGTTTAAAATAAAACAAAGGAGGTCCTAAAGAAGTGCCAGATGAGCGGTTGAGTAGCGTTTTAAAATCCTCTTTCTTGTAGCCTGTCGTAGACAGTGCTTGTTTCAGTAAGAATTGGGCATTTTGGCATTTGAGCAGAAGCTATTTCGTTATTCTCTCCACTTTCTCGAGGAATACACTGAAGAACTGGTATTGATTCCACTTTCTTTAGGCAGAAAGAATTGATCCTCATCCCATGAAAAAATTGAAAAAAGATGGCTGTTTTTTTTTTTTTTAAATAACCGAACAGATAATTTGGAAAAAGCATCCATCTCGAAGTTCATACCAGTCTTGCCTGGACTTCCCAACGATTGTTGGTATGAAGATTAGAGCAACACGGTGCAAGTATCTGGCGTAACACGAATTATCTTTTGATCAATTCTGACTAAACTTGGGGAAGGATTTGGAACAGATGAGGCATCTGGGTCAGGTAAAAACCCAAAAAGGTAACTATTTGATGCCTCAGGTTTTTTATAATTCTGACACACTACATGTACAAATATGTTACAAAACAAACAAGGGAGCTGGGACGGGGGGGAGGGAAATAAAGGGGCAATAGGCGGGCATGCCCTAATCAAAGGGAACACAGATAGACAACATGATGAACACACTTCCTCTGTCGTTCAAAACAGTTTTGGCTACCTGGAATTTAGTTGACTATAAACATAAGCTTTCACTTCCGATGCTTCTTTGACGGAGGCTCTGCTTGGGGCTCAACCTGCTCAACATACAAACAACTTTATATAAGTACATCGAAACTTTGAAATCTGGAGCTTTGATTTTATTTTTATTTTTTTATCCTGGGGGAATTACTTAATAAAATAATGTTGATAGCTGAAATTTGTTTGGCTGCATTATTCCAACTCAAAGATCAAATAAATTTTTAAAAAAAGGGGAAAAAAGAGGCGCAAGATGCTTCACAACACAGATCTCATACTGTTCACAGAAATTCTAGCTACTCAGATTATATGCAGATGAACAACCGTCAGGATCAACACAACCCATGGACAACCAACCAGCTATTGAAATCTGCCAATTTAAGGGCTGAACAAGCTAAAAAAATAGACCATGCTAAACTTTTCAACTTGTGCGAACAGACTCGCCATGCGGATTTTACAAGGTAATAGCAAGATAACACATATGACGCAGACAGATTGTGTACGGTACTTGTAAAAAATGCAGGACGAGGTTCTTTATTGGAATCACCTCTGTTCTCATACTATGAAAGTTGAATTTGTGCAGGCAGAATGTTCATGTAAATGACCAGCATTTAGATGTAATCATGAAGCATTTACTTTACCTCTAAACCTAAACATAAGTTTCTTTTCTTCTATGATAAAGAGAACAATTAGTGATGAAAATAGCAGATGTACAATCACAAAGCAGAGAATATGACAGCCTCTAAACTAAGGTGCAGTAAACTAGCAAACCCAAAAAATTAAAAAGCTAAAGCAGCCCAATCATGTCAAATATTGGCTAACAAAACACCCCTTAAAGGCACTAGAAGCATGAGACCATGATGATAAAACATCCTTGTAAATTATGTGAATTAATTAAGGCTACGGTACATCCCTGTAAATAAAGTGAATTGATAATATGTTCAAAATGATTCCTTGGAGATGTTTAATATAAGCACTTGGTGCAATAGTCATAGCTCCTTGGCATATAAAGTTCCTTAAAAAGTAGCGATAATAACTTGGTGCAATAGAGTCATGGCTCCTTGCCATATAAAGTTTCTTAAAAAGTAGCGTTAATAGCGATGCTCTATATTGGATAATGCAAACCTGTCAGTACCACTATTATGATGTGTTATAAAAGGTATCTACCATGTTTGTCCATTTTTGATAAGTGGGGAGGACATTCAATTGCCTATAAATGTTATGTTTTGAGAAACAAGGAAATCAAGCAACATTATTAGACAGATAGTGAGCGCGAAAACAGATCAGAACAGAAGAAAAGAAAATAGATGATGAGCTGTGATTTTGATTCTGGATTCCTAGCTCTGTCAGGTCTGGAGTTTGACTCTCACTTTAAGGGAACAGAGAGCTTCTCATCACTTGAGAGATCTCCTCTAATGATCAGATGATCATCACAGGTTAGCATATTCTCAACCTTACAAATTTCATCTGAATCAGATAACTTTCAATCTTGAGGCATACACCTGTCCTCCCAAACTAGTTTCATCCAATTGTTTTTTTTTAAACTATAGTTTAATACAATTTTCAATATCAATTTAAAAGTCAAAAGGTTAAATTAGGTTTAGAGAGCCCTAGTGTTGCTCAACAATTTAGGGCTGGCAGCATTAGCTTTCTTGTTGAACTTGGCAGATCCTGAGGAAGTCTATCGTTATAGACTCCACTAAAGGTTCTGCCTTGATTCTACATCCTTGAAAGCTCATTTTGGTAAAACATGGATGGATTGATTCGGTTCTCTCCTCTGTTCAATCGGGGACATCAAGAAACTTGACATAAGGAGGTATTTTTCCTATTTTACAGATTTATATTTGTTTGATGGACATTGAATGTTCTGTACCCAGCCAGAATCTAATGTTTGATTTGTACTTCACCAAAAAAAAAATAGAGAGAGAGAGAGCCTAATCTGTGTTTGGTAGTGTCTATATTTAATTAATATATTTTTTTTTGTCTCAAGTCAGTTCTCATTAGCCAATAAAAAAGGAATTGTTCTTTCTTGTTATGTAACATTTCTTGAATTTGAACACTAAATTGGATATGCAATTATTTGTGAGTTTTCAAAAGTGGCAACTATTTAGATTGTGGAAAGTATGTATATAAGGCTTCTCTTGCACAAATAATGAGAGATTGTTACCATATTTCTTTAATAGTTTGCATAACTATGCTCATATGAATTATGATGTCGTCCAGGATGAATTCCCATTGCTATACACACCGATCTGACAGGACTATCTCTTTATCTTTTTTCTACAATGTATGGTTAGGAGATTGTATGGCTCTCAGGTCTAAAACTTTGTAACAAAGGGAAAGGCTTTGATGCACAGTCAAAGCTGCCAGCAACATTTACAGGGACAATAATCAAAGACCAAGCATTTCCTTTTCTGATAAAATGCAAGGAATCAATTTTATGGGTGCACTAAGGTAGCAGTTACTGCAAAAGATCCATTATTATAAAATTAACATACTTTGTAAGCATAATTCTTTTGGGCCCAGATGGACACTCAGAAAATTTGAAACAAATACAGGCTCCACAAAATGGAAGGGGCAGCATCAACAGTATCAGAAGATGAGAGTTTTGGGAGCTCATGTACCAAAAGTGAAAGAAAGTCACTAGAAGTAAAAAGAGAGTGCTTACAGAAATTGAAAGCTGCTCGCGAATGTAGGCCATCGATCTCAACATGGCACCTAATGTATCTCTGGAAACCTGAAATTTAACCTCTGACTCTCCCGTAGTTGTTTCAGTGTCTTGAAGCTGAAACCAGGAAAAAAAATGATAAGGTTTCCAAATGAAAAGTAAACTACAACAAATAAAAGGTCAACATACACCTCAATGAGACCAAAAAGTTATCTGTAAGAATGAAATAACTGCTGTGATTATTAAACATTAAAAGTTCTAATACTATGAAGTGGGTAGAACAGGGGCAGAGCTGAAAATTACATTTCGTTTCTTTTCTTTTTGGGCCTGGGATTCTTTAACTAGTCCTAGATCCCGTCTCATCTAGTTCTTTTCTGATAGGATTAATAACTCCTAGTGCACCACAAACACATGGACAAAGCTCACCAAATCTATCCTACAGCACCACTATTCATGGATAGCTGCTGTCATTTGGTTTGAAAAAGAGAAAAAGAATAAGCATGTTTATACTACTTGAATTAGAAAGATTTGCGCTAGTAATGGGAATCTCTAATGCAAAGAAGACATGATCTGGGATTTTTTATGGTCAAAAGCCGAGACAGATTAAAATCACAAGGTCAATAGGGGAACTGTTGTAACTTCTAAGCCTGATGGTCAAGAGAGATTCAGCATAAACCCCAAGGTTTAGGGTACAGGGTGTGCCCACCATAGGTGGTTGAAGTTCGTATGGGTTCCTCAGTTATCAACAAATTAAAAATAAAAAAGAGTTGTGCATTGCTTACGAAACATAATTGGTTCATAAGAATATCACCCTAGTGGGTAAATGACTAGGGCACTTTCCTCTAGGAACAGGTTCTATATATTGCATTAGGTCATTTGCAGCCGGTTAAGTGTTCAAATGAAAACTTGGATACCAAGACTGGTTCAGCTATAACATGTAAGCCATGGAAATTCATCTCAGTAGTTTCCTCATCATTTTTTCATCATTTAAAATATAAAACCAGTAGTGGTTCCTCCATTATTCATGGAAGGACCTGGAGTTATGGAATATCCCTAGTTCCCTCAATGAATGTTTACCAGTTCACATGTCACTATTTCTAGTTTTTACTCCCTGGAAGGAAGGCACAATTAACTGGAATTTCATTTCTTTCAAAATATAAATGACAGGTAAACACATGGCACCCTTTCATAACTTCCATTTTAAGCTCAAATTCTATTTCTTCGAGGCATGATAGCAAAATCTGGGCTTTAGAGGGTTCAAGTGCCTTATCTTGCAAATCTTTTTTTTCTCAACCTTTTCACATACTAATTCTCCAATAACATAGACAAAGACAAAGTGCATATAAGGTTAAAGCTTATTTTGACTGTGATAGTCAGCAAGAAATTATTAATGACTGGTTGCATATTAAGAGATCACATCAAGGTCTGTTGCCTAATGTTCGTGCTGTGTCACACCTCAGTCACAACTTTGGATATGTGTACAGGTTATTTGCTAAATGCAATAAGTCTTTGATAGCCCTACTCGCCGAGGAATTTCTGGGGTTCAGGAGGGGGAAGGGGCTGTGAGATTGTGCTGTTTGAGAAGGAATGCAATGTTTTATAATTGTTTCAAGTATTTGGATAAAGCCAAATTCTAAGACCTCACAGCAATTTTATGGCAAGGCTAATCTTGTAGAATATAATAAATTTTTTTTCTGAATGTATTGGGATATCTATATAGTGTAATGCTTCAGCGGCTTTACAAGACTTTCCTTAGTGGATATTCAATAGGATCAGAAAGGGCTGTTGTCTTGATCACTATTTTTGCGTTTTTGAGGAGGATTCCCGATTCCATGTTGTCTTCACTTTGACTTTCCTTTTTAATAATGATAATGATAATGCCAACATGATGACTAATAATTAAGTTTCTAGAACTTAGTCCTCTCATTTTATGATACCTTGAAACACAACATTTCAAAAAACTTCACATGATAGAATCCAGATGGGATGCTTGGAGAAATAAGCTAATTGATAGATGTGTAAACAAGTTAAAAAAGTAATACCCAATGTTGAAAGAAATTGGGAAAACAATGATTGTGAGGGAGAGGTAAGAAGCACAGGTACACACTCATCACATGTGCCCACCCGAATTATTAGGGCAGTATAAAAATGAGAGTTAGAAAAACTTAATGCGAAAAACATTAGAAAGAAAGTCATGTCAAGAGAAAATAGATTAAGAAAAGAAAATTCCTTTAACTAAAATAGTGTCTGACCATAATTATATGCTAGAGGGCCGCCTTCCTATGTTCTGGAAGCAACCATTCAACTAGTAGTTTAATCCCTCAACCATTTCTTTCAGTCTAGCCTCTCCCATATGATGGAAATAAAGGATCAGCCTAATCCCACACTTATAGAGATATACATTAAAATTCCAGTTTCACGCCCTAAATTATGTCTTCCATCGCTATCTGGCTCTCCTAAATGTGTATTCATATTTCACCGTTTTGCTCCTCTTTCATGTTGTAATCACTGACTAAGGTAATCCTAAACCACACTAAATGGGTAAGAAAATTCATGGCTATCCACAAAAAAAGAAAAAAAAACATAAAAAAAAATGATCGGAAAAGACAAGGACCGTTGACACATAGTGTGCAATGCTGCTGTAAAAGCATGGCTCCTCAAATGCATAATGCTGTATGGTTCAATATGGATTTCCTTAACCCATAATAAGTTATTTATATGCATAAAACAAACCTCAAACAACAAATGCTGATGCATTTGCACAAAAACCAATTCTATAGATTGTTAATTTCATTGATGCCTAAAACATAATGACCAATGTTACTGCCAGAATTAGTATCTCTAAATCATAAAACAGAAGAGATCAAATCAAGAAGCAGACTGAATTTTAAATTAAGAAGGGCCAAGTTAAAGACAAAGAATTCAAAGAAATGCACAAAAAATAATACTAATTTCCTATAAATGACGCAGCAATAGGAGTTTTGAATGGCTTAGGTCAAGAGTGTAAACTAGTTGCCATTGGCTATTTTCTAAAGCATGCACAGGAAAATAGCACTTCTTCACTTCACGTTTCTGGACATGAAGGGATAGCATATATTCTGCAGCTAAAAATTGTTCTTCATTGCTAGTAGATAAATAATTCGAGAAGAATAATTTGTCCAAGAAGCAAGAGGAAGAAATACATCCAATTCAGAGTTCAGACTACCCCTTTGATTGGGGCTGGCTTGAGGTCCCGAGACCTGCCACACTTAATTCAAATTTAATATAAAGCTATAAATAAAACCATATGGGCAAGATAAATGGACATATACTCTAACCAATCTAGAAAACAACATCCTGAACCAGCAGCTTGTTTTTCTCTCCTTTCCATTTGTTTTTGTTTTAACGAAAGTGGAAGCACAAAACATATGATATTCTCTACAATGGATTTAGAGATTTCATTAGTCATGGTGGCAGGGCCTGAGTATCAGATTTATTTCTGTTACATAGATCTAGTTTTGAATTGCATACCTTCAGATTGATGACAGCAACTCTGTTAGCTGGTGTTGAGAGCTGTTCACTGATGTATGCCATAGACCTCAACATCGGCTCCAATGTAACTCTCGAGAGTTGAAACTTAACCTCCAATTCTGTTGATGGAGTCTTGCCATAATCTTGCAACTGCAGTAGTTCCACAGAAACTATATGTGAGGCCCCAAATCAATTGTCAAATACACAGCTAGAGAATAACACGAGTATTACTGACAATATGCTAAAGATTAAATCACAAGCACCAAAAACACTTAAATAAAAAAACCAAAACAAATACATTTTAAATACTTGAAAAGGTTTGTGTATTTACACAATGACCCAGGGCTGTCAACTGTCAAGAAATTTCTTTTTTAGTGGCTAGATGACCATTTCCAGCCCATTAGAGGTTTTAGTTTATTAAATGCATACCTTCAGGTTGATGACAGCAACTCTATTCCCTGGTGTTGAGCTCTTGTTCTCCATCACCCAAGTCATTGATTTGAGACAAGGAAGAACTGCCTAGGCAAGAGGTATAAATTGCCAAGTTAGTGGGTTTTGCTATAATTTGAACTCCAACGGACATAAAAATTAATACTTAAAGCAAAGTTCCTTTACGTACCATGTTACCAGGAGGTCCATCATCACGCTGAAGCGACACGGGGGCCATGCGGGGAAGATTCAAATCAGCAACAGATTGCACTGGATTGCCAGTATCATTCAGATTAAATCGCCGGGTAACTTCATCTTGCAATGGCCATAAAAATGGGGTTGTATCCGATGCTGAAGTTGAGGTCTTCCAATCATCGTTACCAGTCCCACCACCCTGAGAGCCAGGAGGTGAGACTTTGGCAACATTTTTCTTCACAGCAGCAACCTTCTTCCCACCTTCTCTAAGAGCACCCATAGCAGCATTATAAGTTTCCACAGCTATTGCCCCTTCCTCTGCATATTTTATGGCTTCCCGACATAGATTGTTATACCGCAAAGTAAGAGACTCTTGGCCAGGCAAATCAACACCACGGTCATCTGTTCCTGCACCAGTTTTGGCATTTCTCGTCCATCGTTTTAAGATGTAATGGGGTGGTAATGTAAGAACATTTGTCACTGTGAATACTGTCAAAACATGTCTACAAAGAATGCCTGAATACTCAAACATTTGGCAGCTGCAGTTTGCTCTCATTTCTGGATAGTTTAATGAAACCATATAAGCCCTTTGGTCATCCTCAAATTTTGCAACCCTGAATGTGCTGATAGCTGCATCGCCCTCAATCCTATTAGCAGTATATACAAAAGTTTCAACCAACTCTTCTTGAAATTTTGCAAATATCTTCCTTGTATAAAGATTTGCCGCCTGTTTTTCCATAGGAGATGGCGTCCTCAAAACTGGTGTGGTGCAAATTGTATCAAAATCTGCTTCTAACTCTCTTTCGAACCAATTATCTAATGCTCTTTCATACTGTCTAAAGAACATTGGCAATGTGGTCTGTTGGTTCACATAACCATCAAAAAAAGTACCATCAAATCCTTGATTTGGACACATTACAGCAAAAAAAGAATCCCGAAAGTACACTGGAACCCATTGAGCACGAGCATCATGCAATGATTGAAGCCAGTCATGTCCTCTCAAATCATATTTGTCAAGAATATCAATCCATGAGTTTTCAAACTCCTCGATAGTTTCAGTCAAGTTGATACAGTTATACAGTTCCAATTGAAAATTGGGATGTGCATTACATACATGAGCCAGTTTTTCCTGACCTTCTCTTAAAACATGCCATTTACTGATACAGTGTCGGGTATCAGGAAACACCTGAGAAACTGCCGTCTGTATGGCCTTGTCTTGGTTGGTGATTAGTGAAGCAGGCTGTTGATCATACATTGCTGTCAGAAATGTCTTGAACAACCAAACAAAAGAAGCTTCAGAATCATCAAGAAGTATTGCACAGCCAAATAAAATTGTTTGACCGTGATGGTTCAAACCTGTAAATGGGGCAAATGGCACCCTATATTGATTAACTCGAGGACTTGTTTCAAATGTAACTGCATCACCGAAATGAGTGTAAGCTGTTCTTGACTTTGCATCAGCCCAAAAAACATTTGCCATTCGATTTTCATCATCGAGTTGTATTGCATAAAAGAAACCAGGATTCTCAGCTTGCATTTTCTTGAAATACTCCAACAGATTCTGAGCATCCCTACCTAGTGTTCTCTTTTGGTTACTGGACCGAGCAATATAATTCACTGCTGTAGAAGTCTTAACGACACGGTTTGGTTCAGCAGGGGTAGTGTTCCTAACTCCATGATTTGTCTCCGAGACAGGTGTGCGGTGTCCATCCATGGAAAGATACATTACACCACTTGGAACAACTCCCCCTCCTTGGCTAAAACCACTAGCAGCAACAACTGCTGCTTGGCCATCACCACTTGGAGAAACTCCCACTCCTTGCCCAGTTTTGGCAGCACTCTTTGCAGCACCAGCAAAATGCCTGCGGGGCCGAAGGTAGTGCACTTTATTGGGATTAACAGTTGAATGGTTATGCTCCTTTACAAAGTGTGTCACGACCCATTTACCTCTCTTTAATTCTATTCTAAGCATTGCATGACAACTATCCGCAGACCTTCTCTTCAAACCCTCCCTGCCACATACAAACTCCCTAGCAGCTATGGCCCCATCAGTTTTAGGACGGGTAAAGTGAGCAACTTTGGTGCTAAAACCTAGACGTCTAGCATACTCATCGTAGAAAGTCTTAGCAGCATTCTCCGAATCAAATTCCATGCCGACACATGGCTCATGCAACTCCGCAGCTCCATCCTCATCATGCTCGCCATTATTTGCTTCTCCACTGTCATTTGGTTCTGCATCTCCATTGTAGGCCACCCCACGATGACTTGTCCCCTCTTCATCGTCAATCACATGAACATCCATACCAAAAACCCTCCGTTTCCAAAGCTAAACCTAACAAACACTCCTTAACTCCACGTGCATTTCAATTCTCTATTGAAGCACAAGGTGGCCACACAATCTGCACAAAATTGGCCAACAAACCCCCCAAAAAATATCTCTGAGACGTAAATTTAAAAGAAAATAGAAAACTAAACAAATTAATAACAAAAAAGTAGCATTCTTTTTTCATTGAAATAAAACTTAAACAGCATAGCTATTAACGAAAACTCTAAAAAAAAAGAGAGACTATCTTTCATGGTTAACCAGCTGATACAAACAAAACCCAACACAAAAACATGAAACGACACAAAAACACACCAAAAACGGCACAGAATTCAACTCAACTCAAGTCAATTCAATTCAATTCAATTCAATTCACTTCAAGGAACAATAAAACTAGAGCCCTATAAATTGCAGAATCAAGTTTAACCAATAATAACATAGAGAGAGAGTACCTGGTAATTAAAATTGAGTGAATTCAGATAAAGAGAAAGAGGATTGGTAATTAGGGATTGATCAAAGTTTTGATTTTTTTTAATTGAAGGAGGAGAGTGGAAAAGGAGAGTGAAATTAAAAAGTGGAAAACCCTAAAACTCTTTTAGAAATTTACTAAAGAAGCCCGTCAAATTTAGTTCAATGCGCAACAAAACCTTGCGTGGGACTGTGAGTGGTCCGTTAGGTAATCAGGCAGGGGATAATTTCCAAACTAGTCCTTCCAATTTTAATTTATTGTCAATAAAGCTATTGTATTTAAAACTTTTGTACATTTAGTTTAAAGCTATTCCTGTAGTAAATCTTTACATTTTTTTAGTAAATCGATGTTACTAGTTAGTTATTCCATTTCATAGGTTTAAGATAATTATAGATAATCAAGTTGATATAACTTTTTTATAAGTTAGCATATTAGATAGAAGCTCCGTGGAGTTTTTTTTAATGTATTTAGTGTTGTGGTATATGATATTTTTTAAAATATATATTAATTAAAAATATATTATTATAATTTTTTATTTTTAACATAAACACATTAAAAGTATCAAAAAAACCTTAAAAAACACTAATTTGATATTTTTTTCAAGTAAAAAAATATTTTGAAAAGTAAATTTTAACACAAAAATAAAAACATAGAATTAGATGTCAAAATCTATATGTTATATTGTAGTATTATTAGTCTTATGGATTTGACATTTGTTTAAAAAATGTTTGATTCTTCTAACCATTATCAAAGCTTGTATAAGAAGATAAAAAGACATTTTATTTTAATTTTGTCCATTCTTGATTTGAAAACGTAAGAAAGCAGGAGGAAGTGAAAAAAAATTAGGCAAAAAGTAGAGGATAAGACTATACATTGTATGTTGAATAAGTGTTGGTTTGTTTGACATTGTGTTAGTTTATTTTTTTATAAATAATTTTAAAATTACTTAGCTTGAAATAGATATTAAAATGATTTTTTTTAATGTTTTTTTATTATAATTTTGATATATTAATATTAAAAATAAAAAATAATTTTTAAAAAATATTATTCTAATATATTTTTAATTAAAAATACTTGTAAAAGGTAAAATTAACACTAAGCAATCCTCTAGCTTGATTTTGTTGCTACTTCAACAAGATTTCGTATGTAGTTACTCGAGATTTTTGTTATTGATAACCTAGATACTCGTACCTTTGCTTTATTTCAAGAACTCATCCTTTTTTTTACATTGTTTTCATTTTATTAGAAGTAAAATGAGATTAATGGAGA
>Ga0307514_10001050_pt1 | contig 39604 bp, 33 predicted proteins | sample 16_EM_MG_FD_203088 | JGI IMG/M metagenome (GOLD analysis project Ga0307514, IMG submission 203088) | Populus trichocarpa ectomycorrhiza microbial communities from riparian zone in the Pacific Northwest, United States - 16_EM | ecosystem: Host-associated > Plants > Roots > Unclassified | place...
TTTGCCAGCAGGAAAGCCCAGCCAGAAATACCAAATCTCCACCCAAACTTTGCTAAGCATGTTCAAAATGCAAGCAACTGTGGTGTCTCAATAATGAAAGGCATCATTTTGTGGAATTCAATCACCTATAAAGCAGAAAGGTGGGTGGTGGTGCATAGACATGGGGTGGGTTGCCAGTTCAGAGAGCGAATTTTGGTGGGGCAGTAAGACTTACAAAGTCACATCACATATAATTTACAATTCACTTTCACAGAAAGTTTTATTTGCTACTAAAGAAGACTTGATAAAAAAGATGGCCTCTGATGACCATTTTTGGATGTGTGGTGAGGTGGTTGCGTGGGCGGCCCGTATGGGCCGGGAACCGTTACGATCCAGGGGATAATCCCGGTACCGAGTTGAGTTTGGAAGCCAGAAAATCGAAGTGGCAGCAGTTTACATGGCGTGAGAGAGGGACGGGAATTCAGCTCATTATTTGTGCCAGACTCCTTGACAACACCACCGACACGGAAACTCCAAGTGTATGCGGTCAGCGCACTAGTGCTGCAGTTGAGCGAAAATGTTCTTCAGGATTTGCTTTTTAGAGGCACCAACCACCATTTCACCTAAAATAGTGTCGGTTGCTGCGAAATATATTTGGCTCACTAATATTAGCTCAAACGGGCATCATTTCGAGATAAATTATATGCGGCCATGATGCCCGTTTGTGGCTAATGTTATTCCAAGGGATTTTTCACATGCCGTGGTGCCGAGCTAGCGCTTAACTGACGTGGTTTTAGCTATGAAATCGCGTTACTTGCGCTTAGCATTCTTCAGGATCCGCATGTACCAAGCCGGGCAATGTGTGGTACAACCTGAAATCACTCGAACGCGGCAACGTTCGGCAAAAGACTTAGCCTTCATGCCGTAGCGCGTTTGATTTACATAGTTTTACACCACATAAGGCTGAGTTGACGTCTAGCACTCGCTGGCAAATACCACGATGGCTACCACCATTATCACACCTCTTTCTCCACGTAACACTGCCCGCTTCTTCTGGTCGTCGTTTCCCACCCCAATTGGTCCTACTCTAGCTCTTGTCTGCACTCCTCTCTTTCATCTAATTTGCCCTGCATTTAGAACCTACCTACCCACTCTCATACCGCTAGTCGGGTACTACCCACTTCCTCAACGCCACGTAGCTCTGCCTCTTGCCATTGCTGTTCCTTGCCCAGCTGCCCCCGCTGTTCACAATTCTGAAATTCTCTGCCCTGCTACCGGGTACTGCTACATACTACATGGTCTAATCTACTACTAGTATATGATACATCAAGAAATTCAAGTGCCTTGGTTCCAGTGAACGTGTTTCTAAGCCAGTTTATTGTACTGACGCAGCCTCGGTCAAACCCATACCTACCCGACGGCAACCGCCATGCTGGTGTCAGCTACCCCGAACTGCAGTGGATTGCCCTCGAGGATTTGCGGTAACAACCGCGACTACCCCGGTGATCAGTCAGACGCGGCAGCACCCGGGAGTGGTATTCTTACAGTGGAGTACAGTCTTCAGGATTAAAAATTAAATATGGAAACACAAGGTTAGTAGCTGGTCAAAGTTTTTCTGTTGAACTACCGCTTTGGCCATTCACTGTTCATTTATATTGGTTCGGTCGTGAGTTCCTATTCTCATTATCGTTTTAGATATTTTTCCGAGTCTCGCCACATCCCCACTAAAGTACGTCGTGTAGATGTGGGAGGGTCGACTTTGCCTAGGAGAGAGGTAGGCGGGCCAGTGGCCTTGTGCCCTCCGCCGACTGAAGACCGAGGAAGTTCCGGGGAAAAATGGGTTAAATATGACATGACCGCTATGCGGCCGACCGGTTAGGTAACGACACTGGGCACTCCCCCTACGAGGGTGAATGCAATATGATTATAAACAAACAAACAAACGTCGTGTAGATTAGCTCGGGTTAGTGCGCAATAAGCGAGAGTTTGGTTTCTACTAGCGTAAAAAGCTTTACATCACTTCAACGTTACACAGCAGAGTATCATACGATATCGGTAAAGATAGAAAGACGTTCACTGGTGATTTGGACATGTTGAGATGACTATGGAGATGCGCTGTTAAAAGACTGCTAGAGCGGCAATCGTGAATCTTACATTACCGTTCACACTAGTGTCATACGCCTCATGCAATTCCAACAAAATTCACAGCTGCTTCGAATTCGTTCAGTAGGTCTTATAAGCAGTTTACCTACAACATATGACTAAGACATGCCGTCGCGTTAAGGACGGTGAAAAGGGAAAGCGACATTCTTAAGAGAAACATCCTAGTTGAGGACTGGTGGGTACGAGCACATGGACCACGAGGGTGTGGAAGACATACCCTCTCCTGTTGATCCACAGCCAGTTCTAGAACCATGCCAACACAACTCGGAATCCATTTATATATTATAGAGCTACTATGTGCCAAAGGAAGCCCAATTAGGCTCAGAATTGGTGGAGCTATGGGAGGATGGTAAATCTTCCTCCTCGTCGCTCCAGACAAGCTACCTCCATAGCCCCGCCGATTCTTCGTAAAATTGGACGCCCTCTAGCAGAGAGTAGCTCTATTATATGTAGATGGATCCTGTGTTTTCGTTGGCTTGGTGCTGGAACTAGCTGTGAGCCAGTAAGAACACCACTAGGGGGGTAGAGAATACTCACCCCTTATAGCGATCTACAGCAGTTCAAGCACTGGGCCAACGACAATGCGCAATCCATCTACGTATAGTAGATTTACTCTGTGCTAAAGAGCATCTAATTTTACCAATAATTAGCAGAGCTATGGGGGTAAATAAAAGTCCGCCTGGTTCATATATTCTCACTCATATTTATAACTTCATCAAATGCTTCAAATCTTGTTCAACTGACTTCCAATTTTTTATTGATATATAGCCCTTGGATTTATATATCGCTCTATAGTCTCCGCTTTTTTCTTCATTTGGTAGTTGGTGAGTAATTTGCGATTTCGAATAAATCCCGAGATTTACACTAGTGTATGTGAATTCAGTATGTGTTGTGCACCAATTCCAGTAGGTCATATACGAGGTCGTCCTATAATACATGAGGTCGACACAAGAGGTCGTAAATTAGGGCGAAAACGTGCACAAACTAGTGAAATTGAGTGATGATGGGCATGAATTGCCTTACCCGATGATCCGCTGTATATAAGTTAAGTCTCTCTCCTTCTCTCTTTCTCTGTATCACAGAATCTACACACACGGTTCTCCCCTACGTACTATAGCAACACCCGCTGAAGCCTACAAATGGGTGGCGATCCATATATGCAATACCGGATGTTACGATATAGGGAGAACTTTGTGTATGATGGACTAAGGTAAAGAGAAGCGAAGAGAAAGACTTGAGATATATACAAGAGACATCAGCTCCAGTTACAATGGTTTGTATCAGTTCTGCAATGTCTCAAATCTTATACATTTTCCGTACTAGGGATGACCATTTCGGTTCACGAACTGCGGTTGCTGGTTCACAACATTTACAATCTATCTCACGAACTGGTGAACGTTTGCGAACCGTCTCCTATCATCGACTACATTGGTCTGACATACAAAATTATTTCTGGTTCGCACTCCCGGCTAACGTCCCCTACACCGGGCCCATCCTGCAATGGATGACTCACCAGTACTTCATTATCCTCGAACTTTGGAAAATAGTTTGTATAAATATTGGCTTCAGAATCTACGGAGATCGAGATACTCCTCCTAGCTATTTCTTATTACCGGCATTCTTCGCATTGATCTGTCTCCGCTAACCTAAACCAAGTCTTTGACAGGTCTAGAATTAGGATAGATCCATCTGACATCCATGCTCTCGTCTTAAATTTGAGTACACAATGTGAACTCACATTTTTCTGTAGGAGTGCGCTGGAGGCGACTCGGACACCTCTCTGCATCAATATCGAATCATATCTATGCGATACGGAGTCTGGAGACCATTCGCTAGATATTTGCCGCGGTAGGCTGCATGACGTCTTCACCACCCGACTTCAAAATTTCGCCGCAGAAAGGTCGAGAAAAATTACGATAAGAGGTGGTGCTTCCCTCCAATAGCTGCTGCCTAAGCTTTTGAGCACATGCTGTGAAAGCCGGTACAGAGATTCTCATTTCTTGCATTGGCTATGTGAATTATCAACTACGGGTGAGGATAACTCCCGGGAGACTCACTATAGCTACTGAATTGTACGAGAGTTCCGTTTAGAAATTGCGACCACGTATGCAGTTTCATATGTTGCATATATCCTATCAGTCTTTCCATGCAGCAAATTTGTATCAGGTGCAGATCAACCAATTCAAATGCAGCACAGCGAAGACACATCACACCCACCCCAACTAGGTGTCGTAACTTGATTGGTTCGTTGGTTCACTCTGCAGCTGTAATTATGTTCGCAAATAACAAGTCTTGTGAATATACTAAATCAGTTAAATACGTTGCACTTACATTCAAGAACTGAATATGCAACCTTTAGCTGTAAGCAGCTAAAGCCTGGTTGAGCGCTAAACTCTGCGGATTGGGTACATTTAGCTTAAACGTTTGCTCACTGCAGCTAGAAGCACATTCAACTTCATGTCACCAGACTGGAGTGTCGATCATCGGCAACCCACTCAATATGGCCAGAGTAATATGGTTGGTCCAAAGGAGCATTAGGCTGATAATTCTTTTCACGATCGGGATCATCTGCATGACAACGAAGGTCCTAGATGCACTCTCGAGCACGGCAGTGAACGAATAGATGTATATAAGGAGAAAGAATTTCAAATTATATAGAAGACTGATAGTTGTATATAAAATTACTTCTAAATTCAGAGCCACACTATGTCGAAACCCTCTCTCCGACGTCGTGATTTGATAAAGTCATTTTTTGGCTTCCCCCGAAACCCGGACTTTGATTCAGATCACATGACTCTACCCGTAGATGTTGTCTCTATTAGTGAGGAGCCATTACAAACATCCGGCATTCACGGAGCGGAAGTCGACCTAGAACCCAATTCATCTGACTCGGACAGTCAGAAATCAACAGCGCTTGCTCTGACTGACGAAGGGTGCGAAGGCACTAAGTGTGACTCTGAAGCCGAGTACTCCAGCCCCGAGTCGCTGCCTGACAAGCCCAAATCAACAGATCAAGAGAAGTTACCAGATTGTAATGGCCACGACAGCCTCGGCAACGCCTCTGGGAATTTTGCGGAAGAGGAGGATGAGGATGACTTTATTCCCCAAGAGAAGGTACCCAAAGAATGTCTAGAAAGCAGATGTAGGGGTGTTCAAGACCCCAATACTTTTTGGTGCAACCTTTGCCGCATTACGGTTTGTTCCGAATGCTGGGGTCTTCAGACAGCGCATACGACTAAGGACGCGAAACGACACAAACAAATAAAGCCTCAGGATCAGGACATGCTTCATCAAATTTTGCGTAACGAAAAAAAGGGAGAATACGACATGCTTGATTATAGTTCTAAATGGTTCGGTGTGAAAGTTCGCGGAAAGAGCGTTTCACTTACCACAACAAGCCGATACCGTGAGCTGTCAATGAATACCGAATTTGGATCTGAGCAATATCCGGCCTTGATATCTTTTGTTGGAGAAACTGGAGCGGGAAAGAGTACGCTGATCAGCGCCCTATCAAAGGTAGTTAGTGGCCCTTCCACTGAATGTTGCTTGTAAATAACATTTCTTAGATAGCTATCAGAGACAGCGAAGACCCCGAGAAGTCCACACTGCTGTTACCTCTGCTTGGAAATCAAGGAAATCCAGATGTTCCAACTAGCGCTGATGTGCATTTGTTCCCGGACCCATTGACATCGAATAGCAGAAGGCCTTATTTGTATGCCGATTGTGAAGGCCTGGAAGGCGGAACTGGTGACCCGATTGTGACGATAAAGGAATCCCGGTTACGAAAGAAATTCGACAGGATTGGTTACAAAAGCCAGAGATTCCAAGAACTCAAGATCAAGTGGGCAAAGGGTGATCAAGCATGTCGTGGATGGATGGTGAACCATCTTTATCCTCGTGTCCTATTTACTTTTAGTGATGTGGTGTGCTATGTGACCAGAAACTTCCGGTACGCTAGTTTACGTTCTTCAGTATTCATACTCAGTTACTGATTAGGAATAGTACCATCGAAGTTGTCATAAGTCGACTAATAGGTTGGGCGGATACAGCGTTACAGAAATCTATAAATCAGCCAATGCTTCCATATGCCATCATTGTGGTGAATGCTCTAGAGAATGTATGTATTAGAATTCGGGTCTTCTATCGGTAAGCAAACTTACAGCTTTCTTCAAGTCGGCAGGGGAAAATAACGAACGGTTCAAAAGTACCCTGACGGATTCACTACTTTCTAAGCATGCGAAACGTATCACTACCGACCCCACGCTTTTTAAGCTAGTCACGGAGTGGGGCAAACGAGGGAGAAGAATCGAAACTCTCCACGAACTCATCTTGTGTTACTAGTCGTATAAGAATAGTCTGCATCCCTCATATGAACTCTAACAGCCCAGCCAATGTGCTCATCGACCTGTATGAGAAGCTATATGAGGAGATAAAAGAAGCATCGATCAAGACCGAAGCATTGAGACACGAAGCTGAGCTCCTTATGAATAGTGCGGATCTAGATCTGTACTTCGGCTACGCATTTGATCATTTCTCGACCAAACCGAGTGTTCCGTTCAATTTCCTCAATGCGGCACTTGATCACAACCCGGTTCGAGCGACATACAAAACACATATCACACGTGCTGCTTCAATCATCACTGGAGGTCAAGGACAATCTCAACGTTTCAAAACCGTTGCACAGGTGTTTGACGCACTAACAACACTGATTTCGTCAAGTATACTGCTTGACGTTTGTAGAAAAGGCATTCCTCAAAAAAGTGCTCGCCCAGCCCCAACTGCAAAACAAATGTATGCTAACAGAGGTTAAAGATAGTGCCGCAACTGATGTTATTAAAAGGTACACGCAATCTTGTGAAGATGCTTACAAAGATTTCTGTCAACATCACTGGCGCTACAGCTACACGGACAAGAAGACCGGCCGCCGTTGTGAAAATGTTGCCAGCAAACACCTGAAAGGCCATCAGCTTGAAAATGGAAAGATTGTTGCTGTTGGGAATTATGTTAGGACTGATGATATCGATCCAGATACAAATCTTCCAGCTCTCATACGAGCGATTCTGTCTGAGTACAAGCGTCTCTCGCAGCGTTGCAATGGCGATAAGAGCGTCGGGATTTCTGAAGCGGTTAAGCTCCACCGGGAGATATTAGGACACCATCTTTACCTCAAGATATGGAATGGTTCAAAGGTTCCAGGTTCGTCATCACCAGTGGCCACGGCTAGCCACAGCACTTGCCTTAGCTGTTTGTTTTCTACACCAGGTATTGTAGGGCCATGCGGCCACGTTCTTTGCGACGCCTGCGTGGAAGACTTCTCCGAACATGATGGAGATTTCCGCACCGTACGCTGTCCGCTTTGTGGCATTACTAGTTCTGGGAAATCGAATGAGCGGGATACCTGGACTCTTAAAACGGATCCTCTATGGGTGGCGCCGCGTGTCTTGTCACTGGACGGGTATGTTGCTAGAGCAGCTTCCGTGCTAATTCAACATTACTCATCTTTTATAACTAGGGGTGGCGTTAGGTCGATAATTCAATTGAAGATTTTATCTTTGCTAGAAACAGATATTGACTTGGGTCTACCAATACAAGAGTTTTTCGACTTAATTATAGGCACAAGGTATAACAACACCTATCAGCGATGGACTTCCTGCTAAGCTTTAGGGCAGTGCTGGCGGTATTGTTGCCCTCGGACTCGGAGTAAGTCAACTGTCGGTGGAGGATTGCAGCAAAATGTTCGAAGAATTCGCCAAAAAAGCGTTTACAAAGCGAAGAGGGTGTGATTTACCTGGTATTAAATACCTTGTTGAGGCGGTAAATGAAAGTCGGTATGAGACCACCGGACTGAACGCAGTTTTAAAAGAGTCGTTTGGGGAAGGGAGAATTTTTGGAGAGGCAAGCGACTTAAGTGCCAGGAAAGAATCGAAAGTTGGGGTCACTATGACGTCGTCTGCGGGACATCCCTATTTAGCTACAAATTTTAACCGCCCGATGTATGAGAAACGTATGTCTCCCGTCTAATTATTGAAGACAACGTTCTAGAGCTGACCAGCATAGTAATGGGATATGAATTCTTACGGGCAGAAACGAAAAGCAAGGAATTAAAGGTCTGGGAAGCGTAAGTCCCCAGCTCGGCCATATTTAGAGGGTTGATGACAGATCTAATGTATGACTAGAGCACGTGCCACAACTGCGGCACCCAGATATTTCAAACCGTTTCACCACCAAGCCAGCGGCCACATTTTTGCAGACGGCGCATTAACATTCAACAATCCCGTACAAATTGCATATAACGAAAGCAAACTACTCTGGTCGGACCATCTACACCCGGATATTCTTCTATCAATCGGTACGGGATCAGTACGAGAACCAGAGCTCCAACCGGAACCGACACTAGAGGGAGAAAGTCGGAGTGCTTGGAGATATCTGCATCGACTAAAGGTCATTGTTACACACCATACTGAGCATTTCATGAATTCTCAGAAGGCATGGGACAACTTTTACGCGAAGCAGCTTGATGGTGCACGAGACCTACTCGACAGAGACAGAGAACTGAAATATCGCCGTCTGAACGTCGATTTCACGGATCAAGTCCCTAAACTTCACGAACACGAGCAGTTGCCTCTCTTGCAGTCGGAAGCAAGGAGTTTCTGTGAGAAAAACCAAACCCTCATCAGAGATACGGCTTCCCAGCTGGTTGCTTCTCTATTCTACCTGAGGGTTGAAAAATGTGCCCGAGTGCAGCCGGACTTCCAATGCAATGGTATGTCCAAGATCTTAAAGCGATATTATAAACTAACAAGGTAAGGTATTATCCAGTGTCGACTCAAAGCTGGCTCAAAGCCGCTGCAACGACTTTATACAAAATTGCGAAATGCACAGGAAGATTCTTCCGATAGATCCGCCTTCACTGTCGATATTGGTGATGACCCCCAATTCTACAATCTCGATAGGCTTAGCGAAACAACTGGTAATCCCTTCGAACTTCCTATCGAGTTCAAAGTTCGCTCAATTGATGAACCCATACGTATCTACATCTCCTACGGCCAACGGGACGGAAACACTCCGTTGATTAGTGGATTCCCTACTACTTTTCGCCAGCTAACTACGCTCAAGCTCAAAGAACGGTACCACGGGCGTAAGACATGTCTTCCACTTGCTGAAGTGGCATATTCTGCAAAGGAGGATTTAGCCGTTAAGGTAGATCCAGGTGTATCATCTAGGGACGACGTTTGAATGAATATGTAGTTTCATTATTTACCTGTTATAGTACACAGTGTATTGAGTTCATTTAACAGCCGTGCATGTGTAAGCACTTGTTACTGTTTAGACGTACGGATACGGGCTTATAGCATACAGCGCGCTTACAAGCCCGCAGGTCTACGGTATATATGAACGTAAAAGCTCCTACTATAGAGATACAATCAACGATCTTCACTAAAAAGTAACAGGTTATGAGCCCGCGGTCGCTACCATCTCAAATTTATTTATATCTCATGATGTACAAGAGCCTCCACAACCCTAACCATGCCACGAATGACCTGACTAAAACCACTTAAAACTTGACTTTTATCGGTAACGCTGGCCCCAGTTATCGCCCGCAGTCGCCCTGATCGGGCCCTGGTCTGGCGGTATGTTGTGCGGAGTTGATGATGATTCTGAGGCTTATATGACGGGTGATGGGCCGTTTCCACTTCTGGTGACGTAAGAGAGAAACTTGAACTCAGAAGATTCACGTGACAAATATTGAAGTTGACGGTGCAAAGTAGACCGACATGACGCACAAATTTCCTAGACCGCCTCAAACGTCATTCTCACCTCAGCCAGTGGTGACTTCCACAGCACAGAAACCATTAATCTTACGTCAGCCACATAGGTGTAGTGGTAAAACTGCGGATTGGAAAAATTCTCTCGTGACCAGATTTCTAGCTTAGCTTGCAAGCTCGCTCGGCCGCAAAATTTATTTTCGTAGCCTGGGTACCAGATAAAAAGGGAAGACCCCGGCAGAGAATGCAATCGATTTTGGAGGCTGTTCAGCTCTTGTGGGGAGATAAGTAGTCAAGGTGCCAAGTGGCTGGGCGCGTGGGGTGACCCTGCAGCTGTCAACGGGGATCAATCCCAGTTGTGCCTTGCATCTTGCGCGAGCGGGAAGATCGACAGATAGCCGATGTGTACCGGGCGCAGGGAACATTCTCGCATCGAGGCCTCAGGTGGCCCTGGAAAAAAAATAGTCGACTTATTATTGGTTACCTGTTATTTTCACGATAAGAGCATACGCAACCAAGGCGCTAGTGCTACGGAAGGTCAAGGTTCTGGATTTGCTTTTTTGGAGGTTTGGACCGAATCATACTTTCGACCTTTCGACCTGCCCCAATAATCCCAGCCAATTCACCTAGTTATCACAGGTCATCTGAATAGTGCAACTATTAACTATGATTCAACGACAATTCCTGCTAAAGTACCTATCGCGCGTGCACACCTAATGGTGCGACATGGGAATAATAACTCACGGGAGTTTATAATCAGATATGCATTCCTTACGAGGTCTCGGCACACTGCGCACAATGAATTGTACCACCTCTTCCACGTAAATCTAGGAAAAAGAAACTTATACGCTAACCCACCGCTTATTAGCAGCAACATAATCTCTATTAGTGGCGCAAACTTTCTCCCGAGCCCTCCGATACCGGTAAAAAAAACCCCCCAGGTCTCTTTAGCATGGAATCCCAGAATCTGGCCCTGCTCTGATTCAAGAATGACTGCCTGTCACCATACCCGGTGTACTTTATAATATGAGCTACTTAACTAAGTCAAAATATATCATTTTGCATAGCTCATCGATATCTTATCTACCTACCTACTTACTTCAGTTCGCCAACTTTAAGTGCACAGCGCAGGAGGAATACGATTCCTATATCGCTTCTAATTTTTCTTAACAGTTTGGAGTATTCAATACTGTTCGATAAATTCTTGTACATGCAGCACAAAACTCGCATTATCATCCCATGGTAAATTGTCCACAAAATCTCCTTTTGGAAAGTGACAATGATAAATACCAACCACTGTAGCTTAAGTAACACTGCGAGTTATAAAAAATTTATCGTAACTCACGACGAAAGGGGCCAACAAAAAATTCTTAGGCACGTTATTATATCCTAAATTGTTTTGTAGATGGTCAATGATTCTCCATCGCAGTTTGGAATTTATTTGATTCTCTTTGGAAAGGCTCAGAATGTGTGACCAATTTTGAACCTTTTCGGAGGTTCCGAAATATTCCGAAATGTCGTCACAAATTATAAATCAGACGGATCTCCCAGTTTGTCATTGTTGTTGTCATGCTTCTAAAGAATGAACGCAAATATCTGCGCACTGGACACAGCGAGGCCCGGTTTGATCACTCCAAAGATGGTCTTAAGGCGGTGTTAACATTGGGAGCTCAGTTCTTGCGTAACCGTGAAAGACAACGTCTGCAAGAGTGCGTCTCTGTTCTTTGTTGCTAGGCTACTCATGACATCAGTGATCAGCGCAAACTAAGCACATGTTATTGAGTTCGCAAGTATGTGTATGTAAGCCAGCCGCAATACCCACTGCAAAGGTACGCCAGACGTCACCATCTCACGCGGTCCCTTTTTGCACAGTAGAGTCGTGACTCTTTTCTGTCTATCTCGAAGTTTCTCGTTGCTACTTCTAAATTGCAGCCTAAACAAGTTAACAAAATAAAAGAACGCAGTGCAATTTGGTATATGTGGCTATGTTGACAACCATTACTTATATGGACTATTCTCCCCTCTTTCAGCATACTTCTCCTGACAACCATTTCGATCGACATAAACCTCAATCTAACAAGCAATTTATACTTCGCCTTCCCCGATTTCAATTCTAAATCTTCTAGTCAGAATTAACCTACGTAGTCAATCACAAAATGTCCCTAGCCAACGCCAACGCCAACCAGGCGCCCAAAAACCAGGGCACCACGACCCAGCCGCCTAAACATAGGCGCAGAAACCGGATCCGGAAATACGTTGTGCATGAAGTACGCTCCGTATTCCCGGCACGTGCAGCACCAGCATCGCCCGCCGAAATGCCTCCACCCACGGTCTATACAGGTAGAGAACCTATAGTATGAAACCAAAAGCCCTATGCTGACCACGGCACTGTTTCCCCAGAGGCGCAACGTTTCCATTGCGGCCGTGCCGAAGTTGGGCTAGCCATCCTCCGTGTGGCAATGTTCGTAGTAGCCATAGTAGGGCTATGCGATTAATAATTTTAGTGTATGTATGGCGCTGTGCTAGAGATTTAGAACTGCAACTAACGTTGGAAAGGTAGTTTGGTGCCGTTAAACGATGTGTTGCTCTTCAATAGGGAGTCTATTACATATCTAGTAGTGGCAAGGGACTCAGAAAAGGAGTGACTCAAGAGTGGCGAAGCATCAATGTTTTCTCCCATAATTCTCTGTATATAAATCGAGTCTTTCTCCTCTCCTACTCTTCACTGTATCATAGAATCAACACACGGTTCACCTCTAAGTACTATAGCAACAGAGTCATTTGCTACTGATTTGGAGTATAATGTCAGTCTGTTGAGGAATTGAATGTTTCAAAATATCCTTCTTGAATTCCACTCGCTACATCCAAACACACTTGTCTCCACTTCTTTATGTGGGACAGCGCGTCGCACACCCAAGACGCTACCCAAAACTTACATCTTTCCATTTTAGGTCACTCGACATCACCCGACACCATTAGCAAGTGCACCTGGCCGTTGAAGATTGCGGTAGGGCGGGTTTCGAGTGCGGTCATCACGTGGCATTGGGTTAGGGTTGAGCGGCGGAACCGCAGTCACTCTACTTCTTGTGTACGTGTCAAATAGATGCATAGACAAGTCAATATACGCATCACCAATTTGGCAGCTGCGCCATAAGTCGACGTACGCTTCCCTCTGCGCCATGATTGGTCCAACAATTGCATAGGTCCCTCTTTAAGTGTTTCGATAGAAGCTTAAGGCAGCTCATAGTGGCCTTTTCCTTGTGTACCCAGAACTGAGCATCCAAGCATCTTTGCTCGTCAAGAAGAAAGTCCCGGAAAGGAGGGTGGAGCAACCGGACTGGAAGCCCTTGGTTCATTGGAATGTCCAGGATGCAATTTCGACGACGGATTCTCTGACGCACAGTTCTTTGTTGAATATCAATCAGTCTTGCTAGCATCGGAACAGGAAGGGTGTCGAATAAGATAACAATAAATCCAACAACCAATTCGAATTCGCCACTTAACTTCTCTCGTTCGTGCATGTGCTGATCCCCCGGAATTATTGAGTACTTCAAAATTGTGGTGTACTTCTCATTAAGCATTCCCGTCCGTGACTGACCAACATAATCATCTTCAAGAATCAAAGAGAGCCTGTTAACTGGATCCCAGGATTGTTTTCAGATGAAGCGACATGGGGTCGAAGCATAAATCAACAGCCCTCTGACAGACCAGCTTCATTGTACCTTCACCAAGCCATCCTTTAGAGATATCATCATTCTCGCTCCGGATATTTTCTAGTTCATGTTGGAGTACAATCAGACCTCCCAACGGCTGAACCAGTGCACTGCTTGTAAAGAGTTAACCAGTGCGGTATGTAGTTAGTTCTTGGCAGTGCAGTGCAGTTGGTGGAGGCTCACAGTGCAGTGCAGTGCAGTTTGTAAGTTCAAAATCCACTGGTTCACTGCTGGTTAGTTAGTTTCCCACTCATTACCCATTGCACTTCTTGTTGACACAGGATTTTGCCTGAAAGATCAACGATTTTCCAGACGACTGGCCAAGCTGTTAGAATGTACTGGAGAGAGGTTGCTAATAATCTGAGTCACAATGTAGACTCATGTAAAGTTGGTCACTCGCCACTTGCATACCCACTGGTTGATGTGTAATGTATGTTCGCAATGGTTTCTCCGTAGAATCTCAAGATTTTCACTCAAGGTTTAGGATCTTGATGGCTTTCCTTGAGTAAGGAAGATATTTTGAAAGAAATAGGCTATGTACAGCATGGGCAAGAGTTAGAGCTGGCGAAGAAAAATTCGTGGCAGTACTGTACACTGGTTCGAACCAGTTAAGATAGTTGAACCGAATATATACAGTTGAACCAGTTGTCAACCAGTTCATTGCACTAGTTTAGCATGCAGTGCAGTTTGAACAATTAAGTAGTTGGTACAGTGCAGTTTCCCCGCGGAAACCCAACTGGTTTCCACCGTTGGGAGGTCTGAGTACAATAGATATATCATGCTGGATAATAGATTGGGAGATATTATGGACAACAACATCTTGATGTGGAGTCTCGGGAATGTGAAGGAAGCCGCAACGAATCGAGGTTTCCGGTCTGCTAGTTATTAAAACTCGTAACTGAATAGTGTTTAGCTTTTTCGCCTGTCTTCCAGGTTGCCTTTGGTTATCAAATTGGATTTGGGGCCAAGTCAGATAAAAATAAATGTCATATGTGGCTACAGAGAAGTGACAAATGTCTCGAGGATCTAAAAGTTGAAAAAGGAGTAGTGCGACCTACTCTTTGGAAGAGTGGGAGGATGCGCAGTTTCAGCGGAATTGTTCCAGTCAACCTTATTCACCAATATCAAGCATGGGAGTTCCCCAAATTAGTGCAAGACCGGAAACAATGTCAGAGGGAAACTAGTGATATGACCCAAGAGTTTAGAGAGTTCGATTTTATCCCTTTGCCGGTAGCGGGCCGACAAAAGGGCCTGCTTTCGCGTGTGCTGCGCCTTGTCGCTTACTACAGCACAGCCACCCACTTAACCCCCCCCGTAGAGTATTATGAATTGAAATACAACTAGTAGAAGCTTCTATTTCTGAATTCTTGTGACAGTGTGGTAAATTCTGGGGTGTTGAGTTCCATATAAATAGCAGTACTGTAGAAATTATGAGAGTACCATCCTCCAGCCCAGTGGCAACCACCTTCCCACTTCCCATCTACCACACCACAACAACCATGAGCAGAGAAGCCATCAGACCACCGGGAAAAATGACCATGCGCGACGCGCAGTTCATAGGGAGCGAATCGATATTTCTTTCAGAGTCCCAGGATAGCGAGTACCCTTGTATTTGTTGCGGCAAGAATTGACTGTTTGAAATAGGTCATTAAGCAGCAAGTCGAGGTATCTAGCTCCGCTATAAAATGTGGTGGATAAGCTTTCTAAGTAAGCGCAGTAGATGCTCGGGTATGGGCATAAAATCGGACACGGGTCTGGGATAAAATTAAGCAGCTGCGGTTAGCTGAAATAAAGGATTTGTATAGGAGCATTGACCACCAACAAGATCGTATTTCCATCCTTTTTGTCTCTCAGCACCCACGTGGATCTTAAGTACAAATCTCACTTATCGTGCACGTACGAGTAGAACTAGTGCCGGTTATATATAGATCCGGCTAATTTAGTAGCGTAGAATGATATGAGATCTTAGATAAACCGAAAGCGTATCTTCACTTCAACACCCACACACTATAGTATTCCACACTAGTGTATCCCGAATTCAAACAGTACCCACTGGGTTTTCTTCTGTCGCAGCAAGCGATTAGTTCGGCCCAGTTACTGTAGCGAGCGCGAAGCTTCGGACGTTATGTTTCGCAGCGCCGTATGGCAGCAATAACCACCAATTTTTGTCAGTCACAGCCAGGCCACCCGGGACTTACTGTATTTGAATCTTCTTTCCTCATTCAGGGAGAAGCCGGGAATGATGTCGCATTTCAAACAAAGAAACCGAACACTCTCTGGCGCGATTTATAAGTTTGTTTGTTTCATTATAAAGAATCATCTGTCGGCTATGCAATATCCAACTGCTACAGCGAGGGCCAAACATTTCTATATCCCCTTACATACAACATCCCCACCGTTGAATCCGCAGCGGTTCAATGTGTCTCACTTCCGACCGCATTGACACCGTGAATGGTGTAGCACAAATAGACCGTCAGTCTTTGTGAGGCTGAAGGGCTGATGGATTTATGACAGTCAACCGTGGTACTCAGCCGGCTATAGAAAAAGTAAGTGCGTACACGTACGTACATAGATTATCGTATATAGGGTTTTGTCACTGGTATACGTATCCAATCGATCACTTTCAGCACCGAGGATACGTTTTCAGTAAGTTACAAATTGTGAATTTTGGCAACAAAGGCGGCTTCGGCGACTAACCGAGATGTCTGGGGCATGGTATGGAAAGACCAACACAGCCGGCAGCTTCGACAAAGTCACGATGGCGTAACGAGTTTTAAAACCGATATGGCAGATGGTGATTGACCGCCAGCGTCGCATGCAATGATCCCCGTCCGCAATGCGACTGGAATATATGGCTGCTGTAGTACTCAAGAATACAGGAGCACAGATCCCTCTAAGTAACCTGCAATTATACTCTTCTAATGTTTAGGGTCTGATACATAATTAAGTGTTCCTAAGCGGCCCGGCCAGCCAGCCAGCTTTTTAGTGGCCTCCATTCCCAAAGCCTGCGCTAACAGCCGCCGGCCAGAAAAGCCTGCATTGGCCTTCATTGGGGTGTAGATATCGCATCCATATGACCCAGCAGATCGCTCGGATCTCGTGATACCGTATTCAACAACTTACCTCAACTTGCAGGCCGGCCGGAATAACCCGCATGCCCGGTCCGGCTATCATTTGAAAGCCTGTAGGCCGGTCCAGCCCTCATTTAAAAGCCACCGCTAACACCAGCTAAGCCCGGCCTGGCTGCTTAGGAATCCTGGATACATTTAAGTGGCCGAAAATGTATCTTAGTGTCGCCTTACATATCCTAATGCATCTAGCTAAGATATGTGTCAGTACAATGTATCTCCAATAAATTTCACTAGAATACATCTTCAAAATGTATTTCATCTAAAGTTGGGGATAAGAATCATCAGATTACATCAGGGGAAGGTAACATTCCGAATCCTAGACACCATCACCATCAAGCAGAGTTATTAACTCATGTTCACTCAATTACATAGCTACATACGTTCACATGGCTTTACGGCGAGACTAACAAATGAAGAGCATTACAATTGTAAGAGGCAAATGTAATTTTCCCATGACTAGAACTCCCATTACTGGTGATTCCCGCTGCTTTCTAAAACTCAACACCAGTAATAACATCTCGCGATGCTTTTGAGTATTCCACATGCTTTGAGTCCATTGTTTTAATGTATCAGCTTGGGTATGTATCCTAGGAATGTACCAGAGAATGTACCACCGTGGTTACTTATCCAGCAAATGTACCAGAAATGTACTAACAGCGGGGATTCGTATTTCTAAACACGTTCCCGAAATTTGTATGAAGATGTATGGGAAAATTTATCAGTAGATACATTTACGGGTATGTTAGAGCCTGAACTGTATTAGCAAGAAAGGCATTTATGATATTTGACCGAGTGATGGCCTCATGATGCGAATGGCGAGCCGCTTACCGAGCGAGTAGACCCAACTGACTGTGGACCTCAATGACAGCATACGCCCGCTCTTCCACAAGTTATTATCAATTCGTTCCTTAATGCAGACTTTTCCAGCCTTAGCTTTCTTCAAAAGTTCGGAATTTATCCGTTACTTTAACGGACAGCAATTTAACCTCTCACGTAGTACAGATTCGGCTACCGAAGTGATCGCTTTATCCCTGCCAAATTACGTTGTCTATATAGATTAACTCGGGTCAGTGTGCAATAAGCGAGAGTTTAGCTTCCGCTAGCGTGAAAAGCTTATCATCACTTCAATACCTACATGCACGGTCAGGGTTGTCTCAGTAGAGAGAGACTTTCACTGGTGAGGTGGAGATGTTGAGATGATCATGGAGATGAGATTGATTGGACGATATGGACCTAGATTAGATGGCGCAGGTTCCTTGCCGCGGATATGTGCCGTGGACAAGCTCAGAGGGGAGTTGTTGTTGCTGTTTATTCATACTGTATTCACTCTTACTTGAGTATGACAGAACCTAATAACCCCTCCGCCTCCGGGCGAGCCGGCTAGATGGCGGAGCGCTCAGAGGGGAGTTCATCATCACTTCTCCCTCCATACGCCATAGGTCACTCTTCTTAGGCCTGTCTACAATTTCTGAGATACTGTTGTAGCAGCAATCGCGAATCCCACACTAGCGCCTACTCCAGCGCCACCCGCCCCATTCAATTCCAACGAAACTCACCGCTACGCCGTATCCGTTGAGTAGGGAGCTACTACTTACGTCCACATTATGAGATAATTATATTGTAAAGCGCTCAACAAACTTATGTTGGTTAATTGAGCCGACACAAAGTTCATTGCTTCGAATGCATTGTTAGTATTGAATGCTAACGATCTGATTGAAGACCAATCTGCTGCTAGTGCATATGCAATACCCGCAAGCAACTTGAAGTGGGAAGGCCTCTGACCTGAAGGCAGTTGTAGATTGTGACGATTCGGTGGAGAGATTAGATGTGAGAGATTAGATGGCCAATAATATTGCATAGATAAGATAATCAATTAGATTTCAGTACTCGATAAATACAACCATAGGGATTTAATAGAGGCAGCCAGGTCTGGAATTGTGCGAAACCTGGATGAGCGAGACTTCATCTCTAATTTTAACTACATATCTTCTGCATATCGTATCTAAAGATAAAAGTTTTAGCCACAATGTGGCGGTCGGCTACTTAATGGATGTGCACTCAGATGTCCGTACAACTACTACAACATCTTGCCGACCAACCGAATTTTTGACAACGGCCATATGGATACATTCATTCGATCCTCGAAAGGCAAACAATAATTGAACAAAGCTTCCTCGCCATTATACCCCATTTAACCATTGTAAAGCATAAGACTAGCTCGGTAGATTTCAGAGATCAGGAGCGGTGGATTCCCTTATCTAGGCCGGGCGGAGGCTGCCACACGAAGACGTCCTCGATTAGCCCTAATTCAGCGGAAGATGACCACAGTCAACCAGAAGACGCAGGTTGTAACTACCAACCCAGCCCGGAGACACGCACGGCGACCGCGTGAAGGAGTACTGGAGGATATTAGTCATCGCTGTCTGTGTCGATGTTAATGCTACTAATGGGTTGATTGGTTATTTGGATTATTGTGCAGATCGCAGCCTTGGTCATGTTGTGGATATATTTTAACGTGAGTCTTTGATGATAATGAGACGCACGAACAAAATTTATTGAAATTCGCTCTTCGAACCCCCCTGGATATGCAATTCGCCAATCTCGTCCGAATGTAGTATTAACGCTACCTCAACACACCGGAAGCGACTATGCCGTATTTTGTGTGTATTCATTCATATGTATAGCAATAAGTCAGCCATATTTAACGCACTAGATTCACCTATGCCAATATCTACGCCAATTATACACTTTTTAGTAGCGCCCTCCACCAAAACATGAACCATATCAACATATTCCCATAAAACTTAAATACTAATCCACCGCTTAACTGCTTCAACCCTAATACTAGCATTGGCATTGAGTCTCTCCTTGAACCTCTCGGCTCCGGCAACAAATCTTCCCCAGAGTTCGGACACGTGATCAACACAGTCCGCTAATCTACCTTTCGCCGTTTGTTCGTCGCTCCGCTGCAACTATCATTGTCAACCGAGTGAAGGTAAATTCAGAGGACAACTCACCTTCACCTTCCCATGATATTTTAGCACTAGAGTCAAGATGGCCACAAAGAGAGCTCCAGCGCCGATGACGACAGTTACCACTGTGGCCGAGTTCCACGGCGAAGATTGGAGCGTTATGTTGGTGCTAGGCTGCGGCGGAATCGTTGTAACAATTGTGTTAGCAGCGGTGTGGCTTGAGATACTGCGTAGGTTAGAAATTGTGGCGACTGTGGCTCGCCGCCGCCGCACGTAATGTGATACTGCACGAAGTTCAGTATGAACCTGCACAATTATGATTTGGTTTACCATTCGCCTTCGATTGTCGCCGGGTATGTTCTGTAAATGCTCTCGGTGTCTCTTTTGCCATGTTCTTCCCTGCGAAACTGTAAATGAAGTGCAATTAGAGAGTAACCAACAAATTGGTTGACAGATAGCGTAGTGCACGGACGTTTTTCAGGGGTCAGACGTATTTAATGGTTATATAATCAGGCAATGGGAGGCAATGGTCTGAAGAGATGATGATAGACTATGGTATGTTAGAAATGGAGAATCTCAACTCTTGGGGTTCATATAGTCTGCGAATGGTGAAGATGATTAGATGAGAATGTGACAGCAGGACCAAAGGCAGAATTCGATAACAGAAGGACGTACGCAGCTAACTACAGACAGATAGACAGCAGCAGCGAAGCAGCAGCAGTAAAGCAGAACACAAAAATAATGTCTCACGGGTGAACAGTTGCGTCGAACTAAGAAACCTACGCTAACTGGCCAGTCTACAATGCACAAAACCCTCTTCCGTCAACTAATCGACTTAAAAAAGGAGGGATGCGAACGCGAACTTTCTTCAGAAGTTCCAGGCTCGTTTAAGAAAATCCATGTGCTAAACGTCAAGAAATTAGACGAATGTGTTGTAGTGCCGTCGAATAGAATCCAGGTACCAAAGGTTAAGAAGAAAGAAAGTGTGGTGGTGCGGTCGAATAAGATCCATGGGCCGTTAAGACAACTTCGTACTGTCGAATAAAATCCATGTGCCTGAGGTTAGGAAGAAGAAAATGTGGTGGTGCTGTCGAATAATATCCATGTGCCAAATGTTAAGAAGAAGAAATCATAATATCAGTGTTCCTAAGCGGCCAGGCCCGGCCGGCCTGCATGAAGCCTGGCCTGGCCGCCGCCAAGCCAAGCCTCCAAAATCGCGGCAGGGCCGGGCCGGAACATTGAATCATCCCGTCAAATAAGATTCATATGCTAGAGGTTAAGAAGAAGAAAGTCAGTGTGGTGGTGCCTTTGAATAAAAAGTAAAGAAGAAAGTGAGTGTGTGGTGCCGTCGAATAAAATCCATGTCCCAGAAGTTAAGAAGAAGAAAGTGTGGGGGTGCCGTCGAATAAAATCCACAGAACCACTCGAAGCGCCCCATTTTCCGGAAAAATAAATCATGAGATTTAGGATTTCGGTCTCCAACTGGATACGAGACAAGGCTGAATGCATGATCCCATTGATTTCGCCTATGGGGATCGTCTCTTCTCTACTCCGACTCGGGTTTTACTCTTATACTGACTGCCTCCTTGATATCGCCGTAGCCTCCCAATATTGGGGTATACATGTACAGGATTCTCATATATCATGTTCAGATTGGAAGACTTTTTCTATTGTTGGCAAGTGAAACTGCAGGCTACGCGTGGCGAACGTTTTGCATGGACAGCTGGTAGAATTGGCAGCAAACGCCTAACGTGGTACAGCGCATCAACTCGATGCCAAGTCGATAGCAGTATCGAATTCTGACGGGTTTGAAAAAGTACATGGCAGAAACTAAGCAAAGGACTTTCACTCAGAATAGGCTTCTGAATGACTTCGGAGTGCTTCAGGAAGGCTTTAAGGATTTATTATTAGAGACTACATGCGACAATCAAATCCAAATTTCTCATTCAAGAATTCTCACTGATATAGCCAATTATCGGTGTGATCGACTGTAGGTCTATCAGCTTGTGTGCAGAAGAGAGTGTGAATTCTCGCTTAGACTTGCTCTGGGCCCACACTGTCTATTGCGAATGTCACGAAACCCTCTTCTGTCAATTAAAGGGCTTAAAAGGGAGGGATGCAGGCACGTTCTTTGCCATCTGCAACGCACGACACCCTCTTCCGCCAATTAAACTACTATAAAAAGGGAGAGATGCGGACACGATAAGATTTTTTGATTTTACAGCCTGGTTACCTTGTGTGCTCTAGGAGAAAACGTCTCAGTGCAAACGCCGAGTCCAGAAATCAGCGCTAACTTGCCCAATAATTCCGACGATCAAGAGTTGGACACTTTATAGTTACACCCAGCCCAATAATCGATGCTTCTCACGTCCCCATCATCTTGTCGATACTGTTCAACGTCTGCGGGGCTGCAAAGGTAGTTAGGGATCAGAATGTCTAAGTCCTTTTTTGGTAGCCACTTGCTCACAGTTGCTTCCGTGAGGAGGCTGTGAGAAGGATCCCTATTTACAAGCAAGCACTATATACAGTCGCGGAACGAAAGTGAGTGGCCACTTGCAAACGATGATCTCACACAACAAAATTATGGTACAAAACAGCACCACTTTACATTATTTGATTATACGCTCTCCTCCTTTATCAATTACACTCTTAATGTGCTTTGGCATGTTATTGTCATATCATAGATATTTTGCCACTCTATAAACTTTCACTCTTCCTTTGCTGCCATTTTGTGTTAGGGTCAGCACTCACAAGTGGTCACTCACTTTCTTACCACGACTGTACACATACCAGTAATACAGCGCGTGCATTCGGACGTATACTCCCCGTACATGGGTTTTGAAGTTCTGTAATCAGAAACGCTAGGTGTCAACAGCGCCAGCCGCACCCCGGGTTTTTAATTCAATGTCATACCATGGTCAGGGCTGGGCATCTGTCGGGGATGGGGTCAGAGTACGCTGAGAAATTATTCGGGCCTGGTTGAGAGAAGTATTTCATATTAACTAAAGATTGTCGTCAAAATAATAATACTTTCTCTAGTTCCCAATTTGTCTAGCCACGAACTCACAAGCTCGCATGTGGCTAGCAATTTATTTTGTCATCACACTAGGCACGAGAGAAAATGATACTTGGTAATGATATTCTTGATCAATCAACATGAACAGCCCTGTTTATCAGTCAAAACTAATTTTTTATCCTGTACGACCGCAAAACAAGTGCTTTCCACCCAAACTAGACCACAGACCAGCGCATATTATCGCAACCTTATACCGACAAATCGTTACCCCCTTTCAGATAGCTTTCGTATCAGACCCATTCCACAGGGCTTCGTATGCATTCCGTGTGTTTGCTCCGCATATACCGTTCACTGTCAGCGCCGCCGGGGAAGAAACAGCTGTGAATCACCAATTCAGCTGCATAGTTGTCATCCACTCTGCCTTTAACAGTTCACCATACCTCCCGGTAGCAGCCAAACCGTACTAAGCAGCCCGTCCGGCCGAAACGCAATTGTCCCCGCCTCACCACCCTATATTACATGAAGACAGCTAGCGGAAAATCCAAGGCCGGAAGGAGCACGTTAACCAACGGCTAGCCGTGGCGAGAATATCGCGTAGCGAAGCAATTCTCTCCGTCTTGAAAACCATCTATCAGTTCATTGTCGATATATACAGTATTACCGGCTCCACGCAGAGGTCATTTGAGCGGCACAGCAAGGCGACAGGGTTCACCACCCATACTCTTGCAATCCATTGACTGGTACTCAACACATTCAGAATGGATGTTACTAAGTCGCAATGCGGAGATCCTCATACGGGTGACCCCAGTAGCTCTCACTTCAGAAAGAAAACCGGTCGGAACACTGTATCTCATGTCCAGGTCACAACAAAACGCACAACGTAAACCGGCTCAGTTAACGCAGAGATACCGAGAAATACCGAGTCGTTCACGAGGATCGTTTCTCCACGGAGATTCACTCACTGTACTTCGGCCTGTAGTGACCTCTAAAGCACAGCTACCTGTTAATCATATTTCATGATGTCAGCCATAAATCCAAAAGCCGGGGATTAAATTGAGGGGGGGAAAGGGAATGAACTCAGATCATGATCGGGTGGTCTAAAAAAGCTGCGAAACGAGTGAGAAACTGTGCTAGGTGTGTAATGGACGTGTTGTTCGGAAAGGAAGATAGAATGACATTCACTGATAGTTGAACCGAGATGGGATTCGAACGCAGAAAATTCGTTCATGTAGCGGTGGTTCATCGACCTGAGAGGGGAGGAAGCAACATGTTATAAGCCCTTGATTGATTGTGTGTAACCAACTCACAGATAACACAGGTTGTGTTAGAGCGCTAATGCAGCCGCGAGCAAATGGGGAGCTTTTGCTGCCCACCGGGTTTTGTTTTTTGTTGTCTAACTATCTATTTGTGTTTTGTGATAGGCTACCATGTGGCTAGTTCGGCTATCAGGGGCCACTTCGGCTTTCAGCGGCAGGTGCGGGATACAGGAACTCGTGCTAATTTAATACACCCTTGGCAAAAAAAAAGCCGAAACTACTTCTAAAAGGTATCGAATTTAGGCCAGACAGTTTAAATCTTTATTCCTGGCTACGTTTATTCGAACTCTCTGTTTGCAGCACGGGATTGTCTATTTCTTTGGCGTAATTTTTTTTGGAGGCCGGATGATAGTTGATATAGAGTAAGTAGTCGTTCTCCGGCGCAGGACCACGTAAAATAATAACCTTGAACTCCCCAAGCGAGTGAGTTTGAAGCGACACTTTGGGTAAGTCTAACTTCCATTCATTCGGGGAACCCACATAGCACTGCACCGTTGCTGATGACCGAAAACTCGTATAGAACAAAATTCCCAGCCGCTTAGCCTCCAAATGGTTTTATCTTGCGAAGTTATAATAATAATGGATTTTGCAGCTCACAAGTGACTTGGCTCGTAGATGCATCACTAACCGGGCCAAAATAGAGGTCTGCCTTAAATGCCCCGCCATTCCTGTGGTCTCTCAGTGGCTCCGCGATGTTTTAATACCGTACTATCTTATTCCTCATGCCCGAAGGTTGAGTGCTATTTCGGGTGTGTGCCACTCGGTCACAATAAGAGGTTTGCAGTATGGCGGCCAAGCCACATGGATTAAGCTCGGACGCTGCGCAAGAGTGCGGGGTACTTTACTCTCCCTTCACACCCCAGATGATCTCGCCACCACCACCACGTGCCCCATTACCATACGCCTACTGATAGGTACAAAATACAGTAGGTGATCGCCGGAGATTCTTTTTCTTTAAATTTTCATTGCCGCCAGAACAAAGCCAGATAGTAACCACTTGTTTTAATCTAACAAAACCTGTAGTTACTATCTGACCGGCCAGAGATTCAGTACCACGGAAGTAGCCTCAGAGACACGGCTGCGTTGAACCCTGATTGGGACTGTGAGTACGGTTCTAACTTTCTCGGTAAGTCTCAGACTTGCACTTCTAGGTACAGCCTCGCGCTGTAAGCAGGAATTCTGGATGGGAGGAGAGGGAAGAGGAGCTTCCATAGCACTTGGAACTATGGTAACGAGTTATGATGATGTAACTGGCGGGTTGGACAATTTGTTTATCATTACAGCCGAAAAACGAACCATTTACGACATAAAACTGGGAATTCACTAGGGCAAGCAGAAGCGACGGGGCAAATAGATGTGTGAATGAGCAAGGAACAAAGCTAAAGAGAATCCAAGAGCTTAAAGCAAAGCCAGATTTGGGGAGAGCAGGGTACAATGTAACTACCTCTCATAACGTGGCTATCATATGGAGACAATAAAATCCATACCTGCAAGCGCTGCTAAAAAGCCTGTTGCAAGTCAAATTGCATGCATGTCGCTTCCGCTATCTGATGTGATGCCACCGCAAACATAAACGCGATTAAACTCTCGAGATGTCGTTGTTCATCCGGGGACCGCAACGCATTCGCCATCTCATTTAGAAATCCGTACTTGGACGTGGTGTGCTCCACCGCGGCAGTAAGGAATAAAGGCCAGTGAGCAGCTTCAACATCTTCGTCGGTTGAGAAACATTGATATCCCCTGTTGGGAAAGAGAGCACCGGCTTAAATCGACGGCGCTTTGGCGGAGAATGTGAGGAGAGGGGAGAAGAGTTTCTGTAGCACCTAGAATTGCGGTAACAAGTAAGGAAGCGTAAAGACGTGACTGGCGCGTTGGACAACTTGGTTATGAGTTTGTTTCTGTTTAATCATTCTGCATGCACTATAACTACTGTAGGGTATGTATGGCATTATCCAATTTTCCCCTCTCCCTCAAAATAGCCAGCTAGATTGTGGAGCTCCCTTCCTGTTGTGACGGGTCTGTTGTGCTGAATCTCTCTCTTGACCTAAACTCACTGACTCTCTAAGTCTAATTGACACGTACACAAGAACTAAAGTGCATGCGGCTCCGCCGCGCTCAACCCTAAACCAACCCACGTGATGACTGCACTCAAATCCGTCCCCACACTTCCTTCCACTCTACTGGGTTATGAGTTCTAGGATGGCTATTAGCTGTGGTCCGGAGATGGAATCAGTTGAATGTGTAGTACTCTACAGGAATTTACGAGGGGATGCAGGAGAAATGTGGCAAGCAGATGTGTAACAGTGGTCATGATAGGTAAGGACCAAAGCTAAAGAGCAATGTTAGCAAGAGCAAAATGCAAGGCAAGATTTAGAGAGAGCAGGACACAATGCAACTACCTATCGTAGAGCAGCCATAAGATGCAGACTGGATGTTGATGTGAGTGGAGTCTAGGTAAGCAGATAGTGAAGCGAGATGGCGATCCCGGCACGCCAAGTTGATGACGCCGACGGAACAATCAGGGTGACACAGAAAAGAGGCTCATTGGACGAGCAGGCCATCCCTCAACTGCCAAACAGAATTCAGCCTAATATATTTTTGACCGGATATGGCGGCGGGGGGTGGGCGAAGGAGCGATGGAGTGCGATGGAAGTAGGTGTGCGTCAGAGTTCGGTCGGAGACGCATGCATTGATAGCGAAAGATTTTCAGGCGGTGTTGGCAACCTTGAGCATATACCTAGAGCTTCAGCTGTCAGGGCAATTGATTGATTAGCTGCCCTCACCAAGGATTGGTGAGTGTCGAGTCAGCCATGTCGAGTCGAATGGTCACTGCGACCGAGTGGTGGGCCGATTCGTCGATACATTCCTTCCATTCAACCAAACCATATCTCCTACTTGAAAAGCTGGTCCGGGTGTTCGATTTCAGTTTCCATTTTCCTCCTAGATTAGTTGAGCCCGTACCATTTTAGACCGTAAGTGTTGATGAAGTAGCTTAGTAGCAAAAAGCCGTCTACAGACTTGCAATTGAGAGTCTCACGAAAACATGATTGGAAAAGACTCGGTCCCTACAAAATTCGCGCAAAGTGCTATTGTAGCGTCTTGTCTGGCGGTGTCTAATACGTGACCTCTTTAAACCTCTTGTTCCCCGTTCTACCTACTTCAACCCCCCTCTCCCCATCAAAATTCCTACAGTCCTTCCTCTCACCTCAGCATATTCCAAAATTCCAACTCGTCCTCAACATGAGCATCTTCTACCTACATGTACTTTTGTTTCTCCTGATAACTCTGGTACGCATATCCTTCAATCCGTCCTATCACCCATTCTCCCGTATACGCAACTGCAGCTGCCCCCTCATCATCCGCTTTGGTCGCCTATTCCCGCTTCCCGTTTTTCCTAAGCTAAATATCTCTTACAGGCAGATTCCTCAGCCTGTCTGCCCACTCATCCATCTGATGCCACAATTACCGCTCTCCCTTCTCTTCCGACTACTACCTTATCGATTGCCGTAAATAACATGGTGTCACCACGACCAGAGTGGAGCCCGGCCGACATTGCACAGGTCATCATTGGAACGGGAGCGCTCTTTATGGCCATCTTGGGTCTGTTGCTGAAGTTCAATAGTCTAGTGAGAAGGCTGGTATTGGGGTATAGAGTGGTGAGTGTTGTCTTCCCTCTATGATCTTCATCAATTAAAGTTCGGTGCAGCCTGAAGATGACGAAGAGACACCCGGTTGGGGGTTCCGAAACTACACTGATGGAATTGGAAATGTCTTGAAATATGCTTGTGGCGGTGATGGTGCCGCTACTCTGGGTCAGTGGTTTGTAGAAAGCATCGCCAGCATCTGGGATTTCCTGATAAGATTTACTCAAGGTGTTTTTGAAGCATTTAGACTGGGTTGGGTATTCGGAAACTATAGTGTGGGAGGTGGAAAGCTCTGGAAATTTGCTTGCGACGTAATGGGTAACGCTAGACGGGGGGCTGGTTCATAGACTTTACGTTTCATGTCGGATGGGCGAGGAGGTGTATGTGACAGTAGTCAGTATATATTTCATATTTCTTGAATAGGATACAATAACAATCTATCAGGGTTGACGTCTTGTTTGAGACTTTTTCTAGTGAACTTCACTTGCTTTATCAAAACCCGCCCACTCTACCCTTATACCTTATGGACCGGCATTCCCACACTTGAAGCACTATGCTAGGAATCGGCTTTTTGATATTTGTGCCTGTCCTGTTGGTGACCAAGCGCACAATTTACGTACTTTAGGGTTATTATGATGATCATATTCAAGCAGTAAGGTGTTTGGATAACGTCAAAATACGTCTTTCCATTCGATAAACTATCTGCGGTCCCATACTATCGTTCCCACCAATTACTCTACTACAGACGGTGGTTTCGGAATTGTGTGTTGGGAAATCAGGGATTGTCGCCGAAAGTTTCCACCCGCGACCCCTGTGAGCGATTGGGGAAGCGGTGCGGGATGCATAGCTTATTCGGAAAAGCCCGTCCGCCAATCATGCGTGATGATTGAGCCAAGCGAAGAGCGATCTCTGCGAATGGTAGCCCAATCGGTACTTGTACGTCCTGCCAGTGTAGACAGGGACGAAGCGGTAGATGGATGCGATGGTAATCTTTTGGATGGTAGCTTAGAAGCTCCGCCTCTGACGATGGCGGCTTCTCTCGCTGCGCTTCTGATCTGTGGTGACCTCTAAAGCACAACTTCCTATAAGTAGGGCTTTATTAGCAATATATTCCACCGCGATGCTAGCAAGAACGAGATAATGAGGAATAGGAGTAACTCATTGATAGATGGGCAGGCCCGAGAAGGCGCAACGTTGCTGAAAACCTTTCTTTGATCATGAAAGAGCATTTGCGGAGGTAGTGATAATGTGAAAAATCATTCAAAGGTGTAACTGTGCGGAACATATAATGTATACGGAGGTAGAAAGGAATATAGAGAAGATATGAAGTCGAAGGGTTGTATAAGAACTTGCATAAAGTGCATGACTTCGGATAGGGAGAAAGGAAACCTATTCTTATAATGGGATCCCTTATGTGGATGATTAACATGTGACCGATGATTGGACATGTAGCATTATCTTACTGCATCAGTAGTCTCGGAACGAGTGATACACAGATACATCTTAAATAGTGCTAGTAGATTAACGACTGATTATCTGTTCCTCGTTCCCCTCTGGGATCGATAAGCTAGCGCAATGTGGGTGTTGATGTGAAGATAAGGTTTTCGGTACATCCGCTTTTGTACTCATAACATGCTACCAGAGGTGAGTGTATCTATAGGTAAATTATTATCTCTTCCTATCGAACTATTTTACCATGCGCGAAATGAACTATAATGACATCGCGGGGTTTATATGCGGTGTTGCGGTTGGCGCATGTATGATATACTTTCAGGCGCTTCTTTTCTTGTCAACAATGGCTTTCCCTCTTTTCGTGCAAAACACGTCAGCACACACCTGCCGGCAGTTATAATCCAATCATCAACCCTGCTACCACAAGATGTTTCATCTGAAACCCTGCCGTCACGTATTTCAACCGGCTTGTTTCAGCATGTCACACACACCATTGTGCCATCGAATAATCCATCATATAACAAGTTGGTCCCGGCAAGATTTCTCCTTCTCAGTCACACCCGAATTAGCACCTACTTTTGTTCGATCCATACTTTCGACTTCGTCCCATTTATCTCTCTTCCGTCATTATGTTAATGATAGAATTTTGCCAGTACAACCGATCGCATCTTTTCAAAAACATTCGGAGGATCCAGCACTCTAGCCTTTCTTGGGTCTACTAATTCATTGCCTGAGTTATTTGCATTCCCTTCCTTCTCGCTACTTCCATCCCATTTTCCAAATTAGATTGCTAACACGTGACAATAATACAGTTGACTGTGCTTCAGAGGTCACCACAGGCCAGAAGTACAGTGAGTGAATGTAAACATCGTCGAGAAGAATCGAGTCGTTCCGAGGACCCCGTGCAGCGATGGAAATACTCAGCGAGGTAGACCAAATTACGTCCCGTCCAGGCATAGGTCGAACCTATTGCGGACTATGGATTGCCGTCGCTGGGATTTAGCGCTGCGCGACTCTAGCCGCCTAGGGTTGCTGAGTGATGGCTTCATTGTCGCATTTGTCAGGGTGTGGATTTGAGCTGGAATTTCAACCGTGTGGGCGACTGGCGTACAGTGTTGTTTCAATCGCATAGGCTTACTTGGAGTCTGGCTTCATTCGCAGCAACCGGATACGGGCCATTGTCGGGAGTAACTCGACCTCAACTCCGACAGCGATAGCCCATCGATGGACCAAGCCCTAGGGATGCGGAATAGTGCCTCAGAATGGATGGCGGTGCAGCGCCCGGGACGACCACAGGGCGTCTATTGACACTTCGGACCGTCAGTGCCTGAATATTTTGACTTGTTCTCTACTACTATTCATGCACTGGAGATATTCAAGACTAATTGTCCTTGGTGTTGTGGACCTTCGACTGGGAACCTTGGGAGTCCTTTATTCAACCTCGCGATCAAAAGAGGGATGTTGGCCGGGTGTCCGGTGGATAATCAAATGACCGTGGTGAGGACGACTGTGGCGATTCTTCCCGGCAGGTTGTGTTATTCGGGTTATGACGGCTGAACGTCCTTGTCCACCGTGAGTGGAGCCTTGGATTTGACTGATGTTCGACCATATCGAATCGAGAAGCGGTTGGTCAATTTCCAGCCCTGGTGCTAGGCCTTACTTGTTAAAGTCTTGTGTTCTTGCTACTGTTCGCACTGGCTGCGAAGGAACCAAATAGAGACCGATTGGTCGTTGGTGGAAGAATTCGTCCTAGGGAAACACACCGCTCGACTTTGATTATCTTCATTATGGATACGTTTGTGACGTCAGAGTTATGCATTCAGAATGAGCAAATTTTGATACTTCTACTCCGGCCGGGTGTAACAGGCCATGGTGAAGCGCTAGCAAAACAATACCCGATGATTCATTCCGAACGCTCGATATGGCTGATATGTGGTGGGGTATGATGGTGGCTGACTAGCAGATAATTTTGTGGGAACGTAGTAGTTTATCGAGCCGGTATCTTTAGGCCATCGTTAGGACTGGCACCAGTCACATAAAATAGACTTCCGAGGCAGCGCTTTGGATGTGCGAATATTAGTTACGAGAGGCAGAATAGATAGAGCGCGCTACATTGATGGAATGAGTAGAGTTTCGTACAAGTTTTAAACAAGATGCTGTTTTGCCCTAGCGCGTGTTATGATATTCCGAATAAATTCGAAAAATTACCATATCTCACTGTCAAGTTCCATTCAACTTCATACATGAAGAGAGAAACAAGACAACCCCCTGACAGTAAACATCTAGTCCAAAGCAGATCCTCAAGTTCCTGTCGCCATTGCTATTGTCTTAAACACCATTCGCGTTGTAACAATATCAACAACGATGGAAAGAAATGTTAACTAGGTGTCCCCGGCCGTTCTTTCCGTCCGCCCCCGTCCTACCTCAAAAAGAGGGCACCGTTTCCGTCCTGCCCTCGGATGGACAGCATCATACTGTCGCATTAAGGATCATGGAGATCACCTTTAGGATTGTGTGATGAGTAACTGTTGATGCCCGGCGGTGCTTTTAAATTCACGTAGTTCGAAAACATTTCACCTGAGCTCCGAATGCCGAATAACGGGGAAGGAACAAGGAAAGTTTCGGAACCCAAGGTGAACAAAGCCACGGTTTTTGAGAACCCTTCGTTCGCAATGCCTCTGTAACCAAATTCCGATTAAGTCGTCCATCGCCCTCTCTCCCGCAACCAGTTTCGATTCCAGGGAATCAATTGAATACAGAACGTTATGCAGACTCGCTACCGCGAAATAGGCAAGTGAGTGTGTGTGGATGGTCTAAGTCATAACAAAAAGTCACGATTACCACTGCTCTAGGGTCTACTAAGGCTGTGTGTGCGGTAAGACGAGCTGAATGAGGAGCATTCTAACGGCTCTGCTGACTGTTCCTGCTAGACTGGGGCGAGTATCGGCAGCATTTCACTCAAGAAAGAGCGGTCCTGATCATAGAAGCATCACCGTTCGATAGATCATCGTGCCACCTTCCAATTTCGTGTTAAATCAACTTCGTTAGTATTTTTGCTACTAATGACGGACATCACGTCCATTTTCAGCGAAAATACTAGCATTGTCAGGCTTTCATTGGCGCCTTTCTACCATCCTAACGGTGCTAAGCTAAAGGGTCATTTGTGAGAGTGAGATCGATGGTCAGCAGCCCCAGTGCTGTAGATCTCCGCACCCACGGTTGACCTGGTGTCAATGACACTCTCTTCTAGGCTACCAACTGTCACTAGTTTGCGATGTGATATTTACGGTTTTGAGTTCCCACCATTGGTACAGAATCCTGCTGTTTGGATACTCGTGGCAGCAATCTAGCATCACGAATCCGGATCAGCCTCCGCTCTGCATAATTGACTCTACGGGCACCGGGAAATAGTGAGGAAAAAGTAGAGAATTGGAGCGAATTGTATTAGGGTAAATACAATTTCCTTCAGTGGACCTACAATTTCCTGCTACATTGACATGTAATTTTCGTGTAATTTTTAACAATTAATTGTCAGTAGTCACCATCTACAGGTACATCATGCTGCAGGCCCTGAGCATCATTAATATCATTTAATAGTCTTCAATGGTACCAGGTCTGTGATTTGGGGCAATGCACCCACGCGCATTCCCCCAGCAGACCCAGAAGGCTCCCTACCTAAATCTCAATTGGAGAAGTGACAACTTCTTGCTGCTTTAGATAAGAATCAGGTCTCTAGAGCCTTCCAAAAACCTCAATACCACGAATTCCGTATTCAGAATCATCAGCACATTTTCCATGAATTTCCTAAGTGAACCGGAGCGGGCAATTGTAGGGCATTGTAAGTGAAACAGTTGGGAAATACTCAATTGCATGGGCAATGGTACAAGAAATAGTTGGGAAATACTCGGTAGCGTGGGCAACTGTATGGGAAATTTTCGAGATATTCTTGATTGTAAGGACAATTGTAATGCAAATTGTAGGGTTATTCTTGTTTATCTGGGCAATTGTAGGAAAATGCGCCAAATATTTCATGGCAATTGTACCCAAGCATTTCCTTCGCCTACTTTACTATGGGGGAAATTGTGACCCACAATTTCCTGCGACCCGTAGTGTGAGCGCCTGAGTATACTAGGTCGTGTCCATGTTCGATGTATGTAGAGAAACGAAAAGACGCGAATATCTTGATTCCAGGATGTTTCTTGGATTAAGATGTCGCGTTGTTACGTCTATTTTATGATATGAAATTTAAATTTTTCGTCGCTTTTTTAGCGCACTAGTGTGTAAACGGCGAATAAGACGTCGAGATGCAGCCGATCACGAGCTTGTGTTAACAACACGTGACTGATATCAGGGTAGCTACACATTTTTCAGCAGCTCATCACTGACCTGCCAAGACATTATGCTCACGAATTCATATCACATCGCTGTTCCCATACCGGACTTCTCAACTTTGACTTGATAGTCGTGTTTTTTCTTCGGCATCTATTTCGCGTTCAACTAACCTTGTAGAAGTGCTTCACCATCCCGAGTCTTAGCAACAGTACTGCGGCCGAACCTTCGAAGCTTCAAGTCTTAACAACACCACCCTGTGCTTGCACACACTTACTCTAATCTCTTCCAACAAACAAACAGCATTCCCCTCCCGTCACATCTACATAAACGACTCTTCATATTCGACCGCCGACTGCCTAACAACGACAACACATCCGTTATCACACCGTCCTTTCGATATCCGACTTCTCAACCTTCGACAGTCACGACCTTTGATCAGCGTCTATTCCGCACACTTCACGGTGCTTAGCCAACCTCTGTTGATACGCTTCACCACCCCGAGTCTTCGCATTAGAGAAGGCACTGCTTGCTATTGATTGAGGGTCTCGCTGCTATACGACCACCACAGCTTATTTAACCTTCACACCCCACTCAACTATCCCTAGTTTATTGCGTTGTGTGCAGCATCTACCAATATAAGGCCAATGACAACCGCTACAGGTACTGAATCCCAAACCATAAGTCTAAGCTAACAACGTTAGTTGATACACAAATCTTGACACAATCGACGGCTATGACAGAGTCTGGATGGAGTCCTGCCAGTATAACAACCGCCACCATTGAAGCTGCCGCATTGTTTGTCGCCATCTTGGCTCTTATGTTCAAGTATTCGGGACAGATTAAAGTGTTTGCGTTAAAATTCATAAGGGTATGTCTTACCTACTCCAGAGATGTATCCAGTGACTGACGGATTGCCTCTCTCTGCGTCAGAAAATACGAGATGAAGAATTAGCACAGACCAGAGGCAAGGGTTTGGCTGCCACGGTCGGTGTATTTTGGAGAAGGTTTTCTGTTAGGGCAGCGGAGTGTTGGCAGTCGTTCCTGGACGTTGCTGGTGGTAGCATTGCAGCCGGGAAACGGTGGTTTGGTATCTAGAATCTGGGAATCGGATTTAAAAATTTTTGGATGCACGGACGGAAGTTATATCTTAGTGAAAGAATTACTTAAATGCTCACCTGTATATTGCAAATTACGCACGGTGCTATCCCCTACACGCTCAATTTCCTTAAATTCGTATCCTTTTGAGCCTCAAAAATTGATTGGTCTGAACAGTGCACATCAATTCTGTCAGCCAATCAAAAGCTGGGACTGCCCAGCCCTGGTAGCGTTCCAACCAATCAACTTGCAAGGCTCAATAGAATACGAATTTAAGGAAACTGAACGTGTAAGGGATAATACTGAAGATTTCCGTCACTTCCATTAGAATCTAGACGTTACTTTGTATGCCTACCTATGTTAGCTGTTCTGTTTCTAGCTTGTGGTTATCTATACGAGTCTTTGGTCTTGGGACTCTCGAATTTGGATAAACTAGTTGTCTTAGTGGGAGCTCCGGACTGGACTGGAAGCTTTTGGGGCTCTGAAAAACTACAGTCGGATCAGACGGTTGGGACGCCAACGAGGAATGTAACTAATGTTCTATCTAGATACAGTCTGCGACGCGGCGGTGCCTCCCCAGGACCCAACCCGGGGAACTGAGAACCACTGGCCTCTCAATAAATGACATGCTCCTGATTCCGTCAAGTTTTGGCCAATGATCCAATCCTTAAAACATCTTAGATCCTGGAAGAAAACAGGCGACGGAGTGATGGGAGGTTGACTATGGAGGAACTCTTACTGCACGGTGTTCACCACGTACCGATGCGAATGAACAATTTGATATAATTTTATTTGTATAAATCTACGATTGAATATCTCGTACCTTAAGCTTTAAAACATAAACGACCTCGTAGGTGAAGCCCTTGAGTTTCGGTGATTGTAGATGGTCTCATCCTACGTTTGATCAGATCGCTCTTGAGTTTTTCAGGGAGTGTCAGTTATTATGTTCGGGATCCCCGAACATAATTCCAAAATTTATAAGTAGGCCTGTTAGAAAATTCATTCATATATCCACCTAAAACGCTGAATAGAGAGTAGATGCAGTAGTTACATACCAGAGCAAAAGATGGGGTAATACTCTCATCACTAACTTGTAACAATGGGGAAAAGATTCAGAGGAAGTTGGGAATTTAAACGGGACATGTAGCGACGAAGCCTTCATCTCCATTGTCTATGAAACTAGCATCAAACTGCCCAATATACGTGCTAATATACTTACGGAATGTGTTAGCAAAGAAAGCATCGATCCTGTTAACGGAGATGCTAAAAGCTATAGGTCATAATTAATCACTTGTCCCACCTTCCAGATGACTTAAACAAAGTTGTTGCTATATGAACCCCAAACTGATATGATGGGGGAGCCAAAGTTTACAATTTGTATTGAGTCATTAAGCAGAATGGTAAATGCTAGCGTTAAATAGTTCAACTTAAATAATATTGATTGTGGAAATGCCTGTACAGTACCTTGTTTGGTATCCAGATAAGCTTTCTGCAATTCCGGGGCAGGTAGAAACTAAGATCTCGCTTATCGATGACTAGCACCTACTATGCTAGTTTTATCTCAAATCAAGGATTATTCTAGCCGGATGTGTAGCTAGCCGATTGGCGGGTCGTGGATAGGCACACTACGTAACATCCTATCCTTGCCGTGCAGATTGATGTGTACTGCGAAAGACGAGCACCAACACCCTGATACGGGGTTCTAAAGTCTAATAGCATTTCCTAAAGTAGAGATTCAAATTGCTCTGGCATTTTCATCCAAACAAAACTGCCCCAGGGATGGAGCAGTGGTAGGTTTGGGTCCATATTTCGACCCGCACGTGATAACACTGTTATCCGTGGGTTTCGTATAATCAGCTCTGCTCTAGATCGCCACAACTCGCAATCTAACAAATTTCATACGCTTCTCATGACATGTGCTTGGGTAATACTTTTTGACCATGCCAATGACAAACGTCTTTTATTTCATGATACAAGCAGTCCCAGTCCCAATGACATATCTTGGACCCTGCCTCAACAGTATGGGTCGATATTTCTGTCGCCTGTGTGGAGTCATTGGTCGGTACTCTCGGAGTCCCGGAATTACTTGTGGTTTCTCAAAACCGTCGTCTCGCAGCTACGCAATGTTTGTTGTTCCCGAAACGGGGTCACGGGACAACTCGTCTCGTGGCCAACGCTAGATCTATGTATATATCGGGCGCTCTACCATACGTGTACGTGTAATGTGAAGATAAGCTTTTCAAGTATTCTCGCTTATCGTGTACGGACACAAGCAGAAGTACTCGGGTCTGGGGGTAAAGAATCGGACGCTCTTGTTCTGGTATTAAATTTTGCTGTGAGTCAAGGGTTTCAACAGTGGGAAATCTGGGGTGGAAGTCAGTGCACTCTCTAGCTTTACCATCTTTGTCATTATTCAGATCTCACTTCACCTAAAACTATGTGTAGCACCCTCAATTTTACCATTTCTGTGTGGTTGTTTGCCAGAATAAGAGCGTCCGATCCTTTACCCCCAGACCCGAGTAGCTAGTCTGTCAGCTGGTTGACAGACTTAGAACTAGCGCTGGTTATATGTAGAGTACATAGATATGGCTAATTCAGCAGCACACAAAGAATACCGAAAGTTTATCTTTACTTCAGCACGCAAACGATGGAGGCTCAATCTTGTTCCCGAGCGTCCCAAATTCGCAAGTCATAAGGCGTGTACAGTACCTACATGTCTCTTTGTTCCGCCACAAGCTACTGGTTTGACAACATAATTTTTCGGTGGATTAAAGGCGGGCTCCCGATACAGGCGTCCCCAACCACAATACGGAACCTTATCTTCATATCCGCATCCATACACAACACTGAAAGCTGCAACCAAAATAGGGGATCCAGAAGCAATGCTACCTATGCGGTTAATTTATTTCATAGTAAAGAATCAATTGTGCAATATCGAATTGCTTTAGGTACCGCAAACATTTCTATATCTCCAGACAAGCAATGTCTTCACTTGCGAATCTGTTGCTGGTTTATGGATCTCATGCTCACGACACCGTTTATGGTAAACCTGGAAAATATGCCACACTCTTAGGGCCCTTGCCCATCTACGCCAAGTGTTCATAAATAGATTGACACCACGTCACGCTTACAGGCTGATGGGCTGATGGCAAGCAGCCGTGGTACTCAGCAGGCTATCGAAAGATAAGAGTATAAATGTGAGTACATAGACTACCGTATATATCACTTAGATGGATAGACAATCAATCATCGCTTTCAACACCAAGGATACGTATTCACCGAGTCACAAGTTGTGAAATTCGGCAGCAAGGGTACCTTCGGCAACTCACTTGGATGTCTATGGAAAGACTGATACAACCGACGGCTTCGACAGTGTCGTGATGGCTTAACTAGACTCACATGTGGCAAGGCGGTCGCGAAGACCGCCGGCGTCGCATGCAAACCTCACCATGCGCAATAGCTCACCACGTGCAATAGCTTCTATGCTTCTACTCCACTGGCTGATGCAAATCGGTTTCCAAAGCAGTTGTTCAGTCAAATCTCTAAACTATCCTGGTCATAAATATTTGCCCTTTTTTGTTCCTTCAATCAACACTTGGTGGCGCATCCTGTGGCCGACTTTTCTAGTTTCATCAAAACCCGCCCACCCTACCAATGTACTTTATGGATCGGTATTCACACATCTAATGAGCCATCCCAGGAATCCGTTTTCTCATATTTATTTGTCCTTTCAGTGACTAAGCCCACAACTTACAAATACTTTACTATTGAGATCAATCGACTACGAATAGCGATATTGAATTGACTATCGTACAAAAGTGATTGTCTAAAAAGCACAAAGAGAGAGAGAAAGAAAGGCAAATATATAGGAAAGGAGAGACCATACTCGGCTTCGCCGAGTACCACATCCGGAGACCGAGGCTAGACCTCCTCCTCGGCATGGGGCCGCAAGCCATCGGGCCAAATCCCGTGCCAACGTTTACCTGCAGTGTGTTGATCATATTTGAGCGGTAAGATGTTTGGATAACATCGACATATGTCTTTCCATCTGATGAACCATATGCTGGTCCCACAGTATCGATTCCACTAATTACTCCATGACAGGCGGTGGTTTCGGAATTGTGTATCGGGCTATCGGGCGTTGCCGAAAGTTTCCACTGGCGAGCGACTGGATGCACAGCTTATTCTGAAAAGTTTGCCTGCGGATCATCCATGATGATTGAGCCAAACGAAGAGCGATATCCGTGAATGATAACTCAATCTGTACTTCACTATCTAGTGTCCTGACAGTGTAAATTAGGACAGGTGGTGGATGGGATGGTAATCCTTTGTGCGGTGACTTAGAAGCCTCCACTTCCGAGAATGGCGGCTCGTCGTGATGACCTCTAAACCACAGCTTCCTGCATAACTTGGGCTTTATTAGCGACATATTCCACCAAGATGCCGCCCAGAATGGGATGAAATGGGGATGGGAGTAGGAGGAACCCTTTGGTAGATGGACAGGCTCGAGAAAGCGCAAAGTTCCTGAAAAGCCTTTCCTGGACAAAGGATTTGCCAAGGTAGTGATAACTATGAAAAAAAAAACGTTTATTTTTGAAACAATGTAGGGTGTAAGTGTGTGGAATGTATAAATATACATAGATGATGGATAGTATAAGAACGCAACAGAGTGCATGGAGATACAGTGGATATGGTGTAAGGACTCCATTCTTATAAGATGGACTCCTAAAGTGGGTATGATTAATATGTGACCGACGATGGGACATGCAGCCAGTGAAGTCAACCATCCCGTCCGTCCGGGATCACTGCGGACGGGGACGGACGGCATTGACGGCCAACTAGCCGTCCCCGGCCGTCCCCGGCCGTCATCTACCGACATCCATGGATCTCCTGCATTGTAACGTAGGTTACCCTGCCATGCAACACGACCGGGCGATGCAACACCCGCCCGCTCCCACTTCCGGCCTTCTCTAGCCCAACCAAAAATAAACTGGAAGGGTTAGAACAAAAAAGGAGCCATATACA
>Ga0307514_10001051_pt1 | contig 39603 bp, 32 predicted proteins | sample 16_EM_MG_FD_203088 | JGI IMG/M metagenome (GOLD analysis project Ga0307514, IMG submission 203088) | Populus trichocarpa ectomycorrhiza microbial communities from riparian zone in the Pacific Northwest, United States - 16_EM | ecosystem: Host-associated > Plants > Roots > Unclassified | place...
CGCCAGCACGGTGCACCTGGTGCACCGGCGCGACAAGTTCCGCGCCGAGGCCATCATGATCGACAAGCTGCACGAGAAGGTCGCGCAGGGCAAGATCAAGCTGCACCTGCACCAGACGCTGGACGAGGTGCTGGGCGACCAGAGCGGCGTGACCGGCGTGCGGCTGAAGAAGGTGGACGGCAGCGCGACGCAGGACATTGCGCTCAAGGGCTGCTTCATCGCCATCGGCCACCACCCGAACACCGACATCTTCCGCGGCCAGCTGGAGATGAAGGACGGCTACATCGTCACCAAGAGCGGCCAGAACGGCTTTGCGACGATGACCAGCGTGCCGGGCGTGTTCGCAGCCGGCGACGTGCAGGACCACGTCTACCGCCAGGCCATCACCTCGGCGGGCACCGGCTGCATGGCCGCGCTGGATGCGCAGCGTTTCCTGGAGCAGCAGGCCTCCTGATGCGGGCCGACGCACCCGCCCTCCTGGGCAGAGGCGTTCGGACGGCTTGCTAGCGTTTGCCTAACGGTGGCCCGCGACGATGCGCCAGCTCGTCGCCAACGGCCCTGCCCGGGACTCCTTTCGCGGCGGCGAGCAGTTGTTCTGCTCGTTCATCCCTGGAGGAATTCCCATGTCCAAGACCCTGCGCGCACCCACTGCACACGCCGCCCTCGCCCTCACGCTGGCCCTGATCGCCGGAGGGGCCCATGCCCAGGTGGCCGGCACCTATGCCGGCACCACGTCCGACGGGCTCAGCATTGAAATCACGCTGGTCAACAGCGAGACCGACGGCCTCGTCTTCACCGGCAGCTCCACCCAGTGGAACGAGACCTGCAAGACCGGTGACGTCAAGTTCGCATGGTGGGGCATTGGCGCCTACCTGCCGGTGAGCGCCAAGAAGCTGTCCAGCGAGTACAAGGGCCAGTCGCTTTACCAGACGCTGACGATGAAGTTCGACGTCTCCGGCACCACGGTCACCGGCACGGTCAAGGCCGGCGAGGCCACCTACGTGGACGTCAACAGCTCGATCAAGCAGACGGAGCCCTGCAACTCAGGCCTGGTGACCTACACCGCCACGCTGCAGAGCCCGCTGATGGCCGCGCGCCACCACGGCCTGCCGGCAGGCAGCGTGCAAGCGTTCACGCGCTGACACCCACCGCCGGCAGCCGGCCTGGCGGCGAGCGACAGTTCAGCCCCTCGCGGGGCGGCTTTCCGCCGGGACCAAGTGCAGGAACAGCGACTCTGCACCACGCAGCACGCGCACCACGCAAACCTTGCCAATGCGCGAGCCGTCCAGCAGGCGTTGGAGATCGTCCACGGTGGCAGCCGGCAGGCCGTCGATCCCCAGCAGCAGGTCATCTGGCTTGACGCCACCGGCCTCGGCCGGCGAGTCAGGCTGCACCTCCGACACGCGCACCGCGCTCGCGTGGGCCACACCGAGGTAACGGGCCACGCGCCTGGACAGCGGCTCGGTGGTGCCGGACAGGCCGATGTAGGCCCTGCGCACGCGACCCTGCGCCAGCAGCTGCGGCACGACCCACTTGGCCGAATTCACCGCCACCGCGAAGCTGAGCGACTGCGCGCCCCGGATGATCGCGGTGTTGACGCCGATCACGCGGCCGTGCGAATCCAGCAGCGGCCCGCCCGAGTTGCCGGGATTCAGCGCAGCATCGGTCTGCACGATGTTGTCCATCATCCGGCCGGTGGCCGAGCGCAGCGTTCGCCCGAGCGCGGAGACGATGCCGCTGGTCACGCTGTGCGTGAAGCCCAGCGGGCTGCCAATGGCGATCGCCACCTGCCCGACACGCAACTTCGAAGAGTCCCCCAGCTCAAGGTGAGGCAGGAAACGACTGGAGCCGATGCGCAGCACCGCGAGGTCCGAATCCGGATCGTCGCCCACCAGTTCGGCCTGGCCGCGCGTGCCGTCGGGCCGTGACACCTCCAGCGCCACGGCACCCCGCACCACGTGGCTGTTGGTCAGCACGTAGCCGTCCGGCGTGAACACGAAACCGGACCCGCTGCCTTGCTGCTGCCGGCCTGACACGGCCACGAACACGACCGCGTCGCGCGCGCGTTCGACGGTGGCGGCCACCGTCTCCGAATACGCATCCAGGATGTCGCCATCAGGACGTCCGTCCCAGGCCTCGGTCATCTGCTCTCTCGCACCCATCGCAGCTCTCCAACAAGCCCTGCAGATGGCGCCACTGCCGAAGAACTCAAGCCCCGGCGGTGCCCTGGAAATCAGCGCTCGGGCTTGCAGTCGAAAGCCAGCGTGCGCGTCGTCTGGCCCAGTTCCTGGTTCAGCATGCCTTCGGTTCCCTGGGTCTGCCAGATCAGGCCGGCAGAGGGCGAACCCGCCGGCACCCCCGGCAGCGCGGCATAGCGCACGCCAGAGCCGCCCGGGCCGGCACGCAACACCTCCTGCCGACCTTGCCAGGACAGCACCGCGAACGACTCGCCGCCACGCAGGTTCAGGTACGCGGCAGACAGGCGCTTGCCGGCGGCGCAGCGGTAGTTGACGCTGCTGGTGTTGAACGGCGGCGTGAAGGCACGTTCGACGATCAGCCTGCGCACGGCCTCACCCGCGGGCAGGCCGGGCTGCAGCGGGTCGTAGTGGCCCACGCCGGGCAATGGCAGCAGCTCGACCTCGTCGCCCAGCGCGCGAGCCTTGGCCTGGTAGGCCTGCGCGGCTTCCGGCAAGAGCACCTCGGCAGACACCAGGTACTGCGGCACGCGCAACGGCAGCAGCGACTGTGGCGAGGCCTGGCGGTAGCGCTGGGGCTGGGCGTCGGGCAGGCCGCCCATCAGCGGTGCCACGGCCGGTTCGCCGCAGGCCTGCCGGTCCGGCCCGATGAAGCTGGCCAGGTCGGCCGGGCCGTCGATGTCCACCGCGGCCAGCAGCGGCAGCGGATCGGCGCCGCGGATCTCGCTGTCAGCCGGCAACTGCGCCCGGCTGGCCAGCCACAACGCAGCGTGGCCACCTGCCGAGTGGCCGACCGCAACCACGCGGCTCAGGTCCAGCGGGTGCACGTATTGCAGCTGGCGCAACTGATCCAGCGCCGCGGCCCAGTCACGGTAGGTGCCGGGCCAACCGCCACCGGCATCGCCACGCTGGCGGTATTCGATGTTCCAGCTGGCGATGCCAAAGCGTGTCAGCTCGCTGGCCAGTGCGGCGGTGCTACGCAGCGTCGCGAAACCGCTGGTCCAGCAGCCGCCATGGATCAACACCGCAACCGGGAACGGCCCGTCGCCAGGCGGCAACCGGAGTTCGCCGAACTGCAGCGGGCTGCTGCCGTAGGCAATGACGGCCTTGGGCGGCAGCACCGGCCCGGCAGGCGGCGGCGCGGCGGGTTTGGCCGTCACGGCAACAGGCGCCGAGGCCGTTGCGGCGGCCACAGGCGCGGCCACCTGAGTGACACGAACCGGCTTGGTGGCTGGCGCAGGCGACGCCAGCAAGTCAGGCAGGTTCAGCTCGGCACAACCGGCCAGCGCCACGGCCAATATCGCGGGCACCGGCCTGGTTTGCAAGCACCACCGACAAGAAAGTCCACGCATCCAATCCACACATCGCTCCACGCATTGTTTGCGCCATTCTCGCGTGCGGCGACAGCGATCAGGCAGCCGTGAGGCGCTCCCGGGTGCGCATCGCCCGGTCCTGCAACCAGGGCTGGGCGGTGAAATGGCGCGCAGCAAAGGCTTCGATCTGCGCGGCGTGGGCCAGCGTGGCACCCACCATGTCCAGGCCCTGCAGCAGCATGCGCTGGTGGCGCGGCGACAGCGCGAACGGGGCCTCGATGGTGCCGCAGCGCACCTGCAGCGCGGGCAGGTCGATCTGCAGCGGCAACGGGCCGTCGCCTGCCGCTGCACAGGCCAGCGCCTGGTCCAGCAAGGCCTGGCCGTGCGCCGGCGAGACCATCACCGGCAGCAGGCGGTTGTTGACCGCGTTGGAATAGAAGATCTCGCCGAAGCTGGGCGCGATGACTGCGCGCACGCCGTACTGCAGCAAGCCCCACACCGCATGTTCGCGGCTGGAGCCGCAGCCGAAGTTCGGCCCGCCGATCAAGGCGTCCACGTCGGCGAACGCAGGCTGGTTCAGCACGCATTCGGGCCTGGGCTGGCCGTGGGCGTCGAAGCGCAGGTCGTACAGCAGGCCTCGGGCGAGGCCTGCCTTGTCGATGCCGCGCAGGAACTGCTTGGGCATGATCTGGTCGGTGTCGAGGTTGGCCAGAGGCAGCGGGGCGGCGCGGGTAATCCACACGGACGTTGAGGATTCAGGCATGTCGCGTCTCCTGTGGGGCCAGGGGTGGCCACTGCAGCGGATCAGCCAGGTTGGTGATGCGGCCGGTGATGGCGGCGGCGGCAGCCATGGCCGGGCTCATCAGGTGGGTGATGGCGCCGCGGCCCTGGCGGCCCTCGAAATTGCGGTTGGTGGTGCTGGCGCAGCGCACGCCGTCGGCCAGCACGTCGTCGTTCATCGCCAGGCACATCGAGCAGCCGGGCTGGCGCCACTCGAAGCCGGCCGCCAGCAGCTGCGCGGCAATGCCTTCGGCCTCGGCCTGCGCGCGCACCGCGCCGGAGCCCGGCACGACCATGGCACGCACGCCGGGCGCCACATGATGCGAGCCGACCGTGGCTGCGACCTCGCGCAAGTCCTCGATGCGGCCGTTGGTGCAGGAGCCGATGAACACGTGCTGCACCGGCGTACCGGCGAGCGGCGCACCCGCGGACAGCCGGGTGTAGCGCAAGGCCTGCTCGGCACTGCTGCGCGCCACGGGGTCATCGAAGTCTTGCGGGCTGGGCACGGCGGCGTGCACCGGCAAGGCCTGGTCCGGGCTGGTGCCCCAGGTCACAAAGGGCGACAGCTGGGTTGCGTCGAAGCGATGCTCGACATCGAACACCGCGTCGGCGTCGCTGCGCAGCGTGGCCCAATGCGCCAGCGCGGCTTCGCGCCACGGGCCGTCTTCGGCGAGATCCGGCGCGTGCGCCAGCACGTAGTCCAGCGCTTTCTGGTCCGGCGCGACCAGCGCACCCCGCGCACCGGCCTCGACCGCCATGTTGCACAGCGTGAAGCGGGCCTCGATCGACAGCGCATCGATGGCTTCGCCGCAGAACTCGACCACGTAGCCGCGCGCCCCTTGCGCGCCAATGCGGGCGATGATCGCCAGCACCAGGTCCTTGGCCCCGGTGCCCCGGGGCAGCCGGCCGTCGACCGTGATGCGCATGTCACCCGCCATCCGGTAGACCAGGGTCTGCGTGGCCAGCACATGCTCGACCTCGCTGGTGCCAATGCCAAAACCCAGTGCACCGAGCGCGCCATAGGTCGTCGTGTGGCTGTCGCCGCACAGCACCACCATGCCGGGCAGGATCAACCCATGCTCGGGTGCCACCACGTGTTCGATGCCTTGCAAAGGGTCCTGCGTGTCGAACAGTGCGATGCGGTGCTGCTCGCAGTTGCGGCGCAGCTTGCGCGCCTGCAGTGCCGACGATGGATCCAGGATCACGCGTTGAGCCACTGGCGCAGCATGCGTCGGGATGATGTGGCTGACCACCGCCACATGCTGGCCCGGCATCGGGACCGGGCGCCCCTGCGCATGCAAGCCGGCAAAGGCCTGCGGGCTGGTGTATTCGTTCATCAGGTGCAGGTCGCAGAACAGCAGCACGTTCTGCTCGTCGAGCAGGTCCACGGTGTGGCTGTCCACCAGCTTGCGGTAGAGCGTGCGGCCGGTCATGCGGCCCTGCCCTGCAGGAACGGCAGGGCTGCGGCCAGCAGCGATTCAGGCGCCTCTTCTGCGATGTAGTGGCCACAGGGCAGTGCGTGGCCGCGCACGTCGGTTGCCACGCGCTGCCATTCGGCCAGCGGGTAGAAGCAACGCTGGACCACGCCTTCGGCGCCCCACAAGGCGAGCAACGGCTGGGTCAGGCGACGGCCGGCATCGCGGTCGGCGCGGTCGTGCAAGAGGTCGATGCCAGCGGAAGCGCGGTAGTCTTCGCACAGGCCGTGGGCAGTGCCAGGCAGCGCCGCGGTACGCACGTACTCGGCCAGCGCGCGCGGGTCGAATGGCGCCAGGCCGGCGCTGCGGCGGCCCATCACATCGCGGATGTAGGCGGCAGGGTCGGCATTGATCAGGCGCTCGGGCAGCGGCGCGGGCTGGATCAGGAAGAACCAGTGCCAATAGGCACGGGCGAACAGCTCGCTGGTCTGCTCGTACATGGCGAGCGTGGGGGCAATGTCCAGCAGCACCAGGCGACTGACCGCATCTTCATGATCGGCTGCCAGCCGGTGCGCGACCCGCGCGCCGCGGTCATGTGCCAGCACCGCGAAGCGCTCATGGCCCAGGGACTGCATCAACCGCCGCATGTCGCGCGCCATCGTGCGCTTGCTGTAGTTGGCGTGGTCGGCCTCGCCCGCGGGCTTGGACGAGTCGCCATAGCCTCGCAGGTCGGCCAGCACCAATGTGAAGTGACGCGCCAGCACCGGCGCCACGCGGTGCCAGATCGCGTGGGTCTGCGGGTGGCCATGCAGCAGCAGCAAGGGCGGGCCTTCGCCGCCGCTGCGGGCGCGGATGCTCACGCCCACATCGGTCTCGATGAAGTGGGACGCAAAGCCGGGGAACAGCACTTCACCCGGGTCGGCAGACGGTGACAGATTGGCAGGCATGGGGCGCATCGTAGGCCGCCCGCCAGGGAAAGTGTGATCGCCGAACGCACATCATTGATGCCTGTGGCGACAGAATGGCAGGCATGGATGCCATCTCCGACCTCGGCTTTTTTGTGCTGCTGGCCCGCCAGGGCAGCCTCAGCGCCACCGCGCGCGAACTGGGCGTGACGCCGCCCACGATCAGCAAGCGGCTGGCGGCGCTGGAGCGGCGGCTGGGCGCGCGGCTGCTGCAGCGCACGACGCGCCGGGTCAGCCTGACCGCCGAAGGCGAGGCCTACCTGGCCGAGGGTTCGCGGCTGCTGGGTGAGCTGCAGACGCTGGAACAGACGGTGGGCGGCAGCCGGGCCACGCCGCGCGGGCTGCTGCGCGTGCATGCCACGCTGGGCTTCGGCCGGCGCCAGCTCGCGCCGGCCTTGTCGGCCTTTGCGCGGGCGCATCCGGAGGTCGAACTGCAGCTCACGTTGAGCGACCGCCAGGTGAACCTGGTCGAACAGGGCCTGGACCTTGCGCTGCAGATCGGGCCCTTGCCGGATGCGCGCCTCAGCGCACGCCGGATCGCCGCGAATCACCGGGTGCTGTGCGCCTCGCCAAAGCTGCTGCGCACGCTGGGCGAGCCCGGCCGGCCGGCGGACCTGGCACGCTGGCCGTGCATCCTGCTGCGCGAGAACGACGAGGCGTTCAATACCTGGCAGTTCACGCCACGCGGCGATGGCCAAGGCAGCCGAACAGCGCCCCGGCAGGAAAGCGTGAAGGTGCGTGGCCGCATGTCGACCAACGACGGCGACACCGCCTTGCAATGGGCGCTGGACGGCCACGGCGCGCTGCTGCGCTCGGTGTGGGACGCTGCGCCTTACCTGCGTTCAGGCCGGCTGCGGGCGATGCTGCCCGACTGGCAACTGCCGCCGGCCGACGTGATGGCGCTGTACCCGACGCGCGAGCATCTTTCGGCCCGCACGCGTGCGGCGGTGGATTTCCTGGTGACCTGGTTCGAGCAGCATCCGCTGCCGAACTGGCCCTGAAGACCCGCAGCGCCGCGGGTCACATGGATCGTTCGACGACGGGAGTCGTCAGCCTTGCAGGCGGCGGCGGCGGAACATCAGGCCCAGCGCACCCAGGCCTGCCAGCACCATGGCCGAGCCCGAAGGCTCGGGCACCTTGGTGGCGAACTGCAGGCCGTCGACCAGCAGCCGGGAACCCATGCTGCTGCGCAAGCTGTCATTCAACAGCGGCGTGCCGGCCATGAACGAGGTTTTCGGCACCGTGCCGGTGGCAACAAGGCCGCTGCCGGCCACAGTGCCGAAACTCTGGCGCGACACGTTGCCATGGGTCACCATGACCAGGCTGCTTGCATCGGGCGCGGTGCGGCCCACGCCATCACCCAAGACCAGGCTTTCGAAACTGGCGTTTGGCAGGTTTTGGGCCATGGCACCCACGGAACCCAGCCCCAGGACCGAAGCCGCGAGCACAGAAGCGACGATTGATTTGTTCATGTTTCCTCCGCAAAGAAAGGGCCGGACCCAAACTGCACCCGGAGAGGCACCCGATCCCGCAACAGAGAGATCAGCGCACGGGATAACCCTGAGCAAGATCCAAGCCCGTTTACGGGTTTTCACGGTTGCGCATCACTGCCAGACGAAACGGCCGTAACAAGCCACCACTGCCGCGCCGTAAGGTGTCGTCAATTCCGGGCTGCCGGAGGTGCGGCGACGCTCCTGGGTCCCCTGGCACCCCAGCCCGACGCTGCGCCAGGGCTGCCAGTCGACCCCCAGCGTGAACCGGCGCAGCCGGTCGTTGCCACTCAGGGCCTCCGGCGTGCCCTCGGCACGTTGCAAATCACGCAGGCTCTGTTGATAGGTCAACGAGAACTGCAGCTTTTCCGACGCCTGCCAGCGCGACGAAACCGACAGCTCGGTGCCGAGCTGGGCGTCGCGGCTGGCCAGGCCATCGCTGAGCGGCTGGTTGCCGGTGTCGCTGTCGCGCACCAACCGGGTCTCGAAGTTCAGCTTGCCGGTGGGTTGCCACTTCCAGCCCAGCGAGCCTGACCATAGGTGTTTGCGTTGCGAGCCGGCCTGGTGGTGGTGCTCGTTCGAGCGCGCGACCCGGAGGTCCAGCGAACTGGCACCTGTCGGGCTGAGCTGCACCGCAGCTTCCAGATCGCGTCGGTCGTATTCGTCGGGCTCACCATCGGCCTCACCATGCGGGTAGCGACCGTTGGTGTAGCGCAGCAGGGTACGCAGGCTGAAGTCGGGGTGAGGCTGGTAGCGCACCCCGAGTTCGGTCGCATGCCGATCAAGCTCGCTGTTGGCAAAGGTGGCAGCCGAGTAGCGGCGCTGGAATGCGTCGAACGCGCTCTCCAGTGTCCACGCGGTGACCATGCCCAGGCGGGCCCGGAAAAAGCCCTCGTCGATGCGCTCCAGGTTCTTCAGCAATTGCTCGCTGCCGTCCTGTGTCTCGCCGCGGAAGTCGCGGTACAGCGTCTGCTGGTGGCGCGCTCCCAGCTCGCCCTGCCAGCGCTCTGCGGTGGACCAGTCGAGTTGCACGCGCAGCGACGGGCTGCTGTTGTTGAACTCGGCATGGTCCTGGAATCGCTGCAACACCAGATTGCCGTCGGCCTTCAGGTGCTGCCGGCCCAGCCATTGATCCAGGCCCAAGCGCACGCTGGTGCTGCTGATGCGGTCGCTCTGCGCCAGTCCGTCCGGTGCGCGTTGCACATTGCTGTCGCTCAGCAGCGTCTCGCTGATCGAAATCGAATACGGATTGGCCTCGATGCCATCACCCACGCCATTGGCGCTGTTGACTTCCCCGCCCCCGGCACCGGGCGCAGCACCACCGCCCGCGCTGCCGCCAGCCTCCTGCGCACCTGCCAGCGTGGCCGCACTGCAGACCAACACACCCATGAGCCATGGCGCACGTGACAGCTGCGCGCCGCGTCGCCTCTTGCCAACCCGCTGCATTCAATACGCGCCGCGATCAAAGAACATCATCTTGGCCGTGCGGAAGATGATGCTCAGGTCCAGACCCAGCGACCAGTGCCGCAGGTATTCGAGGTCGTACTCGACCCGGCGTGCCATTTTCTCGACCGTGTCGGTCTCGCCACGCAAGCCGTTGACCTGGGCCCAGCCGGTGATGCCAGGCTTGACCTTGTGGCGGGCCATGTAGGCCTTGACGATCTTGCGGTACTGCTCGTTGTGGGCGACCGCGTGAGGCCGCGGCCCGACGATGCTCATGCGGCCCTGCAGCACGTTGATGAACTGCGGCAACTCATCCAGCGATGTGCGGCGGATGAAGGCACCGAACGGCGTGATGCGCGGGTCGCCGCGCGTGGCCTGAACGACCACCGGGCCGTTGTCCTCGGTGGTCATCGAGCGGAATTTGTAGACCTCGATGATCTCGCCGTCCAGCCCGGTGCGGCGCTGCTTGAAGATCACAGGCCCCGGCGAACTGCGCTTCACGCCGATCGCCAGCAGGACCAGAATGGGCGAGATCGCCAGCAGGATCAGCGAGGACAGCAGCAGGTCGCTGGTGCGCTTGAGCAGCCAGTTCACACCGGTGAACGGCGAGCCCAGCAGGCCGACCACCGGCACGCCGCCCATGTCCTCCAGCCGGCCCTGGATGATGCTGAAACCGTGCACGTCCGGCACGAAATGCAGCGACGCCGTCGTGTTCTGCAGTGACTCCATCAGCCCCAGGATGCGCGGCTGCGAAGTCAACGGCAGCGTGATGAAGACGTCCTTGACGCCATGTGCGTCGATGTAGGCCGGCAACTCGGCCAGCGTGCCGCGCAGCGCCACGTGCGGCGGCAGGTCCACGCGGGTGTGCTCCCGGTCGTCGAACACACCCAGCAGTTCGCGGCCCTGGTCGCGCCGCAGCGACAGCATGTCGGCCACGCGCAGGCTCATGCCATTGGCACCGACGATCACCGCCGGCCGCTGCGCCTGCGGCTGCGCAGCGTGGCGACGCATCCACTGTCCGCCCGCGGCCACGCAGGCCCACTGCACCAGCGGCACCGCCACGGCCCAGGCCAACAGCATGCGACGGTCAAATTCGCGCAAGCTGTCGGTGGCATAGCCCAGCAATGCCAGCACCGCAAGGATGCCGCTCCAGGTCAGCACGATGTCAAGCCCGACGCCGATGCCGCGCCGCCCGAAGCGATTCACGCCAGGGAACATCATCACCAGCAACAGCAACACCAAAGCCTTGGCCGGGCCGTCAAAAGGCTCGGCGAAAACGTCATGCGCAATCACCAGGCCCAGCGCGGCGATGCCGGGCTCCAGCACGGCGGCGATCAGCGCCGAAACCGACGGCGGCGAGTTCAGGAACAGCCGCGTGGCACTGCGGTCGTCCATCATGTCGACCGTCCTCCGTGCCAACCCAAGAAAACAGAAAAACTGACTCGTGTCATCGAGATGTCCTCCCGCGACATTCAGCGCCTTGCGGGCCGCTGTCGCTGTTGTCCGCCATCCAATGAGCCCAGGATCCACCTGAACACCGAGGGCCGCCCCACAGGCGCGCGACCCTCTCCCAACGTTTTTATGGCGACCTTCAGGCCGCTGCGAGACCCGCCGGCATGCCACCGCCGCCCGTCGACAGGCCTTGCGACTTGTCTTCGGCGGCCGGCTTGCGCCTGCTCAGCCATCCGAGCACCCCCAGGCCCAGGCCCAGCATCAGGATGCTGGCCGGTTCCGGCACGGGCGCCGCGGAAGCGATCAACGAGTACGCGCCGCCGTAGGTACCGGTGGCCGTGCCCGCGATGTTCAGCGCGTAGTTCTGGCCAGCATTCAGGCTGATGTTCTCCAGGTGCGTGCCGCTGCCGCCAAAGAGCTGCGAGCCGTTGATCCCGGAGTAAACGCTCAGCGTCAGGCCGGCAATGTCAAGCACGTTGGACAGCGTAATGGACGTGCTGGCAAACGATTGCAGGCTGCTGCCGGTCGGCACGGTGAACGACCACCAGTCGCTGAACGAGCCTTTGGCCACACCTGCACCGGTGATGATCGGCGTGGCCGGCGACACCGGCAGGACGCCCAGGTTGTAGGTGGCAGCCTGGCTGGCAAGGCCGGTGGCTGCCAGCGCCAGCGCTGCCAAGAGTGGTTTCAGTTTCATGCGAAATCCTCGATTCATGTTGGGTAGGGAAAGCCAATATCGCGAGAGCTTTCTCGGGCCCTCTTTGTTTCCATCGCCCAGGGCCACACTGCACCCCGTCCCAACAGGCTTCGGATCCGAAGCCCCAACCCTCGCCGCAGCGCAACAAGACAGTTTGCGCCTGGCAGGATGGTCGTTTTTGTGCACCGCAGCAGGCCTGACCGCTTGCCAAGTGCACCATTGGCGACATCTGCACGACCCGTGCTGTTGGGTTTTGCACACCCCCGAAGGGCTTGCGGACCTCTGAACAACCGGTGTCGCTGGAACTAGGGAAAACGATGCAAGAGTCAGACCTGCTTGGGCTTGATGGCGCGTGATCGCTCAGATGAAAAAACATACCTCCCCAAGCATGGGGACAGCGCAAGCTGATGGCACGCGGATTGCCCTGCTGCCGTCCGACTGCAAAGCCCCGACAAGGTCGAAGATCGCCCGCCTTTTGGCCCTGATGTACTCAGGGCACTTGCCGCATCATTGGGTTAGCTGTATCAATCGTTTCCTACTTTTACGGGGTCGGGCATGAGCGGACCGAAATATCGAAGACGCGATGTGCTGACCACGCTGGGCAGCGTCGGATTGGGCGGGCTTGCGAGGCCTTCCACAGCACTCGCGCAGACCCAGCCCATTCCTGGCCTGTGGACACCTGGGGCCTTGGGTGAACGGGTATGGCTGGACTGGCGAGCCGAGGACCTGGTGGACGGCCCGGTTGCGCAGTGGAAAGACCGCATGGTGGGCCTGGCCGCAACACAAGGCGACACAACTCGGCAGCCGATGCACAACGCGGACGGCGTGCTGTTCCAGACCGGTGCAAGGCGGCTGCTGGTTCCCGCCCAGTCGCAGGCCTTCCTGGCTCACCGCGCGGTGTTGATGATCTTCCGCGTCGACTTCACCGGCTGCGCCAGCGCCGACGGCAGTTTTGCGACCTTCAACGGCTACGACGGAATGACCACATCGCGCCAGCCGGCACTGTTCTACAAGAACACTGGCAGCACGCGAACACTGCTGCCGCAATGGCGCGATCCGCGCGGCTATTGGGCCGGCTCGCATGCCTTGACCGACGCGGGCACGCAGTGGCATGTGATGCTGACGCGGCGGGTCAACGGCACCGCCTACAGTTCGCTGGACGGTGGGCCGGAGCAAGCGGTTGGCGCAGGCCTGCTGTGCCTGCCGCGCAGCTCGACGACCACTACCGGCTTGATTGGCGACTACCGCGACACCGGTCCGAAGTGGACGCTGGACTGCCTGATGGTGCTGCAGGATGAACTGTCAGACGCCGATGCGCAGCGACTCATCGCCTGGGGCATGTGGCGCAAGGGCGCGCAGACCCAATTGCCGATCGGCAACCCTTACCTTGCTGCGGCGCCCTTGCTGGCCCAGGCTGCGCTGGATCCGGTCTACGTCGAAGCCAGCAGCACCGACTGGACGGCCACCAAGGCCTATTGGGATTCGACCAACATCCTGCTGGAACTCGAACAAGGGCTGAAGACGCCACTGAACCTGACCGGCTACACCAAGGTGTTCGAAGACGCTTTCGACAGGTTGTCGGTCACTGACGAGGTGACCGGCAGCGGGCCCTGGTACAGCCCCGTGCACCCGGCGGCCACCGGCTCTGCAAAAACCGCCAAGCTGACCGACAGCCCGCCGCCCTTCGTGCAACAGAACAGCGAGGTGGTGGTGCGCATGCAGGTTGGCCCCAGCGGCTGGCAAAGCGGCGTGTTCACCTCGGTCAACCTGAACGGCCGCGGCAACAGCTGGCTCTATGGCTACTTCGAGATCCGGGCCAGGTCCAAGAGCGGCAACGGCTTTGGCTCCTGGCCCGCGTTCTGGCTGAAGACCACCAACGAGTTCTTTCGACTCACCGAGACCCGTGCCGAGATCGACGCCTACGAGGGCTACGCATCGGACCCCAAAGGCCATCACCAGAGTTTCCACAACTGGCCGGCGGCACGCCTGCTGCCCGGTCGGCTGACCACCCACCGCTATGTCTCGAACTACACCGGGCTGACCGCCACGCAGTGGAAAGGCGTGGACGTCAACCTGTTCGACAACCAGTACCACACCTACGGCGTGATGGTCGCACCAGACTGGATCATCTACTACTTCGATGGCCTCGAACTGGCGCGTTTCCCAACCCCACCGGAAGCCAAGAAACCGCTGTTCATCCTGGTGGACCTTGCGATGTCCTCGTCCGAGACCAGCAAGGCCAGTGGCATCAGCGAATGGGGCGTGGAGTACCTGCGGGTCTATCAGCGTCTTTGAGCAAACCAGGACCTGCCTCGATCCGCCGCCCGCAACTCAAGAGAACTTGGGAACGGCCTGGTTGCTTCTTGAGCGCGTCGCAGCGTCGGCGGCGGCCTCCTCCACCGGACGAGCCGCCAGCTCGCTCAGCACGTCCAGATAGGCCTGCCTGACCTCGGCCGCCTTTCGCCGCGCGCGCAACAGGCCAAATTCGCTCAGTTGCGCGCGGTCGGCCAGTGCGGCGTCCACATGCGAGGCCACGCGATCGACCCAGTCGGCCGACTGCAGGCGTTCGGTTGGCAGCGGGTAGTCCAGCTGCTGGAAGATGCCGGTCAGCTTGAAGCTGGACGGCTCGATCGTCACCACCGGAACACCTTCGCACAGCGCCAGGATGGACGAGTGCAGCCGGCTGCTCACCAGCACAGACAGGTCGCGGTAGAAACTGCGGATTTCCTCGTAGCCGGGTTGGCGCGGCAGCACCGTCAACGCGTGGTTCTTCTGCAGTGCCTCTGCAAACGGCAGATCGTGGTTCATGGCGTTGGACAGGAAGAAGACCGGTCGCTGATGCTTGGCCAGCCGCCGCATCAAATCCTCCCAGCCCGCCCCGCCGACATGGGCCTCCAGCCCGTTGATCGCCAGGCCGATGGCACCGGTTGGTGCACGCTCCTCCGGCGCCGGTGCGGCTGTCGGCCCTGCAGTGGCCGCAGCCAGGAACACCATGTCGGGCACTTCGCGCACCCGGGCCGGATCAACGCCCAGCGACAGCGCGACCTCCAGTGAACGCTTGTCCCGCACGCACAGCTGGCTTGCATTGGTGTAGACATGCGCGATCAGGCGCTTGAGCATCGGGTCGGCGATCTCCAGGCTGTGATTCACCACCATCGTGCGCTTGCCCAGCCGCTGCGCAGCGCGCATCACCATCAGCAGCCGCATGACTTCGTTGCTGTCGCCAGTCGGATGGATCTCGCCGGCCGGATTCCAGACGAGCAAGTCGGCCCAGTCCAGCGTGGCGCCCAACTTGTAGAGGCCGTCCCTGCCCATCAGGCCCAAGCGGGCCAGGCGCTTGCGAAAGCCAATGGCCCGCTTGATCCGCTTGAGCCAGCCTGGTAGTTCACGCGCGGTCAAATCCAGCTTCACGAGGTCCCGGCTGGCCTTGGGCGCAATCTCGGCCTGCCCCGGCCCCTTGGCATGCTGCAGCAATGCATCGACAAAGTCGTCGAAACGCTTTTCCGGCTTGTCGGTGCCGCGCAGCAAGCCCGTCATCGTCACCCAGGACAGGTGCTGCGGGTAACGGTCCATGGCCCGCACCTCAGCCTGCCCGGCCACGTCCAGAAACAGGTCGATGAACTCCTTGGACAAGGCCTCGTTGCCAGCGTTCTGGGTCGACAGGCGGGAGATCAACAAAATATGGTTCACGGGCTTCCTCCTTCGCGGCAACAAGGCCGCATCGATTGATCGACCACCCTCGTGGGGCGCGATGCTTGGGTTCTCAAGGTCACGGCAAGCGGCTGCCACGCAGCGGACCGGCCAACCTCTGGGTAAAACTGCTGCGGAAGCGCACCGACTGCGCACCGCAGACACGGGCCGGCGCCAGCATGAATGCCGCCAGCAAGGCGGCCCCGCTGGTGGCAGCACCCAGGCTCAGGCCGAGCAGCCGGCCCCAATGCTGGACAGCCAGCGCCGTGCCATGCATGAAGGACCAGGCAAGCAAGGCACCCAGCGCCATCGGCACCAGATGCAGCAAGAGCAGGCGGCCAAACGGCACACCGGCAACATGGCCGGCATGCCACAGCGAAATCGCATAGAAGATCGAGATTGCCGCCGACACACCCAGGGCCACGCCAACCGGCCCCCAGTTCGCGCCGACCGCCGCCAAACCCACTGTCAGTGCCGCATAGATGGCCTGCTTCAGCGCCTGGCGACCGCGCTCCCCCATCGCCACCGCCATCGCCTCGGTGACCTTGAAGGCGCAGCGCGGCAACACGGTGGCAAAGAGCGGAATCACGATGGCCACCGCGGCCGACCACTTGTCGCCCAGCGCCAGCAGCACGATGCCTTGCGCGTTGCCGACCAGCCAGGCCGACACCAGCACGAACAACCAGATCGCCGTCTTCAGCGTATCCAGGAACTCCAGCCGCAACCGGTCGCGGTCGCCGCGCGCCGCAGCGAACATCGGCAGCAGTACCTGCCGCAGCGGTCCGCCCATCGCGTTGGCGCTCAGGTCCAGCAGCTTCCAGGCCCGGGCGTACAGCCCCAACTCCAGCACGCCCAGCAGCCGGCCGGTGACAATGTTGGAGCCGGAGTTGGCCAGCCAGTTGAGCGCCTGCGCCAGCGTCAGCATCAAGGACTCGCCGGCCACCTTGGCGCTGTCGCGCAACACCATGCGGGAGAGGAAACGGCGCGGCCCGGCAGCCCCCAGCACCAGCGCCGCCTCGACCAGCGCGGTGACCACCACCGCGACGCCCATCGAGGTCACGCCGAAGTGCAGCCAGGCCATCGTCAGGCCGACCACGCAGTAGCCGGTGAAATAGGCCAGCGTGGTGAACACGGCCACCCACTTGTGGCGCCCTTCGCGCTGCAGCAGCGCCAGGGGTGCGCTTTCGCTGGCGCGGAACAGCACCGCCAGCGCCACCAGGCGGATCAGTGGCACCAGCTCGGTCTGGCGGAAAAACATGGCGACCCAAGGCGCCAGGACATACAGCGCCAGGTAGAGCAATCCACCCAGCACCACCGAAGTCCAGAACGAGGACGACAAGTCGCGATCGGTCAGGTCCTGCTTGCGGATGACCTCGACGCCGATCGCTCCTTCGAACAAGGCAATCGGCAGCCCCATGGTCAGCAACGCAATCGCCATCAGCCCGAACTCGGCCGGCGACAGCAAACGCGCAAACAGCGCCGTGACGACAAAGCTCATCACGAAGTAAGCGCCCTTGCCCAGCACCAACCAGGCCACCGAGCGGCCGGCATGCACAGGCGCGGTCATGCATGCACCTCGGGACGAAAGGCGCTCGCCGCCGACGGGCCCGACATCGCGGATGGGGCCGCGCGTGTGCCGCACGCAGAGCACGCCGCCGGCAAGTGCCAGGTCCAGTGCCGCAGTACCAACGCGGCGTTGCCAGGGAAGTACCTCAGGACGCAGGGCAGTTGCACGATTCAAGCGCCGTAGTAGCCGCGATACCAGGCCGCGAACTTGCCGATGCCTTCGCGCAGGCTGGTCTTGGGCGACACGCCGGTCCAGGCCTTCAGCGCGGACACGTCGGCATAGGTTGCGACCACGTCGCCAGGCTGCATCGGCAGCATCTGCTTGATCGCATCCCTGCCCAGCGCCGCTTCGATGGTGGCGATGAACTCGCCCAGTTGCACCGGATCCTGGTTGCCGATGTTGAAGACGCGGTACGGCGCGCGCGAACGGCCGGGATGCGGCTTCAGGCCATCGAAGCTGGTGTCCGGCTCGGCCGGGCGGTCCAGCGTGGCGACCACGCCGTCGACGATGTCGTCGATGTAAGTGAAGTCGCGCTTCATCCGGCCCTCGTTGAAGACCTGGATCGGCTTGCCTTCGAGGATAGCCTTGGTGAAGCTGAAGTAGGCCATGTCCGGCCGGCCCCAGGGCCCGTAGACGGTGAAGAAGCGCAGCCCCGTGGTCGGGACGCGGTAGAGGTGGCTGTAGGTGTGCGCCATGACCTCGTTGGCCTTCTTGGTCGCGGCGTACAGGCTCACCGGGTGGTCCACCGCGTCGGCTTCAGAGAACGGCATCTTCTCGTTGCCGCCGTAGACGCTGGAGCTGCTGGCATAGACCAGGTGCCTGACCTTCGCCTGGCGTGCGCATTCGAGCACGTTCAGGAAGCCGGTCAGGTTGGCTTCGCCGTAGGCGTGCGGATGGGTGATCGAGTAGCGCACGCCGGCTTGCGCGGCCAGGTGCACGATGCGGTCGATCTGGTGCTGGCTGAACAGCGCCTCCAGCCCGCTGCGGTTGGCCACGTCCAGCTGCTGGAAGCGAAAGCCTGGCGAGCCTTCGAGCAACGCCAGCCGGTCGCGTTTCAGTGTCGGGTCGTAGTAGTCGTTCAGGCTGTCGATGCCCAGCACCTGCTCGCCCCGCGCGAGCAGGCGCTGGCAGGTGTGCAGGCCGATGAAACCGGCAGCACCGGTGACAAGCACGGTCATGGCTGGCTCCTGGTCGCTTGATCCATCTCAGACCAGCGCGGCGCGGGCGCGCACCGAACGGCCGATGGCGTGGTACTCGATGCCAAAGTCGCGCATCAGCGCCGGCTCGTAGAGGTTGCGGCCGTCGAACACCACCGGCTGCTTCAGTGCACCCTTCAGGCGCTCGAAGTCAGGGCTGCGGAATTCCTTCCATTCGGTGATGATCAGCAGCGCCTCGGCACCTTCCAGCGCCTCCATCGGCCCTTGGGCGTAGGTAATGCGAGGCTCGTCGCCGAAGATGCGCTTGGCCTCTTCGGTGGCCACCGGGTCATAGGCGGTCACGGTTGCGCCGCGTGCCAGCAACTCGTCGATCACCACACGGCTGGTGGCTTCGCGCATGTCATCGGTGTTGGGCTTGAAGGCCAGGCCCCACAGCGCGAAGCGGCGGCCGCTCAGGTCCTGACCGAAGCGGGCCAGCACCTTGCGCGTCAACACGGTCTTCTGGTGGTCGTTGGCATCTTCGACGGCCTGCAGCACCTTCAGGTCCTGGCCCTGGTCAGACGCGGTGCGGATCAGCGCCTTCACGTCCTTCGGGAAGCAGGAGCCACCGTAGCCGCAGCCGGCGTAAAGGAAGTGGTAGCCGATGCGCGGATCGGAGCCAATGCCCTGGCGCACCAGTTCGATGTCGGCCCCCATCTTCTCGGCCAGCAGCGCCAGCTCGTTCATGAACGAGATGCGCGTGGCCAGCATCGCGTTGGCAGCGTACTTGGTCAGCTCGGCTGAGCGCAGGTCCATCACCACCAGCTTGTCGCGTGTGCGCTGGAATGGCGCGTAGATCGCACGCAACAGGTTCGCCGCACGCTCATCCGACACGCCGACGACGATGCGGTCCGGCCGCATGAAGTCCTCGACCGCCGCGCCTTCCTTCAGGAACTCGGGGTTGGACGCCACAGAGAACGCCAGGTCCAGGCCTCGCTTGCCCAGCTCGTCGTCAATCGCCGCCTGCACCTTGTCGGCGGTGCCCACCGGCACGGTGCTCTTATCGATGACCAGCTTGTAGTCGGTGGCCAGGCGGCCGATGTTGCGGGCTGCGGCCAGCACGTATTGCAGGTCGGCCGAACCGTCTTCGTCCGGCGGCGTGCCGACCGCGATGAACTGCAGCGTGCCGTGGGCCACCGAGGCCGCCACATCGGTGGTGAACTGCAGGCGGCCGGCCGCCACGTTGCGCTTGACCACCACGTCCAGTCCCGGTTCGTGGATGGGAATGCCGCCCTCGTTGAGCACGCGGATCTTGCGTTCATCCACATCCAGGCAGACCACGTGGTTGCCCATGTCTGCCAGGCAAGCACCGGTGACCAGCCCAACATAACCCGTGCCGACGACGGTAATTTTCATTGCAGTGCTCCTGAGGGTGAAAAAGAAACGGGAGAAAGAGAAGAGGCAGTCGATGCGCGGCAACTTGCCTGCGCGTCGGCCGTGGGCCGGTGGTTGAAAGCCAGTCCGATGAAGGTCGGCAGCAGGGCCATCACCGTCACGGCCTGGCCGTCGGAAATGAAGAACACCGCGAACAGCATGTAGACGCCGAACAAGCCAGCTTCCAGCGGTGAATCCGACAGCCGCATCACGCGACGCAGGCCCACGAAGATGGCAGCAAAAAACAAGCCACCGCCCAGCACGCCGTACTTGATCAGGTTGTCGAGGAAGAAGTTGTGCGTGCCGTTGGCCAGGCGAGGGTCGCTGAAGTAGTTCGCCATCTGCTCGCGCAGGCTGTCCGCACCGCTGCCGAACCAGGGATGGTGGCCCACGATGTCCCAGCCGTTGAGCAGCAGCGCGGTGCGGTGGGTATTGGAGTCCCACAGCGCTTCGCTCTGGTCGACGAAATAGTTGTTGCGTTCTGCCAGCGCCAGTGCGTCGACCAGGGCCTCGTGTTCAAAAGTGAACACAGCCAGCCCGAGCAGCACCGCCAGCAGCATGACCACCCAGGCACTGACCCGCAAGGCCCGGAGCAGCCCCGCAAGACCAAGGCCGAAGGCGATCAACACGACACCCAGCAAGCCCTTGCGCTCCAGGCTTGCAACCAGCGGCGGCAGGCTCACCAGAAACAGCCAGCCGTACAGGCCTCGCCAGCCCGCCTGGCGCCAGGCCAGCAGCAGCCCGGCGCTGACCACGCCGAAGATGTAGCGCGCGTCGCCTGCAAATTTGTAGCGCACGTAGTTGCCGCCGGCAATGTGCACCGCAACCGTATGCAGCATCGCCACCATGCTCACGCCCAGGAACCATTTCAGAAAGCGTGCAGGATCACGTTCGGCCTGCCAGCCCACGGTGGTGATGACGACCACCACGAAGGCGAGTTGGACCGCCTCCTTCAGCGAGACCTTGACCCGGTTCATCAGCATGCCCTGGATCAGCACGCCCAGCACCAGCGCCATCAGCATCAGGCAGTGCGGCCGCTGGAACGCGCGGCCGATGGCCGGTTGGGTCCAGATGGTGCCAACAATCAGCGCCAGCGCCAGCAGGTCCGCCAGCCTCACCAGCACACCACCGCCACCAAAGCGGAACATCGACAGGTACAGCGGCATAACAGCGGCGGCCATCATGACCAACAGCACGTCGCTGCGTGCCGCAGATGGCAGGACGCCTTGCGCGGCAAGCGAGGGTGCCGCTGCATCGGGCGTGAAGTGCTTGCTCATGCCGCCCCTCTCGGCTGGGCCGCGCCAGGCGGCGCCGAGGGCGTTGGCGCGGCATACAGGCGCTCCAGCTCTGCGGCCAGGGTCTCCACGCTGTAGCGCGCCGCCGTCTCCTGGCCAACCGCCAGCAAGTGCGCGTGACGGGCCGGGTTGCTGCGGCAGTCCTGCACCATCGCGGCCAGTTGGTCGGCATCGCCTTGCTTGAACAGCAGTGAGCTGTCGTTGGCCAACTGGCTCAGGCCCGGCACATCGGCGCACAGCACCGGCAGGCCGCAGGCCATCGCCTCGATGGCCGCGAGACCAAAGCCTTCCCACTTGGAAGATTGCACATACAGGTCCATGCCGGCCAGCCAGGCCGGCACGTCGGCCACCACCCCATGGAACACCACCTGCCCGGCCACGCCTTCGGCCCGCGCCAGCGCCAGCAGCGCCTCGCGCTCCGGACCATCACCGGCCAGGTGCAGCGACGCCGGTTGGCCCCCCTGCGCCGGCAGCCTGGCCAGCGCACGGATCAAGGTGGCCTGGTCCTTTTTTGGCGTCATGCTGCCGACCATGGCCAGCCGATAGCCGCGCGCAACGCTGCCCTCAGCGCCGGCCAGCAACCGGCGCGCGGCCTGGGCCTGGGCGGCCAGCGCGGGCTGGTTCACGCCGTTGTAGATCACGCAGCTGTTGTCGTCTGCACCCGTGCCCAGAAAGCCGCGCAAGGCTTGCTGCACCTCCGGGCTGATGCAGGTCACATGGCGATAGCGCCGGTACATGAAGCGCTCGGCCGGCTGCAGCCAGGCGCGCTTGCGCCGGTTGTTGGTGGTGTTGTGTTCGGTGTAGACGCTGCCGGGCTTCATCAGGCCCACCAGGTACAGCGCGGGGAACAGGTGTGCATGCACCGTGTCGGCCCGCCTCAGCAGGCCGGCCAGCCGCAGCCATTGCCAGCGCGCCACATGGTGCACAGGCACGCCAGCGGCACGCAGCGCGTCGGCATAGTCCAGCCCCGGCTCGCGGTGGAACACCACGACCTCTGGCTGCTGGCCACGCTGCAATCCGGCCAGCGCCAGGTCATGCACCAGCCGCTGCACGCCACCGTTGCGCGACAGGTCCCGCAGCACATGCAAGACCCGCATCAGAGACTCCCCACCTGCTGGCCACCGCCGGAAGCCAAGGGGCTGCCCACAATGCGCTGGCAGACCCACAGCCAGGCCATGGCGCGCCAGCCCGCGCGCTCGGTGCGCAACGCGCCCGCCAGTTGCTGCAGCGGCGCGTGGCAGGCGGCGAGGAAGGCGCGGCGCTCGTCGGCCGGCTTGATGCGCAAGCCCTTGAGCAGCACCCGCACGCAGCGCCGCGCCAGCAGGTGCAGCAGGCGCTGCTGTTGCCGGTGATGGCTAAGGCCGGCCAATACGCCGCCGACGAGGTTGCGCAAATGGTCGGCATAGCGCCGGTCGCGCGTCGCGGTGATCGAATTCGGATGGCGGCGGTAGTGCAGCAGCACGTCGCTGGTGCGAACGCTGCGGGTGCTGCGCGCAAAGGCTTCGGCCACGAAATGCACGTCTTCGTAAACCGTGCCTCGCGGATAGCGCACGGCAGCCAGCAGGGGTGTCGCGTACACGCGGCTCCAGGAGAAGAAGCCAGTCTCGAAGGGATTGAGCTGCGACGACGGCAGCAGGCGTCCGCTGGGCGGCGCGCCCGGTCCGCTGAGCAGCGCCGGCTTGGCGGCACTGAATTCACGGAAGCCGAACTCGATGATGTCCCAGCGGCGCTGCAGCATCAGCGGGCGCAGCACCGTGAGGTAGGCCGGATCCAGCAGGTCATCCGAGTCGACCATGCCCACATACGGCGTGCTGACCCGGTCCAGCGCCATGTTGCGCGCCGCAGCCACCCCCTGGTTGACCGGCTGCATGCACCATTCGACGCCAAAGCGGACCACGTCGGCACGCTCGGCCAACCGCGCCTGGGCGCGGGCCACCGAGTCGTCCGGGCTGGCATCGTCCACAAAGATCAGCTTGACCTGCTCGCTGTTGACGGCGGCGATCAGGCTGTCGATCAGCGCAACAATGTGTTCTCCAGCCTTGTAGACCGGACAGATCAGCGTCAGCAATGCCGCCATCTCAAGCCCCCTGCTTGGCCTGGCTGACCGGGCTGGCGGCCGGCAGCGGCGGGCCCAGGTACTCGGCACAGTAGCGACTCAGCATCACGTCCAGCGTGTAGTCGGCCTGGTATTTGCGTCGGCTGTGTTCACCATGCGCGCGGCACAGCGCAGGCTGCTCGATGTAGCGCCGCATCGCGCTGGCGAACGCGCCGGCGTCGCCTTGCCCGATCAGCTCGCCGTTGCGGCCGGACTCGATCAGCTCCGAGACACCGCCCACGTCGCTGGCAATCACCGGACGGCCGCAGGCCATGGCTTCGATGATGCTGCGCGGCAAACCTTCCCAGTGGCTGCACAGCACGAATACGTCATGCTCGGTCAGCTGCGCGGCAAAGTTGTCGACCACGCCGCGGAAGTGGATCGTGCCGTCGGGCAGCCCGGCCATCAGCTGCCGCACCTGGGCCTCCTGCGAGCCGTTGCCGAAGATGTGCAGCTCGAAACGCAGGCCGGCATCGGTCAGCTGCCGGCAGGCGGCGGCCAGCGTCACGTAGTCCTTCTGGGTCTCGAAGCGCGCGGCAGTCACGAAGCGCAGCGGGCGGCTGCCACTGGCCGCGTCCGACAGCGCGCCGCTGTCGTCAATGCCGTTCATGCCGTTCGGGATGGTCATCAGCTTGTCGGCACCGACACCGATGCGCCGGTACTCGTTGAAGTCGAAGCGGCAGACGCAGATGATGCGCGCCGGCAACCAGGCCAGCAGCCGCTCCAGCCGCTCGTAGAGCTTGTAGCCGCTGTTCTGCGGGGTGTTGACGAAGGGCACGCCGTGGGCGACGTAGTAGGCCCGGCGCAGCGTCAGCATGGCCGCCACGCGGCCCAGCGCGCCGATCTTCGCGGTGTGCCAGGAGGTGACCTGCGGGCGCTCCTTGATCAGCAGCCACATCAGCTGCAGCAGCACCAGCACATCGCGCAGCGGGCGCAGCTCGCGGTGCAGCTGTGGCAACTCGTGGACCTTGAAGCCGGCCTGGCGCAGCCGCTCGTTGGCGGGGCCCTGGCCGCCCAGCACATAGACCACCTCGGCGCCACGGGCACGGAAGGCCTCGCCGGTCTGGCAGATGTGGGTGAAGGACCCGGACAGCGTGGTGTCCGAGCGTGTCATGCCGATCAGCACTTTCATTGTGTTTTCTCCCTGTCGTGCGTGAATGAGGCTTCAGGACCAACCGGCGGCGCCGGCTGCACCGGCACTGCCCGCGGCCTCGACCAGCCGCGGGTACAGCGCCTCGTAGCGCTGCACCACCCGCGGCATGGCAAACACTTCGTCGACCAGCCGGGCCGAGGCCGCCTGGGCCCGAACCAGACCTTCGGCGTCCAGCAGCGGCAGCGCACGGCGCATGGCCGCGGCCAACGCAGCTGCGTCGAAAGCAGTGGCCAGCTGGCCATTGACGCCGTCGACGATGGCCTCGGCCGCGCCGCTGACCGGCGTGGAGACCATCGGCTTGCCCAGCACCAGGGCCTCCAGCAGGGAGTTGGAGAAGCCCTCGGCCCGAGAAGCGTTGACGAACACATCGAAGCGCTGCACAAAGGCCACGGCCTGCGGCAGCGCACCATGGAACACCACTCGCGCGGCGAGGGGCCCCAGCGCCGCGGCGGCAGTGCGCGCGGCCGGCAGGCCAGCGCCATCCCCGACGATGTGCAGCTTGCTGCCAGGCGGCAGCTCGGGCACCAATGCGGCAAACGCAGCGATCAGCACGTCCACGCGTTTGATCTCTTCGATGCGGCCGTGATAGAAAAACTGTGGCCCGTCGGACAACGCACCCGCAGCACCGGACTCTGGCGCTGGCTGCGCCAGGCTGACCGGCACCCCATTCGGAATACGCAGCACGTCCTGGCAGCCGAACTCGCGCAGGTTGCGCTCGATGACAGCCGAGATCGCGACGAACAAGGGCCGCTGGCGCAGCACGAAGCGCGTCATCGGCTTGCCGACCAGCGCCTTGCGCTGCAGGCAGCGCAGGTCCATCTCGTCTTCGGAGTTGCCGATCTTGATCAGCACCGGCTTGCCCAACAGCCGGCCCAGGCAGGTGCCGACAAAGGCGCCAAACTTGCCCTGGTGGCAATGCACCACGTCGATGCTGCGGCGGTGCCGCCAGCCCCAGGCCATCACGGCCAGCCACCACCACAGCGAGAACAACAGCCAGCGACCGAGCAGATCCGGCGCCGCCGGCACCCACAGCCGGTGCACCGCGACGGCGGCCTCCTGGCTCAGGCCACGCGCGGCCCACTGCTGGGTCGAGGTCAGCACCTGCACCTGCTGGCCGTGGGCCGCCAGGCCAGTGGCCACGCGTTGGCATTGCTTCTCGGCGCCGCCAAACACATCGGGCATGTACTGGCAGGTCAGCATCAGCACCTGGGTCATGCGGGTCCCTCCCTGCCAGCCAGCCGGCTGCGCACCGGCTCAGGCACGGCCGCCAGCAGTTCGGCAATGAAACGCGCTTGCAGCGCAAATTCGTGTGCGCTGTCGCGGCCCACGGTCGAGACGCGAACAATCATGCCGTCGGCAATCAGGCCTTGCAGGCCGTAGTGGTAGAGCGCCAGCTTGCGCTGCATGGCGCCAACGACCAAGCGCTGGCCAATCACGATCCAGTAGCTGACGGGCTCGAAGCGCTGCGCGTTCAGCACGGTTTCCAAACGCTGAACCGGCAAGATGACCGACGGCCGCGCGCCATCCGTCCACAGCACATCACCCTTCGAGCGGCGCTGGATGCGAAAGCCCTGCGCCGGGTAGCAGACCTCAGGCTCGTGCAGCGCGGAGCCGCGGCGCTGGTCCTCGCCATAGGCCACCGAGAGCATCACGCGCTGGCCTGCGCCGTCCAGGTACACACGGCTCAGCGTCTGGCTGTAGATCTGGTCGATGAAGGCCTGCTGTTCGGGGTTGACCACCAGCACCGCTCCTTGAGGATCCAGCCGCCACCCGGCAAATCGCTCCGGCACGTCATGCGCCAGGTCCAGTCGGCCAATGCGCCCGATCAGCGGCAGGCGCGGCGTGGTTTGCGTCGCCACCCAGGCCGCACCCGCCATCAGCCCGGCGGCCAGCACCGCCCGGCGCACCGGATCAGCCTCGCGCCCCGGCAAGGGTGGCACCGGCGGCAGGCTGGTCGCGCCGCTCATCGCTTCGCCCCGTGCGCCAGGGACAGCCGGCGCAGGCCGCTGTCCACGGCGATGATCAGCAACAAGGCCGTGAGGAACAGCAGCAGGCCGGAGAACTGGTGCAGGAAGCCCTGCCCTGCGGCATCGCCCAGGTGATAGGTGATCAGGCACAGCGCCGCAACCCGGACCACGTTGGCCGTGAAGCTGACCGGCACCACCAGGATGGCCAGCGCGACATTGCGCAGGGCCGAAGAATGCCGCACCACATTCAGGTACAGCAATCCCAAGGCTTCCAGCGTGAACAGCGACTGGATGCCGGCGCAGGCATCAGCCACCAGCAACTGGTACTGCCCGATCTGCAGGACCACGCCGGTGCGCGCGATGGGATAGCCCAGGCTGCGCAGCAGCCATTCGGCGACGGCCGAAACAGCAGCCTTCATCGGCTGAGTCAGCAGGTCGACCCAGCTGTCAGGCAACGGCACGACAAACAGCAGGAAGAACAGCGGAAAGACCACCGCACGCAACCCGGCACCGCCTTGCTGCAGCAGCACACAGGCGGCCACCATCGGGATCAGCGAGCCGATCTCGAACACGTAGGTCGATTGCGAGCGACCCAGCACGTAGAGCAGCAAGCCCGCCACCAGCAGCAGCCAGCCCGCGAACAGGGCGGGCCGGCGCCCGTCCGGCGCATTCAGCGCCGGCCACTGGCGCCAGAACAGCCAGCCGACCACCAGCAGCACCAGGGGGCCATGGCCTTGCCGGTCGGTGCGCCAAAGGTCACGTGCGAGCTCCAGCATTGCAGGCACATACATCACCGCCAGTCCCAATGCCAGCCAGCACCAGGCCCACGCAGCTGCGCCGGAACGCAGCGGTCGAGAGGGGCTCAGCACCGAGCTCATCAGGCTGTGCACCCGCTCAGCGATCGTTCATCACCACGCCGGTCAGCGTGGTGTTGGCGGCACTCAGCAAGGCGCTCAGTTCCTGCAACGTGGCCACCTGGCTGGCATGCTTGCGCGCCAGCACCAGCGCCTGTCCGCAGCGGGCCGAGATCACCAGCGCGTCGGCGCCATATTCAGCGGCCGGCGTATCGACGATGACATGGTCGAAGCGCTGCTGCAGCTCGTGCATCAGCAAACCGAAGGCCGGGCGCTCCAGCAGCTCCAGCGGATTCGGCGGACGGGTGCCGGCCGGGCAGACAAACAGGTCCGGCACGCCGGGCACCGGCTTGATCACCGTGTCGCCATGCCGGCCGGACAGCAGACCCGACAGGCCCAGGTCGTTGGGCACACCGAACACCTCGTGCAGCCGCGGGCCGCGAAGGTCGGCGTCGACCACCAGCGTGCGCTGGCCCAGCTGGCTCAGCGCCACCGCCAGGTTGGCGCAAAAATAGGTCTTGCCATCGTCTGAATTGGGGCTGACCACGGCCAGCGCGCGCCGGCGCGTGCGCACCGGCCCTTCGGCGTTGCCCAGGCGCAGCTGCAGTTGCGAGCGGATCATGCGGAAGGCCTCGGCCTGGTGGCCAAACGGCTGGTTCAGTGCGACCAGCTCGGGGCTGAGGCGCTGGCTCTCTGCGCTGCCGTAGGCATAGTTGAACTGCAGCGAAAGTGCACGCAGCACGTCGTCGTGGGACACCAGGCCCAGCTCGATGGCGGCCTCGCCGAACCGCAGGCCGTTCTGGCGCTGATGGTGGCCGACCTTTTCGATCTGTTCGGGCGACAGCTGGCGCAGCTCCGCGAGGATCTCGCCCAGGGTTCGCGTGCCGTCGACATGGCTGTGCGGCGGCATGCCGTCTTCGACACCCTGCGGCATGGGCCTGGCCGACTTGGCTCGGGGGGCGAGGATGTCCTGCAAATTCATCGAATCGCTCCTTGGCTTCAACGGCGGGCCGGGGCCAGCGCACGGCCGGTGACCACGCGCTGCTTGAGTTGTTGGGCGTTCAGCTTGGGGTTGCGCGGCGTCGGCAGCACACCCAGCATCGGCAGGCCCAGCGCCTGCACCAGATCACCGGAACCGCGCACCCGGCGGTCGCGCAGCTCGGCCACCAGCGTGGCAAGCGCCGCGAAGAACAGGCCGGCAAAGAACGAGGCCAGCAGGTTGATCAGCAAGCGCGGCGACGAGGCGTACATCGGTGCGACGGCCGGGCTCAGCGGGTTGACGTTGGACTGCTGGGCATGGCTTTCCAGCGTCGTCTGCGTCTGCCGGCCAGCCAGCGCGTCATAGGCGCGCTGCGTGTTGTCGACGTCGCGCTGCAGCACACCCATGGTGTCCCGGGTCTGCTTGAGCGACAGCACCTTGGCGCGCTGCTGGTCCAGCTGGGTGCGCAGGTCGGCAACCCGCGCGGCATTGATGTTGGCGGTCACGCCCACGCTGCCGGTGACACGCGCCGTTTCGCTGGCCAGCCGGCTGCGCAGCTCGGCAACCTGCGCCTGCGCCTGCTGCACCTGCGGATGATTGGCGCCCAGCCGGGTGCTGAGTTCCTTCAGGCTGCCCTCGGCACGGCCCAGGTCCATCTTCAGGCTGGACACAACCGGGTTGGTCAAGGTCTCGGCAAGCTGATCGGAATGACCGCCGCGCACCTGGGCCTGCCGGCTCTGGCTTTCGGACGACAGCGTCTGCAGCGCCACCAGCTGGCTGCTGAGTTCATTGAGCCGGATGGTCTCGACGTCGATGCGCTCGTCGCTGCCAATCACGCCATGCTCACGCTGGAAGTCGCTCAGCTTGGCCTGCGCCGCCTCCAGCGCATTGCGCGCATCCTTGCTGCGCTGGTCGAAGAAGTCGCTGTACTGGCGGGCCGGGTTGACGCGCAACTCCAGCGTGGTCTGCATGTAGGCCTGCACATAGGCATTCGCCATCGCCGCGGCGAAGTCGGGATCGGCCGCTTCATAGCTGACGAACATCACGTTGCTCTCGCGGCTCGGGCGCACGTCCAGCGACAGCGCCAGCACGCGGGCCAGCCAGTCTTCCACCGTGCCAACGCCGTTGGTCGACGAGACCCAGGCCGCACGCAGCGCCGGGTTCTGCGCCAGCTTCAGGTTCTGGATCACGCGCCGCGTCACGCGGTCGCTCTGCACGATGTCAACCTGCGTGGCCATCATCGTGGCGTTCACGCCGCCACCATCCACCATGCCGGTCAACGGATCAGGCTTGACGTCCATCACGATGCTGGCGACGGCCGTGTACTTCTTGGTCATCAACAGCGTCACGGCCAGCGCCAGCAGCACGGTGGTCGCGAACACCGCGAGCGCGAGCTTCCAGCGGCCTCGCAACACGGCAATGAACTGGGTCAGGGTGAGGGTCATGGTGCTTGCGTCTCCGCTCAGAACAGGCTTTCGCGCACGTAGATCACATCGCCGTCGCGCAGCGCGTCGTCCATGCCGGGCTCGACCACCGCGGTATGACCGTCCGCCGCGCGGCGGTGCAGGCGAATGCCCTTGTCCGTGCCGCGCAGCGTCAAGCCGCCGCCGGCCGCCAGGCCTTGCAGCAGCGTCATGCCACGTTCGAGCCGCAACATGCCGGGCTTTTGCACCTGGCCGTAGATGAAGAAGACCGGCGCACGGTCGACGAAGATCACGTCATTGCCCTGCAGCACGATGTCGTCGGGCCGCTGCTCGCCGCTGAAGACCTGCGGCAGGTCGACCAGCTTGCGGAAGGCCTTGCCGTCCCGGCTGCCGACCACGGTGATCTGGTCACTGCCCAGCGCCGGCATGATGCCGCCGGCCAGCGCCAGCACATCGCTGAGCCGGGTTTGCGCGGTTTCCAGTGCGTAGCGGCCAGGCCGCTGCACCTGGCCCAACACGCTGACCTGGCTGCCGCGCGCCGTCAGCAAGAGCACGCTGACCTGGGGGTTCTTGACGAATTCGCCCTTGCGCAACCCGTCAGCGATCACTCGCTCGGACTCACCGACGGTCAGCCCGCCAAGTTTCAGCGTGCCCAGCAAGGGGTAGGAAATCAGCCCGTTGTCGGACAGCCGGGTTTCCATCGTCAGGTCCGGATTCTGGTAGACCAGCACGCGCACCAGGTCACCGCCGCCCAGCCGGTATTCGGCCAGCGGCGCGGCTGGCGTGGTCACCGCAGCGCCAGGCGAAACGCCCACCGCGGCTGCCGCGCCCTGGGCCCAGCCGGAGGCAGGCGAGGCGGACATCAGCAAGGCCGCCGCGGCCATCGCGGCCGCAGCCTTGCAGCGGGTTCGCATGCGCTGCCATGCGGCCAGCAGCGCTGCGCCACGGGGCAGCACGGCGGCAGCCATGTCACAGGAGGAAACAGGTACAACAATCATGGCAATCCCAGGCCTTTTTTCAGCTGCCCATCGTCAAGTGCGGTGCCGGAGGCGGCGGCTGCAGCGGGCTCCGCCTGGGCCACCGTCTTCACCGGACCGGCACCCGCAAACGGCCCCTGGTATTCCAGCTTCGCGGTACCGCGCAGCCGCTTGACCTCGGCCAGCGCCGCCAGGCGCTTGTGTTCGTTGACCAGCGCCTGCTCGATCACCGGCCGGGCCTGGTCCAGTGCCACCGGCGAGGACTGGCGCGCCGTGACGAACCAGACATGCGCCCCGCCGTTGGCCGCCTGGACAGCGCCGTGGCCGGCCGGCAGTGCGGCGAGTTGCGGCACGAGATCCAGTGGCAGGGTCTCTGCCGCCTGGGTCGACTGGGTGGATGCGTGCGCCAGCGACTGGCTGGCCGCCCAACTGGCGACGGCCTCCACGCCCTTGCCTTCCTGCGCCTTGGCCTGCAGCTCGGGCAGGCGGGCTTCTGGCAGCGCAACGTCCATTTGCACCAGCGTGTAAATCTGGCGCTCGGCAAACAGCTCGGGATGGGCCTGGTAGTAGGCCTGGACCTCGGTGGCATTCGGCGCGCCAACACCGCCGATGATGCGTTCGATGTAGGCACGGGCGATCACGTCGCGCCTGGCGGCCTCGATGGCGGCCACCACGGTCGGCTCGCGGTCGACCTTCTGGTCCAGCGCCTGCTGCAGCGCCAGCTCCTGGTCGATCAGCCGCTCCAGCACCTCTCGGCTGGCAGCCTGGACCTGCTCGGGCCCCAACTGTCGGCTTTGGGCCAGTTGCTGATTGATCTGATGCACAGTGATGTCGCGTTCATTGACGCGCACGGCGACCTGGGTGGCGACCGAGGACTCACTGCTGCGGCCGCAACCCGCCAGCATTGCGGCGGCCGCAAGGCCGACCAGCAAGCCGGCCGCTGCCGGCCTGGTACTGCTTCTTGACATGACACTCCCATCTGGCGAGATCGCCGGTACGGGGTTTTGTCCAGGACCCGGACGCCGCGCTCTGCAGGCGCTTGACGGACCGGGGGCAAACCTGAACCTCACCCCACCACCAAGGGCGGGAGGCACGGCCGACCCCTGACAGTCGACCCCGCAACCCACACCACACACCATCGAACCCGCCCTGCGCAACATGCGCTGGCCGGACCCAAAGGGCGATTAACTCGGGGTAAGCCCTGAGCAAGAAGCATGCGCAGCTGTGGTGCAGACGTGGTGCAGACGTGAAAAAGGCCGCCCGGGCATGGCCCGGGCGGCCTCATGAGAAAACACGTCTTTCAGTGAATCGCCGGCTCGCTCATCTGCCGCGCATCGCTGCGAACAAAGACCCTGCTGCCTTCACTGGCAGCCAGCAACGCTGCTGGCGTCGAAGCTGTAGGCATAGGCCTTCTGCACACCGTTCTTGGTGTACTGCATCAGCATTGGCGAGACGCCTGACGGCACCTTCGAAGGCGTCTCGATGCGCGGATGGTCGAAGTTCAGGCCGTTGTCGGTGGTGGCCTGCGGATGGGTCATGCGGTCGGTGCAGACGAAGCTGCCTTTGGCACCGCGCGAGGCCGACTGGTAGAGCCGCGGCATCGAGCCGGCATTGACCACCAGCGCCACTTGCGAGCCGCCCATCCAGCTCATCTGCGGGTAGCCCGCGTTGATGCTGTCGCTGGTCAGCTGGGTGGCGGGCACGGACCAGGCCAGCACGTTGGCAGCAGCGTTGTAGCGCAGGTAGAACGGGAAGCCCGCATTGACGAAGGCCAGGTGCATGTAGCCCTGGTCGTCCGTGGCCAGGCTGAAGTGGCTGGCCATCGGGTCGGTGTCGACATTGTTCGGGTCGCCCGGGTCCAGCGTCTGCTGCGCCTGCCACGGATCCTGCGGCGTGCCGCCAGCCGGGCGTTGCTGCCAGAAGATGCCTTCGCGAACCGAATACACCACGCCAATGCCATTCGGCGTCAGCACCAGGCGGGCGCTGCGCTGCGGTGAATCCAGTGTCGACAGCGCGTCCTGCGGGCCGAAGGTGACGCCGGTGTTGACCCAGGTGTTGCCACCAGCGACGCGGTAGTAGAGCACCAGCACCGAGGTGCCGGTGACGTTGTCCTGCTCGACGAAGGAGACCCAGAAGTTGCCGGCACGATCCTGCACCAGGCTGGGATTGGTGGCACCGGCGGAGCCGCCGGGCGTCTTGGGTCGCACGGTCTGGCCAGGGCCCTTCATCTGCCAGGCCTGCGTCGTCGGGTCGTACTTCAGCGGGGCAAACAGGATCTCGTCGGACAAGCCGGAATAGACCACCGACAGGACGCCGTTGCTCAGCGAACCATCCGACGTGCTCTTGGCCCCGGTGCCCGCCAGCGAAAGTGCCGCCGTCCAGGTGATGCCATCGGTGCTGTTGTAGAGCTGCAGCGAGTCGCCGCTGGTCTGCGCACCGCGGTTGGCCAGCAGGTGGTAGACGCCGTCATCGGTGATCCACATGTGCTCCTGGTGACGGTAGGAGATCAGGCGCTGGTTGGTGCCCGACAGCGAGCTCACCGTCGGCGAGATGACACCGGCCCAGGCCGGCGCCATGCTGGCCAGCGAGCCCAGCACGCCGGCCGCCAGCGCAAACGCTGCCAGGCCGGCCACACGGCGCGAAAACGCCGACCACGGGTGCGAAAAACGGTACTGCATCACGAGCAACTTCCTCCTGGAGCAACAAAACTTTGCTGCGGCATGCGCCGCGGCCCACCGGATTTCCTTTGCCCAAGCCCTGAAGCCGGCTTCACTTTGCCGGCAGCACGCCGAACACGAGACAGCGCCAGGCTGCAAGCAAGTGAAGGGCCGGCACAACGAGCCTGACAGCGGCGTGACAGGCCGCAGGCCGCCCGGTGGATGCGCGGCCTGATCAGAGTTCGATGATGCCCCGCCGCAGCGCGATCGTCACGGCATGCGTGCGGTCAACTGCGCCCAATTTGGCAAGAATGCCCTTCATGTGGGCCTTGATCGTGTCTTCCGTCACGGCAAGCAAACTCGCCACCCGCTTGTTGGAGCCGCCCTGGGCGACCAGTCGCAGGACCTCGATCTCACGCGGACTGAGCGCCTCGTCCAGCAGATGCTCGGCCAGTTCGGCGGCGATTTCCGACGGCACCAGGCGCCGGCCGGCATGCACCTGGCGGATGCCCTCCACCAGCTCCTTGCGCAGCATGCTCTTGAGCAGGTAACCGCTCACGCCGGCCTGCAGGGCACGGCGGATCTGCACATCACCCTTGTAGGTCGTCAACGCGACGATGCGGGCATGCGGCCACTCGGCGCGGATCGCAAGCGTTGCCTCCACACCGCCCATCAGCGGCATCTGCAGGTCCATCAGCGTGACATCGGGCCGGTGCAGCCGGAAGGCCTCGACGGCCTCCCGGCCATTGCCCGCCTCGGCCACCACCTGCAGGTCCGGCTGCTGCGCCAGCATGCTGGCAATGCCCTCGCGCAGCAGCGCGTGGTCGTCCACCGTCAGCACCCGGATCGGGGGCGGCGGTTCGGCGGGGCGAGGCGCTTCGGTGGTCATGCGTGAGGGAGTCAGAGATCGGAAGTGTCGTCGGATCGGGTCGGTCCATCGCCAGCGGCATGCCACCAGCGCCGCAAATGCTGCCACGGCCCGGCGCTGCGGCGCTGCCATTCCAGGCGCAGCGTCGTGCCCTGGCCAGGCGCGCTCTGCAGCGACAGCCGTGCACCCAGCCGGGCCGCGCGCTCGCGCTGGCCAGCCAGGCCCCAATGGCCGGGCCGGCCGCCAGCGGCCAGCCATTCCGGCGGCAGGCCGCGGCCATCGTCCTGCACCTCCAGCAAAAGCTGTTGCGCGCCTTGCGCAAACGTCAGCTGCACGCGGCTGGCCGCGGCATGGTGGAAGGCATTCAGCAAGGCCTCGCGGGCGATCAGCCACAGCTCCTCCTGCTCGGCCGGCGCCAGCTGCACCGGCACGCCGCTGCGCCGCAGTTCAAACAGCACGCCGTGCTCCTGCGCCAGTTGCTCGCCCAAGGCCTGCAGCCGCTGGTCCAGCGCCGGCCCGGGCTCGCCTGGCGAGCGCAGCGCACCGACCCGGTCCCGCCCTTCGACCAGCACCTGCTCGGCCAGGTCCAGCGCCCGTGTCAGGCCCGCGCGCTCACGGGTGTCTTCGGGCAAGCGGTCGGCCGCGGACTGGAAGCGCAGCAGCAGGCCCTGCACGCTTTGCAGCAGCGTGTCGTGCAGCTCGCGGGCAATGCGCTCGCGCTCCAGCAAGCGAGCCTGGTGGCGCTCGTTCAGGCGCCGCGTGAGACTGCGCATGCGCAGCCGGAAAGCCCAGGCCAGCAGGCCCAGCGCCACCGGCACGCACATCAGCGGAAACCACCAGGTCTGGTAGAAAGCCGGCAGGATGCGTAGCGACAGCACCGCCCCCTGCGGGCTCCACACGCCGTCCTCATTGGCCGCCAGCACCTCGAAGCGGTAGCGGCCAGGGCCGAGGTTGGTGTAGTAGGCCGCGCGGCGCGTGCCGCCGTCCTGCCAGTCGCTGTCCACGCCTTGCAGCCGATAGCGAAAGCGCACCCGCTCCGGCATCGACAGACTCAAGCCCGCGTAGTGAATCTCCAGGCTGCGGGTGCCCACCGCCAGCTGCAGGCCGTCCTGCAGCGGCTGCGGCTGGCCGTCGGCCACCAGTGCCTGCAAACGGACCGGCGGCGGCAGCGGATTGCGTGTAATGCGCCTGGGGTCCAGCCAGACCACGCTGTTGGTGGTCGCGAACCACAAGCGCCCGTCGCTGCCTTTCACCGCCGAGGGAATCGGCCGCAGCTGCGAAGGTGCGCCGTCCAGCCCGTCGTGGTAATCGAAGCGCTCGAAGGTGACCGCATGCGCCGGCTGCTGCAGCGCCACGGCCAACTCGGCCGGCGCAATGTGCAGGATGCCGGACGCGCTGTTCAACCACAGGCCGCCATCGCCACCCAGCACCAAGCCGGAGACCCCCATCAGCGCCTCGCCAGCCAGCTGCAGCGCATGGAAGCGCTGGCCGTCGAACCAGGCCACGCCCTGCTCGCCGGCAATCCACAGGCGCTCGCTGCTGCCGTCCAGCGCCAGCGGCGAGCCCAGGCTCAGCCCGTCGGCCTCGGTGAAATGCCGCGCCTCGCGCGGCTCGCCGGGCGACAGCCGGACCAGGTGGTTGGCATTGAAGGCCAGCCATTGCGCGCCCTGGCGGTCCAGCCCGATGGCCAGCGGGTAGACAAAGTCGACACCAACCGGCAGCGGCTGGCGCGTCCAGCGTTCGGCACCGGCCGAGGCCTTGGCGTCGTTGCCACTCTCGCGGCGGAACATGCCCTCGCGCATCACGGAGAGCCACAGCCGCCCCTGGGCGTCCTCGCCAATTGCCTGCAGCGGATTGCCCGCCGCGGCCGGCGGCAAGGGCACCGGCTCGACCCGGCTGCCGCGCGCGCGCCACAGCCCGGTGGCCCCGCCCAGCCAGACCTCGCCATTGCGCGCCCGGTAGGCCGCGGTGATGCGCGGGCCCAGCGTGGTTTGCCGCACAAAACCAGGGCTGGTGCCGCCGGTGGGCAGCAGCAGCGCCGAAGGGCCGGTCACGCTGCCGGCCCAGACCTTGCCGCCCTCGCCCGCGGCCAGGCTGAACCACAGCGACTGCGGCGGCAGCAGCACCCGCGTCAGCTTGTTGCGCCGGAAGCGGTCCAGCCCGCCGGTGGTCGCCACCCAGACCGTGCCCTCGCGGTCCTCCAGCATGCTCATCACCAGCTCGCCACTCAGCCCTTGCGAGGGCTTGAACCACTGTGCGGTCTCCGCGTCCGGCAGGCCCAGGTAGCCGCCGGTGGGCATCTGCAGCGGCGCGGCCACCCGCGCCAGGCCGCTGCGCGCGCCCAGCCACAGCGTGCCGTCGCGGTCGAACATCAGCGTGCTCAGGTCGCCCGGGCCGGGTTCGATCGCCACGCGCGCCGGCAGCGAAGGCGACAGCGCAGGCGGCTGGCCTGGCGCCTGCGGCGCCGCGGTCAGCGGCCAGACGCCACGCGTGCCATTCGTCGCCCACACGGCGCCCTGCGGGCCCAGTGCCAGCTGGCCGTGGCCCTGCGAATCGCCGCAGCGGGCAAAGCGCGCCGCGCCTCGCGGCAGGCAATAGCCCGCGTCGTCCGCCAGCGCCCAGACGCCATCGGACCCGTCCACCATCACCGCATAAAACGGCAGGTCCGGCAGGCCCTGCGCCGCGCCCAGCGTCTGCCAGCGCTCGCCCAGCTGGCGCGCCAGCCCGTGGGCCGTGGCCACCCAGAGGCTGCCGTCCGCCTGCTGCGCCAGCCCGGTCACGGTGCCGGTCGGCAGGCCTTGCGCCGCGCCCACGTGCCGCAGGCGCCCGTCCTGCCAGTGGCTCAGCCCGCCGTAGCGGTAGCCTATCCACAAGCCACCATCGCGCTGCGCCAGCAGCGAGGCCACGCTTTGCGACACCAGGGCCTGGCCGGGGCCGGCCGCGAAGCGCTCGAAATGCACGCCGTCGAAACGGAACAGCCCGGTGGCCGAGCCCAGCCAGAGGTAGCCGTCGGCCGTCTGCGCCAGGCTGTTGACTTCGGACGGCGCGCCGTCGCGGGTCAGCCAGGCGCTATGGTGGAACTGGGCCAGGTCCAGCATGGCCGGCAGCGCCAGCACGCGGCCCGGCAGCCCGGCCAGCAAGGCCGCGACCAGCACCATCCATCGCCACGCCATGGCAGGCCTGCGCGCTCGCGCCATCATCGTGCTGCCATCCGCTCCAGGAAAGAAAAACCACCGGGCTGCGGGGCAGGCGGCCCGGGCACTGCTGCGGCCGATTGTGGCAGCAGGCCGCCATCCAGCCGGTCCGGCGTGTGCGGTCGGACTACACGAAAGGGTAGCCCCCGGGCTGCACGATCCGGGCTGGCCCGGCGGGGGGCAGCTTCCTAAACTGGCCCGGCACCACCTGCACAAGGGCCAGGCCATGAACCCGGCCACTGCGAAGGCGGCTGCGCCCTCCCCCAAACCCACGGAAATCCGCCCATGCCCTCGACGATGTCCACCTCCCGGCTGCTGGCCACCCTCGCCACGCTGCTGCCCGCACTGGCCCTGCCGCTGGCTTCGCAAGCCGCAGACGAAGGCCTGCGCGTGGCCACCTTCAGCAAGAACAGCTCCGGCTGGACCGGCCCGGGCGGCGTCGGTGGCGCCAGCTTCATCAACAAGAAGTCCGGCAACGAAGCACCGTCGCTGCAGACCAAGTTCGAGGACTTCGGCATCACCTTCAGCGAGCAGAAGGCCAGCTGGACCGGCGACCTGAAGACCGGCAAGGCCTTCGAGATCGGCCTGGACGTCAACGTGCACGACATCGTGTTCTTCCACGACTCGGTCACGCGCGACTTGGCCGTCGAGATCCGCGACTACGACAACCCGCCCGAAGGCTACCCCTACACCTCCGTCTGGTACATCGTCGGCACGCTGAGCCCGGCCAACAAGGGCTGGCAGCACTACTCGGTCACCGTGGCCGACCCGGCTGCCACCACGCTGCCACAAGGCTGGGGCGGCTACGGCGCCGAAGACCCGGTGACCTACGAGCCCAAGCTGCCGCCAGGCCGCACCTTCGCCAACGTGATTGCCGGGGCCGACGAGATCGTCTTCACCACGCTGATCCCGGGCTGGGTCTACGGCTTCACCTATTTCAACGTCGGCGTGGACAACCTGTTCATCCGCCAGATCACGCCGCAGTGAACGGCACGGGCGGTCGGCGGGCCGCCCTGCAAGCTGTTCGCAGCTTTCCAAGGTAATGAGTCCGCTGGTTCGTCTTCGCGATGAGCCTTGTGGTTGAGCCAGCCGGCGTGGGGCACACTCTGCCCTCCGCCGGGCTGGCTTTTTTTGTGCGCGGCGAAACTGCATCCTTCGCCCCATGGACTTCAAGCAGCTCGAGTATTTCGTCGCCGTTGCCGAACACCGCAGCTTCAGCCGCGCCGCCGTGTCGCTGGACATCGCGCAGTCCGCGCTGAGCCGCCAGGTGCGGCTGCTGGAAGTGGAGCTGCGCGAAACCCTGCTCAGCCGCAACGGCCGCGGCGTGACCTTGACCGAAGCCGGCGAGCGCCTGTTCCAGCACAGCGTGGGCCTGCTGCAGCAGCTCGCCGCCGCGCGGGCCGACCTGGGCGCCCAGCGCGACGAGCCGGTGGGCCGCATCACCATCGCGCTGCCGCCCAGCATGGGCCGCCAGCTCACGCTGCCGCTGATCGACGCCTTCCAGCGCCAGCTCCCGCGCGCCCGGCTTGCCGTCGTCGAAGGACTGTCCAGCCACATCGCCGAATGGATCGTCTCCGGCCGGGTCGATCTCGGCCTGGTCTACAACCCCGAGCCGCAGCCCGAGCTCGAATTCGAGCCACTGCTCAGCGAGCCGCTGGGCCTGGTCTCGCCAGCCACTGGCCAGCCGCGCCGCAGCACGCCGCGCAGCCTGCCGCTGGCCGAGCTGCCGCAGTTCCCGCTGGTGCTGCCCGAGCGTGCCCACGTCATCCGCCGCCTGCTCGAAACCCAGACCCTGCTGGCCGGCCTGAAGCTGCAGGTCGCCTGGGAAGTCTCCAGCGTCGCGGCGCTGATCGACCTGGTCTGCGCCGGCTACGGCCACGCCGTGCTCACGCCCAGCGCCGTGGTCGCCTCCGGCCGCGGCGACCTGCTCACCGTGCGCCCGCTCACGCCACTGCTCAACAGCGTGCTGTGCCTCACCACCTCGGCCCACAAGCGCCCCAGCGCCCTGACCCGCCAGGCCCGCCAGGTGCTGGCGCAACTCGTCAGCGGCCTGCCGCAGGCTGCAGCGGCCGGCTCGCTGCCAGGTTGACCTGCTTTTCGGGCGATTGCCCGCTAAAGCCTTTGCGGGGGCGGCCGAAGAACTGCCATGAACACGCGCAACCCGGCTTTTTCCCTGCCCATGGACGACCACCGCGGCAGCCGCCAGCACCGCTTCATGGAGTCAGCCGACCTGAACTCGGCTTTTCGTGAAGTGTTCACGCCGCTGCGCACCAACATCCGCCGCGGCATGACGCTGGATGGCCAGCTGTACGCGATCGAGATGGACGGCTGCATTCCCGGCCAGATGCTGGGCACCGAATGGATTCCCCCGGCCACGCGCGGCGTGGACGACGCGGCGATGCTGGCCGATGCGCCGGTGCGCCGCGCGCTGTTCCGCAAGCTGCTGGCCGAACAGCGGCCGGAGAGCCTGTTCGTCTATGTCTGCGAGCATGGCGGCGGCAAGGCCAAGCCGACGCTGTACGTGGAGATCGCCTCGGAAGACGGCTGCTACGCAGCCGAGTAC
>Ga0307514_10001052_pt1 | contig 39600 bp, 54 predicted proteins | sample 16_EM_MG_FD_203088 | JGI IMG/M metagenome (GOLD analysis project Ga0307514, IMG submission 203088) | Populus trichocarpa ectomycorrhiza microbial communities from riparian zone in the Pacific Northwest, United States - 16_EM | ecosystem: Host-associated > Plants > Roots > Unclassified | place...
ATGGTCAGCGATACGCTCTTTAGCGGGAGCTCGTATCGATCGCGCAAAGCGGGAGTGCTTTGTTCGCGTCCCAGAAACTATGCGGGACATGTGTGGTAATCACGCACGGCAGTTGATAGTCAGATGCGAGTAAGAGGACTCTTCTCCCCTACCCGTAACGGGATAGGACTAGGAGAGGCACGTCCCGGTCTGGAGAAAAGTCTCGACCTTAGCATGACGTAACTGAGGGATTATATGACGTAGGCTTAGGGCCTAGAGCGATGAACCACTTATGGTCAGATCGCAATGTAACCTCGTATCGGATACGAGCTTACGCGTCATTAATCTACGTTGGCATAGTATCGGTTGGTCGCCGACTAAATCTATGACGCAAGAAAATCGCTCACTCGCATGAGGGATTTTTGAGGCGATAAGCATTATCAACTTGGTTGGTAGATGTTCCAACCACCGACTCTAAAGATTGCGAGGGTTAGCGAATGAGCATGGGTGAGCAGATATCGGGCAACGGATGGCCTGATTGTTATCAGGAGCGTAAGCTTTCAAACCACGTAGCTATGGCGCAATTACCTGAGGGTGTTGTGATGAGTTATTTCTTGGGCGCTAAGGGGGCGTGGCCGGAATAATCATTATCTTGGCACGAGAGGTCTACGGCTATAAAGAGCCAGCGTTGGACGTAGTTATTGGGGACATCAGCGAACACATTAGCTTTCAGAGAACACCGAAGACGATCTTAAAATATTATTAAGAAATCTATCTATCTTTACCATTACTTCCTTAATCCACACACGAGACTGGGTGCTATATGCCTGGACATCGGTACACACCAGCCGAGTACGCACTGCAACAGAAAGTCGAGAGTTTCGGCAGGTTGCTTTCCGAGTTGGAAGAGCAAGGCCTAACCCGCATCTACGCTGCGGTTTTACATTTCTGTCAACTCGAGAATATCGACTACCTGGTGCTGAGATACATCAACACCGGCGCTTTACCCTTCGAGGAGTTTTCCGAGGAGTGGTTGTTCGACGGGGAAATTTAATCTTCGTCTATATTGGAGACGGGAATTGGCATCGGTTCAACTTAACCGAATTGGAAGACGCGGCAGTAGAGTTACAACTGTCGGAAGAGATAGCTCTTGCAAGACGGGCAAGAGGTTGAGTCTTAGGATAAGACGAGGAGAGAAAGAGATTAGATAGGCGGCTGTACTTAGATTCAATAAATATTGTATTAGTTATTGGGATCTAAAAACCCCCGTAACATATTGACTCTTCATCGCAGTCCCATAATCCGGTGACATATCGTCCATTATAAGAAAATACCCACTCATCAATTCGTCCATATTGCATGGGATCTTTAAGTCCAAATTCATGATCAGGCCACGTGAGCACAGGATCTTAATCCACGCAATTGCGTGAATATCGCTCCACCCAACTCCGTGAAGTTGTAAAACCCCCCATATCGCAAATTGTAGCTGGGCTCCAAATTAATTCCAATTGACTGTGGCGTGGGAGTGTCCCCGCCTTGGGGTTGCTGAAAACCTCCACGAAATCTCCGTACATCGCTGGATAAGTCCTCCATTGTCTGTAGGCACCATCTTTGTTGCGGTACCAGCTCCATCTGCAAACGTTAGTTCTCAATTCATGATAGATATGGAGCAGTAGAGGAATATCCAGGAGTCCTGATTGAAAACGGTTAGCCCATGGAAGAGCCAAGCCCCACCATCCAGTACTTCCTTCGTGTCTCGGCGTGCCGGTAACAGTTATTCATGGTTAGCATTATTGGTACACTCTTCTGCCACAACTACCGCCGCTGCTCCCTGCTCGCCCGTTCAGTACTTGGTGCCTATCTCACCACGAGAGATGCTTTCCACGGTCCCTCCCAGCAGCCCTATACGAACTCCCACTCCTAGGAAGAACGTCCAAACGACCTCCTCACTGGCCAGTAGATCGTCAATAGCAGTAGCTCCAAGTATTTGTATATATGAAGTACAGCCACCTTCAGAACACGCCTTCTCCCTAGCCATGATCCAGGTACATTCCCGGGGCATACCTGATGGCCTGCCCGGTCCACTGCCACCTCCTCCGCTCACCCAGGGGTTGCAGAGCCAACAGTCAAATGCTTTGCAAGTCGACGCTAGGAATCCTGGACATGTACCAGGTAACCCACACTCAGCTCGCAGTGGGTCCACCGCGGCTGCCACCATGTTGTACGAATAAGCTCACTGAGCGAATCACATACTTGTCACACCCAATTGGGACTGTCTGACAACCAAATACTGTCCATTCCCACCTAGGGATATGACACATCAATTCAATCCCCGCGCGCCTTAAATACATGCTGAATCTGCTGGTCTCCTGAGAGTGCCCAGACGGTTTATCCGGTAGCCCCGTGGATCCTTAGAATTCCTGCTCCATTATCACCATTGTATTCCTAAAAACCCTCTTCATATGCTGTCGTATTGGCACATATCCGTATTCGCTCGTTGGCGTACGTTTGATGAAATTGAATAGAGGTGTTGGAGATGGCTTCCTCTTCTCATATAACGATCCAATTTGGTCATCCAGTCAGGTGCCAATTGTGATAATGGACAGTGGTAATCACGAATCATACCTGCTAGCCACTTTAGAACATTTATGGGTTATTATACTTCCCTTACGGAGCTGCCATACGATCTGTGATTGCTGCTCCGCTATTTTGAACTCTGCCTGTCGGTAGATCATGATACTGGTAGACATATCGGTAATCGTATCGGTAATCATAACGGTATTCATTGTTGATTCATTAACTCGCTGACCGTATATATCCTTGTAAGACTTCCATAGCCGCTGCAGTAGACTCCTAACATTATCCGTAATGTAGAGGAGTCCATCAAGTCGTGTAGAAGGTAATCGTGATTCGAACTGCCATCGGTAGCATCACTGGATGTGAATCGCGGTTATCGTGTAAACCCGCCCTGATCTTTCCTAGGTGTACTTCGGTCGAGGTATGTGCCCGTTTAGTGTTAATTAGCTATCATCAAGGTGAACCAAAGTAGAATTGGCTTTGGCATTGCCGGTGACGCGACTCTCAGTAGCATATGCGCTATGGAATTGTCCCTGTAATTGTCAATTGACTCAATTGGAAGGTAACTTATCAAATCTCATTGATGTCACAATTGGTAGCCTTTGAGTTCTGATATGAATCCTTTGAAATGGACTTTGATTGGCTTGGTTGTTGACACGTCTCCAGGCCGGTTGGCCTCTAGAATTGACTCGCAATTGTCTCTGCGTCCATTAACCTCGATTGGGTGTACTTATCAAGCCTCTTTGTGTCTGGAATCTGTCGCTGTCCAATCCGGACGATTTCTCATCGTTAGGTGTCATGACACATCAGCAATAACCCTAGTTTCCATCTGAAACACCCGGGTGTTCCGGACGGCTCTGACGGCTCAGACGGAACCTCGTACCCTCTGACGGAGAATTACACGCTTCCCGTCGCCCAGGCGATGGGTTGCGTTCCATGCTTACCTCCATTACTTTGCGTCTGGTATACGCACCATCAGAACGACACGTGTGTTACACTCTTTGCAGGGGCTGCAGTTGTGCTCTAGCCATTCACACAATGCCTGGTGATGTTTATGCCTTTCCTCGGCCGATAGCCACATTTTACCTCTCCGCTATTGCTATATATCGGATGCCGCACTTGTCCCATATACGCTCGATTACGGCCTTCAAGTGCACGTCTAAACTCACTCGATCACGGCCTCGGAGTGTATGTCCAAATATGCTCTATTACCACTGCCAAGTGCATCTCTAAACTCGCTCGATCATGATCTCAGAGTGCATCTCTAAGTTCACTCAATCACGGCCTCCAAGTGTATCTCCAAACTCGCTCGATTACGGCCTGCAAGTTCGCACGATCACGGCCTCCAAGTCTATTTCCAAACTCGCTAGATTACGGCCTGCAAGTGTGCATGACCACAGCCTCCAAGTCTATCTCCAAACTTGTTCAATTACTGCCTCCAAGTGCCTGTCTAAACTCGCTCGATCACGGCCTCAGAGTGTATCTCCAGATACACTCGATTACTGCCTCCAAGTGCATCTCTAAACTCGCTCGATCATGATCTCGGAGTGCATTTCTAAGTTCACTCGATCACGGCCTCGAAGCATATCTCCAAATACACTCGATAACCGCCTGCAAGTGCATCTCCAAACTCACACAATTACGGACTCCAAGTTCGCACGATCATGGCCTCCAAGTGCATCTCCAAACTCGGTTGATTACGGCCTCCAAGTGTATCTCTAAATATGCTCAATTACCGCCTCCAAGTGCATCTCGAAACTCACTGGATCACGGCCTTGGAGTGTTTCTCTGAGTTCACTGGATCGTCATTTTCAGGTGCACTTCAAATTGCTCTCAAGCTCCGTCTGCAGCCAGTCCAGATATACTGTTTGTAGATGGGTAGCTATATAGTATAACGGGCAGGGTCAGACGTAGGTGATACTGGTAACAATAATGTGATATCGGGAAACAAGACAAGAGGCTTGATATTCGTTTTGAGGGAATCAAGACAAGATAAGAGTCGAAGCTGTTTCAAAGTCGTAACTTGCTTTGCTATACAAGAGAACGAGTAAAGAGAGAAGAAAAGGAAATCCTCCAACGCCGACAACACTCTCTTTAAATACAATTCGTCTGCCACCCTCGAATCATTCCTCATGCTCCGATGTACCATCCGAATCTCATCCCATAATCTTACACACCATCAGCCCAACTCCTTATCAGTACAACCACGCCATATCATCCGACATCGCAACACCTCAGTCTACTTCCTTATTGTACTAAATTATACTGCCACCATCTTACCGCTTCCTTCGCGTCTCCCAACGTCTCCGCCTTTCTCTAACACCATTCCTTCGACACCCTCTCCGCATTACTCATTTTATTCCCAAGTACCTCCGTATTTTCCAGCGCCGTGACAGTATCCCCCCCTTTAGGTTCGTGGTCCTCCGAGAACTTCTTCCAATGGTCCTGGCTTACCTGGATACCATTGATGAAACTCATCGACTGCCTGTAGCCCAGTCACAAACTTCGCTGGTTCCCAGGTGAGGGAATCATAACCCGTCCACCGGATCAAATACTGTAACTGATTCCAATATACCCGACTATCCTCAACATTGGATACTTCATATTCTTCTTCCCCATCAACCTCTACCACCGGGGGAGGATTAACCCGTTGACCCACCAAGGGATTCTCTGCCACCACGTCCAACAGCGAAACAGGTTGCACTCGGTGAATTCATATCGACGCGGGCAACTCCAACTCATATGCATAAGGGGACACTTGTCTACACACCCCGAAAGGTCCCAGTCATTTCCAGTCCAATTTTCGAGTTGGATGGGTCATTCTGACGTTGCGAGCATCCAGCGAAACTTTTGATCCAACTTGTATATTGAGTGCAGGTATACGTCCTCAATTCGCCCCTTCTTCCTGTATAACTTGGCTCCATCTCATCTCAACTCACAAGTGATCATGAATGTGTTGCATCGTAGCTTGAACTTGATCTGCATCCAAACGTCGTTGATCCCACTCCTGTGTTGGCTCTCCTGCAAATGACATGCGTGGGTGTGCACCCTGAACTGCGCAGAACGGAGTACACTTTGTTTATTCGGACATTCCATTATTCGCGGCAAATTCAGCAAGCGGTAACCACTGTACCCAACAATCCTGTTGATGGTTCACAAACACCCGGATGTACTGTTCCATCCCTGTATTCATTCGTTCGGTCTGACTGTCCATCTGGGGATGGAATGCCATAGACATTCGTAGATCAATTCCCAGCCGGCTATATATCTGTCCCCAGAAAGTTGAAGCAAACTGAGGTCCCCGATCCGAAACAATAGTCTTTGGCAGGCCATGCAAGCGTACAACTTCCCGAAGGAACAACTTCGCCAATCCTACCGCATCTATTGTTGTATGGCATGGGACAAAGTGTCGCATTTTTGAAAGCCTATCTACCACCACCCAGACTGCATCAAACCCTTCACACTCCGGTAATCCAACCACAAAATCCATCGAAATGACTTCCCATGGCTTTTCTGGTACGGATAAAGGCCGATGAACTCCAAACATTGCATGCCTCGAGGTCCTAGAGCGTTGACAGTTATGGCAATTCCATACATACTGATCCACCTGTTTTCGCATATCCTTCCAGTAATACTGCCAATCCAGGAGGTGGAACATTTTTGCCCGTTCCGGATGTCCTGCCAATGCCGTATCATGATGCTCCTGTATTAATCGTAGCCGCAACTGATCTCCCTCTGGAACATAACGCTTTCCTCTATACCACACCTGTCCGTCCTGTTCCGTACATTCTGCCGTCGTAATTTCCTTCAGGCTCTCACCTTCCCTTATAGCCTTCAATATCCTATTCGGTAATGGATCCTCCTGATATGCCCAGTTAAAAAGGTTCAACAGTGAGGGGCATTCCTGTATGGGTAAATCATTTGGCAATATCCGCAACTGTTCTGGCAAATTATGTGGTTTTAACACGACCTGTTCCATATTTTGTAATCTTTCATCCCCCCCCTCAGAGAGGTCTCCAAGTCTCCTCGTCAAAGCATCCGCTTTTCCATTCGATTTTCCTGGTCGGTAAACAATCTCATAATCAAATCTTGTCAAAAACTCGGACCACCGTACCTGTCGCCGATTCAAAAGCTTCTTTGTCATAAAATACTCGAGGTTCTTATGATCAGTTATCAACTGTAAAGGGTATGCGGCACCTTCACACTCAGGTCTCCATTCTTCAAGTGCTTTAATAATAGCCATAAGCTCCTTATCATGCATATCATAATTGCACTCGGCCGGCGAATGTTTCTTCGAATAATATTCTACAGGATGTAGCACTCTCTCATTATCCCATTGTGACAATACTCCTGCGGATACATAATTGGAGGCATCTGTCTCAATAATTACCTCTCTGTCATGATCAAAATGCCGAAGTGCGGGTGCCGTTATAAACTCAGTTGTCATAGTCTCGAAGACCAACTGTTGTTCCGATTCCCATACAAATAGTTCATCCTTCTTCGTAAGCCTTGTCAATGGTTCCGCTTTCTTGGAATACTTAGGGATAAACCACCGATAATAATTGCAAAATCCCAGGAATTGTTGTACCTCAAAGGGGTTATTCAGGTGTCCATTCTTGGTCTTTTTCTCCCTGCTCCAATTTCGTACAGTCTCAATCTTATCTTCATCCATAGAAATGCCCTTCGTTAAAATGACCAATCCCAAGTACCTTACTGTTTCCTTATGAAACTCGCATTTCTCTGGCTTCAAATACAATCCCGCTTCCAACAACCGCTGCATTATCCACTTTACATGGCTAACATGTTCTTCCTCGGAATCACTATATATCAGTACGTCATCCAAGTATGCCAATGCAAAATCATCCAAAGCTTCTCTAATCGCATTATTGATATAACCCTGAAAGTCCGCTGGTGCATTTGTTGTCCCGAATTGCATTACTGTGGGTTCATATAACACATATCTCGTCCCAAAAGCTAACTTATGTTCATCCCCTTCCTTTACTTGAAGGAGATTATAAGCTCCTCGAACATCCAACTTAGTATATATTTGAGCTCGCCCTAAAAGATTTAACCTCTCTTATATCAACAGAAGGAGATACCAGTTTTTTATCGTCTTGCTATTAATATCTCGGTAATCAATACAGAATCGCAATCCTCCCCTGCGTTTCTTTGCAAACAGAACTGGTGCTGCAAATGGTGAAGATGATTGGCGAATGAACCCTTTTGACATGTTCTCCTCCAACCATTCTTTCAAAACCACCAGTTCGGCCCTCGACATGGAGTATAGTGGTCCCCATGTTGGTGTCTCTCCGTCTTTCAGGCGTACTTCATGATCGACACCAGGTCGATGCGGTGGTTGCCAATCTGCCAACACCATACTAAACAACAGAAGGAATTCATGATACTGTTCAGGAACAATCTCCCTTAGGGGATGTTCCTTCAGATCCTTCGCTTTGATAGCTTTACCAATATCATACAAAGATGCTTTAAATATTGTAAGTTTTTCTTTTTTAACCGTACGGAAAAACGAAGCTCCATTTAGCATCAGAATATTCCCTTGAAATGGCCTTGGAGGTCGAATCTGTGGCTCAAATATATCTTTGACTTGATATACAGGTTCTGGGGGTTTCTCCGTAACTCCTTGCACAGTTACTGGTGCATCATGGCAATGTGTAGTGCAATATTGTGATCCAAAAGTAACGGTATTAGATGCAAAATGTACCGTCACATCATGTAATTGTAACCATGGGATTCCTAGGACAATTGGATAATGCCCTAATTTTGTAACAAACATTGGTAATTGTTCCCTATGATTTTGTATCTTCATGCCAACCTTGGCAATATGCGTAATATCTCTGGACTCAATAGGTCTTCCGTCAATTACTTCGACCTGTCTTTTCTCCTTAAGTTTCTGAAGGGGTATCTGATGATGGCGAGCAAAATCTTGATCCATAAATGCAATGCCGGTAGCTCCGCAATCAATCAGTGCATGTGTAGGTATCTCTTGGTTATTCACGGTCAATATACAGGTTACAACTAAGTGTTTTCCTTCCATTGATCCTTCCAATACCTCCACCTTGCTAACTGATAATCGCGAAATTCCAAAACATTTTAAAGCATTTAAAACAAACCTTTTTTGTCAACCAGAGCGCCATCATGCTTGGGTCGACCTAATCTTTTCCTGATTCCTCAGAACCTTCATTGGTTCCTACTTCCTTAATCTCTGCTCCAGCCGCCTTGAACGTCTGAGCCTTCTTTGTCGCCGCACATTCTGCTGCCCTGTGGTTAAAGCCACCACAATATAAACACCTCCCATCCGCATATCTCTTTGCCCTTTCCTCTGCCGAAATCCTCCGTTTGCCTGCACTGAGATCCATTGGTGCCGGTCCAGTATATCCGGCAATAGTTCCAGCCGGGGCCGTTTCGGGAGCCTTTGGAGGAGGAGGCCTGGGGGAAGCGAAACCTACCCCTCCTCGCTTATTTTGCGCCGCCTTTTCCGCTCGTCTTTTTCGAATCTGATTATTCCGCTTCTGGCATACAAATACCAACGTCGGGAGCTCCTCAGCCATATCGCTGTAGGTGAATGAATCCTTCATTTCCTCCGACAGCCCCATTCAAAGGGCATTTTGTAAGGCCGAATGATTCCAGTCCAAGTCGGCAGCAATAACTTGAAACTCAGCATAGTACTGAGAGAACTCATGGTTCTTTTGCTTAATCTCCTGCATTTTCCGTTCGGCGGTGGCTACTCGGTCCGGGTCCCCAAAAGCTGCTTCCAGGAGTGGTATAAAATCTGGTAGGTCTTCCAACCCTATCGTTCCGTCCTCCCGGACGTGTGGCAAGATCTGGCCCAAGGCTACTCCCCTCAGGCAGTTGAATGCATACCACATCTTCAACTGTTCATCGGGAAAGCTGGCGGGCTTGTGTCGTATTACCATCCGGAGTTGAGCAATCCAGCCTTTCAACCAAGTTCGATCCGACCCTGAAACGTCTGGGGAGTCGGGAAATTTCTGGCCTCTGTCTTCCGGAGTCTGGGGAGCAGCAGGAGCCGTCCTGGCTGCCAACATCAAGGCATTCACCAACTGCGTCCTCAAACTGCGGGCTTCCTCTCCAGATTGCTGTGCGTCCTGGGTCATGTCTGCCAATTCTTGTCGGAGTTTCTCGTCTGTCCCTGGTGCTGCAGGTCTCCGTCGGGCTTCATCCCGCTCATCTGACAGAGTCTGAATTTGTCGTTCTATCTCGGTGTGATCGCACTGAGGGGGCAGAAACTGTTTCGCCTGTAGGTCCGTGATCTGCCATTGCAAATCGATAATTTGTTGTGGGTGCTTGCAGACCATCTGCACTTCTTGGATTGGCTGTGAGTAGTGTGCCACTCTCGTTAACACCTTCTGTGTCTGCCCGAACGCATCCTTCAGTTCCTCGAATCCTAAGCCGTCCCTTTGCAGATCGAGAACAGCCATGATGGTTCCTTGGTCCTCGATGGACACCAGGGCCGCTCGGGGTTCCGTTGATCCTGACATGGCAGTGGATCAAGCACATCTACCAGGGCCAATTGTACGCGTCAATTTCGAAGGGGGTCGGAGTTGGAGGTACTACTACAATCAGCAGAATCCTTAATGACTTAGCTGTTGTTGCTGCTGCTGCTGCGTGCCCAACAGTCAAGTGCGTTCTGGCACAGTTGTGTCCTTCGCACTCACACGGTTCTTCGGAATCACAAGAAAACCAGGAGTGTGCTCCTGAATACTGAGTCAAATGTGGTCCGAATACTGGATCGTTAATATCAAGTCCGCTGCCTTCTCTGGCCGCATCTGTCCAATAAGTATTCCAAGGGCAGGGGACAGCTGACTGCTCCCAAAAGTAAGCTTCAAGGGGTTCTTCCTCGAAGGTTGCTGTTAATATGGCTTCGATGCTCTCGAAGGCGTTCAAGGGTTCAGGTTCAAAAACAAGACAAGGGGTTCCCGCGAGATCAAACCAATTTGTTCGTGAAGTGCAGTTACTGTCGTACTTCTGCATTCGAATATGGTGATCGATGTGGGTACTGGCAGATATCAAATCCGGTAAGTCGGAGTAATTCGTCAACACAATCGTCGCAAATGTGTATCCAACGGTAGTTCAATGCTAGGTAAACCCAACAAGAAACAGAGCAAGGTTCAGAACAATACTTACACCCAGTCGAGGGATGTAGGCACATTTAATATCAGGTACAGTATAATAAGACTCGTTCTACTGTAACGGGCAGGGTCAGACGTAGGTGATACGGCTAACAATAATGTGATATCGGGAAACAAGACAAGAGGCTCGATATTCGTTTTGAGGGAATCAAGACAAGACAAGAGTCGAAGCTGTTTCAAAGTTGTAACTTGCTTTGCTATACCAGAGAACTAGTAAAGAGAGAAGAAAAGGAAATCCTCCAACACCGACAATACTCTCTTTAAATACAATTGGTCTGCCACCCTCAAATCATTCCTCATGCTCTGATGTACCATCTGAATCTCATCCCATGATCTTACACACCATCAGCCCAACTCCTTATCAGTACAACCACGCCATATCATCCGACATCGCAATACCTCAGTCGACTTCCTTATCGTACTAAATTATACCGCCACCATCTTACCGCTTCCTCCGCATCTCCCAACGTCTCCGCCTTTCTCTAACACCATTCCTTCAACACCCTCTCCACATTACTCCTTTTATTCCTAAGTACCTCTGTATTTTCCAGCGCCGTGACATATAGATACATAGATGAGAATACAAACTGAATACATGAGTTTTAAAAATCGTTGAACGATGAGTAGTAGCTATGATTTCCAGGCGCACCTGCAACATTCCCAAAGATGTTGTTTTTCCCAGACTGCTTTACAGTGATTCGAGGTGCTTCCAGGCTTGTCGCTGGCGCTCCCAGGTGATCTCAAACTTATCACAATCACTCCCATGGTACTTCTGTACCAGTCATCTGAGATCCCAGTTACTCCGAAGGCCGGCCAGAATGCCCTCCTACGGTCTGACACTCTCCTGAAATTGACGCATCTAAGTTTACACTCCACATCCTCTCAGACACTCCTGGAGGCTCCCAGTGACTAAATTACATTTTGCTGATGTTGAAAGCCACTGCATGGGTTCAGTCAACTCCGAGATTTGACCATTGTAGAATTCTGGTCCGACAACTCCCACACACTCCCAGAGGCTCCCGGTGACAAAAATAAATTTGCTGATGTTACCATCCTGTGGTTTATACTAATCTTTTCATACCCTGTTGAGAAAATTGTAGGGAACTATAAGAGCAGTTTAGTCCACGGCAAATGGAATTGGGATATACCCATAGGTATGCTCACATGCTCCCTCTACCTACCTTCAGCACCCCGGTGGGTAGGTTCGCGATGTTGCCAACGAGTTAGGCAATATTTAGAGTATAATCATACTGTATCACTCTACAATGGCTAACACCCCCATTTTAGAGAATAGCTATTTCCGTATATCTACTATCCGCGGCATCTACAGCAATGGTCTCGGAACGCATGGTACATACGCTCCGAGACTACTACAGCAAGCAGACTTCAGAGTCTACACCAATATCCGCATAAGCACAATACCATAATCCATGGACTCTTCCCATGCCCAGAAGGGGAAAGTATTCAAACAGCACTTCAAGACTTCTTTTTTCGAACTTGCTCCGGGGCGAGATACGAATAGGTGCTGTTAGTGTATTTCGTGAGATCTGGTTCGACAACGAATTGCTGATGCCGAAGTCCGCAATGATGAGCGTGACAATCCAGGCCCGCGTTCCGTTATTTCCTGTTGTAAGGGGATGTTGATTGGCTTGATATCCTTATGCTTTACCGGAATACCGTGGAGGTAGACTAGTCCCTTAGGTAACCCCTAAAGATCCTGTGGATAACAATCTCTGTGGCAGTATCGCCCTGGCGAAACCATTTGCAGTGTACACGGCGATCCTTGTCCGTGCTTACCCAGATAAGGTTAGACAGACTAACGGGAGCCCAAGGACAAAGCAACGAAGTCGATACACTTTTGGGTCGTCGTTAACACGGCCATCTAAATGACTCTCTTCATGCAGAACAGTAATGTCGATTCTCAATGGCTGCTGTGCACGCCTGAATCTGGGCCTGCTAAATTATTAGGCACCGCCGATACCTGAGGTATTGGTCCCAGGATAGGTGAGATCTCCTGCGACTTCCATGTTTTCCGCCCCCTCTACGTTGAAATTTTTGTAGAGAGTTGCCTCGCAGTACAAGTGATATGGATCCAGCCTTCTGCAGACTTACCAATAATTTGGTATCCTGGCGTTCACAGAGCGGCACTCGATTTGTGAAACGTACGGGTTGTTGAAATATGGAAGGGGAGAACCGTGTGAATAGACTTAGGTACTGAGACTGGAGAGCAGGTGAAAGACTCGAGATATATACAAGGTAGTTGGGTGCCTTGTGCCCTACCGGCTGTGTGCCTTGACATCAGCTCAGCTGAAGCTCAGCTCGGTCAGGTTCATGCAACATGGGTAACGTCGAATGAGGTTCGCAGATCCATCCATTCATTCATGGTTAGGCTTGCTCTCGTTCCCAGAATTTCTCGTCGTTCGCAAGTTGTCTGTCAAGACGGCTGGTTTGGAGCGCAGGTTAGGCTTAAAAGTCCCAACTTCCATCATACGGTAATGCTAAGAATATTAACTGAACGCTAGAAAACCACCCAATGAAACCCCTGCCGTTCTAATCAGCGTATGTACTACTTATACTCCTCGTCCCTATATAAGTCGTCTTCATCGTCCTATGCTCCCAAATTATCTTCCGAAAGCAACAAAAGTTCCGAGGGGACTTAAAAATTTCTAGGCAGGAGCGAAAACTCGTCCACTGTAGGCGGCAATCTAAAACTAACAGTGGTTCCCTGAATTCCGTGCATATATGTGCATAGGCACAGTTATCAGCCGATATACTCATATATAAGCAGTGAAGAAGAGATAGAATAGGAAGAACTAACTTACCAAGGTTATTGGGTAGCGAGTACAAGGCACAAAAGCTTCATCTCCTATCTCTCGTGAGATTCAGTGGTTTTATATTCGTCCTTTGTTTGGGGATCTGGAGCTTTCCCCCTTCCCACTTCCATCCATTTTCTTTCTCTTTGTTCGTGCGCAGTCAGTGGCATTCAACCTCGGTACGTTGTGTAAAATCTGTCGTATGGGCTTAGTGCGTTAGGAAGATCGGACAGCCTAGCATCATTCGTTACAGTACTTAGTGCATCATGCCCGATCACTGTACTCGAGCGGCACATTATATCAGAGATTAAGAGGTCGAAGCCGGATTCCGCACGGAATTTCCGGTAAGCATGAAATTGGCAGAAAAGCATGACATCTACAGGCGGACACACATCAGTTGTGTTCGGCGGGGCGTTGTTTTGGGGAGGATAATAACAAAAATAACTATTCCCTTAAAACTAGACTCCCGCTCAAAAGAGAAGCTTGAATTGCATTTCCCCGTCCATATTAACATTACCATCGATAAATCAATATTTCCCAGTGCAGACATACAATTAAATAATACCGAGTGAGCACCCATGCAGACAAGTCCTCTATTCATCTCTTGGTCTCCAAAACGTCCACGCCACGCCTCCAAAAACCATACTCGACACCAGATTCACTATTCGCTCCCTAAATCAGCTGCTGCCCATCCATTATCTCCCTCAGACTCACAAGATATACTCTGAAACCATATTCCGCCGAGGGCAAATGACGGCGCCGAATGCCTCGCCGCCCACGCACACGCCACAGCGCTGAAGAAAATCATCACAACCGCTGCAACAGCAATGACACGGTATGAATGCTTCCGCCTATCAGCCTCTCATTCAGGTCAGTTTGGGGGAGGGGTCAATGAACCACTTCGCTCCTCCCTCGACAAAGCCGCAACTCAATGCAGCGTAGTTCTCTAGCCATGTGCATTAACACCTCTGCAAGATCCATCAACTCCTGTGACGGTAGCTGCTGCTTTTCCACATCCCCCTCCCCGTGCTTCCGCCACTGCCACCACGGTCGTTTCTGGGAATCCACCCTATATCGGCACCCCAGCCACTTACCACCAGCGCCAACGGTGGCAATATCCACGAACGAGGCGGCGATCCAGCATTCCTTCCGGTCCGCTTCTATGATGACGGCGAGTTTCTGAAGGGTGCAAGCGGGTGCACAGGAGGAGCAGAGCTCAAAGGTGCGTTTGCATGAGATGCCTACGATTGTTACTATTGTCGTAGTGGCTGGTGTGCATTGATGGGGTTGTGGAGGAGGAATGGCTATGCGGTTTGCGGGCATTGGAGGCATATAGGAGTCGTGGGATATACCAGAAATTCCAACATACTACTAAGGGGGGGTTCCGTTCAGCACAACATTGTTTTCCCTGAACTGACCGAAGCGTATCGAAGCCGGTGTACTGTTGTCAGCTTGGGCCCGTGTCTCAACCTATAAGGACCAGAATCTAGAAGTCCAAACACTCGTCCGAGTCTAAACCAGCTAAGTGCGTATGTCTCGGAGGAATTGCCCAATATTGATCCTATTCCACCAAGACTAGTTGTAAGAAACTCGGAGTGGAACTAGGTAGCGAAAGCGACCAAAAGGCAAAGGTCAGTGATCTCCGATGTTATACTTAGTCTGACCACTTTGTTGGATAAATTACAGCACTGGCCTCAATGTAGAAACGACACCCGCGCTTTAAACTTGCTCACAATGATATTTAAACATTGAACCTTCAATACACGCATAAACCAGCGGATATCCTAACCATCAAGAATAACAATACAACATGTGCAACCCAAAGAACAACTGTATATATCAACGACGGTGCTGTGAAGTCGAGTATTGCCAGCCCAAGAATAGGGTAATAAACCGATGGCTTTGGTGCTGCCGGCATGCAGTGCTGACTTAAAGACATGACTTTGAGGAAAAAGATGGCAATCTTTACTATCATGTAGTTTGGTGGTATGAACATTCTATCTCTCCAACTGGATTCAAAAAGGGATACCTCAGAAGCTGCTTCGGGAACCACCTGTTTCGTTCGAGGCCTCAATATCATAGAAGATTCGTTCACTGCTCCAGATACTGGTGCTAGTGGTGGGGAAGCGGGTGGCTCTGAACTCTGACATAACTTTGACGTCTTTGACATTTGCTTTGGCGTTGTCGATGGGGCCTTTCGGTGTTCCGTAGATGGTTTTCCATTGCTTTTGAATGTCGGGTATTCCGGGTGCATCGATGCTAGGGGATCCACAGGAGTGACGGACCGTGGGGTATCGGCAACAGGTGATATCCTTCGGAAGCCTAACGCTTGGCTCTCATCCATTTGCGAAACGCCTTTTTGTCCTCCAATAGATCCACGTCTCTGACACCAGTTAGTATGAACAGGGCTAAGTGATGTTGCATGAACATACCATCGGTGGTGATTCCTCGCCAATACCCATCTCAATACCAAGCAGGATGTCTTCGGTCGTTGGTCGTACATTCGGATCTGGATGGATAAGGGTCTGAAGAGAGTGATATAAGCGTTCCGGTAAATCAGTCCGGATCTTCTCCTCGTCAGATAGGCCTTGCCAGGCGGAAATTTCTTCCCGGAGAGCATCCAGGTCTTCATTTTCTTCGTTTATTTGGTCGGCGCCAATATAAGGAAGCTTGCCAAAGCATATAAAATGTAAAATCATCCCGAGCGAAAATATATCGGATTTTGTCGTAAAGTTCTCATACGCACCACTAGGACTCACTAATCCAATAGTCATAATCGATCCTGACAGTGGATTAAGCGTAGACTTATACCTCTTTTCAAAACCTCTGGTGCACAATAGGATATTGTGCCTGTGTTACCAGTCGATTTGCGCGCCTCGTTCTGCGACTGTACTTCTCCAAAATCGCTGACCAGTACCTTAAGCTGTTCCCCTGGTATGCCCGTGTCATGCAATAGGCAATTTGAAGGCTTTAGGTCTCTATGGATGAAGCCATTGGAATGCAAATGATTTAGTCCAAGGGCAATGTCTCGGAAGAAAGAGATGATTTGCTCGAAAGGCAGTCGTTGAGGTTGTATTGGTTCTGGCTGCCCTCGAGACTTCCGCCGAAGTCGATCTTTTAGCGACTCTTTGGTTTGTGGCTTTGCAGAGCCCAATACATAGTGGTGAAGGTCTCCAGAATTGCAGTACTAATTTTGGCCAATAGTTAGAATGTTTCTGTGCAAACACGAGCAACAATTGACATGCCTGTTGCAGGATAAATGCACATGGTACAGTTGGACCAAAATCTTGCACAATCAATTAGCCAGGGCGTCAACACAGACAGACCGACTACAGACTATTCAGCTGTGCATCCTCGAGCCAAACGTGTCGATAGGACACTAAATTTGGATGTGAAAGTTTCTGAAGTAGTTGGACTTCAATCAACACCTTTTCAAGCCACTTGTGATTGTTTCCTGTCACCATTAAAACCCAGTTTAGCGGGGATGGCGCATGACAGTAGCTCACCGACTGGGACCCGTTTGCACGCAAACTTTCCTAGAGAAACACCATCTAAAACATGGCGAACAAGCAAGACAACACCCTTCCCGCCTTTCCCGAGCTCCTTTTCCATGACAAAGAACCTATTGCAATGTCAGCCCTAGGTTTTCCACAGCCTATTTGGTGCAATTGGGCAATCGATACCTTTTGAAGTAGCCAGGACTGAATGCGCTAGCTTTAATCCCCATATCTTGAGGTAAACTTAGCACCTCATCCTCACTTTGTACTTCATCCTCTGACTCCAGGGTGTTCAACCGTGGGAGAGGAATAGATCTCCTAGGTTCTCCCTCAATCGGAATTCTATGCAATTGAAGTGATGAGCATTCAGGATATATCGCTATCGTGGGAATACAGCTTACGAGGAATCAAGCATCCGAAAGTATTGCTGATCAACAAAGCCAGATTCAGCGAGCGGAGTACTGCTTCGCGACCGGTGCCCCAAGCTTGGACCTAGAGGGTCTGTGGCGGGTTCCTCGCCATGGTGCATTGGTCTCTTGCAGTATGGACATGCTTTAGATGAGTCTGCGGGTGAGGTGGGGGATGCTTCGCGAAGGATGATTTGGCGTGAATGCGGATCGTAAAGAACAAGCGTTTGTTGATGACGTCTTTTGTTGATGGATGCAAATGTCAGTAGCGACGTGAGAAAGAAACTCGAAAACACTGTGAACAAAAGAAGACGTACAAGACCACACTTCGTGAATCATCGGAGCTGTAGCGTATCAAAGACATGGCGGGGCGATCGTGATATCGGTGAGCTCAGAATTGGCAGCTGAGCTCATGTGAAGTTGATGGGGGGTGGTGAGTAATGAGTTGCAAACATGACATGACCTCCGGGAAACAACAAGATATTACTTATTATGCAGTTGACATGTTACAGGAACGTCTGTAAAGGGTAGTCACGGCGAGGGCTGCGCGGACGAATTGAAGTTGTGCGACAGATCTGGTTTCTGTTGACAGCGTGGTGCGTTTGTTGGCTGGCTAGAGCTACAGACCATGCACTCGTGATTGGTATTCTCTCGGGTGTGGCTAGCTGTGGGCTCGGCAATCTTATCTTATCTTATCTTATCAATCTATCCGTCATCATGTTTACTCTCCCGAACATCGAGCGCGAGTCGCAACAGAAAGACCACCAGACACGAGACTGCGCAGCGTGCGCGCCTTGCTTGCACTATCTTTGCTTTGTCAATGGTCCCCACAGCCCATGGCACTCCCTACTATCATCATGCCTACATACACCACACCCTCCAGAGCTGCGCGTAATACTCGTGCCACGCGACAGTCGCGCACTCGCACCGGCATAGGCTCTTCGAATCCCCTGCCTTCACCGACCGCGCCTTTCGATGATGACCCGAAATGGAAGCTCTTCATCACTACAAACAACAAGATATGCGCTTGGGACTACAGCGGATGTGAGCCAATCTTTACCTCGTCCTCCCGCGGCATTGTTGCAGCGAAGCGAGCTCGGGACGGTAAGTTCTCCTTTGTTGCGCTCGGATATCCGGGCAAATGCTCAGTAGTCCCCAGGTTCGGTATTGGCGATTGCGGACGCACAAGTTGTCATGCTTCATCAGATGAAAGATGGTCAAGACAAATCTTACCGACTGAAGGGAACGCAGGTTAGAATGCGCAACCTACCTTCTGTTGCATCAACTGATTGAACTCATCCGTTACAGCGGTGTCGTCTCATGCAATACTCGCACGACTCCCGCCACTTGTTCTACACGGACTCGCTTCATAACAGCGTCCAATCGTACTCGATCTCGGAGAACCGTGTCGTCGATGCAGCAAAATCACATCCATCCCCAATCACAGCCTTTGCGGTTTCCTGTGACTCAAATCTCATCCTGTCAACATCTGCCAATCCACCGACAGTTCAGATCTGCAATCAAATGTTAGCCACTACAATATCTCTCGTTCCATCTGCGTCTTCGGCGCCGGTGGTTTCATGTGCTTTCCATCCGAGCCGAAAGCAACTCTTCCTGTTGGCATTCGGCAATGGCGTCCTAGCTGCCTTTGACTACGCCAAGCTTCCAATTACGAAAAATCAGAATAAGAAAGAAAATGCGGGGTTTGCAGTGATCCAGTGTCATGCTCGAGGGATACATGCGTTCAGGCATCTGCATGACCCCAGCATTGCTGGCTCTTCTGGAATCACGGGTGCTGGGTTTGTACCGGGGCAACGGAGTCGGGCAGTAACTGTAGGAGAGGATGGAAGGTGTTTTCTTGTTGATTTCGAAAAGGGAGACACCATAGGGAGTTGGCATATTGGTGCTCCAGCGACAGGGTTAACTATCCGAGAGATTGCCGCGGGACCTAATAATAGGAAGGAGGAGCTTGGAGGATATCTTATAGGGGTTGGTACGGTAAACGGGAAGTGCTTGGTTTATGACGGGAATGGCAACAAGATTGCGGAACGAGTAATCGATGCAGAAGCAGAGAGCGTGCTCGATGTTGAATGGGTAAGTGGCTCTGTTCTTTCTCCACGAGCCGCGATTGAACGATGCCAGGTCTTTGGAGATGTGAGTCTACCGGAAGGTGATATGCTTTCTCCCCCGAATCCCGTTTCGGCCGGGTCTTCGCCCCGGAAATTATCCTCTGGAGAACGATCATTGAAAGCCAATCGGTCACGGATTCGTTCCGAAAAACCAGTCAGCCCGCTATCTGTTCAGGATCCCAATCCTGCTGCCTTGCTTCCAACAACTGTGGAAGGTGATGATGGAGACTCTCCAATTGCCAAAAATGAACCGGTTCGCCTAAGGCGGAGACACAGAGTATTCTCGCCACCAATATACGATTCGCTCGAAGAGACTGCCGATCAAAGTTACATGAAGCTCTTTAGTCCCGTAAAACGGAGGCGGGCGTTCAAATCCGCTTCCCTGCCAGAGAAAAAGAGCGATAACTCCAACAAGTCTTCGGATCCACGTGTGAGAGCTATGCAAGGAAGCGATCACCGGAGTGCAATCAGTGCGCCGCTCTTATGGGAAGATAAAGTACCGGAAGACGAGATTGTCAATGAAGGGCAGAAAGAAGCACGAGCTGCCGCCACAGCAGAAGACGGTTTCGGCGCATTCCAGACAGATACACAGCGGGAAACAACCACTGCCGAAGCAACTAACTCACATTCCAATAATGAGTCGGTTTTCGAAGGTCTATCGAGTGTGCCCGGGGAACAGGTCAAGGTGGAAGAAAGGATTGAAGATGGTCGAATACTCAGTGAGATTAGGAGTGTTCGTGCAATGTTTTCTGGAAAGTCTAAGAGCAGTTCTGGCAACTTGCCGCTTCTTGCACCTTATCTACCTAAAGCTAGAAGCACACCCGTCAACAGAGTTGGACCTGCTCCTACTGAGGACTCCAGCATCAAAAGGGCTGCCAGCGCCCCCGCAGGAAAGATATATCCATCCGACCTCAACGTGTCGATGGAAAGCGCCCAGGAGAGCGATAATCAGTCGGTCGCAGCAACTGCTAGGAATGGATTTGAAGAGACCGAAAGCAAGGAGAAAGAGGAAATGCAACAGCCACATAGAGATGGACAGGAAGACATTCCGACGGAAGAGGATGAAGACATATGGTTAGCCCAAACCGTGAGCTCACGCGCCAGCCGCAGCAATCGTAAACGCAAGAAGGCTGCCGTAGAGGACGAGACTACTACTCCTAATGTTTTTCCCGATACAGGGATTAACCTATCTCGCTCCACATCTACGACGCGCTCGTCAAAAAGCCGGAAAACAGTCTCCTGGTCTGATGAACCGCATCCACCTATCGACATCCTTCCTACTCCAATAGGCTCATCTTCTGTGATTGCAGAGTGGGGTGACGGCGACGTCTCAGCCTCATCCCATTCCTATCTTGGATCCACCAGGCCACTTTCCATATCTTCCCACCACCGTATCAACAGTACTCGTTTCGTCGCTACCAAACCCACCGATATAGCCCTGGAGTCAAAGAAAGACACGAGTCAAAACAGTGACCAGACCATGGAGCAAATCGTTAAGATGGCGTTAGCAAATATGCAGGCAGCAATGTCGCAACAGATGAGTGCGATGCAAACCGAGATGCAGAGGCAATTCCGAGGGCAGAATCGTGAATTTCAAAAGTTGAGAGATGAGATGGGGCGTGTGAGGGAGGAGAACCAAAAGCTAAGGAGTATGCTTTTTAAAAGCTCCGGGATTCGAGACAGCGTTAGGAAAAGTGGGTCCCAGCAGCACTCCTAGATAACGAGCACATGGGGTATGGGGTTAGATGGGGTGGGGTTTCAGGACATGCATTGCGGTGTTTTGGAGTTTCGGTTTTTGTCCGTTATTACTGGAAGGCATGATACCAGGCATGTATTATAGTGCATCGCGGGTCCAGACTGTGTGGTTGGGCAAGTTTGACAGATGGTCTCAACTTTAAATTCGAGTGCGATATTATGAATTACTGCCAAGCCAAGCCCCCCATCTGATTAGATGGCGGGGTAGTTTCTAACGAACCTTATGCATAGAACGTGAATTCTTGTTTCCTGACAATCACACGTCCGCCTTACATCCTCACCATATTAGCAACGATGTCCGTTCAGCGCCGGGTTCCCAAGACCTTTAAAGCCGAAGAGGCCGGGAATCTCGAGGATGTCCGTAACAGTTCCTCCAAGGCTGACTCCTGTCCACTAACACGCTCCGTTATAGATGGAGAAACAGTTCGCTGTTAAAGCTGTAGTTCATGCACAAACGTACTGGAACATTCTCCAGCGCCGACGTGGCAGCGAACTGCGCTTGACAAAGCTTGATGACGAGATCATGGAGCACCTGTACAAAGTCTTCCCGGACTTTGACCCATCCAAAGTGCTCGATGAGGACGAGATGAAGAGCAAGGACGGCAAGGAGAAGTGGAGGGCCTTTATGATGACATATGAGAAGATGGTTGACGACTACAACTTTGGAACGCTTCTGAGGAGGGATTCAAAGGCTGAGTATGAGGAGAAGACTACCATGTTTGCGCCGCGAATGCAGGTGGGTTTTCTATTGACTAATGAGGTGCGGAGCCGCTAGGAACTGATGGGGACTGTAGTTTTATGCAGTCGAGATTGCTAGAAATCAGAAGGGTCTTAACGATTGGATCTACGAGGAAGCGGAGAAGGAAAGGGCTAAGGCTGTTGTTATACAGTCGTAATTTAATACTGAGGATTCTACTGTTTTTTCTCTTGCACCGGAGGCTTTTTCTTGGATAGATGGCGCCTGTTTCTTTAATTACTTTGGCGTCTTGTATATAGCGATGTTGATATTGATGTCACATTCTCATGGCATACCGGCTGGCGGTAAAAGTTTTGGATAGACCTAAAATCATGTGAGTGAAAGTAATTCCATATTTGCTCAGGGAAAGAATCTCGTAGCGATGCACGGTGTTAAGAGTTCACCTGTCCTATTCCAGTGCTTCATATCACAGAGACCTACCGAAACAACTTTACATATCCCAAGGCATTGTTATTATAAGATCCGAACGCGTTTGTTTACTACCATGGCGACCTCAACTGATCAACCAATATCAACAATTACCTCTACCACCGATGAAATCACCTTAACGGACTTCAGCAGGAGGAGGGTTGGCGTAGATAATGCGTCTACAACCGCTGTACCGTCACCGGAAGAATCCTCCCAGGAAAGTCTTCTCTCTGAGATCGAAGACACTCCGAAGGTATCATGGCTTTCGCTTTTGGCATTCACAAATAGACAGCATCTCATAGTGTTATATTCCGCACTATTTCTTTCGACCACCAGTGGCTTCGTTCTTCCGTGCATGTCGATACTGCTGGGCAGTATATTTGGTGCCTTCGCAGGATTTGGGAGTGGTGCACTACAGCCCGAGGAATTTATGGCCAAGGTTACAAAACATATCACCTACCTCACACTACTTGGGTGCGCAAGCTGGCTACTCAATGGCGCCTTCTTTGCAAGCTGGATATGGTTCGGAGAGTTACAAGCAAAGGCGGCTAGGGAGAAACTATTCGACAGCCTGATTGACAATGAAATCGGGTGGTTCGAGGAAAGGAAAGATGGCGTTTCTGCAATGTTATCAAAGATTCAAACGTACGTCCGCTCCCTCCAAATCTTCGAGGGGCCTCAACTAAATTCGTTTGCAGACAAATCAAGGAGATACAAACCGCGGTTTCCCAGCCACTTGCTTACGCCACGCAATCAATTGTTACTGCAATAGCATCCCTCGGCGTTGCGCTATATCACTCATGGTCACTGACCCTCGTTATCCTAGCCGTTATCCCTGTTGGCCTATGCGTCCTCGTATTTCTCTCTGCGCGGATGCAACCTCATATCGATCGACAAAAATCGTATCTCTCTCGCGCCTCAAAAACCGCTAGTTGTGCTATATCCTCCATTGAAACGGTAAAGGCCTTCAATGGACAATTCTATGAGCGCAGCGCATTTGCAAAGGCTATATGGTGCGCAACGAAAGAGTATAAGTCACAAGCAAGATTAAATGCTCTGCAGTTGGGCATCGCTCGAATCTTCACGCTCGGGATGTTTGTCCAAGGTTTCTGGTATGGGAGTAAGCTTGTTAGAGAGAGAGGTGGTAGTTTTACTCCGGCAGATATTATGACGACATTTTGGAGCTGCTTCATGACTACACAGGCGTTGGAGTTGATTATGCCGCAGATGATACTGCTGGAGAAGGGTAAAGCTGCGGTTGCGGGCTTGAGGACGCTTTTGGCCAGCGGAGATGGAAGTTATCGTAGGTATGGTGGATACATGCCACCCATGTGTAGTGGTGAGATTGAAGTCAAAGGAGCAAGTTTTTCCGTCCTTCAGATTACTTTTTTGGGTTAACTGTTGATAGGTCTCTTTTGCATATCAATCAAGGCCTTCGGAACTCGCTCTCATCAACACCAACCTCTCCATTGCGGCTGGCAAGACAACTTTCATTATCGGAAGAAGTGGATCTGGAAAAAGTACTCTCGGAAGTCTGATAGTCAATGCCTACCACCCACTCTCAGGAGACATCTTGATAGATGGATATTCCACACAAGCCCTTGATCCTAGATGGATCAGGCAAAATGTTTCCCTGGTGCAACAGCAGAGCACTCTGTTCGACGAGACAATATTCCGCAATATATCATTTGGACGAAATGACTACGAAAATGTCACCGAAGAGCAAGTCCTAGATGCATGCAAGATGGCTGCTCTTGAAAGGGCGATAACGGAGTTCCCTCATGGATTGGACACGGTCGTTGGAATCGGCGGAAACCAACTCTCCGGCGGTCAACTACAGCGGGTGAGACCTAGTGATCGTCTAGTAATCATGAAGCTAAGTGTCATCTACGAGTAGGTTGCTCTGGCACGAGATCATCTTCGAGATGCCACAGTATTGATCCTTGATGAAGCCTTGAGCTCGCTAGATGTTTCTACTCGCCGAGTCGCTTCCTGTGCGGTCCGCAAGTGGAGACATGGAAAAACTACCATCATCATAGCCCACGATATCTCGGAAATAGGCTGCGATGATATCGTGTATGTTATGGAACAAGGAACGGTGGTCCAGCAGGGCTATCGAAGCGATTTGGAGACTAGGACGGGTGCCTTCCAGTCCTTTGTTACCGCTCCTAACAGTTCTCAAGCGCAGCGAGGACGAGGGTGTAGACCCCCAGCGTTGTCTCTTATTCCCGAGTTCAATACCGATTTTTGGGCCAAGAGCTGTTCGGGGCTGCAGCTCTCGCCCATTCCCGGAGAACCACGGATCCTGAATGACAGGTCGCACAAAACATCTGGTCTCCTACCGTTACCGGAGCATGGTGGGATTAGTGACCAGAGGCTCTCGCAAGTCAGCACCACCGTTGGCGAACTTTCGCCAATCTCAAGCCAGTTCTCGTTCAGCCCACGCACGAGCTCATTCTCAAATGATGGCGACCACCTCAGTCCAGAGCTCTCCGAAGAGAAGGCGATGCTTCTGAAGCCCATTATCTGCGTTCCAAACGGGAAGCTGTCCCTATTCCAGATCCTGCTCACCGTTTGGCCCTGCTTAAGTCTAAAGTCGAAGGCTCTCCTCATTTTAGGATTTACAGCGGCCCTATTCCATGCTACCGCAACTCCAGTATTCTCATACGCACTTGCCCAGCTCCTAGGGTCAACCCTCGATACCCGACTCCCTGAATCCGAGGCTCAGAAATGGTCACTCAGCATCATCGGTATTGCATTCATAGACATGTTTAATTGCTATCTCATGCACTATCTACTTGAAGCCTGCGGCCAGTCGTGGATCGACCATCACCGCATCCAGTCCTTCACCAAAGTACTTGACCAGCCACAAGCCTGGTTTTTCGACGACAGAAACAGTGTCTCGAAGGTCATCGACGACATTGAAAAGCACGCCGAAGAGATGCGGAGCCTGGTTGCTCGGTTTGCGGGATACGGCTTTGTAGGGTTGACACTGACGGTCATTGGCACAACGTGGAGTGTTGTCTGCAGCTGGAGGTTGACCCTGATTGGACTTTGCATTGTGCCAGTAATATATGCTATCTCGAGGGGAATGGGATGGGCGTCAGATAAGTATGAGAGCAGAGCTAATGACGCAGCACAGTCAACAGGAACCATCCTCTACGAGGCGATCACCAACATTACAACGGTACGTAATTACAGCCTCGAGCTGCATTTCCGGAAGAAGTACCTTAGAGCGATGGATTCAGGGTTGAAAACGGGAATTAGAAGGAGCCTGCATGCTGGAGTATGGTTCGGACTAGCAGATTCAGCCATCCTATTTGCCACTGGTGAGCATCATACACCCTCCCAAAAAGCCCGCCCCCATGACAGTGATATAGCACTCATCTTCTACTGCGGCGCCCTACTCATCAACCGCACACAAGAAGACCTTAATGACGTCCTCAGCGTGTTCACACTCTTCCTCTTCTCCCTCTCCAGCGCAAACGCCATAATTGGCCACATCCCCCAAATCAGCAACTGCAAAGACTCTGCACACCGGGTCTTACGGCTCTCAACCCTCCCGGACACCTCTGACGAGCACTTGGGGGACCTCCCGCTCCCTCCCACCACCAGCACCATCTCCTTCAAAGACGTAACCTTCTCCTACCCCACACATCCGCACGTCCCCATCCTCCGCTGCATCTCCCTCACCATCTCCGCAGGCGAATGCATCGCTATCGTCGGCGCCTCCGGGAGTGGAAAATCCACACTCGCTGCGCTACTGCAGCGCTTGTACACTCCCACTGGGGGAGAAATCACATTTTCATCACTCCCGTTGCAGGCAATTTCCACTCGACTCCTGAGGGAGCAGCTTGCGGTAGTCTCACAATCTCCCACCCTTTTCGATGCTTCTGTCGTGGAAAATATCACCTATGGCCTTGTGCCAGAGGCATGGAGTATGGATGATGTTTTCCGCGCCGCAAAGATGGCGGGAATTCATGAGTTCATCATGTCGCTGCCTGAGGGCTACAATACGCCGCTTGGTGATAATGGGTCCGGATTCTCAGGGGGGCAGGCTCAGCGTGTTGCTATTGCCAGAGCGCTGGTGAGGAGGCCAAGGGTGTTGGTGCTAGATGAGTGCACGAGTAATTTAGATGCTGAGAGTGCAAGGGTTGTGAGGGAATCTGTAGTGAGACTGCTGCTGGAGGATGGTGGTTGGACTACTGTCATGATGATTACACATTGTGTTGAGCTTATGAAGGTTGCGCAGAGGATTGTGATGATTAGGGACGGAAGCGTCGTGGAGGAAGGGAAGTATGCAGAATTGTTAAGGAAGGGTGGGTATTTTGTGAGGTTGATTGAGGAAAGGTTTTAGTAATAAGTAGTATTCTTGTGGTTTATCTCTGGCGGTTTAGTTGGGAGATTTGGTTGCGTCTATGATGGTAATGGCTGCTGTAAATAATATGAACTCTAGAGAGGTAACAATTTGGTCAACAAGAGCAGATGTCCTGCTGATTCTGATTCTAGCCTCCAGTTATCATGTTGTATCTCAGCGCAATTCCCGCTAACCAGTCCATTATTACATCTCTCGACCAGCGCACTGGGTAACCACCTATGATTCCCACTTAAACACCTTAACGATTGATTATAAGCAAATGCCATTCAGACTCATAGGGGATCTATGAAGGCTGAAGAGCTCGAGTGAGTGGAATTTAACTGCACATTATTGGCAATATAGTGCAGACTCCCAGATCAACCCAGAAAATCAGTCTAATCCATATTACAGCCTTCGGGCCAAAGATGTACTTATTATACAATTTTAGATTCTTCTGCCATCAGAAATGTCTGCAACATGATCCCCCAGCCTCTTCATAAACCCATCTGCCAGCCCAAGTTCCTTCTCAATCCTTGCGGCCTCCCACTTCTTATCATCTCGTAACCGCAGAACCTCGCGAATAATGCCAACATCCGCGACCGAACGCTTCATCCTCGTCTCCGGATTCGTCGCCTCTTCTGCCTGTTGTTCTTCGAGAAACCGGCGGCGATGAAGTGTGCGGAGCTGCGGGTTTTTCTGTAACCATCGTTACTAAAAAAAAAATAGGCATTGACTGAAGAAATATACCACCCCAGCGAGATCAAAGTTCTTCGCCGCATCTGGAATCTGCACCACGCCAACCGTCTTCAACATGCTCGCAAAGTCCGGATCCGCTGCATCTTGCCGGATTTCTGCAGAGCCTCTTCAGCCAATTGCGCTTCAGCATACTCAGTAGAAGCCCGTACCGTTGCTTTTCGTGAATGAAGCTTGCGTTGGTGGATGTACGGTTGGCCCCACGCCTGTAGATATCGACGATGGGCCGGCGGAGGTGGTGGCCTGCGAGGATGGGTTTGGCGGGTGTTCCTGCGGGATCCGCGTGGGATATCGGCGGACGACGCTGGAGCCGGCTATCTTTGAGGTCCTTCCGCCCATTGAGGTTCGTGAGATGGTGCCGTCTAAGCTGTTAGAGGAGTGAGGATGAAGTTGAAGATCACCACGTCACTACGTCATTCCGCAGGGATATGTTACCCTCTGCAACATCATCATCACTCGGCTGGATTGTTTCACACTCAATTTCCGATTTCTAGAAGTCATTCTCCATCTCGTTCTTCAATGCCGAACTAGCACAGTATGTGAACTTAGGCCAACTAGGGGAACGGGCTTTGCTTGGCTATAGTCACAGAAAGGACCTTCGCGATCAACGACGTCATTGTTGAATCATCTACACATTGACGATGATGCCTATATTCTGAGCCCACTGGTCTACCACTGAGGGAACGCCTCAGAAACATGAGGCCCATTTCAAATCCCATCCCACCACCCGTCCTGTAAAAATACCACCATATATCATAGCTATCCGTCCCATGTTTACTACCACAACAGCCCGCTGCATCACCCAGCGTCTCTTTACCCTCTCACGACGTCCACTCACAAGACCCAAACTACTTTCCCATCCCCTTCCAGCATTTAAGCCTTATCGACGCGGATTAGCATTCATGGCGACCTCCCAGGTATCTCCAGCAATGGAGCACTCATCCGCTGACGACTTCGGTATGAACCGTACGTCGGGGTACAAGCAGCCCGTCTGGATCTCGACAGAACCATACTCGAACCGTCCGACGTTCCCAAAGCTTAATAGGGATGTTAAGGCGAATGTTGTGATTGTTGGTGGAGGAATTGCTGGAATTTCCGTGGCGTACGAGGCGGTCAAGAAGGGATTGAGCGTGGCCTTGATTGAGGCTAGAGATACATTGTCTGGAGAGACGGGAAGGACCTCGGGACACCTTGCGAGCTCACTAGATGATCGGTATTATGAATTGATTAAGAGTGTGTCTTTCCCGCCATGAGATATGGAGATGTTAGATGGCTGATTATGCCATAGCGTTCGGTGTGGATGGAGCCAAGAAAGCGTTCGACTCCCACCAGTATGCGTTGGAGCGGGTAGGAGAGATATCCAAAGCTGAGGGGATCAACTGTGAATACCGCAACCTTCCTGGCTACGTAATCGTTGAAGTCCCAGATACAGACTTGCAGTATTCCAAAAAGAACGATCTCCCAGATGAAGTCGAAGCATTAAAGAAGCTGGGAATAAAATACAACTACGAGGAGAAAGGAAAGGTTGGAGAAGCGTACACTGGAGCTATTCTAGAGTTCCCTCACCAAGCAACATTCCATCCCACAAAGTAGTCCTGCCACCGACGTGAGAAATCCCTGCTGATCTTCCCACAGGTACCTCAATGGTATACTCAAAGTGCTCAAAGAGAAGCACCATAACCAGTTTCAAGCCTACACGCATACCCGGATGAAATCATACAAAGACTTAGGCGACGCAGTTATCGTCACCACCGAAGGAGGAAACACTATTGAGGGAAGACACATGTTAATGGCGACAAACGTTCCACTCCGTATGTTCTCCCATCTATCTATCCCAGTATATCTGCCTCTAACCCACTACAGAGAAAGCTGAAATAATCCTAAAAGAGGCCTACTACCGCACCTACTGTATCGCCATGCGTGCCCCCAACGGCGCCTACAAAGACGTCCTCCTATACGACAACGGCGACCCCTACATCTATATCCGCAAAACCGCACATCCAGATCCCAAATACGAATACCTCGTCGTCGGTGGCGAAGACCACAAAGTCGGGCAGGAGACCTCAGAAGGTTACGGAAAGCATTATCAACACCTGGAGGCGTGGACCCGCGCACACTATCCATTCGTTGAAGAAACCGAGTTCCGCTGGAGCGGTCAGATCATCGAGCCGAATGACTACATGGCGTTCATTGGCAAAAACACCGGCTCCGACAAGAATGTATATGTCAGCACCGGCGACTCTGGGAATGGACTTACGCATGGAGTTATCGCTGGAAGATTGATCACAGATCTTATAACTGGCGTCGAGAATCCGTGGACGTTGTTGTACAGCCCGTCAAGAAAGCCGAAGCCGCGGAATATTCCCGAAGAAGTATCCGAGAACGTAAACCAGAACCTACAGTTCGCCAGGTACATCAAGACGGATGTCAGCGACATTGAGAGCATTCCTCGGTGCTCTGGTGCCGTGATGCATGGCGGGCTGAGCAAGCTCGGAAAACCAATAGCTGTATACAAAGATGTGAGTCGTGGCTATCTCCAATTGCGTGTAGTAGTAGTGGAAGTACTGATGAAATCTGGCGCATAGGGTGAGGGGAATATCTCCAAGTTTAGCGCAATATGCCCACACATGAAAGGAGTTGTGGCATGGAACGCAACTGAAATGAGTTGGGATTGTCCCATACATGGTTCCCGATTTGACGGTTTAACTGGGAAGTGTGTCATGGGCCCTGCTATCCGTAGTTTGTCAGCCGAGGATGAGGCTGCAGAGAAGGTGCAGGCCGGAGAGTCGGGTTAATTGTGTTGCGGGGAATTAGTACGATAATGTGGTGTATGTAGAATAACATCTAGTAGTAGAGTAGTGATAGCAAATTCAAGTTATTGATGCTTCGTATGCCAGTAGTGAGCAGCAAGCAGGCAAGAACATCTGCTGGGCTCTGAATTTGACTCTTTAACAATGTGAGTTTCTGCTTCACATATACACTGTCCATTGCTAGCTCCCCTCTGCGTGTGTTGCAGCAAGCTTTTCAAATACCGCAGATCTATCCCAGGTGATATCTATTTATAGTTACAAAATCCATTAGTCTAACGTCCAGCCCTGATCATATTCCAGCACTCGCAGAAAAACTTCCTCTCAGTAACGGCACTACACCAAGTCAGCACTCACTTCCCTTCCCAACCTCCAAAAGCAGCAGAAGACTTACCAAGCAATGGCCATCACGCCTCCAGCACCCACCCCCATCACCATCTGCCTGACCAAACCTAACTCCGCCACAGCCGGTAGTCCACCCTGCCCTCTAACCGCAGCAGCAACCGCAACTGCGACCGCAACCAACATCGACGACGGTGCAACCTCAACCCATCCCGGGATCACCCCATAGCCCTTAAAATACCGCCTAATAAACACCGAGCTCCACGCAATCCTCAACGCCATATTCACCACATTCGCCCACACCAGCCCCTGCGCACCCATGGCAAGCGACCTCACAAAGGCATACCCAGCAACCCCAAAGCCAAGCGAAAACGAAAACATCCACGCGCCCTGTCTCCTCAGCTCTTGCGGCGTGGCAACGCTCTGCACAAAGCTCTCGGTGATGCCGTTGATAGCCAACAGGGGGATGTAGTAGCAAAAGCACGCCAACACGTCTCCGGCTGCGGACTGACCCCATCTCCTGCCGGCGACCAGGTTCAACGCCACCGGCGCGAATGGCGGGCCAAGGACAGCGAAGAATAGGGAGAGGAGGAGGTAGAGTTTCGTGATTGTCTTTAGAATCTGGGCTGCAGATGTTACCGAGGCTTTGTTCTTGTTTTCCGCCGAGAGCAGCTTGGAGAAGAGATTCCGCGAGGACTCTTCGAGCGGCTGGAACAGCATGCGCGCGATTAGGGAGCCGTAGTTTGCGGCGAGGGCGTAGACACCCTGGTCTTGGATTGTGGTCAGCCATGCGACGAGGAGGGAGTCGCCTTGTGTCAGGATATGTTTTATCGAGGATTGGATCCACATTGTAGCGGCGAGGGAGGAGAGGGGTTTGTTGAAGTAGCCTTTGAGGTATTCACCCTGCTTCCTGTTTCCCCATTAATACGCATATCCATCAAATTGCGCCGGAGAGGGGGGAGTAACTCACTCTCCCTCGATCTTGACCAATCTAATCCCAAAACCCTCTTCCTTACTCGCCCTCCAAGTCTTCACCCCGTATACCGCCAAGAGCACAGCTCCGTACCCAACCTGTCCCACCGCGAACGGCAGAGGTCCCAAGACCAGCCCACACCTCGACGCCCAAACCGTAATTCCACACGTCAACGCACACCTCGTAAACGCTGCCGCGCTCTCAGCCCCAGCGCGAAGCTTATACCACAACCTCATCTGCGTGAGGGCGAATCCGGGTTCACTCGCAAGCTCTAGCATTGTGGCTAGCACATACAGAGCCACGCTGATAGCGCCATACGGTAGCTCCAATGCCTCCGAGCCCGCAACATATCCCCAGGCCAACACCGCCGAAAATGCGACTCCAAGCGGAAGTGTAAGTAACGACAGGTTAATTATTGACTGTGTAGCTATGCGTAGCTCTTCGACACCCGAGGATTGTCGCTGCAATGCATTCCGTAGAGATTCGCGCGAGAAGTAGAGGATGCTTATTGTGAGGAGTTCGAGTTGTACCGAGATGCCCAGGAGCGCGGGTGAGAGGTAGCGCAGGAGGAGTTGGTTCACACCAAATGTGAGTAGGCGGGATGAGATTTGGAGAAGGATTAGGAATTTGGCGCCTTCAGCGGAGGAGGAAAGAAGTGATTTGCTTTTTAGTGGTTGTGGTTGTGGTCCTGGAGATTTGATTGTCATACTGGAGCTGAGAACGAGATGTAAGGAGAATACGTCTTAGTGCTTGCTTGTATGGCATGAGGCTCTGCGGGAACTAATATGACGTCGAAACGGATATTTAGATATTTAGATATTTAATAGGAGTACTTAGTATGCAGACCAACATATATGGCTTTTATGGCAGTAGGTGGGTTCTGGTGTTGTCGGTATTGATGAAGACTAGAGAAATTGACGAGTCTACTTTCAAAACACAATCTCGAGATATACTCTGTTCAATCTGACGCACATGACTGTTCACATCAGAAGAAGCACCTATGTTATTGGCCATCGACTGCGTGAGACTATAAACTAATTGATAGATACGGAGGCAGGCAGCTTGCTAACCAACAGCAATCCAGCAACCAGCCTTATTACTTTTTGATTCTTCCCTGATGCTCGCAACTTTGACGATGTTGAAAGGTACCATGCAAACCTATTGATCATACAAATTTGTCCGAAAACCGAGTCCGACTTGATTCAACTGTGGCATGTATCGACCGATTGTTCGTCCCGCTCGCCGACTCGTATCGAGATCGAAAAGGTTCGGACGCCGATCGAACTGCCACCAAATAAGACTAACTTCCCAAAAACTAGTAGAAAAGGAACACAGTCGAAAAGGAAACATCAGTCTGCTAATACAAAACCCGCAATACACACACAAAAAAGCAATGAAGGGAAGACTCCCGATGAACTGAACCGTGATTTTTTGGAGGACAAACGAATATGGGAAGATAGCTACGTAGAAGCTACCCTTTTTGGTGCTGATGTCGAAAAGCAAGGATTGATACGAATGAATTTGAACTTTCCCAACTACGTCACTGGAAACTGCCGCAATATCACAAACTTTTCGGGCACCATGTAGGAAGTCATCTAATCGGCGAGATCCGCTGTATCCAAGTCATCCTCATGATGGGGAGGAGGAGTTTCTGTTCAAAATCAGCACAAGCTGACGCGCGCGGGGATTGCACTATGAACATCATACCCTTGCGAAGCTCACGATCATCTCCATTGATGGGAAGAGGGCTACGGCTCCTATCTCTGTCCATGGAACGGTCACGGCGGCCACGGTCAAGATCATCATCTTTCCGAGCAACTGGGCTTCGTGAGCGATCACGGCTGTCTCGGCGGTCAAGAGACCTGCGACGAGGCGAGTCGCGGGCGCCACGAGAGCGAGAGCGTCCACGGCGAGGAGGAGATCCAGCACGACTCCTGCGAGGAGGTGGGTCACGACCGCCATCAAATCTCCAGCTAGCAGAAGGAGGAGTACGGGCCCACTGTAAATAGTCAGAAACTGAACACGTAGTCGACAATGTCTCTAAGTTTAGACTTACCTCAATCTTCAAGTAGTCGTCACGCCCGATGCGGCGTCCGTGCATCTCATAGTAAGCATCATCAGCATCGCGACGAGATTCATACTCCACAAACGCAAATCTATTGGACCAGTGGGTAGAATCGAATAAGCTGGGTTCGTGGAAAGAGGGGGTTATCTAGAGACTCACAAGCGAGAAGAGGCAGTTCTCGGCGCTGGAATATCACAGCGGACAAGTCGGCCATACCTGTTGATCCGAAGAGCGCGTCGGCAACACGTTAGACTCGATCGAACGAAATATGCGGCGACAACGACACGAAACGAAGACGCCGGCGAAGGAGGACGAGGAGGAGGACGGCGGCGCATGCGAAAACGCGAACGATACGGGTTAGAAGGGGGGAAATATTGATCTTTCTGCCGCATGTGAGGGGGATCATTCGATGACTGTTATCGTTTCGATGAACGACGGGGGTATAGGATTCATCTCGAGAAAGGGTTGAAGGGAGGTATCGAACGATCGTAAGGGGAGGAGGATAGTTGATTCAGTACCTCTCGAATTCGTAGGCAAGGTCGCGAGCGCGGGTTCCGTGAGAGAATCCTGTTACATAGAGAGTGGTACCTCCGCGAGACGACATTGTCGAGATGTTGTCGTTAGTTGGTTAGATAATAAAGAGCTTGTGAAGGTGGGAAAGAAAGGCAAATTATGGGTAAGGTTGAGATGGTAGAAGATAGGAATGAGATGGTTAGTTGGGGCGATGAGAAAGAAGAGAAAAGCTTCTACGCGGCTGGGGTGGCTGATGAGCCCGTATATTAACTTACCCGACTCTACGAACCCTGTTTGGCAGCTATTCTATTTTAGAAGCTTCCTGATCTAGTTCATTATTACAACCCATCACCTCTTTATCTTTTTTTCTTCCTCTTCTTTTTATTCTACTATAATGGTGGAGATGCCTCCACCGAGACCTCTAGTCTTTTCTTTTCTAAAGACACGTCTTGTTGCAGAGCCAACGACTTCTTATCATGCATGGACATGGACAATCACCCATACTGCTAATTCATTAGTGAAAAAACCGCTATAAGCACGATCAGTCCTTTTTTGATACCCTTCTCGGTAATGAAGAGAGGGGCGTGTGCGTAGAGTTCAATAACAAAGAAATCCCCTAAAAGAAACACCAAGTTGAATATCGAGAAACCAGAAACCCGAACAAACTCCATGGGAACAATGTAACGCTCGCACTGTCTACATGCCATCGTCAAAATCTTGCATGACTGTCTCATCCAGATCGTCTTCTCCCCATGTCGCGCCGTATTCTAAATCCATCATATCAGAATCCAACGTCATAAGACCCGGAGGACCGTTTCCTCCAGAGTTCTTGCCCTGTTTGCTCAAGTATTGTATGTACTCTTTAGTTAGGCCTAGCTTTCTGTCCATCTGTTTGACTTGCTGATTCAGCGCAACGATCCGTTGGATTTGCTCTTCTAGAGCAGCAAGGTTTCGAGCTTCCTCAACCGGACTGCTGTCAAAATGAACAGTGGTCTGTGATGTAGATGGGTCGTAAGAGAGTGTGGCGCTGATCTCGCCTCGCTCGATCTACATATAGATAGTTAGATAGGTATTTGTGGTCTAGCAAATTCTAATACGTACCATTCCCAGTATGACTCGCTCAGTGTCCTCAACCCCTTCAGGGTCGCCTGGCGCTCTTGATACATCAAAATTCTTTTGCGCTATTTCAGCCACGCTAAGTGTGACATAGGTGTCCCTCAGAGCGACTATTTGCATTCGCCGGAAAGCATGTATACACTGCGTCGCCAAACCTGTATTTCCATCCTGGGCGAAGACTTCGCGCGTCAACTCAATCTCTTGGCGAAACGATGGTATATCACCAGCTTTAAAAGCTGAGGCGAATGCTTCATACGGTTTGGCTAGGGATTTAAAGATGCGGATAGTGGCCCCCGAAGTAGACTTGGGTAGCGTCGGCATCTGCTAATTCGTCAGCCACCTGGTGTGAAGCGGTCGATGACACAAGTCCTGCCTTTCCATCTAGTAACAACCCAACCAGGATGAACTTCTTATAAGCCTCTACTTGGATGATAGAACATGCATTGCCTGGAAATGCGATGACCTGACTACATTAGCTGATGTTGGAGTGGGATATTCAAGGGTAGATACATAACATAGATAATCCATGGCCCTTCTCCACTTTTTCACTCCCATATACAGCAGTGCTCCGAACAAGTAGAACTCCATGACATCTCTGTACATCACCTCGAAGCCCTTCCCATTCAAATCAACATCTTTGGCACCCTTAGAAGCCGGGAAATCAAAAACGTCTACATCAAGGACTGGCATAGCGTCTCTGTAGCACTTGGCTTGCAAGCAAAGGCGGGTGAAGAGGGTGTGCATGAATGAAAAGTGCGCCGGGTTTGAGCGAAGGAGCGCTTTTTTGAGAGGTTTGACAGCTAGTACAGGCTGCGAGGACATCAGGTATAGTTCGCTGCCCAGCGGCATAAAGGACAGAAACACACCCTTGCAGTATCTGATGCATATCTGCAGAAGAATTCAACGACCCTTCTGAACTCCTTAGGAGCAAACTTTATCTGCCTCTGGTCGTAGTTCTCCAGGAAAGTAGTGATATGCCCCCAGCTAGATTCCAGTGCGTTGCGTCCTCCGATATCAAGCTTCGCGACTCTACAGCGCCGTCAGCCAAAGTTTATTTGTAGTGCCGCTGCGATATACCGCCGTAGAGAACATACAGTACAAACACATAAGGCAAGCTATTTGTTCCGGGATTCAGGAGATCCAACAAGCTCGTCCCGCCAATATTCGAAGCAAGGTTGTGCGTAGACACCTTGTAAAGGTGGTTCGCAAGCAATGTATTGCATTGTTTCGTAAGCTCGAGGTCGGAAAGGGTTGTGGAGGTAGGGAACGAGGTGAGTGCATCGACTAGCTTCTCCATGGCGAGCAAAGCTGTAAGGGTAGAAGGAGAGGCACGTGCTAGATGCTGGATGCTGGATGCTGGATGCTGGATGCTGTGAAGGGAGATGGAGATGGTGGGAGCTCGACTAAGGTGTTTGGTAGTTGTGAATTACCCAGCACGGTGGTTCAACCCCACTACCGCCGCCAGTTATAAAGTTACCGTAAAACTAGGTTATACTGGTAACGGTGCTTGGCGTGGCACAGTGACTTTGCCATGGATCCGTGCGGTGGAGCAGAGACTTCGCCATACCAAGCGCTTCCAGTATAGCCTAGAGTGGTAATCACTGACCCCAGTTTTCCTTTTGCACTCACTTTTCTCCTCAGTCATCAACCATGCCTTCAACCACCCCCGCCTCTCCCGCCGACATCGCCCGAACGGCTGCTCTTGCCTCGAGAACCCTAACGGCAGTCGATGGCACCGATCGAGATGCTGCTCTCACAGCGGTCCATTCCGCACTTTTAAAGTCGAAAGATGTGATTCTCGCAGCAAATAAGAAGGATATGGAAGCTGCGCAGAAGTTGGTTGATGCTGGAAAGATGCGGCAGTCATTGGCGAAGCGTCTTTTCCTTAGCCAGAGCAAGTGGGATGGCATGCTTGAGGGAATCCTAGACGTGCGAAACCTGGAGGATCCTGGTATGATCCGTAGTTCGGTGTGATTGTATCCTGCGGTTGACGTCCTCGCAGTCGGAAAGGTCACGCTGGCAACGAAACTCGACGACGGACTGGACCTTTACCGACTCACATGCCCCATTGGCGTATTACTCGCTATTTTTGAGGCTAGGCCGGAGGTCATTGCGAACATCACTGCGTTAGCACTAAAGTCTGGAAACGTGGTGATTATGAAGGGGGGGAAAGAAAGTGTCAATTCATTCGCCGCCATTGCTCAAGTGGTTTCTAAGGCCCTCGCCACTACCAACATTCCTCCAGGAGCAGTTCAGCTCGTGGAAACCCGTGAGGACGTAAATGCATTGCTTGATCAGGATCAGTACATCGATCTTGTCATTCCCCGTGGTGGCAATGAACTGGTCCGCTTCATCAAGGAAAACACAAAGATTCCGGTTATGGGTCATGCTGATGGGCTCTGTGCAATTTACATACATTCTGATGCAGATGAAGAGAAGTCAGTGAAGGTGGTTGTCGATGCTAAAACGGACTATCCGGCAGCTTGCAATGCTGTGGAGACATTATTGGTTCACGAGTTAGCTGCTACCACGGTGCTACCACAAATTGCGTCTGCGCTTCTAGAAGCGGGAGTCTCCCTCCGGTGCGACGCCGTCTCAAAAGCCACCCTCAAGGCATCCACTCTTGATCTAGCCAAGAAAGTTATTCTTCAGGATTCAACAGACCAAGATTACGACACTGAATTCCTTGAGCTGACAGTTGCTGTCAAGGTCGTCTCGGGGATGGACGAGGCAATTCTCCACATCAATGCGCATGGCTCCGGACATACCGATGCTATCCTGACAGAATCAAAAGAGGTGGCCGAGAACTTTATGAACAGGGTTGACTCCGCTGGAGTCTTCTGGAATGTAAGCACCAGATTTGCAGATGGGTTTCGATACGGATTTGGGACAGAAGTCGGCATCTCAACAAATAAAATTCATGCTCGTGGGCCTGTTGGGTTGGAGGGTTTAACTATCCATAAATACCAGCTGAGGGGCAATGGGCAAGGGGCTTCGGACTATGGAGCAGGCAAGAAGGCATTTTTGCATCAGAAAATTGAGAATGTTGAAATCTAGTTAGCTTCATAGATCTCGCTACCGCGACTGTAAATACATACACTATGGGGGGCTCGAATAACATAAGCCTCAGATGGGTTTGAAGTGAGGTCATTATGTTTTATTAGGTTGATGTGGTGCTGTTTCAATTAGCAGGCTGACATGTGGAAAAACAATTGGTTAGCAACACCAAAATGTAAGCCTGTCTGATTTGACAGCAGTACAAGTCTGGAAAGGTTGGTAGAGTTGACAGGCTTGCAGTAGTGGATAATGCTAACACAGTGGTTAGGTTAATAGGTTTAACAATCTGATATCAACCTGTTGGCAGTAGAGGGTGTTGCTGTAATGAGAATTTTTTCAATTATAGTATATAGCAGCAAGTATTGGAATTGGAATAATGAATTTATTACTATTAGAATCTACTTTCATCTTCATATTACATTTCAATTGCTTTTTTAATAACTATAAGTATATGCAGATGCAAGGTATATTACTTTTATATATTGTAGTGATAATTATAATTATGATGAGAGTGGTGTAACGGACAGTGTCAGGTGTATGTGATATTGGTAACAATAATGTAATATCACAAAACAAAACAAAAGGCTTGAAATACGTATCAAGATATCAAAGACAACACAAGACAAGAGTCAAAGATGTATCAACGTCATCAATTGATTTGTTATTCAAAAGAACAAGTAAAGAGAGAAGAAAAGGAAACCTTCCAATGTCAGCCAAGCTCTCTTTATATACAGTTCGTCTGTCACCTTGGAATCATTTCCCATGCTTCAATGTACCATTCTAATCTTTCTTCGTAATCTTACACACCACTAACATAACTCTGTATCAATATAACTACGCCACATCATCCAACGTCGCAACACCTCAGACCACTTCCTTATCATAACTGTAACACCAGGAGATCCACCCTAAGTACTAATTAATAAAAGCCCCAAATGACTTCCGGACTGATAAAGAGTAGAATGATTAAAACTTCACTCAGGATGCATATAAGAATTACTGTAAGAGCACGTACGCCTGCCTCCGGCGGCGTAGGGATCAGGGTGGTAATATGAGAGATACGGTTGCACACGTGGCCTCGAGTGATCTTAGGTGTAGAAGTGTAGTAAGATTATCGGTGAGGATCT
>Ga0307514_10001053_pt1 | contig 39577 bp, 37 predicted proteins | sample 16_EM_MG_FD_203088 | JGI IMG/M metagenome (GOLD analysis project Ga0307514, IMG submission 203088) | Populus trichocarpa ectomycorrhiza microbial communities from riparian zone in the Pacific Northwest, United States - 16_EM | ecosystem: Host-associated > Plants > Roots > Unclassified | place...
TACCGAAGATGCAAGACCAAATATCGTTGACGCTCTGTTGACGCTCATTTTCAGGATGTAGTTGGGCGCTTGAGTATTCTTGTTTTGCACATCAAGGCGGCTAATACGTCGAAAACGAACCGTGACGAACCATGGTCAATATTTTACGATTAACAGTCGCATATCTGAAAGCGATCATAAATGTGAAACCCGAAACGCAGAACCAGAGATTGCAACCGACGGGTCTAGCCAAACCCGGCGAAACCCGCGGGTTGACGGGTACGGGTCCGGGTTTGGCCCGCCAAGAGTCTGCGGGTCGGGTTGTGGGCCGGTTCTGGAACCGAACCGACCCGTTTTTGCGGTCCAAACCCGGACCGCTGGCGGGTTACCCGGACCCGTTGCTAACACTAGTTATAAATCGACCCCTGTCATTGAATCAGGACCGTATAAAGGAATTCATCTCGGAACACATCAGTGGACTCATAAGGATATACATTGTTCGCGGCGTCAAGGATGAGAGGGCCTGGGACCATTTTTATGATATAATCTTTCTTGATCCAGTCACGACTTGCCACTTTTCACAATCCTAGCTGATGTGGCTGCACCGCAGGAGCAGGAGTTCAACTTTTCGGGAGTAGTTGGCTGCCTTCCGCTCATATATGGGGCAAATGTTTCACAAAACCCTCGTCCAAATGAACAATTGGAGGTGGGACAACCCCTGTGGCTTCGGGGATCAAGTCGATCGCTCCAATCCGCAGACAACCAGTTGGGGGAAGGTTAAACGCACTGGTGAGTGTTTCTCTTGGTACGGTAGCGATGATCTCAGCGCAAAGATGGAGCCGCCAAGCTGCCGGCAGTACAAACCAGGCGACTTCCTGGCCATCAGGCCATTGAATTGGGATGAGGTAATCGACGAGGATGATGATGATGACAACTGGGTGGATCCCGGAGCGCCGAGCGGAGGAAGGAGCCGTGTTGGTGATGACAATGATAATGACGACGGCGAGGGTGGTGAGGACACGCAGCGTGGTGAGACACGGACTGGGAAAGGGAAGGGAAGAAAGGACGGAAAGGGGAAAGGGAAGAGGAAGGAGAAGGGAAACGGTAAAGGGACGGGAAGCGGTAAAGGGAAGGGAAACGGTAAAGGGAAATGTATTGTTAAACGAACCCCAGTGGGAGATGATATATCTTGTGCCGTTGCTTTGCAGTTGCAGAAGCAAATGTCAGAGGCAGACTTGGACAAGAAGGGCTAACTAGAGCGGATATATTTAGAGCTGGAAGCATCGCCCGCAGTGTCAATCTCCTCAGATGATGATACCGACTCTACTGAGTCGGATGGCGAATAAGACTCAGTACTTGACTCTGATGTGGATATGGGCATGGAGGATGATGTGGATGCACTGGATGGTATTGATTTCGACGGCGATGTGGATATGGAAAGGGACAGTGAAGATGAGGAAGATAAAGAGAAGGAGGAGGAGGAGGTGAATGAGGATGATGAGGAGGATGAGGATGATGAGGAGGATGAGGATGAAGATAATGCCAAAGAACCTCGGATGATTGACCAGGGAGAGATGGTAAATCCATTGGCTGACGATGCTGATACCATGGTAGATTATCAGCCAACCGTGCTACCTGAGCCAGGCCAGGAGATGCGGGAGCATACCCTATGGCCACAGCCTCCGGAGTCTGCCCCACGGCCACAAACCCCGGAGCCTCGCCCACTACCACGAACTCCAGAGACGCATACCCTCAGTGGGCTGGAGTTTTTGGGGCTTATGATGCCGCAAAAACCTCGCCCAGCGGTGCCGACTCTGCGAGAAGCTGAGGCAGCCGGAAACGTCTCGGATGTCGATGTGGAGCAGCAGCTACTCGGCCAATCGGCAGGTGGCGACAGTCTCCCCGATGTCTGTCTCCCCGATGTCCCTCTCCCCGATGTCCCTCTCCCCGATGTCCCTCTCCCCGATGTCCCTCTCCCCGATGTCCCTCTCCCCGATGTCCCTCTCCCCGATGTCCCTCTCCCTGAGGCGCGGCCGGATGGCTTGGTAGGCGAGGAGTGAACCTGTCCTCGCATTGTGTTTGGGTTTGGGTCGGGTTCTTGTCTTGTGAGTTTCCTTTGCTGTGATCTATTCATCTCAGGCACTGAGTAAGGCACGCGTGGAGGTGTTTTGTTCGTTTGGGTTAGTGTTGTGGGCTTGTTCCTTTCCATTGTTCTAATCTATTTATCTCAGGCATTGATTATTACACTCGTCGTGAGGGTTTTGGATTGCGAAGGGTTTATTTATATTGATTCATAGTATTATGGGACATCGCACATGCAGTGTTTTTGCAACTCCTGGCGAGATGGTGTTGAGGCTCAATAAATCTCTCAAGTATCGTGAGCTTATGCCCACACCAAACTGCTCAGGCCCAGCACCAACTTTCGTGCCTTTCTACAGTGAATATTCCACTCCTCGCGTATCATCGACAATGCCAGAGAAGACCCCTTCCCGTTGCCCCAAATTTTCATGTCGAAAGAAGTTCACCTCAGACACCTGGCGACTAAAACATATCAAATTACACCATCCTGAACATCTTCAAGTTGCACGCCAGAACAATGTGACTGTTCGCAGTGTGCCCTGATGCGTTGAACCCGCTCAGCATCGTGAAGTCAAAGCTAACAAACATTCCGCCGAAGACTTGGACGCGGTTCCTTACCTCGAACACCTTGAACACATCGCAGACTCGGAGTCTAAACCACCGCCGCCTCCTCTGCCACGGACGGAAACATAGCCACGCGCCGGTGCTCCACTGAGCAATTACATTGCTGAGCCATGGGAACGCGACGCCCAGGGTTGCCTTGAGACAAACATACAGAACAATCCCTACTATCCATTTGCGACGGGTGAAGAGTACAAATATATCCAGTGTTGGATCAAGAAGACAGGCATGAAGACGTACTATGACAACGTGCTGAAGTAAGAAAAGACCGCTCTGCGTTTCCCAAGCTTCACAAATGGGGATAGCGTCCAGAAGCTCGTGGCTAGCATGCCAGATGATCTGCCTCTCGGGGAGTGGGAACTACACACTTTCGAGGATATGATACGTAATGACAATCACCAATGCTCTATCAAATACTGGAGTCGAGACATCATCAAAAGCATGAGATGGTTGATGCGGCAGCCAGCGTACGCCGAGCATCTGATTTACGCCCCTCAGCGTTTCTTCGATAGCGATACGCCCCCGAAACACCTCTATACCGAAATGCACACTGCGGACTGGGGGTGGGAGACACAGGTAAGGAGAGATACCCGAGCCTTATGACGTGCTAATTGACGTTTAGTCAATGCTCAGAGTGGGGGATACACTGATTCCCTTGATCTTCATGTCCGATGGAACGCATCTCTCGAATTTTGCTGGCGACAAGAAAGAGTGGCCAGTATATATGACAATTGGCAATCTATCTTCGGAGCTCCGCCAGATGCCCTCAATGCATAGCGTCGTAATGGTCGCTCTCCTGCCGATTCCGATCAAGAACCGCAATATTCCTCAGAAAAGACTGGATGACCAGCGGCATACAAACCGAGAGGTGCAGAACGAGGTACTCAGGCGGGTACTCCAGCCTCTCACCTTTAAACACAATCCCAGCACCGAGAGCGGGTATTACAATGTTCTCTGTGCAGATGGCAACTTCAGGCGTTGCACACCGGTTTTAGCAGCATGGCTTACAGATTGCCCAGAGTATAGCGACCTACATCATCTCGAGCAACATGTCTGTTTTTGGTATGAGTGTCCGAAGAACAAACTTGGACATTATGTCCCTCCTGACAGGCCATACCCCGGGCGGTATCACAATCTATATCGAACGCTCAGCGATGCCAACACCAAGGCAGCTGATGCCGAACTCTCGTCGCGCCATGTGCACCAAGGATTCAACATGTTTCGACATGTTCCCTGTATTGTTAGCGACCTCCCGAAGCCCGTCCTCCTCCATAAAAAGCAGATTGGCATGCTTGATCACATCCGGAAGTGGATTTTCCACTTCATGAAGACACACGAACGGCTCAACATGTACAATGCAATATGGTTATCCGTGCCTGCTTACAATGACCTCACACCAAAAACTAAGTCATATGAGGAAGTTTCGCAATGGAATCGGAAGGAGAGGAAGGAAATGAGCAGGTACCTGCTTGGAGTTGTAACCCAGTTGCTACGAGGAGGAAGCCCTGCTCAGCGTCCCATATTCAATCGCCCAATTGCGTGCACACGGGCATTATTATAATTCTACATGTATGCTTGATATAAATCTCACAATGATGCAACATTGAGCTACATGGAAGACGCCTTGGGTCGTTTTCACACCTTCAAAGATGTTTTCTTACTCGGGCGAGCCAGCAAAAAGGCGAAGGCCAAAGCCAATGCCCTGAGAACGGAGCTCATGAAGAAGCGAAAGGTAGATGAGGAAACAATGCTGAAACTTGGACGCCGTCCATGAAGCGGTGCAAAATGGACGCCTGGCGGGATCATATCAGCCACCAGATAAATGTTTCCTAGCTGTTAGATGCCGACTTCAACTTACCGAACATCCACATGATGTCTCACTGGGTCGAACACATTCGTCGATACGGAGCCTTACAACAGTATTCTGCCGAGAGACATGAACAAGCACATAAACCGAATCTCAAGGACAGTTGGAACGCCTCCAATCACAATCTCAACTACCTGCTGCAAGTAATCACATTTCAGCGTCGCATTCTCTGCTTCGAAATCAGAGAGCTCAATCTCCAAGTCCTCGCTCAGCGTTGAGAGAACAGCACTGCCACCTGCAAAGTCCTCCCATCCGGCGCTGATCTGGCTGCCCCCCTGAGCTCCCAGTCATATGTGAAGCCCTAATTCATAGGACCCCAAAACCGCCGTGATGGAAAGCATCCTGACACTACGATCAAAGACTCCAGAGCATTACTGGACACTACGCAACACACAATGCACCGCGTGACAATATACAACGGCACGCGGGAGTTTCTCAAGCACAAGAGTCATAACAAGACTTATATATCGGATGAACAACTGCACGCAATGGAGCTCTGTATTTACCATGGTATTAAGGTTCAAGTTAAGGGTGTAGATGGTGGACGCATATCTCAGATTTGTCAATGCACAGGAAGCCAGAGCTGGCGCGGAGGGGACCGACGGAACGACTGGGTGTGGGTAATGCAAGGCCGAGGGAGAAGTTATGGTGCGCTGAATGGTCGTTGCCCGTGGCAACTGCAACGACTATTCAAAACCAAGCTCCTCAATGAAGATGGAGCTTTTGTTGAGTACTGGTTAGCCCTGGCGCTCACCACAATACCTGAAAACTCAGGTAACTTGGATCCGGTCTCGAAATTTGTACAAGTGAGAAAAGCACCGGCAGCAGTTGCTTTGCAAGTTTTCAGCGTGGGAAACATCGTCGGCTGCGTTCACGTAATTCCAGAGATAGCTACTAGTAGAAAGATATGAGACGAACGAAATGAGCGATGGGTTGTCAATAGCCACATAGATCTGGCGACATCGAATGCTGTGTATAATTAGTAAAGAGAGAATTGCATTTTGCGCGCAGATAGAAGGAACGCAAGGAGAGGTTTTCCCAGTGTCACCCATCGCATTGCAATCCTGATTCAAGCACGTGCTCAATGAACCCATTCCGACGTATGGTCACAGTTGGGCTTCAACGCAAGAGTGTTCGTTTCAAATAGGAGACCAACAGAGCGAGAAGAAATGGTGAAACAGCGATGGGAGGGCGATATGCAACGCGATGCGTGGTATTCACGCCCGGCGCGGAGTAAGCCCCCACCGGGATGTCTCTGACGGCTCTGACGGACCGCGTCCACTCTGACGGAGCCATTCCGCCCGGACGGAATAATTTTTTGCTGATGCAGTAATGATACCATGGCTCTATGACAATTTCAATGTGTGTGCCACCAGCAGGCGGGAATAACAACCAATCACTCGGCCCGCTAGGGCTTCCGGGCCGACCAGCCTTTTCTCCTGCAAAGCCCGCCCTAAGGGCCCCCGGCCAGGCTTGATATAAAGCCCACAGGCCGGGCCTAAAGACGTCAGGGCCGGCCCGGCCCGGCCCGTTTCGTACACTGAGTTTAATTGTCTGCAAGACTGGTTTTGGTTGATACTACCTATGTGTGCTTGTTGATTATGCAAAATAACCTCGTTATTCTGGCCTCTTTGCTCTTGAAATGAGAAGTTTCGGAACATACGAAATGTTGATCCCAGGGATTCAGTTCAACGCCGTTATCGAGAAACACCCTTATTCAAAAATCTTCGTGACTCTTAGTTTCAAGTCACTAGTTTCATGCATGCTACAATTGGCGAAATTATACTCCAGAGGGTGCTTCTTGTTGGATGAGACCAAGTTTCGTTAATTAACTCTGGTCTCGAGATTGCTCAACTCAAGACCTACGATAGAGTGCTTTAATCGGCTGTTCACCGTCCTTCCTATTACAACACCCATCGTTACCTCCGCTGCCTGCATAATCTGTATGCTAAACCACCGCCACCACCACTATAACCACCGCCACCATAACCGCCACCATAACCGCCACCATTCTCACGCAACCCTAGACTGAGCCAACACTGTAGGAATAGAGCGCAGCAGGCAAAATCCACAGGGAGGGAACTGGCAGTGGCGAGAGTGTTAAGATGATAGATGCAGTGAGGGGGGTAGAGGAATTGGAGTTCCTTTTGTCAGGGCGATGAGGGTCTTTACTACTTTTATTACACCATAAAGGGGAAACGACAAGACTAAAGGCATGGGAAGCAGAAGAACAGACAAAAGGAAAAGGCACGGGGAGACAAGAGGCACGGAAAAAGGGACAATCTTAGAAAAGCACTACTTAGTCCCATTTCAGTGCCATTTCCATGGTGCCTGTTTGTTTTTTTTTTTTTGTTTAATCATACTGTATTGACTCTAATTAGAGTATGACAGGACCCTGATATCCCCTCCGCCTCCGGGCGAGCCGGCTAGATGGCGAAGCTCCCCCCCCGCCACCCTTCGTCCCCGCTGACAAATGAAAGATAAGAGAATGACAGAACGCAAAATGGAAAGAAAGAAAGAAAGAAAGAAAGGAGGAATGGTCCAACCCCGCTGCCTCCAATGCCGCTCCCGAGCCCCAAGCCCTGAGCCCGCTCCATCCCGGTACTTCAATTGGGGGGGAACTTCCTGACCTCAGTGGCCGCCAGGAAGTCCATCACCGCTTGGTCGCACTCTTCTATGGAAAATAGCTCAGAGATCTGCATGTGCCGGCATCTGCCCGCTCTCCAGCCCGTCGCCTTTCTCACCGCCTTCCATAGTTCTCTCTGGTGGACTCTCCACCGGCTGCAGTGGCGGAAGAGGTGCTCCCGCGTCTGGGACACTGTCCCTCCACACCACCAGCATTTGTCGTCATCTCGGTGGCCGAACTGTTTTAGGTAGACCCCTGTGAGCGCACGCCCGGACTTTAGTCGGTAGAACCTGGCGGCCAGCGGCTTTACGCTTGTCATCAGGATAGGTCTTTTGCTCCCCGCTTTGCCCTTGAGTCTGTAGCTGAAGTGCTTGCTGCACTTGTCGGCCTCCCACTCCGCCTTAGCTGCAGATCTTCCCTCGCAGATTCGTCTCGCCCTATTCGAAGCTGAGGTGTATGGCCGCACCATCACTGTGCTTCCGCTTGTGTCTCGGGCTAATTTCGCCTGACGGTCTGCTTCTTCGTTTCCGGGGATGCCGGAGTGCCCCGGGACACAGTGGACCTCGGTTGCGACCCTGTGGTCTAGGAAACTCCGCGCTATTCTGTTGATCTACCTCGGCAGTCGTTGCCCTGGGCCCGGCTCCAGGTGTGCCGCTCGTCAGATTGCGGCCTGTCAGTCACTGAAGACTGCCACCGTCTTCACTCCATGCTTCTGCAATGTTTCTCTGCTCTGGATCGCCACGTCAAGCGCTAGTCCGATTGCCCACAGTTTGGTGTCGAAGACCTCCATGCGTCCGGTGCCCAGATAGCTGCGGCGAGACCTCCATTCATTTCCATCTTTACACACTGCTGCGGCTCCCACTTGGCCATCGTCTGAGTGCGATCAATCTGTCCACCACATCCAGACCCCTGCTCCGACTTTGGCTTCTGTCTCTTTTGCCCAGCGCTGCGCGGCGCTTTTGGCTGCGGTGGTGTCATCCAGTATGTTGGTCCTGACCACTGTCTCTTCGCCTGGGGCAGGCAGGCTCATGCCTTTGGTTGTCTGGCCATGCTCATGCTCTTTCCTGACTGGTCTGCATATTGGTGCTCTGGAAGCGGGGTTTTTGTGTAGCTCCTTTAGTTTGCTACTGCATTGCATTTTCTATTCTCGCTGCAAATCGCTGCTGTCTGGAGTCCAAGATTACTGGCGCCGGTGTAAGCCCTGACTCTCTCATTAGTGCACACCACGGGGTCGTGGGCAGTGCACCCAGGATGGATCTGGCTTGTCGATTGAGGAGGAGTTGGAGGTCGTCTCGCCTGCCTACTCCCCTGGGATCACACTAGAGCTCGCTCTCATATAGTGCAACCGCTTGGACGTACACCACATGGACGGCCCTTATGCTCTCAGGAACAACTCCGTATGACCTGGTGAGGGTTCGGAGGCTGGCCTCTGCCGCCCTGACTTTCTTCATGTATTGGTGGTGGTGCTCCTTGAACGTCAGATGTGCGTCCATCCATACCTCCAGCGTCCACGTCGCCTGTGCGTTGAACCGTATGGACTCGTTTCCGACTCTTATCTTTGCTGTCAGTTTTGGCCGGAGGTGTTTCCTGTGACCTCGTCTGCGCGTGAATAATGCCGCCTCCGTCTTTGCAGTGTCGACCAGTAGCCCTCGGCTACCTGCCCACGCAATGCTCTTCGCTGCGCATCTCTCAAGTATCGAGATGACATAGTAGACATCGCTCCCGGCCTCCACCCAGCTGATGTCGTCCACAAAGGATAGCCCCTCGGCTTCTGATACATACTCTTCGACCCACTTGATTAGTCCTGAGGTGTAGATCGCAAACAGGATCGGCGACACAGGTGATCCATGCGGGACCCCTGCCTCCACTGGGTGTCTCTCCATGGCGTTGCCCTCGATTACTATCTCCACTCTTCTTTCCGACACGAAGCTCTCCGTCCATCCTATAAGGTCGCCGTCCATTTGCCTGACCCTCATCCAGTTGACTAATCGTCCTGTTGCACGCTCGGGGAGGATGCCTTAATGTCCATGAGAAGCACGCCTGTTATGTGGCCATTTGTCCAAGGTGCGTGAGCTCTGTCGACCATGATGGCGGCTGCATCGATGGCTCACCGTCCTTTCCTGATTCCAAATAATCCATCACTCAGTAGCCCTCTCCTTTCGGCCTCTTCTGACAGCAGCTCCGCGGTAACTCTCTCGACAACTTTTCCCATGCGGCTAAGCAGCAATATGGAGCGGTAGGCCTTCAGCTTCGTATAGTCGTCTTTGCCAGGCGTGCGAATCACCACGCCGCTAGCCCGCTTCCATACCACTGGGTGTCTTCCCGTGCGGATTGCCGCCCTCGTTGGCCTCACGATCCTCTCTCTGTCCCACCTCCAGAGCAGCAGTATGGCGCCAAAAGACAGCTTATCTGGTCCCAGTGCCTTCTTGACTGACTGAGAATACAAGGCTCGGTCCACTACTTGCTCAGTGACGCTTGTGTGTGCGCTTCGTGCTGGAGATAGTTCGTAGTATTGGTCGCCGTCGTTCGGGGGGAAAGATTCGTGCCTCAGCATCTCCTCCTTCTCCTATGATGTGTTTGCTTGCTTGCCTTCTCTGTCTGTTGAGGCCTCCACGGTCATGCCCGCCCGAGAATTCGCGTATTGTGCCGCTCTCCACACCTCGGCTCCCCTAAGGATTTTCAAGTAATCGCTCCACATTTCTCTGTTGGACCGCCAGATCAACTTCTGGAGCTCTGCCTTCGCCCGGGCAGCCTCCTCTGAGTTCCGTCTGCTCCTTCTCTCTCTCACTACCATCCTCCTTCTCTCTTTGATGTCGGCATTCCACCATCTCTTTGATCTGGCACAAATCCTGATTTTCTTTGCAGTGGCGTTGAGAACGCTGCTCATTGCTTCCTGACACCATGCGACCTCCTGCTCCACCTCGTCCTCTGTGCACTCTGCATCTAATTGAGCTCTCTCCCTTGCTAATTTCCTCCATAGCTTCTGCGCTGCTTCTATGTCCTTCTCCGTCATTGCAGCCAAATTCCACCCTACTACCCTCTCATGATCGGCCTCCGCCTGCCTGTCTACTCCCACCTCCCATTCTATAACCTCATGTTCGGATCCAGTGGCGTGGTCATCAGCCAGTATGGTCCACTTTATTATTGGTCGATTGGCCAATGTCAGGTCGATAACCGACTCACCTTCCTGGTCCTCTCTTGTCCAATGGTCGGTGGGCCTGCCATCATTTCCAATCTCCAGTCCATTCTCGTCAATCACGTCTTCCCAGAAAGCAGCATCCCGCTGCACTTGCCATCTTGGGTCCCATCGTTTGCTGTGGGCATTGAAGTCTCCTGCGAGGACAGTGCCGCCCTGCCGAATGACTCTCTGCCAGTTCAACTTTCGCGCCGGTCTCTCTCCCGAGTTCGTGGTCTTTTGGTCGTAAATGTTGACTATCCTCGTTATCCTCTCCCCTCTCCTCCTGATGTCGGTGGCAATGACATCTGCGTTCGCACCTATGCTCAAATCGGTCCGCTCATCAACCACCAAGCCGCTCCCTCTCCGTATCGCCGTCCAAACTCTTTTTCTTTTTCTTTTTCTTGTTTCATATGCCGAATGGCTGATCCCAATACCTCCTCTTTCTCTCAGTGGCTCTGGCAAGCACACTACGTCCGCCCTGCATTCGACTCCCGTCTCCAGCGCCGCAATGGTCCACTCGTATGACCTTGCGCAGTTGTGCTGGATCACTCTAATCATTGGTAGCCAGGGCTCCCGTTTCAGTCTCAGTCGCGGTCCTGGTCGCAGTCTCAGTTTCGGCCATCGTGATGTCTCTTGCCCCCCCCGCTGCCTCCTCTTCTTCGTCCACGTCCGCCATCTCCTCTTCATCTCCCCCTCCTTCCGCCACCCCCTGGGGCCTTCCATGGTGCCTTTTACTGTCGTACAAAAGAACCCCTAACTAAATCCTTGTACTTAAATGCCTTTAATTTTTGGTGTAGGAAAAGCACATATCTAACTCTTGTGAGGATGCTGTAAAACTAAAAACTTAACTAGAAATAATATGGCACTGTAAACGCTAAGTGCTGCGACTTCTGGATGCTATAAACGCTAGATACAGCAGAGATTCGAACCTATAAATCTCTTTTTTCACGTCGTCCATGAATCCCGGACACTCCCGAATATATGATGATCCTACGATGCAAGAATTGATGCTTAACTCAAGCCACAGGGCTAATACTATAAACGCCGCCAGATAACATAGCATAAAGGTGGGAATCGGCTCAATACTTGCCGTGGGTTTATTTTAGTTTGCTACATTCTGTCCTTTATGGCATGGTACAGTTGTGCTAGTAAACGTGTTTTAGAGTACGCAGGCAAAACTAGAGGCTATAGTTAAAATCATTGATTACCGAGAGCGGTGAAAGGTCAGTCGGATGTACCCCCGTCGAACACTACAGCCAAATCTCCCGACGGGGCAACGGCAAGCCAATTCAGATATCGTGTATTGTACAGAGCAAAGATACCATAGCTTTTATTAGGCTATATAACATCGTGCTAAGACACCCCCGTAATATGTTCGAAATAAACCTGTCGGTTGTTCGATGGGCAACGAGAATTACCAACACAAGAAATAAGTACCGGAAGCCAGAATCTTTACTCAACCACTATCAGCCATTAATATTGCCATATATTCTTAATGCTGGAATCATTTAACGTGTACTACGGAAGCTTGTTTTTAATCGGACTAAATCAGTAATAGAGAGTGAGTATTATCGGTTTCGAAACCATACCTCGTATTCAAAGCACCCTGCTAAGTTACCTTTGTAAGCATTCTTCATTTACTCACAAGTGGTGATCTGCGGCCTATATGATGAATTCAGAATTCGAGACTACGTTATTGTACTTAAACACACTCTGATCACTAATATCTAGTAACAAACGGTGTATATTCCGCCATTCGAAGCTCTATCAATATCCTATAGAAACAGGGGTTTCAACGGTCTGGGGCGACCATAGTTTTTCGGGGCCCGACATCGCCGTCCCGTCCAGGTCTTGATGTTGATGGATTAGTCCGTCTGGGGCAGGTATCGGTTGCCCTGGGGCCCTATATAGGTACCTATAGGGGACTGGCGGCTACCGAGAGTAAACATCTGGTGGTGGTGCCAGTATTGATGCCAAATGTGGGGCTTAAAATTAGCTGTGGGCGGGCCTTAAAGTGAGCGGTTTGGGTGCTGCAATGCCAGTGGAGGGCCTGGGTACGAATAATAGTATAAAATAAAATGATTTCACCGCTTCCCATGGCTGATTTTGGGTCATGACATCACTGAGACGACAGGGCCCTGCTGGTATTTAGCCCAAGAACCATTTACCCTGGTCTTAAACGGTCCAGAATTCTTTGCCCTGAATATCTTAGTCCAGTCCCGGGTAGATTGTTGCTCGGACGGGATGGACTATTGAGATGCTTGTATGGAAACGTGAAATAGACCCTTAGTCACCGACTCAGGGACCAACGCATCACTTGATAATGAAGCCAGAATCAAGGTTAAAAGTATAGATACAGAAAAGCTTGATTATATACTATCTAAGAGGGCCAAAGGCCATATATATATGGTAGTCCAAGTACGAATGCGTACGAAGTCATCCATGTATAGATACCGCTGAATAATATCAGTCCGACAGTAATCTCCGGCCATACGAGTGCTGAGATCAATTTATGCTACAATCAATCTAATCTCCGACATGTCAAAGCAGCTATAGCATCTTTCCAGGTAAGAAAAACAGCAGCCAAAGTGACTGCCGTAGATTTTCGAACCTGAGTTTGACGTTTACACCCTAGGTAAAAAGCACCAGCCTTTGCTTTACTATCTAAGCTACTTCATCTGCTCTTATTATTTCCCATATGCTAGAGTATGAGGATGCTCTATAAGTCTCACAACTTTGATCTTACTTACTGCCACTGCCGAGCCGTCGGATAAGCGAGCGAAATAGAACCACGCCCCACCGGAGCTGAGTATTAGTCCCCGATCTGTCGAAGAATTTTACCCTGCGATTCTTCGAAAGAAAAAGTTCACGTGCTAGTTTATGCAATCTACTTTCCACAGTTTGAATTAGACTCCATTCAGTATAGAGTTTTATTTAACCGCTGCTTCCTTTCTCAACGAAGATATTTATCACATCGCTGTACTTTGCCACTCCCCCCCAAAAGTAAGCCGCAGATAAGTATTGGAGTGATATTACCGAGGGCTGAAACAGAATCGGGGGTGGACAAATTCAGTCTCTTCTCTACCACAGTCCTGTTAGCCAAAAATACATATAGGGAGACCTCCGTATTTCAGTCTATCTCTTCCATACTCAAATGATGAAAACTTGTAGACTGAAAACTCGCAATCCATATTGGCAGTTGATTAATCATGTTGCATATATAAGACCTGAGACATATTACAGACCTGATACAAGCTCTCTGTAACCACTGCTGATATCGTCTGTATGTTTTCTCCTTCTGTTCTCTGTATAATAGTCTATATATCCACAAGACTCTCCCCTCCATATTCGGAATAGAAAGTGTTGCTGTCTATAGTAACAACGTAGTCTCTTGATCAATCTAAGGGTGGAGTCTATGCCTTTATATACATGGAAAGACTGGAGATCCAGTGGACATGATGGAGTGCCGTTGGGACTAACGAATGGCGAGCGGCGAGTGAGAAATTGTGTATAAGTCTATGTGTGCGTCTATCGGCAACTCTAATGTATCAACGACCTCATTCCGGACCCTGCAGTAACGAATCACGTGACAAAATACCCGAGTGATAGTGGTGATCGTTCCGCAGCATTGGTATCTATCTGTAAGGCCGCACAATCGATTATTGACTACAACCACGTCAGAGACATGCATCAGAGCTAATCTTAAATAAGCAAGTGGATGGATGTCGGGTACTAGACAAAGCTATTTTATAGTACTTGAGAGAGCGCGATGGTTCGAACGAGATTTTGGCTGTGACAGATTTATTCACTGCTGAACACTCAAGAGTGGGCGAAAGCTCGTATAAAATTTGTTCTGACGGGGCATTTGTGACGCGTGACGTCCGAAGGACCATGCTCGGTACAGTATCCGCAGTTTTGATTAATCGAGAAACATCTCATGACGCCTGGTGAAATTACGGTAGAACAGGAGGGGGGCAGAGACTATCTAAAATCTCATCTCTTTCCACCATATAACTCCACCACTACCCACCATCCTATTCATTTAAATAGTCCCATGGGATCGTCCTACAGAAGGCACCACCTTATATACTTCATCAAACGCCCGCTCAGTCCCATCAGTGCGCCATCCACGTAAAAATTACCATGACATGCAATAGCTGATGGCACCCTTCAACAATATCATGTCTCATGAGATACCACTGCTCTGGAATCTACATACACTCTCGTTATCCCCTCCCTTCCCTCCCCACCCCACAAACTCACCCTAAACGCATACGTCGCCCCCACGCTAAACATATACCCCACCATAACGTCAATTTAATCCAAGCTCATCCTCTATTCTGTATGCGAATTCCATTTAACCTAATATTGTGCATAATCGGGACTTAATACCAGAAGCCATATGCCACCCCATGCAGCGGGGATGTGCAAGGATGGGGAGCATTTAACCCACGTAGCAGATAACTTGAAGCAAATAGCAACTCCGAAGGTATGTTAGAGAGTAATAGCGGAAGGATACCGAGGTATAGTTTGCAGTATGTATAGAACGGTACGGTTGGGAACAGGATCGCCCCAAAAATGTAGGAGTAGGTGCTGACTACCAAGTGTCCGGAAAGTCATAAATAACAGCAGTAGGGCCGGTTTAATTGCTCGATTCATTGTGGATAAAGAGCACTCTCTCAATTGAGCTAAGAGATGACCCCGATGTATGCCTGGTGAGGTCTGTCAGGTAGTGCAGATGCCTATGGAGCAGAAGAAACCGGTACTCGGAGAGAATGAACTTGTTGTCTCTGTGAAACAATGCCTAACAGGTACCCGGATAATTGTAAGCGAAGGCGCGATGCGAACGTACTGTTACTAGCCGACTTTGCGGGAGTTAAAAGTTGCGAATAGTGAACATTGTAGAGAGGTTATGTATTTACGCAGTTCATTCCATATCCGCAGCTGGACGCGGCGGACTTGTGTCTTCCCGAAGCCCGCTGAGACATCGTGAGCGAAATTTTGAACATACAGGACAAGTCTCACTGAGTATTTTGGATGCTGTGCCGGCGGTGGCTTTGGATAATGTGGTGGGTCTTTTCAAGGTTGCGGTTTGTTTGTAATCATTCGGTATTCGGCCGCTTACGGCCATGACATACATATTCCCAAATTTCTTCCCACTCGAATGAAATCACAAAGAAACAACAAAGTTTAGTTGTGGGCGCCATTCGCTACCCTCTTCCCCATTTCAGAGTTGCCGTGGAAGGGTTCATAATTGATACGGTACCTGAGCTGGAGGAGTGGTGGGATTATAGACAGTACAATGCCGATACGCAGGGCGCTTACGGAGCTACAGTGCTGACACGAGTACGCGATTCAAGAGGTATGTTCCGACTGAATGGCGAAGAAATCTGCTTCGCAAATAAGTCAACTTTGAGACACCTATAATCACTCTAGCCCTCGTTTACAATCGTACCCTATCATATTCATATACAGGCCCGCATGTAGTTGTACCGGCCTTTACATAGTAATTAAATACTTGATTAGCAGAAATTGTGTCGTTATTCACTTAATGTTGTGCCGCTCTGTAGTTGTACGCCCGTCCGTTGCTGCCCGCTGCAGCCATTGGTTGCTCCACCCACACCTTTACCACCGCCGCCACCACAGCCGCAAATATGTTTCCTTTTCTGATTGTTCCTTTTAGGCTACATTCATTTTCATCTGCTTGGACTGGGTTACATCTATATACATATTCAAATCGCACAGAGACATATAATTGTTCCATTGTCTTGGTATCTCCGCCTAACCCGCCCCGCCTGCAAGGTTGTAGTATCATGCCTAATAACGTGCGGACGATGCAAACGTTTTAAGCGGATATGCAAGCGCAATTTGGGAAAACTCCCAGTCACCGTGAAATTTTTTTCAGAATGCTGCTAGTTGTTTGACCGCCTAATTAACCCCTTCACACACTCCGTAATAAGCGGTCAGTAGTAAGTATCGACTACGCTGAAACACTATGTATTACTCAGCTGTGAGTCGACGGGTAAGTAAAACGGTAAGACTCGATATTTGAGTAGAATATAACTCTTTGAAGGTATGCCGTACTCCACCGCTCGGTCTTCTAGGCCAGTAAGTGCGGAACCTCTTGGTCCCTCTTCGCCCCCTTCGTCCAGCCCTCTACTCCTTCGTCAACTCGACCCCCAAAAATGGCACCTCCAACCCCACTACCTTCACGTCCACCTTCCTAAAAATAACCTTATCCCCTGGCTGCTCGCCATACATTATTGACGTCAGCGCCAACATCCACCCACACTCCTCACTCAAAATCCCACTCTTATTATCAGGGATCTTCGTGATACGTTCCTCCGCAACCCACCACAACTCCTCCTGTCCGCCCCTTCCCGTGTCCATAATCTGCGACTGATACAGCCTCAAGTCAAACCCAAGCGCCGCAATATTCCCCATCTGCTCCTTGCCTCCCGCCCCCCATGAAGTTATCTTCAACCCTGGCCCATCATCCATCCCTATAACCGCCCACGTCTCATTACCTAACGAGTACCGCCCGGTATACCCCTTTGCCTCATCTCTTACCACGTCCTCCAGCGAAGGGACTATTGTCGCCATCACCATATCCGCCAGAGCGTCCATTGCCACGCCGGTGTTTCCGCCGGCTGTAAGTACCACTACGCTAATGGCGTACTCTGGGATCAGCGAGAAGATTGCACCGAACGATATTACGCCGCCGTCTTTAGTGGAAATGTCTATCACACCATTGCGGGAGAGTTTGGTGGTGCGAGTGATTTCCCAGGGGAATCCGACGGCTTGGGTTAACGACGAGATGCCGAAGACAACGGGTTTTAGCCAGCTGCGGAGGGTGGCGGGAGGGAGGAGGCGGGAGGTTGGGGTGAGGATTGACCGTGCGAGGAGGGAGAGGTCCGAGGCGGTTGCGTACACACCCCCGGCACTGGAAAGTCAGCGGGGAAAAACTACGGGGGCGGGAGGGGTACGGATTGTTTTGGCCTAAATCTGCGTGCCATAATCCGACTGTTGGTATAACTGCATTTGTACGTGCAGGGAGGAACCCGGTGCGGGACATGCCGAGGGGTTGCGTGATGTACTTCTTCACTGCGGCCTCGTAGGTCATCCCTGTTTCTTTCTCGATCACAAAGCCAAGGAGGTTAAACCCCACGTTTGAATATGTTGGTTTTAAACCTGGCGGGAATACTGGATTGCTATCTGCCATCCCCTGTACAACCTCTTCGCAGCAATCAATGTCAACATCCCACTTTTTAATTTTTTTCAGAAGATATTAAACTGTAACATACGCTTCTCCGTACATCCCAAAGATCTTCCCAGAAGCTCCTCAACTTCACACGGCGGATAGTCTTTTGGAGTAAGTTTCGGATACCCCAAAGCCTCGAACGTGGCGGCATTAGTGTAATTCTGCGTCCATAGATTATAGTTCCTTTGTATTCCCGCCATATGACTCCCCAACATTCTCAGGGTTACCGAATCCCAATCCACACCTCCACTTCCTTTGCGGAGCTTAGGGAGCCATTTCGTCACCGGTGCGTCGAGAGGAAGACCGAGCCGCAATACAAGTAGGTCAGTAAAGACTTTACTCACAGAGCCGATACGGTATTGGGAGTGTGCGTCGACGGTGGCGCTGGAAAGTACGCTGCCTGGGGTGGTGTGGTAGTATGACCACAAAGGGTTGGGGGAAGAGGCAGAGACGAGGTGGATAGAGAAGGTGGTTGTGTTTAGGGGTGCGAAAGGGAGAGAGGAGTCGAGGAAGGATGTTAAATTTGTGGCAGCGGCAAGGAAGTATGGGGAGGTGGAGATGTGGGTTGGTGCCGGCAGAATGGGGCCTGGAGGAGGACAGGCGGAAAGGGATAATGTAACTAGCTGTGCAAGACACAGGATTAGGTATTTCATCGTCAGTGTTACTCTAGGGTAATCTAGTTAAGAAGAAGGAAGGCACGTATATATACGCGACTGTGGTAGCCACGGTCAGCTGAATTTATTCCGCCACCACACTGGGCACAAGAAAAGGACTCTGGCCCGGCTACTGCAGGACGTGCCAATCTAAATATGTGCACATTAGCAGCGGCTGAAACTAATGGCCACTCTTTGTTACGACCCAGCATGCAGAGAATCGGCGATCTGCAGCCTCGTATTAGCTCCTCGGGACGAATGACTGCAAAGGCCTTGTTCTAAAAATAGAACAGGTCGACGTTGTACTGACTGCGGCTGATGTCACACACAGGTGCTCGAATTATATATGATGATTTAATAGCCGTGTATAGCCAATCGCCAGTTGCGCCTTGTGCATGCCAACATGAGGAATCAATGTGCTCACATCCAGCCCCAGAGGCTGGAGGGTGCATAAACAGAGCCTCCCATGGTGTGGGTCATCCCTGACGCAGATCCCCCGCACTTTTTGTTTGCTTGTCAAAATATACTCCGACATACTCCGAGACAAAAAAAGTATCAAAACGGTGTCGATGCAAACACCATTTCAATATCCTTCTTCTTTCTACTCCAACGCGAAAACCCATATTTCCTACGCCTCTACGTGCAATTGAATTCTTTATTTAATCAGTGTACTAGGGTACAATGGTATTTGGGGCGCGGTCACACAGGGCAAAAGAGCGCCCGACTTTTTTCTCCCATACAACAAGAAACGCCAAGATCTGCATCTTTCACTACACAACAAATATTTCTCTGAGAAAACTTCATAGAATCATCTCTGATGACTTATTATCACTCCCCCCTCATTCAAAATTTATCTCTATTGTTGTGGTGGAAGTGTAGAATTTCCACATTTCATGGGGCGCGCCCGACTTTTGACACCCTCCGAGTACATGCATGCCACGGGCCGCAGGGTCTTATATTGTCCGATGTAAACGTACTGTAACTTCAGTACCGGTATGCAGATAAACTGGAATATTCACTTTTCACGAACAAGCATCATTTGCTGACATTGACATCTGTACCTTGTGTGCCGGCGTAATTCTCACCTTTTTAACCGTTCCCTGCATGTGAGATTGATCAGCTGTAGATCTTCACATTGGCATGTATCAGTCAGCAGTTATACGGTGTCAGACGCATATCATCTGTCACGGGCTTAATTGCTCCAGTTCTCCGGCACGGGATTTGGCCCGGTGGCTTGCGGCCCTCATGGGCCACCACCAGCCCCCATGCCGAAGAGTAGGGCTAGCCCCGGCAGCGATGCTCGGCATCGGTCTCCGGATATGATACTCGGCTTCACCGAGTACGCCCTCTTATTTCCCATATATTTGCCTCTCTTTCTCTCTCTTTGCTCTTTAGACAATCACTTTTGTACGATAGCCAATTCAATATCTGTATTCGTACTCGATTGATCTCAACACGGTCGTCAAATTAATGGCCGAAAAACATTCGCAACATCTCATCCGTCTGGGTTTCCGACATACGAGTCTGTATTTTTTCTCAGGGTGTGAATTGCTGGTATCGATCGCTATATCCTTTATTATCCACCTGCTTTTGTTTGCCAGATTTCCCCCATTGGTTGCAAGCTCTTCTTTCGATGAGCGAGCTTGCCAGCTAGGCTGAAGAGCCTCAGCAAGAGTGAAATACCCATACTTCAGGAACATAGTATCGCGGTATCGATTGTGCTCTGTCATTGCGTTTGGGCAGGTATGGTGGGCATAATTTGAGGATTACCGTGCTCGCATTCCAGCAGCAGCTTGTGCTCAACCGATGAAATAAACGCTTACTCGACGACCAATCTCAACACACCACCACGGTCATTTGTTCAGTGACCCGGCTGCTATTCACCCAACCGCTGTAAGCGACACAGGCAAATTCCACTTCTTCTAGCCTGCACTGCAGCTAAGCTAATGGTGCACCCCTAACTACCCCATAAGTGCTTTTTACTAACCACTACCCTGCGCACCACCATCAGCAAATTCGTGCAAGTACCAGTGCGGTCGTTTTGCAAATACCCCACTGTTCGCAATATTCCTTGTGATGAGGAATGAAAGGTCATAATAACTAAGGCCCATAAGTTTGTACTGTACACTTCTGTTTAGTCTTTTGGTAGTTCTCTCGCCCTATTCGCTAATAATTTTCGGATAGGGAAGGGCTCAATTCAAAGGAATATATTTCATGTCACACAGGTCGCACTCCTGTTATAAGTGCGGCTGATAAAGCCTCATTTGAATCACTTACATCAAAAGTCGGTTCAACTCAAGCCTCGTTAGACCGTCCATTTTATCCCCTCACATCTTCTTATCGCTTAGTCTCCAAGATGGCAATATTGAATGCTGTGGAATACTTTCATACCGGGCAATACTCCAGTCCAACATCATCGTCAGCGGCTCTCTTCCATTCCAACCGAGGAAGATATCGACAGGAGCGTGATCAGCGCAGTGTTGCCGGTCTGTTCTCAACCACTACACCGACAAGACCTAATAACCGTCGATCATCCCATTTGTTCCCAATTACCCAGCAAGACAGTAGTGGCAGTTTGAGATGATTGCTCAGTACTTCCTCTGTTCATTCAGTGAATTGAGCCCTCCGAAGACCACTTCGACTTTTCGCTCTGGGCAATTTCAACCAGATCTATACTAAACTCACTGACTCATAGGCACTACATGGAGGTAGTGTACGTGGGATATCTTCTTTGTTGATACTGAAACATCTGATGCCAAGACTGGTGGAAGATGGAGTTATTACACCCGACACTCTTCCATGTGAATATTTTGACACGATAGCAGTAACGTCAACTGGAGGGTACGAGTACTGCAGCATTCATTGTGACAGTATTTGGTGCTGACTTTTTGCTTCTTAGAATTATTGCTATATTGCTTGGACGGCTTCACATGAGCGTTGATGAATGTATTAACTTGTAGTATGAACGTTTAGGTAGCGAAATCTTTGGGAACTCAAAAGGCTTCCAAAAAGGGACTATGTATAGTGCATCTAAGCTTGAGCAAGTTATGGGCCAGGTTGTTACCCAAAAAATTGGAAATAATAGTCATGCTTCTGGGTTATTACAATGCAATAGTCAACAAAAGGCGTGCCCGGTGTGAGTTTTGTTCTTCCTCATGTCGAGTAATGGGGGAACGAAACAGATCAATTAACAAGCACCGACAGCTTGTCGTGTCCATAGATAAACTTAGAGCAAACCTTCCCGAAGCAGTAACATTATTTCGGTCTTACATGGCTTCTCATGATCCATACAGAGATGGTAGCATCGTTGAAGCTGCCAGAGCCACTTCTGCGGCACCAACATTTTTCAAACCAAAATAGATTAGTTCCCGTATAGCAACTAAGTACATTGTGTGGGTAGTCTAAATTTACCAAATTGTGAAGATACTAACAGTCCTAAGTGGTGGTGGACTTGGCCACACAACCCGATCCTTCATCTGATTAAGGAAGCAGAAGAGACATTCGCTCTCGCTGAAATTGGCTACGTAATCAGCATAGGCATGGGCGCTCAACAAGGCCTAAAGTTGGCAGCTGACGGTACTATGAGAACTAACATGTCCGGAGTGTCTGTTCTGGGGAAGATAGCGCCATGATTGATACAGCGGTTGTTGCGGCTGCGATTGCGACGTCCAGTGAGCACATACATCATTTTGCGGAAGATAAATTCCGTACAACTGGAAAGTACAACTTGCTCAATGTTCGCGAAGAAATAAATATCGCGCTCAACAAAATATATACCATGCGCCAGGCTACTGAAAGATACCATCAACAGGATTCCATTGTAGAATACATTACCGATTGTGTCTCTCGTTAACAAAACCTCAATTTCAACCTTCAACGAGGCTCACGCACATCATTTAGCAGTTCCGATGACATTCAATCGCTCATAGGGTCTCCCATGCCCCCGCAGATTCTTGAGTGTGTTCTAGATATGCTCCTGGACTAGTGAGTATGTTCGAAGCAACTTTAAATTTTGGTTAAATTCGGTATGCGCACATAATCAATACCTTGCTAAAGCTGACAGATTAACTTAGATTAATATCAGTAGACGTTTGACAATGGCATTGGTGATGCTCTGAAGCCAAAGACCCACCGATATTGTTCAACATAACGGTATGAAGGCATAGGCAGAACATTCATCGTTGAGCTTCTGGTGTGTTTGGGGTTATTTTGGTGAGGTTCACTGAAATCGGTCTTGTAGATGGAACAAATCTGTTTGAGATGGTAGACGAAAACCAACTAATTTGCGTAGAGGAATTGATTTAAATTAACGTGTCCTTAGTCGTGATATATATACTTCATATGATAAATCCCTAGCGAACGCTACAGCCACATGCAGCCCATAACCACGTAGGAATGTGAAATAGGCTCAGTTGAGAAGGAATAACCACCGGCGACTCTGGAGATTCCTTCGTGTTCAGCATATGCATAGATACGTCCTTATTCCACAGTTCTGGAAGTACCAGCCATGCGAACGCCGCTTTACTATTTCTGAGGCAGTAACTCGACGCCGTGGATATGCAGTGGCAATTGTTGCTCAAGTCAATCAATGGTGTCCATCGAACTGAATAGACACCTTCAAACTGCGTAAATTAAATTAGTGCCATGTTGCGAAAGATACCTCATAAGTGCATTAACAGAATCATCTAGTTGAGCATAAATGCACAGGTTGCTCAAGAATAATGAGGGTATTTATTCTAGTTCCTAACTATAAATTGACGGGGTGAATGTTTAAGGGCTAATCACTCTGAAATTGAGTCAATATACATATGCACAGTTTTTTAAAAAGCTAGTAATTTTCTTAAATTGACTCTTGGCAATGACTCTTCATGAGCTAGGATTGCAGGCGTGCTGTCACTCAAAAATTTGACCAGTAGAAAGGTACGGCCAAGACCGAGGCTATAAAAATAGTAGCACAGAGAGATACAGTATGTGTGCGTTGCCACGGAAACGATCGAAAAACAGCTCGATAAAAACACAAAAGTTGAAATACAATGTGGGCGTAGCCACGAAAACAGTCGAAAAAGCGGCTTGCTCCAGAAGTGTACATAACTTGTTGAGTACTGTAACAAAAGAAATTGGATCAGCCAGGAAAGAATGAAGTCAGCTAGAAGCGGAAACAGATTGTAATAAATTCGGGGGTCTTAGGTCGAAATTGAAATCCGACTAGATCTATCCGGTTTAATAATGGCTCTAATAAGCTCTGCATGCGGAGGGTCTGGAGGTTTCGACGGTGTCGGTGAATAACTATCAGACAGTGACTAACGGTAATCAAATTCCAGTTTCGTGGGGTTGCCTGGGGGTTCCGGAGTTGAACAATCCGTATTCGGATGATCTGTAACCGGAAGATTCGGTGGTTTCAGCAGTGCCAGCTGTGGCGACGACGGCGATGGCTGCGAATGATCAGCTTCATGATCCTCTATCGGTGGCACCTTCGGCTCAGGATTCAGCGCATTCATTTCGCTGTCTGACGGATATTAGGCTTAGGATCTTCGGTGATCATCGATTCCGTAGATTCAGGGTGGTTTCCGTATGCGACTCATCGCCATCAGACTCAGTATCACTCACCAACGGCAGCGGAGATGTTGCGGCTGTAAGTTCCGGTATGGTGGCCAGGGGTGCTGTTACAAGATCCTTCGTCTTAGGGACCTTCTGTGCAGCGATGGAAGTAGGTGCGGGAGTTGGTAGCAGAAACGAGAGTCGGTGCGGCCTGGCAGCAAGTACGGAAGCCGGAGCAACCTCGAAAGCAGGTACGGGAAACGGCACAGCTGCAGGAGCAGGTGTGGAAGGTGGTGGCGCTATCAGAGCAGGCGTCGGATTCGGTGAAGCTATGAGAGCAGGTGCGGAAGGTACAAAGTCGGCCTGAAGAAATCCCCACAGCTTCTTGGGGTCACGTGTATACTTCCAGTATCATAACTGAATCGATCGCTCTAGGCTCATAATAATCGTCCCAGGTCGTGTCGCGTTCCATCAGGAACGTGTTTCACTCGGTACAGAAGTTGTAGAACTGCGGCAGATACGTCGGATCGGTTGATTTGGGTTCGAAATCATAATTCGGGTCAAAAGCATCGGTGCAGTAGAGGCTCCTGGTGGCCGGGGGACACAAGCTGTCGTGACGTGCTTCCGAAGGCCGTCTCCACGCAGTAGTTGTCGGCTTGGGGTAAGAGTTACTGGTAGTGGAACGAGGACAGGGGATGGTCGGAGATGAAAATACAGTCGCTACCTGTCAAATGCACGGTCAGACAGAACGTCGGAGGAGTTAATGTTGAGAGTAATCAGCAAAAAAATGAAGTGTGCTGGTTATGTATCGTACAAAAAGGGCATAAGATAAGACATAAATAAGAAAAGATATCATACCCAGAGTGAAGCACCGCTCAGGCCCGAATCCCGAGGTTCACGGAGAATTAGGTACCGTACCAAGCCCGAGGCTCAGTGGCAGTGTTGAGTGGAGATCTGGAGAATAGGGGTAAAAGTTGATCGTAGGGGATCGGCGGCGAAGGGAGGCGACGGTACGATCGAGTCCTGCCGAATTGTCAGTGATTAGTCAGCCAGAAACCGTCGGGTAGTTGTAAAAGGATAACAGGTCGATCAAGGCCGAGGGAGACCGATGAGTATGAGGATAACTGTCTTACAAACAAGTAAGGAATTCCGCCGAGTATAGAACCGCAGTGATGGATGCGGATGGTAGAGTGCCGATAAACTGGGGTAAGAGCGGAAGGGGAGTGCAGAAACGATGGGAGGTGTGGAAGAAAGAGTGTGTGTGCGCTCGTAAACCATTCGTCAGGTGACTATGCCAGTTCACCCCAGTGGGGCGCAAGAAGAAACACTCTATTGGAGCGAGTTACACGCCGGTATCAAAAGCAGTTTGGCGGCAAAAGCAGTTGGCGGCAAGAGCAACGTCACTTTTCTTAGCGTGGAGCTCAATTGCACACCACCCTCTTCCCTTCATAAAACTCCCTCGAGCTCTCGATGATCGCCATCTTCAACACGTCTTTCCTCTCCTGTTCACTGTTAACACATTCCCGCCATCTACCTACTCATTGCGATCCGACTCTACACATTCCTCCACTCTATTAAACCTAACTCGGGGCTGTCTTTTGAAGCGAAACGGTTGATTTGTGTGTGGTGTGACAACGTGTGCGCTGGGTTGGTCGCCATCAGACCACGGCATCCGGGATCGGCAATCCGACTGAAGTGAACATATAACGCTTTTTTCCATACACCGACAACTGGTATCTACCAGCCATGGATCTTCAGGACGTCTCCGAAGTTGGCCAGTATGTACAAATGCTGGAGCGTCAGAAGCAACATCTGAAAATGTGTGCCTCTTATAAAGGGACTCAGCCTCCTTACAAAAAGCCGCGTTCGACGATTATCAATGGATTCCTATCTTCGCTTCGGGCCAGAACCGAAAAGTATGACACAATGCCTCATCACATGCACTCTACGTTTATCTCGGACACCTACCATCCTTCGGCTATCCCGTCGAAAAGCTTACGTCGGATATCGATCCGCGATCTTCGCCTAGAAACCCATCATCGGGGTTCATACCTCCTGGTTAGAACAGTTACTCCGCCTTCCAAAATGACGGGCATCATGACTGTAGTGGAAGACGAAGATAACAGCGTGGAGTTCTTGCAAATATATAATTTAGATGAAGAGCAGGACTTCAGAGACATTATCCCAATGAACAAGATATGCTTGATCAAAGAGCCATATTACAAGATGACGGCTGATGGTGGTTTTGCCCTTCGCGTGGATCACGTTTCGGATCTCCTTTTTCCCAACTTTCTCGACAACCGCATTCCACTCAAGTGGCGCGACTTAAAAGTTAAAGATTGGACAGCAGAGGATTGGAGGAACAAAGGCAACACAGCTGTACGCACCGGCAATTTTATTGAAGCGAGAGAAAGGTATTTACAACATTCCCAAAGTGCCTTGCTACGACGTATGTAGATTCTGATAATCTGACAGTTATACGGTTGCACTCTCTTGCCCGACAGACGAAGAGGGGTTGCGTACCATCAGATCCAACCGCGCACAGGTCAATCTCAAATTGGGTCGATTTGACGAAGCCCTCCAAGATGCCAACACCGCATTGGCTTTGAGTATAAACGACGAAAAAGCACTTTTCCGAGCATCTCGAGCGCTATACGAACTTGAAAGATTTCAGGAATGCCATTCTCATTTGGAAACTCTTCTGAGTCACTACCCCGATAATGCTGCTGCTCAAAAAGAACTTTGTCGCACTAAATCCCGAATTGAGGAAAAAAAGTCTGCCAGTTTTAACTTCCATCAGATGCTTGACGCTGTTGGCTGCAATACTACGAACTTGGACTGCGCTACTTTTATCGGACCGGTTGCCGTGAAGGAATCTAAAGGCCGAGGCCGTGGTGTATTTCTCACCAAGGACGTCAAGGCAGGCGACCTCTTGGTATGCGAAAAAGCATGTGCCGTTGCCCACAAGACAGATACCAAGCCCACAAAAACATCTATTGTGATCAATGTCAATACGAACCGTATCACAATGGGACAACAAGCCAGCGTCATCACTAAAGTAGTCAATCTGCTTTACCGGAATCCCTCCAAAATGCCTGTCATCACCAGTTTGCACTCGGGATCATACAAGACTGTCCAAGGTGTGGACATTGATGAAAATGAGCCTGTTGTGGATACGTAAGTGGCGAGCTTATTAGCGTTGACATATTTTTCTGATAATTTTGCAGATTTTTGGTTGAGCGGTTTGTGTCTTTGAATTCGTTTGGTTGTCCTATCTCCAGTGAAAAGGAATATCGCGACGGTATGGAAGAAGAGCGCTCGGACTCTACCAAACTCCCTGGCTACGATTCAAGTGGTCTCTGGTTCCTCGCCTCACACTTCAACCACAGCTGCCTTCCAAATGCAAGTCGGAGTTTTATCGGAAACTTTATGATCATCCGCGCCGCTCAGGACCTTGCAATGGACGAGGAGCTTACTATGGGATACGTCTCCTCTGATATTAGCGGAGATGAATGTCAGAAGAAGCTAAGTCAGTGGGGATTCAAATGCGACTGCAAATTATGTCGTACCAATCGAACCATCCCAAAAAAACGCATCTCATTACTACACGACCTCCAGACTATCTTTTCAACCTCCGTGCAATGGCGTACTTCCTTAACTCTCCCACAAAGCGCCTTGGACAAAGCGAATAGGATCCTGAATGCACTCGAAGAAACATATGTCTCTCCCGCCGAAACACAACCCCGTCTGCCGTTATTTGCGCCTCTTCTTGGTCTGGCTCGCCTATACGCAAAACTGAACCGCCCTCGAGATGTCATAACAACGGCTGTCAAAGCGCTGTTGGCCCTCGGCTTCGACTGTTCAGGCCCGAGGGTTTTACGTTGGGGTGTTCTACGCGATCGCGTGGTGGAAACATTCCTGCAACTGGCGCAGGCGTATGGTGCGATTGGAAACAATGAGCTTCGCGATCAGGGGCTTCGTTGTGCTAGGATATCGTATGCGATGCTTGTAGGTGAATCGGTGACTTTTGATGAGGTTCATCCTGGTGGTGTGCCGTTTTGGATGGGGTAAGTACAATTTCATTGATGGGGGTGAGGGTAGTTGGATATCCCGATGAGGATGAGGATGGATTGATAACAATGTGTGGGGCTAGCTGGGCGAGGTTGAATCTTTCTTATTATCCAGTATCTCTTATCTTCGTAGTCTATTTATATTTAAGCCAACCGACCGTCCGCTATGAATGGAGTATCAGACTTTTACCGACTGTGCTCGCTATCATTTATTTCTGGTATTGTGTGCATGATCAAGTGTGTAGGCGAAAGCGTATCTCCGCCCCATCACAGGGCAGGACCATTACCCATCCATCCAAGACCCTTTACTCAACTTTCAAGGTGAGTGCATCCCAAGCCCAGGCCATAGAGTGAACACTAAATTACATTTAATGGATAAGTGATTTCGAGCTCCGTCGGGGGTGAGCGAGTGATGAATATGACGCCGTACCCCAGCCCAGTGATGCCACCAACACAAAAAATACACCCATCATAAGATCCACCGTTACTACATCTGAATGACATAAATTGCTGTATCATGTTGTGCGTAGAACACATGCCGTATTTTTTCTCCCAATACGGAACAATCGAATCTTTTCCTGCATTCAGGATTCGAACCAGTGGCGAGAATACTCTTCGACTCTAGGTACAAGGCAAAGAACTACCTTGCAACATCGTATTTTGAAGCGTTCGAAATGCGTTCAAAGTAATGGAGCGCTTTCATGAAACCACCAAACGGCGTCCATTTCCAAACTCTCAGAGGCTTATTAACACCATCATAGCAGCGATGATGTCAAAAGCTCTGACCGGTAGAGCACAGGTGACGTCGTAACCAAAATGGTCGAGCAACCGTACTAAAATATTCAGGACATACGCCTAGCGGATTGTGCTCTTTCGAAGACGTTGTACCGATCTCATGCGATGTCCTATGTGCTCGAGAGTGAATCTGGGATATTTTCGACACCATACTATATAACCGGCGGCTGCAATGGATCAAGTACCTGCCATTGCGCACAGTGTGTTGAGGCAGCGTTTGATGCGAACTCTTAGTTGGAAGTGTTGATGTGAATGAGTGAGTTGATTGTAAGTACAAGAGAGACGGACAAAGGTGCGTCTTGAGTATGAGGAGCATGAGGGCGAGCATCGTGTGAAATCTAAAAGGGCAGTCATAGTGTGAAGTCTAAAGAGACAGTCACGACCGTACGCTGAACCTTAGGGCTTTCGGCGACAGGCAGGTCCTGATCTGCTTGTAGTTATGTGGTGTGCAGCCTAAGGTTACATATTGTTGTTACATGTTTACCAGGTAGCTTCAAATTTCCACTGTGATCGGAAGGTACCCTCAAACCTTGAGGTCGACGTGCAGCTAGCATCTGCCACATGAAGGAAGACACCACAAACTTCGTAGAAAGGATGCGCAAAGGGGAAAGTCATGTGATCTAATATGGCGGATCATGGGCTATTTCCATGCAAGATGCAAGTGTGGAAACCCGGCAGGAGATGATGGCACTTGGCCATATGTTGGTAGCAAAACCTTTCCGTGACCAGTGTTCCCATGAGGTCAGATCCGCCGTCCGGTCAGCTACAGATGGAGGCCAGGTAATGGCCATTCTATATAGTTGGCTTTCCATGAGCCATAGATCTCTAGTAATAGTCTTATACTCACATCAACAAATACTATCACTTGCATCCATGTTTGCAACTGTATTTTAATTATTATCATATGCATTACTACAAGGCCAAATATAGACATACATTCCTGTATATTCCTGCTTCCATTACTACTTTCATCCAACTGGTACTGCACGAACAATAACTACTAACTGTTGACTAGGAGTTTGGGGGCCCAGTGGCTTCCCTAGTGTTCGGTGCTGGCGGGCTCGGGCATGTGGCCGGTGGCTTGCGGCCCCCATTGGCCTCGCCTGCCCCCACCACCCTCGCGTGCCCCCATGGCGAAGAGGAGGGCTCGGCACTGGTACTCGGCATTGGGCTCCGGCTTTGGCACTCAGCATTGGGTTTTCCTTCTCTCTCTTTCATATATAAGTCCATAGTTTTCCTTCTCTTTGGATAGACAGACAATTCATCATCTTCTCTTCTTCTCCATCATCTTCTCGTGTCAACACTAACTATGGATGATGTAACCATATTATGGGGACAGTTTCACTGATTAAGTTGAAGTTAAGGCTACACATACAACCTCAGGCTGGAACTTTTCAAAGACCAATAACAGCCTTTCGCCTGAAGCTGATAATCAATGTAAGCCTAAAAATTGACCTTCTACTGGAATGTGAATAACTTCCATCAAAAATCACATTCTCTGACAGCAAGTTGTGAAGTTGGTCAACTCAGATAGGATTCAATCTTCTGGCCATAATATAATAGTATGTAATTCCTTTAAAATGTAAGTTTCTACTAGATAGTTCAAAGATTCAGTTGGGTAGAGTTGAATCCTCCAGGTGCATCTCAAAACAATATCAAGTAGATTGGCATGATCCAGTGGGAACTTGGCCATAATTAACAGGAATATAGTATGTACTCTTCAGGCTGGAAGGAGATGTCTGCCAGTGTAATGGCAATATGTAACCCGAGGTTGAACTGGTGCCATGGTATAGGGGTTGCCACCATGGCACTTAGATCTGGTTGAAATATGTTATGACTCATTTGAACATATATAGTTACATGCTCTCGTGTGCAACCGTATTATTATATAACACTAGGTATGGTGGCGGCTTTGCCGCCCCCCTTCGGTAAAAAAGAATCTTAAACCCCAAAACCCATGATATCCAGCTAGCTCTCAGCCGGTTCACATTACGTCCAGCCAGCCGAGAGCCAGGCCATCAAGATTGTGTCCAGCCAGCACAGAGTTAGCCCGTCTAGATTATGTCCAGCCAGCCGACAGCCAGCCCGTACAGCCAGCCAAGAGCTAGCCCGTCCAGATTGCGTCCAGCCAGCCGAGAGCCAGCCTGTGCAGATCCCATCCTGTTGGCACGGGATTTCGCCCGGTGGCTTTTGTGGCGTTTGGCCTAAGGCTGCGGGCATAAGGCCGGTGGCTTGCGGCCCCCATGGGCCGCCACCAGCCCCCATGCTGAGGAGTAGGGCTAGCCCCGGCAGTGATGCTCGGCATTGGTCTCCGGATGTGATGCTCGGCTTCGCCGAGTATGCTCTCTCCTTTCCCATATATTTGCCTGTCTTTCTCTCTCTCTTTGCTCTTTAGACAATCACTTTTGTACGATAGTCAATTCAATATCTCTATTCGTACTCGATTGATCTCAACACATCCAGCTAGCCAAGAACCATCTCAGAGTGAGTATGTCAGCGTTGTCTACATCGTCTTCAGCCGGCCAAAAGTCAGCCCGTCCAAATCATATTCAGTTGACCAAGGTCAGCCCGTCCATATCAAGAGCCAGCCTATCTTGACCATGTCCAGCCAGCAGAGAGCTAGCCCGTCCACCGGTCTCGATCGTCTCCAGAAATTCGAGAGCCAGCCAGTGTTCTCAACCGTCCCGTCCGACGGGCGTCCCCGGCCGTCCGTCCGAGATTTCTCCAGGACGGACGGACGGCGCCAAGGCCGTCCGTCTCCGTCCTTCCTTAAGACGGACGGAATGTCGGCCGTCATCCACCGTCATCGGGCGGTTACTGTATATCTTTAGACTAAACCCAATCAAGCCCGATAATGTTATACAGGCTTCGGAATGTATGAAATCCTGGTGCAGAGGGCGTAATCTTTGGAGAAACAGAGTCAGAAATAGTATGGATGGAGCAGATGCTCACAGGTCTTGCATCACGGTCAGAATAGTAATTGGAATGATTTTCTTATAATTTTTGTTATGTGCGCTAAGACTTCTCCGTCGACGGCCGTCCTTTCCGTCCGTCTCCGTCCAGCCTCAAAAAGACGGCGCCGTCACCGTCCTTCTCTCGGACGGACGGATTCTTGCCGTCCGTCCCCGTCCTGACCAATCCCGGACGGACGGGACGGTTGCGAACACTGGAGCCAGCCCGTCCAGATCACGTCCAGATCGCGTCCACCCAGCCGAACCCGTCCAAATTGTATTCAGTCAGTACGGAGCAAGCCAATCTCGATTGGCTCCAGACATTCGAGAGCCAGCCTGTCCAGATCGCGTCCAACTACCAGAGGGCGAGCCCGTCCAGATCATATCTAGCCAGCCGGGAGCCAGCCCGTCCAGATCGCATCCAGCCAACGCGTCTAGATCGTTTCCAGCAAGTTGAGAGCCAGCCCACCCAGATTGCGTCTAGCCAGCTCGGATTGCTGACCAATAGCTGTTGTGAGAGCCACACTCAAGCAAAGCGCCACAGTTCACTAATCATGACTGAAAAAGACCATCTGCCAACCAATGAGCATTCTGTAATTTGCCACAGTAAGATGGTACGTACCACCATCAACCAATGAGAATGCTTCGAGCCGACAAACCATGTGTATACATTATAGATGTCTGTGGTGAAGCATAGCAGTATGAGATTTTACAGCCAGCTTGGTATGCATTTCTGTTAAACAGAGTATTAAGTGTGAAGATCATTAGCCCCTGACCATGTTATTGCTTACTGTATACAACCTTTAACAAAACAGTCCCATTGCTTGATACCAATTTAATACTTTAGTAATTTTGAACTTATTTTAAATGCATAGTTATTTGAACATGTGGGGTATTTCACAATCTAAACAATACCAACAAATTTGGTTATCAGCTGAATTTCATATTAATGTAGTATAGAAGACCCCTTTGAGTTGTACATGAATACTACAACAGCTTTAAAGGAACTCCGGGAAAAACGACCTTACGCGACGCGTAACTCATAGAAAAGCAGTTTTTGGGCCGGTCATTCATATATTTGACGCGTGGCACTATGACGTCCTATGGACCTGCAATTTGACTAGATTACTATGATACGCATGCGATTATGGGCGCTTGATACTATACATCATGCTGCATTCGATCAAACTGCCAAATGCACTTCATTGCACGCACCCAAGTACGCTCTGAAGTACACTCCCAAGTACACTCCCAAGTACACCTCCGAGTTCCTTCTCAAGTACACTCTGTTGGCACGGGATTTGGCCCGGTGGCTTTTGTGGCGTTTGGCCTAAGGCTACGGGCATGAGGCCGGTGGCTTGCGGCCCCCATGCCGAGGAGTAGGGCTAGCCCCGGCAGTGGTGCCCGGCATTGGTCTCCGGATGTGATACTCGGCTTCGCCGAGTATGCTCTCTCATTTCATATATATTTGCCTGTCTTTCTCTCTCTTTGCTCTTTAGACAATCACTTTTGTACGATAGTCAATTCAATATCTCTATTCGTACTCGATTGATCTCAACACACTTCCGGGCATGCTCCCAAGGACGCTCCCACTTGCACTCGATGGCACACAGCCAGCCTGCTTGACTGTACACTTCGAAACCAGCGCTCAAGAAGCTCTCAAGCACACTCCCGAGCGCGCTCTCAAGTACACTCCCAATTGCACTCGATGACACACTCCCAGCCTGCTTGACTGTATGCTCCCAAGTAAGCTCTCAAGATGCTCCCAAGTACACCGAGTATATTCTCAAGTACACTCCCGGGCATGCTCCGAAGGACGCTCACACTTGCACTCGATGGCACACAGCCAGCCTGCTTGACTGTACACTCCCAAACCAGCGCTCAAGAAGCTCTCAAGCATACTCCCGGGCACGCTCTCATGTACGCTTCCAATTGCACTCGATGGTACACTCCCAGCCTACATGGCTCTACGCTCCCAAGTACACTCTCAACAGGGAAGACACTCCCAATCTCACTTGACTATATGCTCACATGTACCCTCCTGCATGCTCGATCCAGAGACTTGCTGAGTTGCAGAAGCCAGGCACCGGGAGGCGCCAGTTGCAGGCGCCAGGCAGTGAGAGGCGTCAGTTGCAGGCGCCAGGCACCGGGAGGTGTGAGGCAGGTGGCGTATGGTGGGCAGTGTTTGGCGGGCGGCATGTGGCATGTGGTGTGCTGCAGATGGCGGGTAGCGTATGGTGGCCGAATCATGACGTCGGTCGATATCATAGTCTGAACCTTATCTTTAGCGCGGCCACCGAGACGAGATCTCACGATGCCTCAAGGGCATGGTGTTGACAATTGCAGCCTCAGATTCTGCAGGAAAGGTAGATAATTGGATCTTGGGGAGAGCAGATCTCCGATTCAGATTTTCCAGCGGAATCTGCTGCCCGCTTCCCATCGATTGTGGGCGTATGTGTGTGCATTCAGACTGGGACTGATGGTGATGATGACGATGGTGATGGCCATGATGATGATAGCGATGGTGATGGTGTTGGTGATGGTGATTACATTACTCGAAGCACTTTGACAAGTAGGTTAGCTACATCAACGTCAGCATCGAAGCTTCCACAGACTTAGAGCCTTCTATTAGCCAAATCTTCCACAGGCTTAGAGCCTTCCATTAGCCAAAGCTTCCACAGACTTAGAAGCTTCTATTAGCCAAAGCTTCCACAAACTCAGAGTTTGCCATCGGCCAAAAGCTTCAAGTGGAAAACTCTACTCCTCCCGAAGCGCGGCTCTCTCAAGCAGGCTCTGAAGCAGGCTCTCAAGCAGGCTCTAGAGCAGGCTTTCAATCGCCAGCGGGCTCTCATGCAGACTCGCAGCGATAGTGTTTACAGTACCGGTATAACAGCAGGCAGTAAAGACAACTATAGGTCCATCTCTGGCCGGCAGCCGTATATAGTTCCATAGGCCCACGCGCACATCTCTATGAATCGACTATAGACGACTATAGGCTGCGCGTCGCGCAGGGGTCCACGGGAAGCTTGCTATGAGCTGCGCGTAGCGCAGCCTATAGTCGATGTGCACTTTTGCCGTTGAACTTATATATACATTTACCTGTAGTGATATGACGTAGTGGTATAGCTGTATATGAAAGCAAGCGAGTAAATGTGGAGAAGTAAGCAGTAAGATATTCAGTAATGATCTAAATGCATTTACATTGATATTTATAGCTTGGTACTTACCCAGTCTCAGGATATATATCACCATTACACTAATACTTCATTGGAATTATATTGAACATGATTTAGATTATGTTATACAATTAACTGATACTATATAGTTTCTACATTTATATATTTTGCACATGCCTGCGTATGCTTTTCCATGCTCTCTAATGTCCATGTATGCCAGCATATGCCCATTGGCATCGCTTCAGGCCTGGTGATGACAGCTTGCACAAACATTTCAATGGCATGATTCAAATCTGTTTTGGTTGATATTGTACATATATTCTAACCCCTATACTATGTATGTAGTTTGTTGAACATTATATCATGTTAGAGCAATTTATTGGTTTCCTGATTTATTACTATCACATCATTCTGATAACAATGTGGAATCCCTGTGACATTGATGAAAAGGCCCAATACTGCTCAATTGACCAATATTACCACATACAACTAAATCCTCAATCATTTACAATGTCATATTTGTTGGTATCTTGTATTGCTGTAGTATTTTGAGCTATACCCCCGTAATTGGAATCGTCAATTTCATAATATGCTACAATCACTGGACTCTGGGAGTCATGCTGCACTCGTGTAAATGTAGCACTGCAGTCACACCAATAACCGGGTTATTTTTTGGCATAGTACATGTATGTAGCCCATGCATGACGGTCTTACGTTTAATGTTCCCTTTAGTGTTGGCATTAGATTTGGCCCGGTGGCTTGTAGCCCCCATGGGCCTCGCCTGCCCCCATGCTGAGGAGGAGGACTAGCTTCGGCACTGGTAGTCGGCGTCGGACTCGGTTGTGATACTCGGCTTCGCCGAGTATGGTCTTTTCTCTGTATATAAGTCTAGTCTTTTCCTTCTCTTGTATAGATAGACAATTGAGCTTCTTCATCCTTTCTCTTTTGCTTTCAACATTTAGGCACCCTGCAGCAGCGCTCTGCACCTCTATTCAAACTTTATCCAATAGAGTCGTTCAGAATAATAGCTCACGCAAAAGAACACCACATTCAACCACTTCATCCTACTTCACCCCTCCAATCCTTTTATCCGGCTTTCAAAATACACAGCAGTTGGATGATAAATTGCACCCAATGTCACTCCATGGGCCGAGTAATATTTTGGGATTGGCCCAGTCGGAAACCATGTAGGCCAACGATCGAGTACAGTTCATGTCTGTCTTATTGGCAATCTGCTCTATGTTTCCAATAGTAAGTTTTCCTAGCCATCGTACGTGTCGCCGATCATACCACACCTTGGTTATAGTGTTACAAAAACAACTTGAATCTGCAGCTGTTCGAGTGAAATGTTGGTTGGTTGGTCGATCAGTAAGAGCTGATTTTTGTGATCACAATCGATACATGCGGAAAAATAGATCATATACTCGCTGGCCACCGTTAATGGTTTGGTCATTATGGTTTACCATTTGGTATGGTCAGAATGGCAGGCCCTGGTACCGAGGGGGTTGAAAGATTCCTATGCTTCTATGGGTGGAATACCTATTGGTAACAATATGGATGTACCCGATAGGCTGAAAGAGAGGGATTTATTCAAGGTGCGTATGTGTATGATCGGCGATTTTTAGGGTCGATCGCTATTTTAAATTTCAAAAGTGGTTGTCTATCAACGCAGGGCCAATCATAATTCAAAAGTAAAACACATTGACAACACTACCTACAGCGGGAATACAATAGCGACTGACAGCAACGACTCTACAGACACTTAGAAGCAGATTGGAGGACACTCCATCAACGCGCGAACTGCGGTTGCCCTAGTACGCGTGCTGTGGTTGTAAGTTGACAGCAAACAGTGATATTTGCCCCTTGGTGTGCAGCAGGTTTCGAGGTTTGCGCAAGGTCAAGGTCGCCGCCTTGCATTCTGACATACCATCATTGCAGGGGGGTGCAACTGCCAGTGGTAAATGGCCTGTAAGCACATGTGGTCTGGTGAACGAAAGTTAGAATTTTCAAGCATGTAGAGCACACGCTATAATTCTATTCGCTTGCTACTTTAAGATTGAAACGCATCTAATGTGGAACACGTAACCCCTCACCCAAAACTTAGCGGTGCACTTGTTGGAAATGGTAGCGGGCGCTGTGAGAAAGTCCAAAAGCGATATCGTTCTCTCTACTCTAGAGGTCTCTCTATATACAGAATGACAAGGCCACATTGGCCGCTCCACCATCAGGCGGACTCGGGCGCGGGGTTGAGCGGATTTCCAATACTCCCACTTTGTGAATACCCCGCCCATACGAAAGTCAAAGTTAGAGAGAACAAAAGTAAGAGAACAAAAGAAAGTACGAAATACTAAGTACAAAGTCAAATGAGACGGACTCGGGTTAGCACCCTGTTTCCAAAGAAAGAAAGTGAAATTGTGGGCCCCTGCAATCCCAACTCGACAGAGTGTCACTTCATGACACTGTCTGAAACAAACCACCACAACCACGAGAATTCCAGAGTGAGAAGCATTGACATACACCGTGGTCCGCTTCTGCCCGCTACAAGCCAAGATTGCTTGATAACTCATTGAGAGTCTTATTGAGTATTCGAGACGCCATGCATATCCTGGTATAACTGGTGAACAATATCCTTCTGTGGTTCCCTCGAAACTCCTAGAGGCCGCTCCATATATGTATATCAGCTCCTCATCGACACCCAGATCGATCCTGATCCAGAATGCCGTCTTGATGTCCATCTGGTGGATAGCAAGTCCTTCAATAAAGAGAGGACTTGAAGAAGGCGAAACGGTCTGAAACCTTATGCTACCGGACCTCCCATTGGTCCATAGTTGATCTTTAAGATCCATCTGCATCCGATTATATTTCGATACTCTGTTTGGTTTCGATGCACTTCAGTCCAGACTTTATTCTTCAAAATCGATGCCAGTTCCTCATGGCATGCCTGCTCACACTGACTTCGTTGTGGGGAATCCATAGCCTCTTCCCAAGTTCGAGGCTCTTCGATGGATGTAGTTGCTTGTGCTACTGCAACGTGTCCCTTGTTGCTGCCAGTCTGCTGAGTGCTTTCTGAACGAAACTATTCCTCGTGGAATCTTAGTGTACTGAATACCCCAGCATTCTTTCGTGAGCTCTGTCTTCTCGATGGTCCTACAACTTCTCTGGTTGATTCACCATCGACTGCTGTCCTTGGAGCAGGAGCTTTGACTGTAATCGAATCAAGAGTTTCCTCATAGTCCTGACTTCGATTGGTTTCTTCTTCTGGTGGCGGTGCATCTGCCTGTGAGTCTGCCTTCGATGGCTGGCAACTCCTGAGTCCTCCTCTTCATCTTTCTTGATGATTTCCACAGGTGGATATAGCGCTGCCACTGGCGCTGGAGGAACAAAATCATCATCCCTGGTGATGATTATCGAATGGTTGCAGTACACTGTACTGGTTTGTACCTTCGTAGCCCAAAAGATGTCCTTTTATCGCATTGGGCTCCCACTCCCTTCGAAGGTCTTTGATACCATGATTGCAATTCATTTTGGCAAGCCTGCTCCCACTGGCTTGGGAGTGATGTATCCATGGCCTCTACCTCAAAGTAAGGCCGTTCAATACGTGTAGCCTGCACTATGGCAGCATATGTACTGTGGGCGGATGGTTCCTGCGTCCAGATGGAAGGACCTGTTGGCACGGGATTTGGCCCGATGGCTTGTGTGGCTTTCGGCCTAAAGCTGCGGGCATGAGGCCGGTGGCTTGCGGCCCCCATGGGCCGCCACTAGCCCCCATGCCGAGGAGTAGGTCCAGCCCTGGCAGCGATGCCCGGCATTGGTCTCCGGATGTGATACTCGGCTTCACCGAGTATGCCCTCCTTTCCCATATATATTTGCCTGTCTTTCTCTCTCTTTGCTCTCCAGACAATCACTTTTGTACGATAGTCAATTCAATATCTCTATTCGTACTCGATTGATCTCAACAGGACCAGGCGATAGGGCTAAAGCGAACCGAATCCTAACAAAAGATTGTTGGGCACATCGTTGAACATGATGTCTCCAGAGGGTAGCGGGAGTAAAGCAGCTCCCCTACCTGCATCTGCCCAATGATGCTGTCCGCGAGAGAGACTGTCCCCGAGTCCTCTCAACATATGGAAGTAGCCCTTATGGGAGATCATGTGGTGAGAAGCGACACTGTCGATGATCGAGCGATCTAGAGCTCGAGGGGAATTGTGTGAATACACTTGTGCCGTCACGGCAATGGCCTGCCTCCCATTGGCAGACCCGAGATCCCCTTGTTGTATTTCCTCCCTGGCTAGTTGCTGATCTTCCATGGCTATCCTTATCCTGCAGTCGCTTGCCCAGTGGTCCTTACGCTGGCAGTACCTGCAGGTGTCGTAGGAGCGGTTCCCATGTCGCTGCCTGTGAAACCGTTCGATGGTTTGCTAAGATCTGCATAGAAGGCTGTCCTCCTTCCTCTGCAGGATGCTGGCTTGACACTAGAGAGCTTCCCATGCTCTAGTATCAACCTCGATGATACTTCAAATGTCAAGGGATCAGTGTCCATGACCTAGATTCTGTATCGATGGTGATGCAAAGTATAACCATTGAGCAGGACGAATTCCTTATCCTCCTCTTCATATGATACGAATCCAGTGCTGAGCAGTGTTGTCAACCGTCCCATCCGACGGCCGTCCCCGGTAGTCCGTCCGAGATTCCTCCAGGACGGACGGGACGGCGCCAAGGCCGTCCGTCCCGTCCTTACTCAAGACGGACGGAATGTCGGCCGTCATCCACCGTCATCGGGCGG
>Ga0307514_10001054_pt1 | contig 39555 bp, 32 predicted proteins | sample 16_EM_MG_FD_203088 | JGI IMG/M metagenome (GOLD analysis project Ga0307514, IMG submission 203088) | Populus trichocarpa ectomycorrhiza microbial communities from riparian zone in the Pacific Northwest, United States - 16_EM | ecosystem: Host-associated > Plants > Roots > Unclassified | place...
TCGCCCGCAACGCATTCCCTCCGACGTGCTCAGCCGCCTCACGCCACCATGAACCAGGATCTCTCCATCGTCTCGCTCGTGCTGCATGCCAGCCTGGTCGTGCAGCTCGTCGTCGCCGGCCTGCTGCTGGTCTCGCTGGTCAGCTGGAGCCTGATCTTCGCCAAGCTGTTCGGCATGGCCCGCATCAAGAGCGGCAACGACGCCTTCGAGCAGGAATTCTGGTCCGGCAAGAACCTCAACGACCTGTACAAGAACGCCAGCGCCAAGCCGGACGGCGCACCGATAGAGCGCCTGTTCGCCAGCGGCATGCGTGAATTCATGAAGCTGCGCGAGCGCCAGCTCGACACCGGCAGCCAGCTCGACGGCGCCCGCCGCGCGATGCGCGCCACGCTGCAGCGCGAGCTGGACGCGATCGAAGGCAACCTTGGCTTCCTGGCCTCAGTCGGCTCGGTCAGCCCGTACGTGGGCCTGTTCGGCACCGTCTGGGGGATCATGAACGCGTTTGTCGGCCTAGGCAGCTTGCAGACGGTGTCGCTGTCCACCGTGGCACCGGGCATTGCCGAAGCGCTGGTGGCAACGGCCATCGGCCTGTTCGCGGCCATTCCCGCGGTCGTCGGCTACAACCGCTTCGCGCGCCAGATCGACCGCGTGGCGATCCAGCTGGAGAGCTTCATCGAGGAGTTCTCCAACATCCTGCAGCGCAACGTGGCCGGCCCTGCCGGCGCGCAGCGCTGAGCCACCGGAGCACCGCATGCCCGCAGTTGCTTCCCGTGGCGCCGGCGGCCGCCGCCGCTCGATGAACGAGATCAACATGGTCCCGTTCATCGACGTGATGCTGGTGCTGCTGATCATCTTCATGGTCAGCGCGCCCATGATCACCACCAGCGTGGTGGACCTGCCCAGCGTGGGCAAGGCCAAGCAGCGGCCCGAAGGCGTGATCGAGATCCTGGTCACCAGCGAAAGCCAGCTCAAGATCAAGATCGACAAGGGCGAGCCCAGCACCATCACGCTGACCCAGCTCGCCGCGCAGGTAAAAGCCGCCCAGAACGGCAGCGCCAACATCCCGGTGGTTATCTCGGGCGACAAGCAGGTGCGCTACGAGACCATCGTGAAGGTCATGGACACGCTGCAGAAAAACGGCGTGCAGCGCGTGGGCCTGTCGGTCAAGCAAGGCGGTTGACGAGGTGGCGTCACCCCTGCCGCCGTCCCTGGCCTTGCCGCGCGAGTCGCTGCGGCCGCCCAGCGCCGACCGGCAAAGCGTCGGCCTGCTGGTCTCGCTGTTGGCCCATGGACTGCTGATCGCCGGGCTGGCACTGGGCGTGCAGTGGCACACCCAGGACCCGGAGGGCGTGGAAGCCGAACTCTGGGCCGCCACGCCACAGATCGCGGCACCTGCAGCCGTCGAACCGCCACCGGAACCGGCGCAGGAAACCACCCAGCCGCCGCCCAAGGCCGCCACGCCACCGCCACCCGACACAGCCGCGCAGGACCAGCGCGACGCCGAAATTGCCATCGAGCAGGACCGCAAGCGCAAGGCCCAGAAGGAAGCCGAGCGCCTGGAGGCTGAACACGACGCGCAGGCCCGCAAGGAAGCCGAGGACCAGCGCGCCCGCGACAAGCGCCAGCAGGCGGAGCGCAAGGACAAGGAAGACAAGGCCAAGGCCGAGCGCGAAGCCAAGGCCGAGCAGGAGGAGGCCGACCGCAAGGCCGCCGAGAAGAAGACCAAGCTCGACCAGGCCAAGAAGGACAAGGCCGAGGCCGACCGGCGCGAGGCCCAGCGGCAGGACAACATCCGCCGCATGAACGCCCAGCTTGGCGGCACCGGTGCCGAGAACAGCACCGGCACGGCCGCACGCAGCGCCGGCCCCTCGGCCAACTACGCCGGCCGCATCAAGGCCTACATCAAGCCCAACATCGTGCTGACCGATCCCGTGCCCGGCAACCCGACCGCCGAGGTCGAGGTTCGCGTTGCGCCGGACGGCAGCATCATCGGCCGCAAGCTGAGCAAGTCCAGCGGCAGTGCGGCTTGGGACGAGGCCGTCATCCGCGCCATCGACCGCACCGCCAAGCTGCCGCGCGATACCGACGGCACCGTGCCGTCAGCGATGACGATCAGCTTCAAACCATCTGAGTAATCTGGTCCTGAAGCGGGTCCGCGTCAGTTGTTCGGCAGCAGCCGCGGCTTGAGCCACGCGTCCACTGACCACTTCCCCGGTCCCCAGAGCAACAGCGCCACCAGCAGCGTGCCCCAGAACTGGTGCTGCTGCAGCGCCGGCGCGGTGATCTCGGCCAGGCTCAGCACGGCCATGACGTTCACCACGCTCAGGCCCGCCGCGGCGAAGCGCCCCGCCAGCCCCAGCACCAGCAGCACCGGCAGGCCCAGCTCGCCACAGGTGCCCGCGTAGGCCGCCACTTCGGGCGGCAGCAGCGGCACGTGGTATTCGTCCTGGAACAGCGCCAGCGTGGTGTCCCAGTCGCGGATCTTGGTCAGCCCGGAAAGGAAAAACACCTTCGCAACGTAGACGCGCGCCGCCAGCTGGGCCAGCGGCTGCAAGGCTTGAAGACTTCTTTCGACCGCCGCCCAGGCCGGGGCCACGAATGCGGGCAATGGCGAGCGGCGCGTGTTGCCCATGGGCGCCATCGGCATCACAGGGGTCTGCAGGGGCTTGATCATGATGGGGTGTCTCCAGGAATGTGGGGTTGGACCGCCTGCAACCAGCCGGCTTGCAGCGCGCGCACCAGCCAGGCAGTGAAGTCTTCCGGCGGCTGCCCGGCCAGCGCCCGGCCCAGGCTGTAGCCGGCGAGCAGTGCGGTGGTGAATGCGGCATCTGCAGCGGACAGTTCGCTGACCTGCACGCGCCAGCCGCTGCGGCAAACCAGCGCCGCCTCGCCTCGCGCTTCGGCCAGCGCCGCGCGGGCCGCGGCAAAGCGGTCGGCGTTGTCACCCTCCGCCACGGGCTGGTGCGCCCGCCAGATGGACACGACGGGAAAGCGTGAGGCCAGCAATGCCAACCCCGGGGTGAACTGCAGGCGCAACGCGTCCGGCGCATGGCTGGCCAGCAAGCCCAGGCCGGCAACGCCTTCGGCTGCAGGTGCTGCATCGGCGGCGCGCGAGGCCAGGTGCACGCACCAGTCCAGCCGCGCCACATCGGGCAGGTAGGCGTCTTCGGCCAGCTCCGGCAGCGAGGCCACCAACTCGGCCAGCCCTTCGCCCCAGCCACCCAGGTCGCCATGCGCTGGCGGCTGGCTGCACCACAGGCGCCAGGCCAGCGCGGCCACGGTTTCGTCGCCCACCAGTTGGGCGAAGACGGGATGCGCATCGGCCAGCGCGCGAGCCGCGTGCGCCGCTGCGTTGCCGCGGTAGGCCTGCAAGCCGGCCGCAGACTTTGCCCCACGGCCCGGCAGCGCCGCCCAACCGGCGGGCAGCTCTGCCGGCATGCACGGTGCCAGCAGCGCAGCCAGCAAAACGGCCTGGCGCTGGGCTTCGGCGCGAAGGGCGTTGTCGGTCATGCCAACACCTATTGCATCTCTGCGCGGGCCCGTTCGGCCTCGCCCAGCAGCACTGGCCACGCCGGCAGGTCCGTGTCCCATTCGACCAGCGTGGGCCGCGCGCCGAGCCGGGCCAGCGCATGGCGGTAGACCTGCCAGACCGGCTCACGCACCGTCGAGCCATGGTCGTCAATGACCAGCGCGCCACTGTCGTTGTAGCCGGCCAGATGCATCTCGCCAACGATGGCCGGGTCCAGTGCGTCGACCCAGGCGCAGGCCGCGGCAACCAGGTCGGGCTCGCCGTCGTTCAGTGCGTTGACAACCAGGTTGTTGACGTCCAGCAGCAGGCCACAGCCGGTCTGCCGCGCCAGTGCATTGAAGAACTCCGGCTCGGCCATCTCGTCGCTGACCGGCTCGGCGCGCAGATAGGCCGACAGGTTCTCGACCAGCATCGGCCGGCGCAGCCGCTCCTGCACTTGCGTGACATGGCGCGCCATCAGCGCCAGCGAGGCGCGGTTGAAGGCCAGCGGCAGCAGGTCGCTGCCATGCAGCACCGCCTGGCCGCCCGGCAGCGCGGCGCGGGCGAAGCAGGCATGGTCGGACACCAGCACCGGCTCGATGCGCTCGACCAGCGCCGCCAGCCGGTCCAGGTGCCACGGGTCCAACCCCAGGGCCGAGCCCAGCGCCAGGCCCACGCCATGCAGGCTGACCGCGTGGCTTTCGCGCGCCCTGCACAGCGTGGCCAGTGCCGCGCCGCCAGCGGCAAAGAAGTTCTCGGAATGGACTTCGATGAAGCCCAGCTGCGGCGCGCCGCCTTCCAGCAGCTCGCGTTCGTGCGACTGGCGCCAGCCGATGCCCACGCTGGTGGAAGGCAAGGGAGACAGCGGGTGGGACATGGCGGCGCGTGGTGGGTGTCGAAGAAGTCGGGCAGGGCTTACTTCTTCATCGCGGCCTTGGCCTCTTCGGCCGTCATGCCCTTCATGGACTTGCAGGTGCCCTTGGCCACGTACTTCCATTCGGCCGGGTCGGTGCCGGTGGTGGCCTGGCCGGCGCAGGAATGGCTGCCGCTCAGGTTCGCGCAGTCATTGGCGCCGGCCTTGGTGATGCCGTAGCACTTCTCCTTGGCCTCTGCCGCATGGGCGGTGGTGGCAGCGGCGCCCAGGCCCAGCGACAGGGCAGCGGCCAGGGCGGAAGAAACGAGTTGATGCGAGTTCATGAAAAGCTCCTTGGAGAAATGGGGCGGATGAAATGAAGCGAGATTAGGTCAAGCCGAAGGCTTGTGGTCTTGATGCTTGACCGCGAGGCCCGGTGGATTTTCACGGCTTGCAGCACGGCGACATGGCTGTGTCGGCGGCCAGGCCGCATTCCTTACACTGCGCGCTGACTTGTTTTTGCCACCGCCTTCGCAGGCGGCGTCGACCATGACCGACTTTGCCCGTGCGGTAGAGACTTTGCGGCCCCAGCTGATGCGCTACGCCCGCTCGCAGTTGCGCAACGACGCGCTGGCCGAAGACGCAGTGTCGGACACCTTGCTGGCGGCGCTGGAGAAGCCGCAGGCCTTCACCGGCCAGTCGCAGCTGAAGACCTGGCTGGTCGGCATCCTGAAGCACAAGCTGATCGACCAGTTGCGCCGCCACTCGCGTGAGCTCAACGTGCTGTCGCAGGACGACTGCGAGGACCTGGACGAACAGCTGTTCGACGCCACAGGCCACTGGCGCGAAGTGCCGGCCGACTGGAGCGACCACCCGGAAGCTTCGCTGGGCCAGCAGCAGTTCCTGAAGGTGATGGACGCCTGCGTCGAAAAACTGCCGGCAACGCAGGGCCGGGTGTTCCTGATGCGGGAATGGCTGGAACTGGAGACCGACGAAGTTTGTAAGGAATTGAGCATCAGCACGACCAACCTGTGGGTGCTGCTGCACCGTGCCCGCCTGCGGCTGCGCGACTGCCTGCAGCTCAACTGGTTCGGCCAAAAAGCCGCCTAATCTTCCATGCGTTTCAAGCTCAACTGCCGCCAGGCCAGCACGCTGCTGCTGCAATCCGAGGACCGCACGCTGCGCACCGGCGAGCGCCTGGGCCTGCGGCTGCACCTGATGATCTGCGAGGCCTGCACCCGCTTCAAGGGCCAGCTGCGCGTGATGCGCAGCGCCACCGGCCGCTGGAAGCAATACCGCGACACGCTGGAAGACGACGCAGGCGGCCCGCCGCACGCCTGATGCCCGGGCCGGCATCAGCCGCGCTTTCCACCCGTTTCTCCTGGCTTTCCTGCCAGCGCGAGCACCCTACGATGGGGCCGTTTCCCCGGATGCCGTTCGGCCACCGGGGCCTTGCCGCCGCGCTGCCCGCCCGAGATGACCGACCTGTCGCTTCCGCCGCTGTCACTGGCCCCGCCGGAGGGCCACCCGCCGCCTGCCGCAGGCCAGGGCCTTGCCCCAGGCGGCTTCGTCTGGCCCACGCCGCCCTACCCTTGCTATTCGCCAGGCTTGCCGCAGTGCGAACCCGAGGCCTGCGAGATCGAGGGCCTGAACGGCAAGATCATGAAGGCGCGCATGACGCTGTTCTCGCCGGCCGAGGATCAGCTGCTGGTGCAGCTGCCGCCTTCGCGCACGACGGTACCAGTCAAGCTCTCGCAGTTCCGCAGGCTGACCCTGCTGGCCCCGCTGTCGCCTTCGTTCATGAGTCGCGGGGCGGCGCCCGCCGAGCTGATGGACTTCCACCCCACGGTGGCGTATCAGCTCGAGCTGGGCGATGGCACGCAACTCACTGGCCGCACCATTGGCCACGTCGAGAACGTGCATGGCCTGTTCCTGTTTCAGCCGCTGGACGAAGGTGGCACGGTGCGGCGCGTCTTCTGCGCCAAGGGCGTGTACGCGCGCGCCAGCTTCGGCCCGGTGCTGGGCGAGGTGCTGCTGGCCGCTCACAGCGCCACGCCGGCCCAGATCGCCAACGTGCTGGCCGAGCAGGAAGGCCTGCGCGAGCAGCGCCTGGGCGACGTGCTGATGAACCAGAACGTGCTCTCGCGCGAGCAACTGGAAACTGCGCTGTCCTCGCAGTCCCGCATGCCGATGGTGCGCATCGGCGAAGCCTTGCTGGCGCTCGGTTTCATCACGCCTGCGCAACTGGACCACGCGCTGGCAGAACAACGCGGCAACCGCTCGGTGCCACTGGGCGAGTTGCTGGTGCGCGGCGGCCACATCGACCGCAACGAGCTGCGCACCGCGCTGGCCCGCAAGATGGGCTACCCGGTGGTGCAGGTCGACACCTACCCGGTGGACCCGGCGGCGCTCAAGCAGATTCCGCTGCCCGTGGCCAGGCGCATGAACGTGCTGCCGCTGCAGGCGCTTGCCGGCCGGCTGGTGGTGGCACTGGAAGACCCGTCGCGCGGCGACGTGCTGGAAGAACTGGCCTTCCTCGCCCAAGGCAAGATCGTGCCGGTGCTCTCCGCCAGCGACAACCTGGCCCACGTCATCCAGGTGGCCTACCAGAAGCACGGCTATGAAGACTCGCTCAGCATCGGCCTGATCGAACCGGTTGGCCTGAATTTCGACGAAGGCGGCACCGAACGGCTGCTGGCCGACCTGGAGTTGAGCCGCACCGTGGACGTGCCGGCCGACGACACCATCGAGCAATCCGACAACACGCTGGTGCGGCTGATCAACACCATGATCGTCGAGGCCTACAGCCAGGGCGTGTCCGACATTCACGTCGAGAGCCACCCAGGCTCGGAGAAGCTGCGCATCCGCTTCCGCCGCGACGGCATGCTGCGTCCCTACCTGGAACTGCCGCCCAGCTACCGCAGCGCCATGATCGCCCGCATCAAGATCATGTGCGACCTGGACATCTCGGAGCGCCGCCGCCCACAGGACGGCAAGATCAACTTCGCGCGTTTCGTGCCGTCCTGCCCGGTCGAACTGCGCGTGGCGACCATCCCGACCAGCAACAACCTTGAAGACGCGGTGCTGCGCATCCTGGCCTCGGCCCGGCCCATCCCGCTGGACCAGCTGAGCCTGTCGCCGCGCAACATCAAGGCGTTGAAAGAAGCCGTCGAGCGCCCCTACGGCCTGGTGCTGTGCGTCGGCCCCACGGGTTCCGGCAAGACCACCACGCTGCACTCCGCGCTCAGCCACATCAACGTGCCCGAGCGCAAGATCTGGACGGCCGAGGACCCGGTCGAAATCACCCAGCCCGGCCTGCGCCAGGTACAGGTGAACCCGAAGATCGACTGGACCTTTGCCAAGGCCTTGCGCGCCTTCCTGCGCGCCGATCCGGACGTCATCATGGTCGGCGAAATCCGCGACCAGGAGACCGCCAAGATCGCCGTCGAATCCTCGCTGACGGGCCACCTGGTGCTGTCCACGCTGCATACCAACAGCGCCGCCGAAACGGTCACGCGACTGCTGGACATGGGCATGGACCCGTTCAACTTCGCCGACTCATTGCTCGCCGTGCTGGCCCAGCGCCTGGTCCGCAAGCTCTGCGCCCACTGCCGCACCACCGAGCCCATGTCAGCTGAACAGCGCGACGAACTGCTGGACGACTACCTGCACGCCTGGTCCCGCGGCCGCGCCGGCTCCCCCACGCGCGACGGCCTGCTGAGCGAATGGCAACAGCGCTTCGGCGACGAACAAGGCCGCCTGCTGCGCTACCACAGCCCCGGCTGCAGCCACTGCAGCCAGACGGGGGTGCGTGGCCGCGTCGGCGTGCACGAACTGCTCACCGTATCCCGCCAACTCCGCCACCTCATCCAGACCAGCACCCGCGCCGACGACATCCAGCAGCAAGCGCTGGCAGAAGGCCTGCGCACGCTGCGGCAGGATGGCATTGAGAAGGTGCTGGCGGGGTTGACGACCTTGGAAGAGGTGCGGGCGACGAGCAATGTTTGAGAACGACTCGAATCAAGCGAGCCGCTGTCAACTCGCCCGCCGGGATCTCACTTCGCCGCTGGCGATTCCGGGCCGATGTTCTTGTCGAGGAAACGCTGCACCTCGTCCAGGAACTGCAGGCTGTCGCTTTGGCGAGAGAGGTTGTGGTCCCCTCCCTCCTGGGTGATGAACTGATAGGGCTTGCCTGCCGCCTTCAGGGCCTTGGCCATGGTTTCCGACTGGCTGTAGGGCACCTGAACGTCGTTGGTGCCGTGCACAAGAAGCACCGGAACCTTGATTTCGGCAGCCCGCTCGCTGGGTGAGGTCTGCTTCAGACGCTCACGGTCGTTCCAATAGTTGCCAACCTGCTTGTCTGCAACCTTGGCATTCATGAAGCTCTGCCAATGTCGCGACAGGTCGATCAGATTGCTGACACCAGCGAAGCTGACCGCACAACGGTAAAGGTCCGGTGTCTTGACCACGCCCATCAGCGCAGCGTAGCCACCATAGCTTGCGCCAACGACGCAAAGCCGCTTCGGATTGGCAATCTGGCGGTCCACTGCCCACTTCACACCATCTGTCAAATCGTCCTGCATTTCTAGGCCCCAGCGCTGCAAACCCGCATCCCGGAAACTGCGGCCCAGGCTTTCAGAACCCCGGAAGTTGATCTGCATCACCGCGTAGCCTCGCGAAGCGAGAAATTCAGTCCAGGTGTCGAACTCGATGTCGTCCGCCGAGATGGGCCCGCCGTGCGGTAGCAGCACCATCGGCCAACCCACCTCGGGGGTGTCACCTGCAGGCACGGTCAAGAAACCGTGGATCTCCAGGCCATCGCGCGCCTTGAACCGAACGCGCCGCTTGCCCACCAGCTGTTCCGACTTCAATTCGGGGTATTGCTCACCCACCAGTTTCAGCGTCCCGGCCTTGCGGTCACCAACAAAAATCTGCCCCGGCACGCCGTTGCCGTCAGACTCCACCACGTAGCGGGTCAGATCCCTGCTAAATCCATAGACGTAGTTGTAGCGATGGGGCAGGCTCTGGTCGATGCCGCGTGCCAGTTCCTTCATCGGCTCCTGCAAGAAGGTGCGCTGGGCATCCCCCTCATGCACACGGCCGACGCCGATCAGTTCGCCATCGGGGAGAAATCGCCCGAGGTCCATGTCCTCGTGCTCATCGGCAGCCACCAGCTCCATGCTAGGGTGGCCCTCGGCATTCAGCTTGTCGAGATGTGCCAAGTAAAGGGCGCGCCGCTCCCCCTTCAAGGCTCTGACATACAAGGTTTGCGGGTCCTTGCCAAAAGCCAGTGGCCAGACGTCGTCCCGGCTGAAACTGGAGAAGGACCACAAGGGGCGCCAGTCGCTTCCCTCAGGGTCGCGCCCAATCACCTCGACCAGATCCTTGTCCTGCCAACGGCGAATGCCCAGCCGCACCCGATGTTGACGGTCTGTCCGCCATTCCCAAACATCTCGCCTGGGGCCCAGCACCAGCGTGCGCTTTCCGGTGTTGACGTCCACGTTGTAGACACCGGGCGCATAGACCTCGAAATCATCGAGGATGGTCATCAACACGTGCTGGCCATCGTCTGGCAACCAGTCGATCACCGTGTCCTGGTCCTGAGCCAGCTTCTCCGATTTGTGCTCGCGCGGCGGCGGCACCAAGTTGACGATGTTTTCGCCATCAACATCCATCGCCAGCGCCCGCGTCTCGAAGAGTTTCACACCCCGGGTATAAGAGGGAAAACGCAGGCTGGCGACGAGTCGCTTGTTGTTGACCCAATGCGCCCAGTTGAAGAGAAACTTCTGGTTGTCAGACTCCATGATGCCGCGCATCTCGGAGCCGTCCCACTTGGCCGTGACCAGCACCGATTTGCCATCGCGCTGCAGGATGCCCAGCATGCGCTGGCCGTCCGGAGACAGCGAGAGCCCCGTCAGCGCAGGGTGCGCAGCGAAGACCGCCGTCGGCACAGCCGATGCCTTTGCCGCTGGCTCTGCTGCAGCAGCGGGAGAAATGCCGACCGCAACACACATCCAGCCGAACCACACGCCCGCCATGATCGACGCAAACAAACCATGGCCTTTGACGGCCTGAAAAACCTGACCCCTCACGAGAACTCCCTCCAGATGACGCCGCGCTGCTCGGGCACGGCAGCGTCATGCTAGCGGGTAACAGGCGGTTTACACCAGCCTAGCAAGCAGCCAGACCTCGACTTCATCCCTGCAGAGATGGCCCCCTGTTCCTCCCCCAACACCACTAAAGCATTCGCCTTCACCATGCTGCCGAAGTGCGGCGGGCCTAGCGAACCAGTGAAACGGACCTGCCAGCAGTCATCAGGGGTGAGGGAAACGATGGTGGGCAGGCACTCGCTGCCCGGGCCGTTTGCGCATCAGCTCGGCAGCCGTGGCACGTAGGCGCGGCCGTGGCGCGAGTGACGCGCCAGCGAGTTGCAGCAGTGCATCCCGCACCAGCACGTAAAAGCTGACCAGTGCGGCGATCGGGTTGCCTGGCAGGGCAAAAAGCCAAGGCCTTCGGGATGACCTGCGGCAGTCTGCAGCGACCAAAAGCGAATGGAGCGCGGGCGGACCGCCACTCCGGGCAGGCCGAGGGATGCGATCAGGCCGAAGTCGGCAGGCTGGAGGCGACGGCCGACCGGCAGCGCAAGGGAGCCGTGGCGCCTTGCCAGCGCAGGTGGGTGAGCTGGCCGGCGCCGCGCAGCGCGTAGCCGTCCATCGCCGAGTTGTCGTGCCGGGCACGTCCGGCGGCGAAAGGAGGGGCTGCGCCAGGGCCACACCGGTTTCGACTGACACCGGCTGCAGCGCAGCCGCGATGCGGGCACTGGCCTCGTCGACGGACCGTTCAGCGCCCTGGGCCAGCAGCGAGCGCCCAAGGCGCTCGGAGGGGGCTTCGGGCATGGCACGAGCGGAGATGTTCGGTCGAGGCGGCAAGGGAAAGGCATTGTGCGCCGGGGCATGCCAAGATCGCGGTCCGCCCACCTTCACAATCCGTCGACCCTGCTCCCATGGCCTCTTGGTGGACCCACTGGAAATCCGCCCCTGCCATCAAGGAGCAGGCGACAGCGCCTGCGCCGCCGCAGTTCATCTACCTGAAGCTGCCGCTGGCCAGGCTGGCTCGGCCCACGCGGGAAGCCTTGTCCGCCACGCTGCACTGGCGGCTGCAGCAGGATGGCTGCGGCGAGGTCGTCAGCAGCGGCGATTCGCTGGGGCCGCCAGACGCGCAGGGCACGCGCCGGCCGGCCTGGTGGCGGCTGGACATCGAGGTCCGAGCGCTGGGCCCGGCGCGGCAGTTGCTCCGCGAGGTGCTGGACGCGGTCGGCGCACCCGAGGGTTGCGAGGTCCATTTCACCGAGGCCGGCCGGCGCTTACAGGACCTGCGCCTGGGCAATGGCTGGCAACTGGGCCTGCCCACCGCATGAGCGAAAGCGTCGCGCCGCAGCGGCCCGCCTGCCCGCATTGCCACCGCCCCCTGCGCGGCTGCCTGTGCAGCTTTGCGCGACCGGTAACCAATGAGGTGCCTGTGCTGGTGCTGCAGCATCCGCTGGAAACCGGCCATCCGAAGGGCAGCGTGCCGTTGCTGCAGCTGAGCCTGGCCGACTGTCGCTTGGAAACAGGCGAACGGTTCGACCCAGGCTTGCTGGCCGACTGGCTGGGCCCGCCGGGCCACAGCCTGCTGCTCTATCCCGAAGCAGTGCTGGGCTCGCAGCCAGCAGTGCCTGCAGCGGTCGCTGCCATGCCAGGCCAGTTGGTGGTCATTGACGGCACCTGGCGCAAGAGCCTGAAGATGCTGCTGCTGAACCCCGGCTTGCAAGCCCTGCCTCGCCTGTCATTGCACACGCCCCCGCCTTCACGCTACGGCTCGCTGCGCCAGGCACCACGGGCCACGCAGCGCTCCACGCTGGAAGCCTGTTGCCTGGCGCTGGGTCAACTCGAACAAGCCCCCGCAAACTACCTGCCGCTGCTGGCCGCGTTCGACGACTTCGTGCAGCAGCGGGCTGTGATCTCCTGACGGCGGCGTGCGGGCCGCGCGAGATCCGACCAGCCAGGCGCCGGCGCTCGCCGTGGAAGGCGAGCTGGCCGGCTGAGCCGATCAGGCCTTGTTGGCCAATGCCGCGACGCGGCGGTCGATCAGGCGACGCATGTTGCCCATCGAGATCTGGTGCGCGTGCATGAGCGATAGCAGGCCGTTGCGGGCCAGCTCCAGCGTCTCGGCATCGGTCAGCTGCGCCAGGCGCTCTTCGTCCACGGCCAGGAAGCCGTCGACAGTCAGCGTGCTGCCGTCCGGCAGCGTGGCGTCGAAGCGCTTAGGCTGCAGCAGCTTCAGCTCCATCATGCGTTGGCCGGCCAGGCGCGTGCGCTCGGTCTCGACTTCCAGCTGCTCGATGAACTTGCGCAGCTCGGTGATCATCGGCGTGGGCTGGCCGTCGGCACCGAAGATGGCTTCGCCTTGCTCGGTCGAGAAGCCTTCCCAGCTTTCGTCCAGCACCACGGCGAACTGGTCCGGGCCGACGCGCGCCATCGTGAACGGATAGGCGCGCAGGGCCGCCGGCACGTAGAACGCGTCCCAGCGGCCATCGGCCTGCAGGAACAGGTTTTCGCCCTGGGTGACGCCGAAAACGGCGACCGGTGCGACCTGCTCCTTGCCCTGCTCGTCCTTGCCAGCGGCCAGGAACAGGATAGGGTATTCCTTGCACGCATCGCCGAATTCGGCGGTGGTCAGGAACAGCGAGTTCAGGCCGGTGGAAGCCTTCAGGTTGCTGAGGGCCGTGCGCAGCTTCAGGTTGCGATGCTTGTCGCGATCCAGCGCGGTGGGTTTCTTGTGCAGTTCAGGGTTGATCAATCGGGTTCTCCAGATTCATGCAGGCGACTGGCAAGCACCTTGTCGACGCGCTTGCCATCGAGGTCCACCACCTCGAAGCGCCAACCGCCCCACTCCACCGTGTCGGTGGTGTGCGGCAGCCGGCCCAGCAACAGCATGATCATGCCTGCCAGGGTGTTGTAGCGCCCGCGGTCTTCCTCGGGCAATTCTTTCAATTCAAGCCGGTCCTTCAGCTCGGGCGTCGGCATCAGGCCGTCGACCAGCCAGCTGCCATCGGCACGCTGCACCGCCCAGGCGTCTTCTTCGCCCGGATTGCTGAATTCGCCGGTGATGGCTTCCATCACCTCGCGCATCGTGATCACGCCCTGCACCGCGCCATATTCGTCGACCACGAACACCAGGTCCGCGCCGGTGGTGCGGAAGTGCTCCAGCAGCTCCATGCCCGACAGCGTCTCCGGCACGAACACCGGCGGCTGCAAGTGGTCGGCCAGCGAGGCCAGCCGGCTCTCGGCCACCGGGCGGATCAGGCTGTGCGCAGCGACCACACCGATCACATCGTCCAGCCCCCCGCGGCAGACCGGGTAGCGCGAGTGCTCCTCTTCGGCCACCACGCGCAGCACTTCCTCGATGCTCGCGTTGACATCCAGCCAGGTGATTTCGGCGCGCGGAATCATCATCGAGCCGATCTGCCGGTCGTCCAGGCGGAACACATTGCGCACCATCTGGTGCTCCTGCGCCTCAATCACGCCCGCATCCAGCCCCTCTTCCAGGCTGGCGGCAATCTCTTCTTCCGTCACGCTGCGCGACGGGCCGCCCTTGATGCCGAACAACCGCAAAGTGGTCTCGGTACAGGCCGCCAGCAGCCAGACCAGCGGTCGTGCGCCGATCGACAGCCACTGCATCGGCTGCGCCACCAGCCGCGCCACCGTCTCGGGGTACATCTGGCCCAGGCGCTTGGGCACCAGCTCGCCAAAGATGATGCTGAGGATGGTGATGATCATCACCACCAGCGCGGTGGCCGTCAGGTCCGCTGCGCGCTCGCCCAGCGCAGGAATGATGGACCTCAGCCACAACGCCACCGGCGCCGAGAAGGCCGCCTCACCGACGATGCCGTTGAGCACGCCAATCGAAGTGATGCCGATCTGCACCGTGGACAGGAAGCGCGTGGGGTTCTCGTGCAGCGCGATGGCTGCGCTCGCGCCGCGCTCCCCGGCCTCCACCATCACCTGCAGCCGCGCCTTGCGGCTGGCGGCAAGCGCCATTTCCGACATGGCGAACAGCCCGTTGATGAAGATCAGGAACGCAAGTAGGGCAAAGTCCATGGAACGCGGCCTGCAAATTCCGGGCCGCAACGCGAAGTGAATGGGGTTGCGAGCGTAGCAGAATCGCCCCATGCACTACCTCATCGGCGACCTCCAGGGCTGTTGCGACGCCTTGGCGCGCCTGCTCGCCCAGATCGACTTCTCGCCTTCGCGCGACCACGTCCACCTGCTCGGCGACCTGGTCAATCGCGGCCCAGATTCACTCGGCACGTTGCGCAGCCTGCGCGCGCTCGGCGGCAGCGCCACCTGCCTGCTCGGCAACCACGACCTGCACCTGCTGGCCGTGGCCGCTGGCGTGCGCAAGCCCAACCGCAAGGACACGCTGGCACCCATCCTCGAAGACACCGAGCGCGAAGCCTGGCTGGACTGGGTGCGCCAGCGCAAGCTGGCCGACCTCAGCGACGGCTGGCTGATGGTGCATGCCGGCGTGGTGCCGCAATGGACCCCCGAGCAGACGCTCTCGCTGGCGCGCGAGGTCGAGGCCATGATCCAGGGCCCCGGCCTGAACGACTTCCTGCAGGTCATGTACGGCGACCGGCCCGCCCGCTGGGACGACACGCTGCAAGGCAACGACCGCCTGCGCGCAGTCGTCAACGTGCTGACCCGCATCCGCTTCTGCGCGGCCGACGGCACGCTTGACTTCGCGACCAAGGACGGCGCCGACGCCGCCCCACCCGGCATGCGCCCCTGGTTCGCGCACGAAACCCGCCTCACTGCAGGCCAACCGATGGCCTTCGGCCACTGGTCCACGCTGGGCCTGATCGACAGCCCCGAACTGTTGGCGCTGGACACCGGCTGCATCTGGGGTGGCCAGCTGACCGCCGTGCGCGTGGACGGCGGCCGCCGCGAGGTCATCCAGGTCCAGTGCCAGCAAGCGCAGGCACCGGGCTGAGTTACCATCGCTGCCCCAGCAATGGAAGCGTGGCCGAGCGGTTTAAGGCACCGGTCTTGAAAACCGGCGAGGGTTCATCCCCTCCGTGAGTTCGAATCTCACCGCTTCCGCCAGTCCTGCCAGCCGCGCCGCGGCCCGTTCAGCAGCTCTGGCGAAAGCACTCCCAACCCTCACAGCCGCGGTTCACCGTCCTCGCTGATCGTCAGCGACGGGCCGGGCGGATTCGAGGTCTGCACGTGGTGTTCCACGCCGCGGTAGTAGTAGGTCACGTCCCAGTAGTCCGGGCGGCCTTGCGGCGGGCTGCTGGCGCAGCGCTGCACACCCTGGGTCGACACCACCGTCCCACCGCCAGCATTGGCGCCAACCACCGCGCCCGCAAAAGCCCCGACCGCGCCACTGCCATGGCCGCCACCGATCTGGTGACCCAGGATGCCGCCAATCACGCCGCCCACCAGCGCACCGGCCGGATTGGGCTCGCGCTGCACCACCTGTTCACGCTCGATCCAGCAGCGCTGCTGCTGCGGTCCGGTGTAGACCGCATGCACCGCGCTCACCGGCACTTCGACCAGGCGTTCCTGGGGACGGCGGTGCCAGTCGTAAACCGGAACCGGAGCAGACAGCGGCACCGGTGACGGGGCGTAGCGCCACTCTTCGTAGTGCGCCGCCGGACGCAGCCAGCGCATCGACGACACGCGGTCGTTCATGCCCATCGAGCCGAGATCCGGGTAACGGCCGGGTCGCAGGATCATGCAGCGACCACTGTATTCAGGATGCTCGCAGACCTCCCAGGCACCGCCGGCCACCGTCACCGACGAGGCTCGATCATTGAAGCCGAAGCGGCGGAAGTCCGGGATGTCCTGCTCGGCGCTGAACGAGCGGCCGCGGAAGCCGTCATGCTCGAACAGCGTGACCTGGCCTTGCGCCTGAATGGGTGGCGGCGGGGGTGGGTCGTAACGCCCCTCATCGCGGCCAGCCTCGCGGGCCGAAGAGAGCTTGTTGCTCAGGTGGAATTCATGCAGCGACGGGTACTCGCCCGGCCGCAGCACCACGCAGCGCCCACCGAAGTCGGCGTGTTCGCAAACCTCCCAAGGCTCACCGCGCACGATGACCGAGGAGGCTTGGTCGTTGAACCCGCGTCGCTCGAAGTTGTCGACCGGGTGGTGCAGCGTGACGGCGCGACCCTGGAAGTCGGGGTGCTCGAAGAAGGTGATCTCGGCCGAGGCGTGGCAGGCGGCCGCGGTGGCCAACACGGCCAGCGCCAGTTTGAAGAGGGGTTTCATCGGGCGAATGTCGTTGTGGAAAGCCGGACCAGCGTCAGCCGGCCCGGTCAGCACAACGCATCGCCGGCCCTCCCTGATGACAAGGCCCTGCTGGCGTGTTGGTAAGCGGGTGTAGTGCGATGGCTCAGGCCGGCATCGGCACGGCCGCTGCGCCTTCCAGCCGGAACGCGCGCACCAGGCCGGCCAGCCTGGCCGACTGCTCGCGCAGGCTCTCGGCTGCTGCGCTGCTCTGCTCGACCAGCGCGGCGTTCTGCTGGGTCACGTCGTCCAGCTGGCTGACGGCATCGCCGATCTGGCCAATGCCGGTGCTCTGCTCGGCGCTGGCAGTGGATATCTCGCCGATCAGCCCACTGACCCGCCGCACCTCGGCGACGATCGCGTCCATCTCGCCACCCGCCAGCGCGACCTGCCGCGTGCCGGCCTCGACCCGCTCCACGCTGTGCTGGATCAGCGTCTTGATCTGCCTGGCCGCTTCGGCCGAGCGCTGCGCCAGCGTGCGCACTTCGCTGGCCACGACCGCAAAACCCTTGCCCTGCTCGCCGGCCCGCGCCGCTTCGACTGCCGCGTTCAGCGCCAGGATGTTGGTCTGGAAGGCGATGCCGTCTATCACCGACAGGATGTCGGCCACCTCTCGCGAGGCCTGCGAAATGTCTGCCATCGTGCTGACCATCTGGCCGACCGCCTGGCCGCCGCGCAGCGCCGCGTCCACGCCACGCGCGGCCAGCTCGCTGGCCTGGCGGGCCGAATCGCTGCTGTTGCGCACCGAGCCGGTCAGTTGCTCCATCGAAGCCGCCGTCTGCTGCAGGTTGCTGGCCTGTTCCTCGGTGCGCTGGCTCAGGTCGGCCGAACCGGTGGCGATCTCGGCCGAGCCGGTGGCAATGCTCTCGCTGCTGTCGCGCACCTGCGAGACCAGGCGCACCAGGCCTTCGTTCATGTCCTTCATGGCCTGCAGCAGCTCACCGGTTTCGTCGCGTGAGGTCACCTCGATCTTCGAGCTCAGGTCACCCGAGGCCACCGTGCGCGCCACGCCCACGGCCTGGCGCAGCGGCACCACCACCGAGCGGCGGATCAGGAAGGCCAGAAGGCCACCGCAGACCGCCGCCACCGCGGCCAGCACCAGCATCAGCACGCTGCTGGAGGCGGCGTCGCCCCGGATCTGAGTCACCGCGTCGCGCATCTCCTGCTGCTGCATCGCCACCAGCTCGTCCACCGCCTTGAAATACGCCTGCTGCAGCGGCCGCACGTCCTTCAGCAGCATGCGCGTGGCTTCTTCATCGTCATTGGCCATGCCCAGCGCAATGGCCTTGTCCATCGCCACCTCATACGGCTTGAGCGCTGCCTGCACCGCGGCCAGCAGCGCGTGGCCACGCTCGCTGTGCACCGAGGCATCCAGCAGCCGGGCCAGCTCGGCATTCTTGGCCCGCATCTCGTCGATGCGCTGCTTTTCCTTGGCCCGACCTTCGGGCTCGGACATCAGCACGATGTTGCGCACACCACGCGCCACCACGTTCATGTTGTCCTTGGTCTGCGAGAGCTGGTCGACCTTGATCAGGCGGTCGCTGGTCAGCTGCTCGACCGAGCGCTGGATCTCGGACAGCTTCGCAAAGCCGACGCCGGCCATGCCCAGTGCAATGGCGATGACGACGCCAAACCCCAGGGACAGACGGGTCCCGATCTTCATGTTGCTGGTCATGCCCATGACACGCTCCCTTGCCGATGCCGATTGATCTTGCGCTGTATCGGCACCGAAACGCCAAGCTCAAGGGACGCCATGGGCGCAGCGTGATTTGCCACACTCTTCGGTGCGCGCAGGCGGCGCAGCCTGCCCGGCGGGTGCACCTGCTCACTCCGAAGAGGGATTGCCGCGCCCCGGGGCGGCGCGCAGGCTGGCGCCAACGCCCGCAGGCGGCCAGGCCTGCCCTGGAGCCTTCGATGACGCCACCTGTCCCTTCGCCCGTCGAGCCGCCTGAAACAGCGACGCAAGCAGCGCCGCCGGCCGATGCCGCCACCGACGGCATGGCCGCGCTGGTGGCCGCACGCCGGGCCAAACTCTCAGCCGAGCTGCAGGCCGGGCTGGACAGCGGCCGCTGGGGCCTGGCGCTGTCGGGCGGCGGCGTGCGCAGTGCCACCTTCTGCTTCGGGCTGCTGAAGGCGCTGGCCGGCAACGGCATCTTCCACCGCTTCGACCTGATGTCCACCGTCTCGGGCGGTGGCTACATCGGTGCAATGGTCGGCAAGCTGTTCCAGGAGGCGCGCAGCAGCGGCCAGGGGGCGGACAAGATCGAGCAGGCGCTGGCCGACGCCGACCGGCGCTGGTTTGCCTTCTGGCTGCGCGCCAACGGCCGCTACCTGATCCCGCGCGGCGGCCAGGACACCTTGTTCGCGGCGGCCAACTTCGGCCGCAACCTCGTCGGCGTGCACGTCGAGCTGGCCGTCATGAGCCTGCTGCTGGGCGGCCTGCTGGTGGGATTCGACCTGGCCATCTGGGCCTGGGCCGACTGCATCTACGGCAGCCCTGGCTGCTGGCGGCCGCCGGGCGTCTCGGTTGACACGCTGGCCGTGCTGTCCAACTGGCCCACTCCCTGGCTGCTGCTGCCGCCGCTGGTCTGGTGGGGCGCGGTGCTCTCCACCACCTACTGGATCCTGCCGGCCACGGCCGGCCGCTGCCTGCCCGGCTCGCGCTGGCTCACGGCGGCCGTCAGCCTCGCGCTGTGCCTGTGGCTGGTCTACCAGTGGCAAGGCGCTCAAGGCGCCGATGGCGCTGCGGCGGAAGGCGACCTGCAGGTGCCGGCACTGCTGATGCTGTGCGCTGGCGGCATGCTGCTGGCCTGGCCGGCCGGCACGCTGCTGGCCTGGCGCCTGACCCGCGCCGCCACCAGCGAGCCCGACCGCTCGCGCAACCAGCTGACCAGCCGGCTCGCCGCCACGCTGCAGCTCGGCCTGGTGATCGCCGGGCTGGGCCTGGTGGACTCCCTGGCCTGGACCCTGGCCAAGGTGACCGACTGGAACCAGGGCGCGGCCGGCACCGCCATCGCGCTGACGGTGGTGGTGCTGCGCGCCGTGCTGCCCAAGATCTCGGACCTGCCGCGCAGCCTCACGCCCGCGATGCGCGGCCGGCTGATGGACCTGGCCAATGTGCTGGGCGCGCTGGCCGTGCTGGTGCTGCTGGTGTTCTGGATCAGCCTGCTGCACCGCAGCGCCACGCTCTCGCTGTTCCCGCTGAACCGCAGCTCGCAGCTGCTGCAGTTCCGGCTGAGCTGGGAATGGCTGGCCATTGGCGTGCTGCCGCCGCTGGGCATGCTGCTGGTCTCGGCGCACAACCGCGAGTTCCTGAACCGGTCCTCGCTGTTCGCCTTCTACCGCGCGCGGCTGGTGCGCAGCTACCTGGGCGCTGCCAACGTGCAGCGCTTCACGCCCGGCACCCCCGCCGCCACCGCGCCCTATCCGCGCCAGCTCTCTGCGCAAGACCTGCAGGTCGCCATCGCCGAGGTGCACCCGGCGGACGACGTGCCGATGGCCGACTACCAGCCGCACCTGGCCGGCGGGCCTGTGCACCTGATCAACGTCTGCCTGAACCAGACCCGCGTGCCGCGTGGCGGCCTGTTCAACCAGGACCGCAAGGGCCTGCCAATGAGCATCGGCCCGCAGGGGCAGGTGCGCGTGGGCCCGGGCGACTGGCGCAGCGTGGCCGCGCCCGGCTGCCTCAGCCTGGGCGGCTGGACCGCCATTTCCGGCGCCGCGGTGGCACCCGGCCTGGGCGCCAGCACCCGCTCGGGCCTGGCCGCGCTGCTCACGCTGGCCGGCGTGCGCCTGGGCCACTGGTGGGACAGCAGCCCGGTGCAGCGCGGCGCTGGCGAGCCGCTGCCGCCCATCACCGGCAAGTACGGCCAGTTGCTGGCCGAGCTGCGCGGCCGCTTTGATGGCGACCTGCGCCGCGACTGGTTCCTCAGCGACGGCGGCCACTTCGAGAACACCGGCGCCTACGCCCTGCTGCGCGAGGAATGCCGGCTCATCGTGCTGGCGGACTGCGCAGCCGACCCGCGCTACGCCTTCGGTGACCTGGAAAACCTGGTGCGCAAGGCCCGCATCGACCTGCAGGCCAACATCGTCTTCCTGAAGCCGCGCCTGCAGCAATCCGCCGCACCGCCCCCGCCGCCCGAAGCCGCCGATTGCCCACCCTGCGAACCGCCGATGACCCAGGTCCCAACCGCCCTCGGCTCGCTCAACGACCTGGCCTCCGCGGACAGCCAGGCCTGCCTGGCGCTGGCCCAGGTGCACTACCGGCGCAGCGGCAAGACTGGCCACCTGGTCATCGTCAAGCCCAACATGTGCGACGGCCTGCCGGTCGACCTGGTCAACTTCAAGGCGGACAACCCGCTGTTCCCGCAGGAGCCGACCACCGACCAATTCTTCAGCGAAGCCCAGTGGGAAAGCTACTTCCAGCTGGGCGATGCACTGGGCGGCCAGTTGAGCCACAGCTTCATCTGCCACCTCTGCCACCATGCCGGCGACTGGTTCGAGCCGGACGACGGCAGCATCGCTGTGGCCGACACCTCGGGCGAGAAGCACAGCCAGACCGCCCCCAAGCGCCTGCCCTCGCGCATTGCCGCCACCGGCGCCGTCACCGCGTCCATCAGCCTGGGCGCGATGGCCACGCTGGGCGCCACCGGCTGGCAGGCGATCAACGAACAGCTGGACAAGGTGCACAAGGCCCGCAGCGTCGATCCGGTGGTGCTGAAGGAACTGACCGACCTCTACGGCCACCTGGCCCCCGGTCCCGGCCTGCACCCGGCGGACACCGGGCTGGGCGAGATCGCCACCGCGCTGCTGCGCATCAGCGATGCCTCGTGCAACGACAGCAACAGCCAGGCCTTCCACCAATCGCGGCTGTTGCAGACCATCCTGACCAGCACCCGGGACAGCTGCAAGGCCTCGTCCCCTCGCCACCCGTCCTGCGAGCTGCTGCTGAACCGCGACCAGAACCTCTCGTGCCTGCTCGACGACGCCACGCCGGTCTGCCTGCCGCAGTACTGGATCCGCGACTACGGCGCCTCGGCCGGAGACCGTGTCAACTGCCCGCCGGTTGCCCCGAAGCTGGTCACCGCGGCCCTGCCGCCGCCCCCGCCGCCGGAGCCCGCCCCCACGGCGCCACCACCGCCACCAGACCTGCCAGTGATCGTTGGCTCAAGCCCCGACGGCCCTGCCAGCGAAACCCTGCCGCCTCCACCTCCACCTCCACCTCCGCCGCCGCCCCCACCGCAGCCGAGCAAGAAGGTCGAGCGACCGCCGTCGCAGCTGTGCGCCGGCAAGACGGTGTACGTGCAGATCTTCGGGCCCGAGCAGCGCGACAGCGTGGCCGCACTGCGCGAGCAGTGGCAGCTGCTGGGCGCCAAGGTGCCGGCGGTGGAAGACGTGTGGGACAGCGCACGGCGCAACGGCCGACACGCGCCCAAGGCCGCGGCTGTCAACCGCCTGGTGGTGCACGACTACCAGGCACCGGACTGGGACGCCTGCGCCAAGCTGCTGACCAGCCGCGTGAAGGTCGAAGGCAGCTGGACCATCCAGCCGCTGCCCTCGCGCCTCACGCCCACGCCGGGCGTGATCGAAGTCTGGCTCGCACCGCCCGCCGCCACGGCGCAGGCGCCTGCAGGCTATTGAACGCGCCGGAAGCAGGCGTGGTCATGGTCGTTCACCATGCCCATCGCCTGCATCCAGGCATAGACGATGACCGGGCCGACGAACTTGAAGCCGCGCTGCTTCAGCGCCTTGGAGATCTGCTGCGACAGCGCTGTTTCGGTGGGCCGCTGGTGGCCGTCGCCCACAAGCACACGGCCGTCGGTGAAGCCCCAGCAGAACTCGCTGAAGGACTCGCCGCGTTCGGCCATCTCGCAGTAGATCTGCGCGCCCTTGATGGTCGCCGCGATCTTGGCGCGCGAGCGGATGATGCCGGCGTCGCCCAGCAGCCGCGCCACGTCGGCCTCGCCGAAGCGGGCCACTTTTTCGGGCTGGAAGCCGGCAAACCCGGCCCGCAGCGCCTCGCGCTTGCGCAGCACGGTGATCCACGCGAGGCCGGCCTGGAAGCCATCCAGCATCAGCTTTTCCCACAGCGCGCGGCTGTCATGCTCGGGCACGCCCCATTCGGTGTCGTGGTAGGCCTGCATCAGCGGGTCGCTGCCGGCCCAGGCGCAGCGGGTGGGCGGGGTGGAAACACTCATGGGCTGGAGTGTCGCGCAGCCGGCCGGCGGCGGGCACGCGGCGCGGGGAGTGGCGGCAGCTCCTCCAGCACGATGCCGGCCAGTGCGAACTGCAGGGCCTGACGGGCCACGGCGTCGCTGGCGGCGTGTGGTTCCCAGGTCAGCTCGCCATCGGGCTCCGCTGGCAGCGGCAGGTCGGGCGCCGGCACGATGGCATTGACGCGGATGCCGCGCCCGGCCAGCTCATGCGCCAGGCCACGCGTGAGCTGCGCCAGTGCGCCCTGCGTGGCGGCATGGGCACTGGCCGGCACGCCGCCAGGGGCAGGCTCGGGCGCGGCGATGTTCATGATGCAGCCGCCCTCCGGGCCGAAGTGCTTCAGTGCCTCCTGCACCACCCGCAGCGCGCCAAACACGTTGACCTCGAACAGCTGGCGGATCTCGGCCTCGCTGATCTGCTCGATCGGCACGCTGCGCCGGATCGCCGCATGATTGACCACCAGGTCCGGCCGGCCAAAAGCTGCGCGGGTTTCGATCAACAGTCGGCGCACGTCATCGGGCCTGGCCAGGTCGGCCGGCACAGCGAAGGCGCGGCCACCCTGGGCGGCGATGTCGGCCACCACGCGCTGCGCGGCGGCGCGGTCGGTCGCGTAGTGCACCACCACCGCCGCACCCTCGGCGCCAAAGGCGCGGGCAATGGCCGCGCCGCTGCCACGGGTGGCACCGGTCACCAGTGCCACGCGCCCGCGCAGCCGCTGGCCGGGCGGGCGCGGCAGCGCCAGGGCGGGGCGGCGGGCAGGTGAAGGCGGCGGGGCAAGCGTGGCAAGCGGCATCGTGGGCAAGGGCGTGGGGGGCGTCTGAAGGGGGCTGGCCAAGGCGAGCTCGGCCGCAAGCGTGAAGGCCTGCATGATCCGGCGCCTCGCCCACCCGGCGGTAGCTTGTTCCTGCGAGTGTCTTGCCCGATCCTGCAAACCAGCCTCGGTGCCGCTGCCTGGGCCGCGCTGCTGCGGCAAGATGAGAACCTGCCCATACCGCTGTCCCGCCAAGCCTTTTGCATGCCCTCGATTGACGCCCAATGTGCCGAGCTGACCGAACGCCTTGCCCGTTTTACCGAGCAGGCCGGCGAGGAAGGCCCTTGCGAGACCCAGATCGAAGGCTTCAGCTGCCACCGCCGCACCGCAGGCGCGGCCACGTCCTTCGGTGCCCAGTGGCCGTGTTTCGGCATGGTGTTGCAGGGCCGCAAGAGCCTGACCGTGGGCAACGAGGTCTACCACTACGGCGTGGGCGACTACCTGCTGATGTCGGTCGACCTGCCGGTCGTCTCGCGCATCCTCGAAGCCAGCCCCGAGCGACCGCACCTGGGGCTGGGCATGGCCATTCCGGCGGACCGCCTGCAAGCCCTGCTGCGCCGCCTGCCACCGGCCACGCTCACGCCTGCGCAGGGGGCGCCGCGCGGCGTGGCCGTGCACAAGGCCTGCCCGGCGCTGCTGGAGGCCACGCTGCGGCTGATGCGGCTGCTGGACACGCCGCGTGACATCCCGGCGCTGGCGCCGCTGCTGCAGGAAGAGATCCTCTACCGCCTGCTGGTCGGCCCAGCGGGTGGCCGGCTGCTGCACATGGCACTGGCCGAAACCCCCGGCAACAAGGTGGCCCGCGCGGCCGCCTGGCTGCGCGAGTACCACGCCGAAGCGCTGAGCATGGACGCGCTGGCGGCGCGTGTGGGCATGAGCGTGTCTTCGCTGCACCACCAGTTCAAGGCAGTGACCAACCTGTCGCCGCTGCAGTACCAGAAACAGCTGCGGCTGCACGAGGCGCGCCGGCTGATGCTGCTGGAGCAGGTCACCGCCGCCACCGCCGGCCACCGCGTGGGCTACCAGAGCCCGTCGCAGTTCAGCCGCGAATACAGCCGGCTCTATGGCCGCTCGCCGCAGCGCGATGTGGATGCGCTGCGCGAGGACGTGCCCTCACCCGTGGAGGCGTGAGGGACTCACTCGGCCGTGGCCGGGTCGATCACCGTGCGCACTTCCGAAACCTTGTTGGCCGGGAAGCCGCCGAGTTCGGCGTGCTGGCGGACCGTGGCCGCGTCGGGCGCCTGGTAGATGCAGTAGACGCGGTCGTCGGTCACGTAGCTGTGGATCCACTGGATGCCGGGGCCCATGCCGTGCAGCACGCCGCATGACTTCTGGGAGATGGCCTTGAGGTCCTGCGGTGTAAGCTGGCCGGCACCGGGAATGTCTCTTTCGATCACGAACTTGGGCATGTTGGCCTCCTGTTGAACAAGGCCTCCATGCTGCGGCGCCGGCCGCGCCCGGTCCTGAAGCGACGATGAAATCGTGATGAATTCAAGGTCAGACCCCGAAGTTTCAGCCCCGCCCACCTGCCTGCGCTTCGACGACTTCGAGCTGTGGCCGGCCGAGCGCCAGTTGCTGCGCCAGGGCGAGCCGGTGGCGCTCACGGCGCGCGCCTTTGGCGTGCTGGTGGCGCTGGTCGAACGCGCCGGCCAGCTGGTCTCGAAGGACGAGCTGATGCAGCGCGTGTGGGCCGGCCTGATCGTCGAGGACAACAACATTGCCGTGCATGTGGCGCAGCTGCGCAAGGCGCTGGGGCCACGTGCCATCGCCACCATCGCTGGTTGCGGCTACCGCTTTGCGCTGCCGGTGCAGGCCGGCGCGCTGGCAGCGCCGAAACTGCCCGCCACCCGCCCACCGTCGGACGAATTGCCCGGCAACCTGCCAGCCCGGCCCGCGCCGCTGATCGGCCGCGAGGCAGAGCTGCTGGACCTGTTGGCGCTTCTGGCCACGCAACCGCTGGTCACGGTGTGCGGCGAAGCCGGCGTGGGCAAGACGCATCTGGCGATGACGGCTGCGGTGCAGCGCCAGCCCCAGCAGCGCGACGGCGCCTGGTGGGTGGACCTGGCGCCGCTGTCCGACCCGGCCCAGCTCGCGCCCACCATCGCGCGCACGCTGGGCTTCAAGCCGGCCGAAGGCGAGGACCCGCTGGCCGCCTTGGCGCGCCGGCTGCGCCCGGTGCAGATGCTGCTGGTGCTGGACAACGCCGAGCACCTGGCCGAGGCCGTCAGCGCACTGGCGGCGGCGCTGGTGGCAGCCACGCGCGCGCTGTCGCTGCTGGTCACCAGCCAGGTGCCGCTGCGCGCGCCCAGCGAACAGCTGTTCCGCCTGGCGCCGCTGGCGCTGCCGCCCGAAGGCTGCAGCGCCGCGCAGGCCCGCAGCAGCGGCGCGATGCAGCTGCTGAGTGCACGCGCCGGCAGCGCGGGTCGTCCATTGGCCTGGACCAACAGCCACGACAGCGCGGCCAGCGACGCCGAGGTGCAGCTCGCCGCGCAGGTCTGCCGCGAGCTGGACGGCAACGCGCTGGCCATCGAACTCGCCGCGGCCCGCCTGCCGGCGCTGGGCCTGGCCGGGCTGGCCGGGCGGCTGCACCAGCGCCTGGGCCTGCTCGGGCCGGGCGCCGCCACACCCCGCTCGCGCCGCAATGCGCTGGACGCTGCGCTGGACTGGAGCCACGGCCTGCTGAGCGAGACCGAACAACAGGTCTTCCGCCGTCTCGCGGTCTTCCCCGGCGCCTTCGAGCTGGACACCGCCGCGCTGTGCCTGGCCGATGCGCAGCTGCCGCCTGAGCGCGTGGTCGAAGCCATCCTGGACCTGGTGGATCGCTCGCTGGTGGGCCTGGACCGCGCGCACGCGCCGCGCTACCGGCTGCTCGAAACCACGCGGCTCTACGCCCAGGCCCGCCTGGCCGCCGACCCGCAGGCCGACGAGGCGCGGCGCGGCTTCGCCCGCGGCCTGAGCCAGGTGCTGGCCGTTGCCTACGACGCGCACTGGGGCGACCCGCCCAAGGCCTGGCGCGAGCGCTGGCTGCCGGAGATCGACAACCTGCGCGCCGCGCTGGACGAGGCCACGGCCCACGACGCCGAGACGGCCGCCGCGCTGTTCGCCAACGCCTGGCCGCTGTGGGAGGCGCTGTCGCTGCTGTCCGAGGGCCGGCAGCGCAGCGAACAGCTGCTGCCACTGCTGGACGGCACCTGGCCCGCGGCGCTGCGCGCCCGCTTCTGGGAAAGCGTGGCGCACTGCCATACCGTCGAATACCCGCAGCGCACGCGCGAGGCCGCCACGAAAGCCGCCGCGCTCTACCGGCAACTGGGCGACACGCGCGGCGAGTACCTGGCCTGCGTGGACCTGGCCTTCAACTGGCGGGTGGACCACCCCGAAGCCCGCGCCGCGCTGGCACGCGCCAAGGCGCTGGAGCAGCCCGCCTGGCCGGCGCGGCTGCAAGCCCGCCGTCGCATCACCGAAGCCACGCTGGCCACCGACAGCGGCGACTTCGCGCTGGCCCGTGAGCTGTTCGCCTCGGTGGTGGCGCTGCGCGAGCGCGACGGCGATGTGGGGGACGCACTGACCCGCGCGGTGGCCAACCTGGCCGACCTCGAACGCGCCGCCGGCCGGCTCGATGAAGCCGTGCGCCTGGCCGATCAGTTCCTGCCGCGCCTGCGCGCCCGCCAGCCCTCGCTGGACGACTTCAACCTGCTGGGCAACCTGCTGGGCGTGCTGCTGGCACAAGGCAATGTGGCGCGCGCCCGCGAGGTCGTCGCCGAATGCCAACAGCGCATGCGCCACTTTGCCGAGGACAGCTGCATGTGGTGCACGCTGGATGCATTTGCACTGCTGCACGCGCTGGATGGCCGGACCCGCATCGCCGCCCAACTGGCCGGGGCCGCTGACCGGGCGTACCACGACCACGGCCAGGAGAAACGCCAGCCCAACGAGGCCGCGGACCGCGCCCGGCTGGACCGCGTGCTCGCCACCCAGGCAGGCGAGACTCAGCTTTCAGCCTGGCGCGCCGAAGGCTGGGCCATGGCGACGGGCGACGCGCTGCAGCTGGCGTTCACGGGCGCCGATTGAGGGGCGCCAAGCTCGGGGACGATTGAGCCCTCAGCCGATGCAGGTCCGGTTCTTCCCGGTGCGCTTGGCTTCGTACAAGGCTTCGTCGGCGCGTTCCAGCGTCTCTTCCAGCGTGTCGGCGCCGCGGTAGGTCGTCACACCGGCCGAGAAGGTCACGAAGACTTCCTTGCCTTCGTGCATGAACAGGCTGGCGCTGAGCAGGCGCTGCAGGCGGGTCAGCACCTGCTGGGCTTCGTCCACCGGCGTGGCCGGCAGCAGCACGACAAATTCTTCGCCGCCGAAGCGGGCCACCACGTCGCCCGGGCGCAGCGAATCGCGCACCCGCTGTGCCAGTGCCACCAGGGCCTGGTCGCCGGCGGCATGGCCGAGCTGGTCGTTCAAGCGCTTGAAGTTGTCGATGTCAAGCAGGCCGACGGAGAGTGGCTTGTCTTCGCGCTGCAAGCGGGCCTGTTCGACGCCGAACAGCTGGGCCAGGCCGCGGCGGTTGGCGACCTGGGTCAGCGCGTCGGTCGAGGCTTCGTCGGACATGCGGCGCAGCTCGCCTTCCAGCGTGCGCACCTGGGCTTCGAGTTCGCTGGCGCGGCTGTGGCCGTCCTGCAGGCGTTCGCGGGTGGCATGCACCAGCGCATGCACGCTGCGGCTCTCGGAGACCATTTCGTGCACGACGCCGGCCAGGCTTTCGAGGGAGTCGGCCTGGTCGATGGTGTCGGCGTAGCGCTGCATGCTGTCGCTGAAGCGGCCGGTGTGCTGGTCGAGTTCGCCCAGCTCGCTGAGCATCTGGTGGATCAGGGACTTCAGCGCATCGCGGGCCTGGTCACGGTCGCCGCGCAAGGCCCCCTGGCGCTGGCGGGTGCTGGCCAGCAGTTCGCTCGCGGCATGCACCGCGCGTGAGCTGGGGCTTTCGCCCAGGCGCTCGCGCAGGCTTTCGAGCTGGCCCTGGACCCAGGAATCGTCCTCGGCCAGCTCGGCCAGGCTGCCGGCGAGTTCGCGGCTGAGCTGGTAGGTCTGGTTCAGCAAATGGTGGCGATGCGACAGCAGCCTGCGTGCACGCTCGCACACGTCCGCCACCTGGCGCGCCAGCTCGGCGCTGGCGCCTTCGGTGGCCAGGCGCTGCGCGAGTGCGGCCAGCTCGTCGGCCAACGCGGCGGCGCGCGGCGCGTCCGGCGGCAGGGCGGCGCCCACGGTGCTGGCAAGTGGCGTGACGACGGCGGGCCAATGCAGCAGGCGTGCGGCCTCAGCCGGTGCCGCCGGCGCGGCAGCAGCCGTCGCGTTCAGCTCGGCGTCCAGCGACTTGTCGCCGGTGGTCGCCGCTTCGCCGTCGCTGTCCCAATTGCTCATCAGTTGCTTGAGACGGTGCTGCAGGCGCTGCATGTCGCTGCGGCTGCTGTCGAGCACGCGCTGCAGGCTGTCCTTCTTGCGCGCCAGCGTCCATTGCTTGCCGCCGCGCTCCAGCCCGCGGGCCAGGCGCTCGATCATCTGGGCCCAGGCTTGCGACTGGGCACTGAGGCTGCCGCCGGAGCGCTCGACCAGGTGCATCGCCTGGTCCCACTGGCCCTGCAGCACGGCCTGCTGCAGCTCGGTGCGCTGGGCGGGGTCGTCCGTCAGGCGCTGCACCAGCTTGTCGACCACCGGTTTGGCGCGCGCTGGCAGCGCAGCAGCCGCGACCTTCCCGCCCGATTCGTCCGCCCAGGCCTGGGCATAGTTCTCGGGTGTGGGCTCCTGCTTGGCCAGGGCCAGGCGCCGCAAGGCCGCCTTGGCAATCTGGGCCGGGGTCAGTTCGGTCACGCTGCTCATCGTCTTCTTGTCGGCATGGCGGGCAGCGACTTGAGGACAGCACGGCCACCCGCGCGCAAAGCGGCAGCCGGCGTGAAGTGCGGACGCCTGGGCTGCCGCGCCCGCCACCCCGCTTCAGGGGCCGCGACGCGAGGCGGCCGTGGCTTCACCGCTGGCCGCCTCGATCTCCACCGGGGCCGTCACCGGTCCGGTGTCCGCTTCCAGGTCCATCTGCGCCTGGGCGACCGGCAAGGCATCCAGTGTCGGGCCGGGCATCACGGTGGCGTGCGCGCGCAGCCAGGCAGGCAGGTCCGGCCCCGGCATCGGCCGGCCGATCAGGTAACCCTGCATCAAGCGGCACTGCAGGCTGCGCAGCAGGTTCATCTGCGCGCTGGTTTCCACGCCTTCGGCCACCACGCGCAGGTTCAGCGCCTGCGCCAGCGAGATGATCAGGTGGATGACTTCGCTGGCCTTGGGCTCCCGGCCCAGCTTGTTGACGAAGGAACGGTCGATCTTCAGCTCGGAGATCGGCAGCTCGGTCAGGTACTGCAGCGACGAATAGCCGGTACCGAAATCGTCCACCGAGATCTGCACGCCCACTTCATTGAGCCGGCGCAGCGTGGGCAGGATGCTTTGCAGGTCCTTCATCAGGCTGCTCTCGGTGATTTCGAGCAGCAGCATGCGGTGCGGAATGCCGTAAGGGCTGACCGAGGCGTGGATCAGCTCGACCAGGTCGTGGCGCAGGAACATGCGGCTGGGCATGTTGACCGCGATGGACTCCGAAAAGCCAAAACCCAGCTGCCATTCGCGCGCCTGGCGCGCCGCCTCGCGCAGAGCCCATTCGGACAGCGGCACGATCAGGCCGGTTTCCTCCGCCATCGGGATGAATTCGTTGGGTGGCACCAGCGTCTCGCCGCGGCGCCAGCGCATCAAGGCTTCCACGCCGACCAGCCTGCCGGTCTGCGCCTCGACCTTGGGCTGGTAATACAGCACCAGCTCGTTGCGCTCGATGGCCTTGTGCAGCGCGGTTTCCAGCTCCAGCTTCTCGCGATCACGCACCGCAAGGTTGGGCGAATAGGTCATCGCGTCGTTGCGGCCGCGGTCCTTGGCGGCATACATCGCCACGTCGGCATTGCGCATCAGGTCGGCCACCGTCTGGCCGTCGCGCGGGTACAGCGCAATGCCGATGCTGGCGGTGGCGAAGAACTCCTGGTCGGCCACGTAGACCGGCTCGCGCAGCGCTTCGAGGATGCGTTGCGCCACGGCCTGGGCGTCGGCCTCGCCGGCCACCTCGGGCAGCAGCGCGACGAATTCATCGCCGCCCAGGCGGCCCACCGCTTCCAGTGCCCGGTGGAAGCGCGCGCCGACCGCCTCGACGGTGCCGTCGAAGATCTGGTCGCTGTGGCGCACGCAGCTGCGCAGCCGCATCGAAACCGAGAGCAGCAGCTCGTCGCCAGCCGAATGGCCCAGCGTGTCGTTGATCTTCTTGAAGCGGTCCAGGTCGATCATCAGCACCGCCATCTGGTGGCCCATGCGGCGCGCCTGTTCCAGCGCCCGCTCGGCGCGCCAGTGCAGCTGGCGGCGATTCGGCAGCTGGGTCAGCGGGTCCTTGTTGGCCAGCTTGCGGATCGAATCTTCGGCCTGGTGGCGCTCGGTCACGTCCTGCACGATGCCGGTGTAGCCGATGCATTGGCCGTATTCGCCGAACTCGGGTTCGCCTTCGACATGGATGATGCGGTTGCGCTTGACGCCACGCGACAGCGGCACGTCCATCGCGATGCCGAACACCTGGCGCACGATCTGCCGCACGCCGCGCACCAGCGAATGCCGCTCGTCGCGCGTCATCATGCGCAGCAGGTCACGGAAGCTGAGGCGGTCGTCCGGCCCGCTGCCAAACACGCGCAGCGCCTCTTCCGAAAGCTCCAGCCCGGCCGGCAGGCCGTGGCCCGGCTGCTGCCACCATTCGAAGCTGCCCATGCGGGCCAGGTCCTGCGCGCGCGCCAGCTTGGCCCGGCTGCGGATCAGCTCCTGCTGGGTGCGGGCCGAGCGCAGCATGTAGCGCAGCCGTCCGGCGAGCAGGCTCCACTGGTTGGACTTGACGAAGAAGTCGGTTGCACCGGCGTCGTAGGCGCGCTGGATGGAGGCTTCGTCGGCCAGGCCGGTCAGCATCAGCACCGGCACGTTTTCCAGGCCGTACATGTTGCGCAGCTCTTCGCAGGTCTCGAAGCCGTCGAGCCCGGGCATGCGCGCGTCCAGCACCACCAGGTCGGGTATCCAGCCGCCGAGGATGCGCAGCGCCTCGTCGCCGTTGTTGGCCTGGGTGACGTCGAAGCCGTGCTGGGTCAGCGCGGCGGCCACCAGCATCAGGTTGACGTCGTCGTCGTCAACCAGCAGCACCTTGGGTCGCTCCTCGGTCAAGGGCAACGCCGAAGCATTGCTCCCCATCATGCGGCCCCGCCTTCGAGCAAGGCCCTCACCGCGGCATCGGCGGCCACTGCGGCCGCATCGAATTTCAGCGCCAGCGCCGGCACCCGCTCGGGCTGGTCCAGCCGCACCGCCTCTTCCAGCGCAGCGCACAGGCGCGACAGCGGCAGCGCACCCACGCTGGCCGAAGCCGACTTCAGCGCATGGGCGGCATGCGACAAGGCCCTCAGGTCACCTGCCGCATGCGCAGCCGCGACCGCGTCGCGCTGGTTCTGCAGCGAGCGAAGAAAAGTGTCCAGCACCCGCTTGACGAAGCCCGAGCTGCCCTGGGGGTCGAGCGCCCGCAGTTGGTCGAGGCTGGCAGAGTCCAGCACAGGTGCGTTGTCGCCGGCATCTAGCATCTTGCAATCTTGTCCGGTCGGGGTGCCGACAGGCAGTTGGTTGTGTCGCCATTCTGCCTTCGCCACACGCGATTTTGGCACTCCCAAGGAAACGGCCTTGCGCAAGCATCATGCGGCATCCCATGCACGTCAAGGCGGAATTGCCGCCATCGTGGATACGAGCAGCGGGAATATGTCGCGCGACTGTGCGGTTTGCCCCTTGCAAGCGGATCGTCTCCTTACAATCCGCGCCATGCGCCGATCCCTGTCTGCCTGCGCGTTCGCCCCGGCGTCTGCTCGCGCATCGCGCGGGCGCAGCCTCACGGCCACGGTGCTGTGGGCCGGCCTGCTGGCGCTGGCCATCCTGCTGGTATGGTCGCTCGCCGCCGCGCCGGGCAATCCGGAAGGCCTGAGCGGGCCCTGGTCATGGCTGCCCATGCTGGCCTTTGGCGGCGTGTGCGCACTCGCCGGCCTGCTGTGGGGCCGCCAAAGCCTGGCGCATCAGCTGCGCAGCGCCACGCAAAACGAACAAAGCCTGACCGAGCTGGCCGACAGCTTCGTCTGGCGCAGCGACGCCCAGCACCGCGTGCAGGGCTGGCGCCCACCGCATGGCGCTGCGCCTGCAGCCTGGGTGGCCGAGCAGGCGCTGGGTCTGAAGCTGTTCGACCGTTTCGAGGTGCTGGACCCCGACACCCGCCCCGGCGCGCTGCAGGCCAGGCTGGACGCGCACGCGCTGATCCCCGAGCTGCGCGTGGTGCGGCTGGGCATGCCGGGCCAGCCGGTGTGGCGGCTGCGCGCACTGCCGCAGTTCGATGCCCATGGCGACTTCCTCGGTTACCTCGGTACCGCAACTCCGCTGGGCGAGAGCGAACAACGTGTGTTCGACCAGGCCGTGCTGCAGCGCCTGTGGCCCGAGCTGGACGTGGCCGCAGTGGCGCTGGTGCAGGACGGCCGCGGCTGGCGCATTGCCGCGATCAGCCCCGACGCGGCGCGCCTGCTCCAGCTCGACCCGCATGCCCCCGAGGGCATGCGCGACTGGGCCGGCGCACTGGCCAAGGCACCCCGCGAGCTGATCGGCGTGATCGAAGGCCTGGCCCCTGGCCAAAGTGCCACCACCGACCAGTGGCAACTCGAAATGCTGCCACTCGACAGCGAAACCGGCCAGCAACCCGGCCGCCTGCTGCTGCTGCGCCCGCTGCCCGGCGCAGCGCCTGAAGAAGCCGCCATCAGCGCGGCCGATCACGAGTCCTTCATCTATTCGGTTTCGCACGACCTGCGCGCGCCGCTGCGCGTGGTCGAAGGTTTTGCGCGCATCCTCAAGGAAGACTACGGCCGCTTCCTGGACCGCATCGGCAATGACCACGTCGACCGCGTGCTCTCGGCCGGCGCGCGCATGAACAGCATGATCGATGCACTGCTGGCGCTGTCGCGCCTGCAGTCGCAGCCGCTGGCACGCAAGCCGGTGGACCTGTCGCAGCTGGCCGGCTTCATCATCGAAGACCTGCGCCGCGAAGCACCGGACCGCCAGGCCAGCATCCACATCGAAGCCGGCCTGGTGGTGCAGGGCGACCCCACACTGCTGCGCATTGCACTGGAAAACCTGCTGGGCAACGCCTGGAAGTACAGCGGCCAGAACCCGCACACCACGATCGAATTCCGCTGCGAACGCCAGGCCGACGGCCGCCGCGTCTACGTCGTGGCCGACCAGGGCGCCGGCTTCGACATGCGCTTCGCCGACCGCCTGTTCGGCGTGTTCCAGCGCCTGCACAGCCCCACGGACTTCCAGGGCACCGGCGTCGGCCTGGCCTCGGTGCGCCGCATCCTGCGCCGCCACGGCGGCGACATCTGGGCCGAATCCGAAGTCGGCAAAGGCGCTCGCTTCTACTTCACGGTCTGAACCACCATCGACCTTGAAGGTCTGCCCGGGATCACGCCGCCGGGGTGCATTGCTCCGCTCATGTCCCCCGAACGGACTGCGTCCGTTCTCCTCCTTTACTTCGCTGCGCAATACACCCCACCGTCCTGATCTGGCACGGTGTTGGCTGTTCAATGCTTGCCAAAACGCCAACGCTCACGCGGAGGGCATCGGGTGGGCGATGCAGTGAAGTAAAGGAGGAGCCGAAGGCGGGGGAGCGAGCCCGGACTCAAACAGTCCAGTGGACTGTTTGAGCCTGGCGAACGCCCAGCGCGCTGCGCTGGGCATGAACGGAATCGCCCGCCCGATGGCCGCAGCCCGCAACAGGCCTCAACAGGCAGCGTTCAAGCGTTCCCAGGCCGAGCCAGCAGCTCGACCGCATCGACCAGTGCCGCAGCCTGAGCACCCAAACTCCGCCCGTCGGATTCGGCCAGGCGAACCAGCCGCGCCAGCGCTTCGGTGCGGGGCAGCGAGTAGCGGTGCATCAGCACGCCCACCGCCAGCGGAATCGGGTCGGCCAGCGCGCCGGCAGGTTCTGCAAGCGGCTGGGCGGCAACGGATGGCGTGGGTGCCGCCACTGGCGTGACCGAAAACGCGGGGGCGACGACCGCAGGCGCGGGTGCGGGCGCCGGTGCGCGGCCACGGCGGGCACGCACGGCTGCCACGGCGGCCTCCACGGTCGGCACGATCTGCGCGATGTCCAGCGGCTTGACCAGGTAGGCCACGGCACCGAGTTCCTTGACCTTGGCCACCGTGGCCGCATCGGCGAAGGCCGACAGGAACATGAAAGGCATGGACAGCGACTCGCGCAGGTAGTCGGCCACGTCGAAGCCCGACTTGCCTTCCATGCGGATGTCCAGCAGCGCCAGGTCCGGCCGGTGCTCACGCGCCAGCAGGATTGCATCGTCGCCGTTGTCGGCGTCGATCACGTCGAACCCCGCGCGCGACAGCCCGTGGGTGACGGTGGCCAGGACCAGGCGATCGTCATCGACCACCAGGACCTTGCCTTTGCTGTTCATCGAGAGGGGATCGACCATGCGTGGGATTTTCGCTGAACTGCTGCGAACCAGGTCACCAAATATGGTGGGGGAAAGTCGGGACGCTCACAGCGGCTCCAGCAGGGCGACTGCCGGCGGCACCAGGCGCAACCGTGCCACCACGGCCTCGCCTTCCTGGGTCAGCGAAATCGTTGCGCCCTTGCGCGGCAACAAGGCCCGCACCAGGCCCAGGCCGGAAATGCCCGAAGGGATCTGCGCCAGGCTGAAGTCCGGCGCCAGCCGGCCTGGATTCAACACGCACAGGCTCACCTCTGCCTCGCCGCAAATCATGCGGCAGACGATTACGCCGCCCTCGCTGTGCTTGATGGCGTTGGTCAGCAACTCATTGACCGTGAGCGCCACCGGGATCGAATCGGCCTCGGTCAGCGCGAAGCGATGCGGTGCCGGGCCCTGCACTTCCACTTCGATCTGCCGCCCGAACATGCGCTGCACCGACTGGGCGATGGCCTCCATCACGCCGCGCACCCGCAGCGGCCCGGTCATGCCAACCTGCAGCCCGTGCACCTGGGCAATCGCATGCACCTGGCTGACGGCTTCGGCAATCGCCGGGCCGGCGGCGGGCGTGCGCTGTGCGCTCTGTTGCAGCAGGCCGGCGACACCCTGCAGGTTGTTCTTGATGCGGTGGTGCACTTCCTTGACCAGCATCTCGCGCTGGGCGATGGCGGCTTCCAGCCGCGCCTCGTCTGCGGCGCGCTGCTCGGTCACGTCGCTGGCCACCAGCAGCAACTGCGCGCCGGCCTCGCCGGGGTCGACCAGCGAGACGATGCGCATGTCCCAGACCTGGCCGGGCTCGCCGCTCTCCGGGTCGGCCGCGCGGTGCAGCTCGCGGCGCAGCGTGTCGCTGGCTTCAGGTGCGCCCCCAGGGCCGGGCTGCGCCCAGCCCGCCCCCCGGGGGGGAGAAGGCGTCTTGAGGCGGCCCAGCGATTCCTCCTGAGCGCGATGCAGGTCAGCCGACAGCGAAGCCGCTTCCGGCCCCGGCAGCCACAGCGCCGGCTGGCGGCCGAGAATCTCCGCCGCAGGGCGGCGCGCAAACGCCGCCATCATCTGGTTGAGCTGCAGCACCTGCTGGTTGTTCGCATCGAACAGCGCAATCGCCAACGGCGCGGTCTCGATGATGCGTTGCAGGCTGGTGCGGGCCTGGGTGATCTGGTTCTCGGCCTCGCGGCGGCGCTCGATGTCCAGCAGCGCAAAGGTCAGCTGCTGCCCGCCCCCCTGGTCAAGCCCGGTGACCACCGCGTTGCCGACAACCCAGAAAGTGCGGCCATCCCGGCCCACCAGCCGGCATTCAAAGGTCTCGGCCTGGCCCTCCTGCAGCGTGGCCAGCCAGTCGGTGCGGCGCAGCGGGTGATCGGCCTCGGGCGAGGCGACCACGCTGATCGGCTGGCCCAGGAAATCCGACAGCTCGCCGCCGAACATGCGCCGCGCCGAGCGGTTCATCCACTCGATGCCCTTCTCGCCCAGCGTGACGATGCCCACCAGCACCGAGTCCAGGATCGCGCGCGTGCGGTCCGCCTGCGCCAGCAGCGACTCGCGCGCCCGCCGCCGCTCGTCCACGCTGACGAAGGAACTGATCGCGCCTGCCGTCGGATCGTTCGCGTCCACCGGCCTCTGGCTGACCTGCACCCACAGCTCGGTGCCATCGCGCCGGCGGATGCGGCGCTCGCCGCGGGCCCGGCCATGCAAGGCCAGGTCGCGCTTTTCCTGCGCCAGGTGATGCTGGTAGACCCGCTCGTCTTCGTACAGCTCGGCCAGCGGCAGGCCTTGTAGCTCCGCCTGGCTGTGGCCGGTCAACTCGGCCATGGCCTGGTTGGCCCGCTCGATGCGCCCTTCGCGCTGGTGCACGATGCCCACATCCGACAGGCTGAACATCAGCTCGCGTTCACGCTCCAGGCCCTCCAGCTCGGCCTGCTGGGTGCGCAGCCGCGTCACGTCGGTCAGCACCGCGACCGCCTCGTCCTGCCCGGGGCCGGACACCCCGGCGCGGCGCAGCGCCAGCGAGTACCAGACCGGCTTGCCCGAGGCCTGCGCGCTCGCCGGCTGGAACTGGGTCTCGAAACTGCCTTGCTGGGCCAGCGTGGCCAGCGCCTGGCGCGCCGCCGTGCCGGTCACGCCGCAGCGCGCCAGCAGCGCGTCCATGCTGAGCCCCGTGCCATCGCCAGGCGCCAGGTCCAGCAAGGCTTCGAAGCGCGCATTGCAGCGCGCCAGCCGCGGGCCGCGCAGGTAGGCAATGCCGGCCGGCGAGGTGTCGAGGATGGTGCCCAGCTCCTGCAGCAGCTGCTCGTTGCGGCGGCGGGCGTTCTCTTCTTCGGTCACGTCCAGCGTGACGACGCTGAAGCCATGGCGGCCATCGTCGCCCAGCGCCGTCGGTTCGACCCGGGTCAGCAGCCAGCGCCGGCCCATGTCGCGGTGGCGCACGGCGTAGCGCACCTCCACCCGCTGGCGCTGGCGCAGCGCGCTTTGCAGCCGCTCGTATTCGGGCAGCGATTCAGGCTCGACCAGGTCACGGCCAATCGACATCAGCCCCGCGCCCTGCCCGGCTGGCGCGGCCTCGGCCATGCCTTCCCCGGCATCCGGACGGCCGGGCGCGGCGGTGATCCAGCCGCGCGCCGGGTCAAAGGTCGCCACCCCCAGGCCGGCCGTGCCCATCAAGGCCGCAATCTCGATGCGCGACAGCTCCTGCGCGTCTTCCAGCTTGCAGTCTTCCAGCTGCACCAGCCAGCGCCGCGGCACGCCATCCAGCGCGCGCGTTGTGGCGCGCAAATGACGCTGGCCGCCAGCCGCGCTCGGCAGCCAGCCTTCCATGCGGTGGCTCCGGCCAGGCCCGGGCATCGCGCCCGGCCAGCCGATCAGCTCACAGAGCGCCGGCGACAAGGCCCCCAGCTGATTCGCATCCGCCACGCCCATCAGCGCCTGCATCGGCGCGTTGGCGCAGGCAATCCGCCCAGTGCTGTCGCATGCCAGCAAAGCCAGCGGGTTGATCTCCAGCAGCGCCAGCAGCTCGGGCGGCAATGGCGCACCCGTCCAACTCGAGGTCACCAGCCCCGCCGATTCCGGCGCGGCCCGCAACGAAGGCAGCAGCTTGGATTTGAACGACATGGGCACCAGCTTGAGGGGGAAAAGCCAGTTTAGCCCCCGTAGCATCGGGTGGAAGGGTTCCTTCCGTTCGCCCTGAGCCTGTCGAAGGGTTTGCAAGCCCCTCACACGGGTGCACCGCCAATGAACGCCCAGTCAGCGTCGCGCCGTGTGAAAGGTGATCGCGTAGCCATCGGGATCACCGGCAACGAAGAAGCGGCCGAAGGGGCCGTCGGCCAGCGGGCTGAGGATCGCACCGCCCCGCTCGACGATGCGGTCGTGCAGCGCATCGGCGTCGGCGCATGCGATCCAGAGCACCATGCCCACGCCGAGTGGCCCTGCTTCGGGAAGCGCACGCAGCGGCACGCGCAGCGCCAGCGGGATGGGCTCGGTCTTGAAAACGACCGCCCCGGGGGGACTCTGGGGCGCGGCTTCGAAACCGAAGGTCTCGACGTAGAACTTGCGGGATGCGGCGAGATCGCGCACTTGCAAGGCGATGAAATCCGGGCCGACTGGCGTTGTCATGATGGCTCCTGTCCATTAATATCAGGGGACTGATATTAATGTAAGGGCCCTGATATGTCAACAGCGAAGCCGACGCCTCGCAGCGGAGTCGACTGGATTGGCTACAACCTGAAGATCACGCAACATCGATTGAGGCAACGCCTGGATGCCGAGCTCGCGCAGATCGGCATCACGGCACCTCAGAACGCAGTCCTGCTTGCCGTCGCCGGCAATCCGCGAATCTCGAATGCCGAACTGGCTCGCGCGGCGTTCGTGACGCCGCAGACCATGCAGGCGATCCTCGTCAATCTCGAACGCGCAGGCCTGATCGTGCGAAGCCCGCACCCTGAGCATGGCCGGGTCATCATGACCGAGCTGACGAAGGCCGGTCAAAAAGCCGTCGCCGATGGCGCGAAGGCCGCCGACGCCGTCGAAAGGAAGATGCTCTCCCTGCTGTCGCCCGAAGAGGCCCAGCTGCTCTGCGCCTTGCTCAAGCGCTGTGCCGCCGGACTGGGCGACGAGCCGTCCCACGGCTAGCGGCTTGTCTTCCCGATGGCACGGAACCACAAAAGGTGGGGACGGGAAAGGGAATGTCCACCCTGTCCGCCCTGCGCTTGCCGAAGGCATTTCCGCCGTTCTCCCTGTCG